>Ga0214917_10005716_pt1 | contig 13183 bp, 14 predicted proteins | sample LL_1208_BB_MetaG_FD_177983 | JGI IMG/M metagenome (GOLD analysis project Ga0214917, IMG submission 177983) | Freshwater microbial communities from Lake Lanier, Atlanta, Georgia, United States - LL_1208_BB | ecosystem: Environmental > Aquatic > Freshwater > Lake | place: USA: Georgia | collected... | reverse complement strand
CCGTAAAACAATGTGAAAAATAAGGATGAGCACACCCAGCGTGGCGCACGTCCCCAGCATTCCGAATTCAAGTTGGCCAAGCACGGCTTCCTGAATGATGATGATTGCGGCAAGAGATATCGCGAAGGCCACGAGCAGCAGAACGAGTTCTCGGTTGCGCAATTCCTGTCGACCGCGTGGTCGCAGCAGGCGTCCGATCCGCGGTGAAGCCGGGTTCGTGACCGTGCTCATGGGCGCGTGTCACCGCTCTCGCCGAACCAGCGCGACAAAACTGCGCTGAATCTTCGGCGCGTCGACGCCCCGATGCGCGGAGGTGCGCTCGGATCTCCCGGTTGAGAAGTGACGACGGGGATGTCACTCGTGATCACCGGAAGCGTGCGACCGGGTCGCCGACGCGCCCGCTGCACGGGTGTGTCGGCGCTGACAGAGATGGGCTTTGCTGCGGCGCCCACGAGCCGCACGGATTCGACGGCAGGCTCATCGCGATCATCCATCACCACGACGGTCACATTGTCCGGGGCTCCCAGTTTCATGCTTGCCGCTACCAAAGCGTCTGCGGCATCGATTGTCCCCTTGTTCTTCGCGAGGGCTACCCGGATATCCTCGGTGCGAACGACACCACACAGCCCATCCGAGCAGAGCATCCAGCGATCTCCCCTATTAATCGGCAGAATCATCGTGTCAATTTCTGGCCGCGCATCGACATCGCCGAGTACGCGCAGGAGAACGGATCGACGGGGATGCACGAGAGCTTCCTCTTCTGAGATCCGACCGCTATCGACCAGTCGTTGCACGTAGGTGTGATCCTCCGTCACCTGTTCAAGTTTGCCTTCGCGCATTCGGTAAATGCGGGAGTCACCGATGTGCGCAATCACCGCTTTGTTTCCCACGCGCAACAGGGCGCTGACCGTTGTGCCTAAACCCGCAAGTTCGGGACGCTCCACCACGGCTCCGATGAGCAACTCATTAATTTTCAGCAATTCATCTTTGAGGTGTTTTCGTGCCTTTTCGGGCGAGTCAAAAGGTCGGTCAAGTTCGAGGAGTTGGCGAATCACAACGTGCGACGCGACGTCACCTCCGGCATGACCACCCATGCCGTCGGCGACGACCATGAGAAACCTTCCGGCAAAGCCGGAGTCTTGGTTGCTTTGTCGAACAAGACCAATGTCGGATGCCGCCGCGCTATGCGTTGCCATGGTTACCGCCTGCGCTGAATCTCGAACGATGTCGTTCCGATGGTGATGGGTTCTTCGAGGTGCAGGGGAAGCGTGCCCGTCACGGCGACTCCGCCGCAGAGTGTTCCGTTGGTCGAGCCGAGGTCGGTCAGCACCCAATTTCCACCCTTTACCCACATGCGCGCATGATTCGTCGAGGTGTAGTCATCACGTATGACGAGCGTCGAATCGGGTGACCTTCCGATGGTGATGGGTTCTCCGGTGAGCGCAAGAGTCGTTCCGGCCAGGGATCCGGACGTGAGCACGAGATCGAGTTCGTCACTGGCAACTGCGACCGTGCGGGCTTCGGAACCTGTCTTGCTCAACGCAGGCTTCGCCGTGGTGGCGGCCGCGACAAACGGGGCTGACATACCGCCCGTATCGGTGTCCGTTGGAGGCCCAGGCAAACGTCGAACACGCTGACCGAACAGGTCAGCCCGAATGGAGTACACCACGAAAAAGACAAACACCCACAGTGCGGCGAGAAAGCCAATCCGCAGGACGAGAAGCGTGAGTTCGCTCATTGCACAACTCGCTCCTGCCCGGTAGACGATTCTGCCTCCGGAACAATTCGAAACGCGATGGAGGTCTTTCCCACCTGAATCATGGAATCTGACGGCATGGCTGAGGCCGTTAACCGCTGTCCGTTGAGGAGCGTGCCGTTTGTTGAACCAAGATCGTTCGCCTGGGCGCGAGAGCCATCCCACAACACTTCGAGATGCTTACGGGATGCATTCGGGTCGCCAATGTCAATGTCCACGTCAGCGCCTCGACCCAGCACGGTCCGAGGACGGTTCAGCACGTGCCGTTGCCCATTGATTTCTAAGACAGCGACCCAGCGCACTCGTCCGGCCGCACTCGACGAATCAACACGGCACACTCCAACGGCAAGCGTTGAGTCACGGGCAAACGCAATCCGAATGCCCCCGGTGAATTGATAGCCCTGCCTTTTGGCGTGAGCGGTGACGATGCCGATGAGCTCATCGACGAGCGGGGCTCCCATTCCGACGATTCGGTCGTAGTCTTCCGAACCAAGCGTCACGGTGAAGGCATTGGGAACGAGGACGCGATCTCTCGACACCACGGACGCCGATGTATCGAGCTCTTTGCGCAGAGCGCTCGCGATTTCGACGGGCTGGATGCCGGAACGAAACGTCTTGGCGAAGGCACCGTTGACCGCGCGTTCGAGCGCGCGCTCCACCGCATCCAACAGATTCACGGGTCTCCTTCGCCAGCACAACCGGTGTCGTAAATCCTAGGCGTGTGAGGTGGAAACAGTTTTGATGCGCGCCGTCAGGCGGTTCCAGGAAAAAACGCCACGGCGGCAAGTCCTCGTGGAGAGCGGGGCTCGAGATGTGCCGTGCCACCACACGCGAACATGAGGCGCGACACGATTGCCAGGCCAAGCCCACTTCCGCGATTGTCTGATGTTGCGCGCCAGAAGCGGTCAAACGCACGCGCGCAGTCTTCTGGGCTGAGGCCAGGTCCTTCATCGAGAACGCTGACTTTGATCTGACTGCCGTCCACGACGCGAATGATGATGCGGCTTCCCGGCGGGCTCACACTCAGGGCATTGTCCACGAAATTGTCGATGACTTGTTCTGGCGCGGTCGGAATCGCGAGACCGAAAGCGTGAACTGGACCCTCAAATCGCACAGAAACGTTCTGCTCTTTCGCGAGTGCTTGCCAATGCTCCACCCGTTCACGAGCGATTTCGGCGAGGTCGACTGATTCAGACGTTGTGGACGAGGATTCTGTTCTGCTGAGAAGCAGTAATCCTTCGACAATCGCCGCGAGGCGATCGACTTCCGATTCCGCCGCACCAAGCCGCTCGGCTGCCGCAACGGGGTCGGCACTGATCAAATCGTTTGCTCGTTCGAGGCGCAGTCGCAGGGCGGTCAAGGGGGTGCGGAGCTGATGAGACGCATCGCCGGCAAAGCGGCGCTGCTGTTCGATGAGCACGTTAAGGCGTTCGGCCATTTGATTGAAGGATGTCGCGAGCGCGCGAATCTCACCGGGCCCCGACCCTTCGTCGGCGCGAATCGACAGGTTTCCGTCGGCGAGCTTCTGTGTGGCCGATTCAAGGAGCCGGAGTCGTCGACTGAGAGACGTCGCAATGATGTAGCCGATGATGCCGGCCAACAGCAGAGTTGAAATCGCGATGATGCCGAGCATGCGCAGTTGGGCATCCACGGCGTCACTGACGACTTTTGCCGGATACGTCAATCGCACGGCTCCGATGACATCGGCCCCATTCAGCACGGGCACCGCAACGTAGAGCAGATTCTCTTGCAGGCTCGTGGAAAAGCGTTCGCCGGCGACGATCGTGCCACTCAGCGCGCTCGCCACCTCCGGACGAGTCGAGTAGTCGGAACCGAGCGCCGATTGGTCGTCATCGCTCGTGACGAGGGCAGCGCCCTGTTTATCCACCACGACGACCCGAGCACCACCCGCATCGCGATAGGCGCGGGCCGTTTTCTCCAAGAAAGTCTTTGCCTCGGCTGAGTTCGTCCAGAGGGCGGATTGCGCTCGCCCCGCAACGACAAAGGCGTCACGTTGTAGCGAGGTTTCGACTTGCTCCCTTTGACTCGTTCGCATGAAGTTGTAGAGCGGAATGTCTTGGACGATGAGCACGATGAGCGTAAAGCTCATCAGTGCGGCCATGATTCTCCATTTCATGTGGGGATGCCGAAGCGAAATCCCACGCCGCGCACGGATTCAATCCAGGCCGGATTTCCCAGCTTTTTACGAATGGCCGCGACATGCGCGTCCAGAGTTTTGGTCGTTCCGTACCAATTGGTGTCCCAGACGTCGTGAAGGATGTCCGTCCGCCGATGCACGGCACCCGGGTCTTCGCTGAGATACACGAGCAACTCGAATTCTTTAGGAGTCAGGTGGACTTCCTCACCGGCTAACGACACGCGAATGGAGCGGGTATCGATTCTCAATGGTCCGAATGCCCGTTCGGGGGAGGATGTCTCAGGTTGTTCCACACCCGCGGTGCGTCGGGCCACGGCCTTGATGCGGGCGACAAGCTCCCGCATGCCAAATGGCTTGACCACATAATCGTCCGCACCGATTTCCAGCGCGATGACTCGGTCGATTTCCTCATCGCGAGCACTCACGACGATGATTGGCACCGGCGAAACCTTGCGAATCTGACGGCACACGTCTGTGCCGTCCATGTCCGGCAGACCTAAATCCAGCAAAACCAATTCCGGGTCAAACGCATCGAGCGCCGCGAGGGCGTCCACCCCTGTCGAAACGTGCAGTGCCTGAAAGTTCGCGGATTCGAGGCCGTCGATGATTCCGTCGGCTACCGAGGGGTCGTCTTCTACAATCAGGATGCGCACGCGTCTATTGTCTCGTCAATCGTGCATGAGCACACCGTGCAATAAGTGGGCCTAAAAATATTTGCCGATTCTTTGACATTTCGATGATGTTCTCCGGATGTCCGTTCTCTAGCCTTTTCCTATGGCATCTCCAGCAGCAGCAGCACTCGCCGTCGTCGGAATTCTCGGAACCGCAGGCGCGGCCATGGCCGTGAACGCGGACGTTCTCGACGTCGCCGGTAATTCGGCCCTCGGCAACGCGAGCTCGGTATTGGTGCCGTCCTCCGCGTCCACTGCGACACAGGGTGCCCCATCGCCGGCGCAGCAGGCTCAATCAACAGCCCCGACACCAGCTCCGGCCTCCGGCACCCGTCAAATCGTTCAGGTGAGTGTTTCCGGACCCGCGACCGCCCCGGCCGCCGACTCGTCGACTCCCATCGACGCGCCGGTCGTGGAAGATCCCGCGAGCGACCTCACGACAGCTGATGACTCTGTCGAGGAAGAGCCGGTTGATGGTACGACCGGAGGATCGGGGAGCGGCTCGTACGATAGCGAAGATGATGGCGAGGACGGTGAGCACAGCGGTCACGGGGGTCACGTGAGGGACGACTCGATCGAGGACTAGTTGCTCATGAAAAAACATCATCCCGCTGCGCGCGCTCGAAACTTTACCGGCGCTGTATCCGCCTTGACTCTCGTCGCCATGGTCACGGGGTTCCAATTCGCGGCTGCGAGCGAAGCTCAGAATGCCGCTTCGTCGACCAACGCGACACCGGTCCCATCGACACCCTCGACTTCAGATGTGACCACGGCTAACGGCTCGGGCCCGACCGCTCCCGAGGTCCCCGCACCAGAAACCGTTGGGTCAACGGGGGCACAAGTGCCCGGGCCGGTAGCGGAGCCGGTTTCCGCACCGGCTGTTTCTGACGTTGCGCCTCCAGCGCCGGCACCTCCCGTACCCGACGTGGCGCCCGCTCCACCCGCGCCGGATCCCGCTCCGGTTCCCGCTCCGCCGTCTGGCACGACGGCCGGCTCCTAGAATTCTCGGCGTGAGTGATATCAGCCGCGACGCGCTGAAGGCGGTTTTTGTCCACAGCGATTCGCGGCCGCGCCCCGCGTCAGGCACGAAGCCCCTCATGGGTGGAACGGCGACCCTGACGCTACTCGGCGGACGTCATGAATTACTGGAGCAGTGTTGGTCGTTTTTGGACGAACTCGAGCAATTGTGGAGCAGATTTCTTCCCGACAGCGACATCACACGACTGAATTGGGCCAATGGACAACCGGTCGAGGTGGACGAGCGAACGATACTTTTGATCAACGAGATGAAGGACGGTGTCGTTCGAACGGAGGGACGGTTTGACCCGACGCGACTTCCGGATGTTCTCGCACTGGGCTACGACGCGTCCCGAGTCGATTCCCGACACGTGACCCACCTGCCCGCGTCGGCCGTTTCGCCCGGTCGCATCGATCTCGTCGAGGCGAGTCAACAGAGCGTCACTATGCCGGTTGGCACGACGCTCGATGCTGGCGGAATCGGAAAGGGCTTCGCGGCTGATTTGGTGTCGTCGTTCGCTCTCGAACGCGGCGCTTGGGGGGTCATGGCTGAAATCGCGGGCGATGTTCGAGTCGCTGGCGAAGCTCCCAACGGGATTGCGTGGCGACTTGGCGTCGAAAACCCGTTTAGCCCGAGGTCACATCGCGCGATTGTGCGCATCCCCGATGGGGGCGTGGTGACGTCGAGTCAGCTCAAGAAACGATTTGGCAAAGACTCCCTCACTCACCACCTCATCGACACTGCGAACGGAAAGAGCGCGGTGACGACTGTTGCTACGGTCACCGTGATTGCTCGTACGGCGGCAATCGCGGAAACCCTCACGAAGCCTGGCTTCACTCAACCCGTGACTAACTATCTCGATTGGCTTCCTCGTCAGGGTGCCGCCGGATTTGTCATCGGTCTCGACGGGACCACGCACGAATCTGACAACTGGAGCCTCTACCAATGAACGAACCGCACATCTGGTGGTACGTCACGCGAGCGAGCGCGGTGATCGCGTGGGTGGCACTGACCGTGTCGGTGCTCTGGGGGGTATTGCTATCAACGCGTGTCCTGCGAAAAATTGACAATCCGTCGTGGCTTCAAGACCTTCATCGGTACCTGGGCGGTACGGCGCTGGTGATGGTCGTGCTCCACATGGTGAGCTTGTCTCTCGATACTTACGCACACTTTAGTGTCGAAGAACTCCTCGTCCCCTTCGCGATCGAACCTCGATTTGCGGGACTTCCGATTGCCTTGGGGATTCTGGCGTTTTACGTTCTCGTTGCCGTCCAAGCATCGTCGTACCTGAAAAATCGAATTCCCTCGAAAGTCTGGAAGGGAATTCACTATTCGTCGTATGTGGCCCTGGTTGGGGTTTCTTTTCACGCCGGGTTTTCCTCCTCGAAAGACGTTGGCCAGTTTTGGTACCAATCGCTGGCTATTGTGCTTGTTGCGCTGGGGGCGGGTTCCGCGATTACGCGCATCCTTGTCGGATCTCGAGCGGCTTCTCTCTCGCACGCTGGTGTCGACTCCACCCGCACCGGAAGGGTCGCGCCACGAAACTCGCGACTCACGGCGGGCTCAGACTCCGCGACGACACCGATTGCCGGGCATCCCCGCCGAATGATTGTGCACGCGATTGATTCGGAGACTCCCGAGGTCAGGCGCTTCACTTTGATTGATGCGGACGGAAACCGACTACCGGTGTGGCAGCCCGGAGCCCACGTGACGATATATTTGCCCGACGGGCGAACTCGGCACTATTCCTTGTGCGGCGACCCGGCTGAACGCAGCCAATTTGAGATTGCCGTACTTCGCATTGACGAGCCCGGCTCCGGTAGCTCCTGGCTCCATGACGAAATCTCAGTGAACTCGGAGTTGCTGGTCGGGGATCCGCTGAATCACTTCGAGCTTGAGCCCGCGTCCGCGTATGTGTTTATTGCGGGCGGCATTGGAATCACCCCAATCAAGTCCATGATCGAATCGTTGCCGGAGCGCCGCGATTGGCACCTTCACTACTTCGGCAGAAGGCGATCGACAATGGCTTTCCTCGATGAACTCGTTGACCGGGATCCCCAGCGCGTGACAGTGTGGGCTCGCGATGAACAGGGGGCAATGGATGTTCGACTGGAGGACGTCCTTTCGCAATCGCCGTCTGATGCGCAGGTTTACTGCTGCGGCCCGGAGTCGCTCATGAGTGCTCTCGCCGTCATCGTTGAAGAAGACCGTCTTCATCTCGAACGTTTCCTCCCGCTCGACAGGGCGAGTGCGTTTGAGTCGAAACCGATAGAGGTCACGTGTCGCAAATCGCGCACTTCATTTGTGGTTGACGCGGATGAGTCACTTCTCGACGCGCTGGAATCACGCGGACTTCCCGTCATGGGGTCGTGTCGCTCCGGAGTGTGCGGCACGTGTGAGGTCCGTGTGGTGGCGGGAACCCCGCTCCACCTCGACTCTGTTTTGCCGGACGCCGACAAGGACAAACTTGGCATCATGTATGCGTGTGTTTCGAGGGCGACAAGCGAACGCCTTGTGCTTGACATCTAGGCGACGTCACCCGAGCTCTCACCGGGTTACCGCTTCGCGCCGACGGCGTGCCGCGTGATACTCTCAGGAGTTGTTCGCGCGAGTGGCGAAATGGCAGACGCGCTGGCTTCAGGTGCCAGTGCCCGCAAGGGCGTGTGGGTTCAAGTCCCACCTCGCGCACGAACAGGGGCATCGACTCTCTCGATGCCCCCTTTTCTTTCAGCTAACGTTCAGCGAATACACTGGTGTGTCTCAAATTGGACCATTTGTCCGTCGCTAAAGTTAGTGACGCACCACACACGTTTCACCTAAGGAGAACAGCATGAACAACAAGCTCATCAAAGCAGGAGCGATCGTCGCCCTCGCCGGCGCGGCCGTATTCAGTCTTTCGGCCTGCTCCACAGCAACGAGCAACCCCGAGTCGAGCGAGACCACCGAAGAGCCAGGCTCGGGCGTGATCGCACCCGTCACGGTTGACGTTGCCACCCTCGACGGCACCACCGTCGACGTTCAAGAAGGAAACTTCATCTACGTCAACGTACCTGAGGGCACGGAAGCCACGTGGACGGCAAAGATTGCCGACGACATGGTTCTCTCGTTCTCGCCCGGAGGAACGGACGGAAGCTCCGTTTCGACCCCGGGATTCAACGCCCTCGCAGTCGGCACCACCAAGGTGACGATGACGGATGGAACCACCACCGTCAACTTCACCGCCAACGTGACCGGCAAGTAGTTCTCACTCAGAACCGACTACGGCCTTCGCCCCGAATGGGACGGAGGCCGTAGTCTTTGCTCGAGTGGAGGAGCTGACCATGAGGCACAGACCGTTGGGGCGCATCCCGCGACTCGGTGCTTTTCTGCTCGCTTTCGTTGCGGGCGTTGCAATGTCTCTGCAGGCCCACATCAATGGACAACTCGGTGCAGAGCTCGGGAGTGGAATCACGGCGGCCACATTGTCGTTTGCGGGTGGTGTGGTGCTTCTCGCCCTCGCCACGCTCGCATCCACGAGCATTCGGCGAGGCATTGTGTCGATCCAACGTGCGATTTCCACGAGGTCCGTGCCGTGGACGTTCACGCTCGCGGGATCGGCTGGTGCCGCGTTCGTACTGAGCCAGAGCACCGTGTCACCGCTCCTTGGTCTAGGAAATTTCACTGTGGCATTCGTCTGTGGGTTAACCGTTGGCGGCCTCATCATGGACCGGTGGGGAATTGGCCCCGCCGGACGTCATCCGCTCAGTATCTTGCGACTCAGTGGCGCCGCACTCGGCATTGCCGCAGTCGTCATTGCCACGACCGGAGCACGGTCAACCCGCGAATTGACCTTGGCCCTTCTCCTCCCGGTCGCCTGCGGTGTTGCCGTGGCGTGGCAACAGGCCGCGAACGGCAGACTCACGGCGGCCGGAAACAACGCATGGTCGACAACATTGATCAACTTTTCCGTCGGGCTCGGCGTTTTGTTGCTCGGAACGGCCATCGCCTTTGCCGTGAGCCATCCCGTCGTGACGTTTCCCATGAATCCTTTGCTCTATCTGGGTGGCCCGGTCGGCATAGTTTTTATTGCGATTGCCAGCATCGTCGTGCGACACATCGGAATCTTGCTCTATGGGCTGTGTGCCACGACGGGTCAACTCTCGTCGGCAGTCCTGTTTGACGTGTTCGCGCCCTCGGACGCCACGTCGCACGCGGTCAGTGCGACGGTCGTGCTTGCCGTGATTGTCGTCGCCGCAGGCGCAGCCCTCGCGAGCCTTTCCGGACTGAGGAGCAAAATGCGCGGCGGCGTCGATGCCGAATGAATTAGGCGAGCAAAAATGCGCGGAGTTGGTCAGCCGAGTACACGGTGGATGCCGCTCCAACAGCCTCGTGAGGAGACCCGTAACCCCACTCAACGATGACCGCAGGAATTCCGTGAGCGGCTGCGCCTTCGACGTCGTATACCCGATCTCCGACGAGAACTGCCCGGTTAGCCAAATGCCCCATGTCGCGGAGCCCGGTCAGTGCCACCGAGACGATGTCGGCCTTGGTCGATCGAGTTTCGTCCTCGCTCGCCCCGCTGATGACAGCAAAGTACTGACTCAAGTCAAGATGGGCCAGAATGCGCACGGCTTGACTTTCGGGCTTGCTCGTCGCCACCGCAAGAGGAATCTCGCTTGCGCGAAGTTGTTCGAGCAGTCCCAGCACCCCGGGAAAAACAGCGGCATCGAAGGCGCCATCCCGCCGGTAGTCCTCGCGGTAAACCCGAAGCATTTCCCACGCGTCTGCCTCGTCCAGCCCTAAGCGATGGCGAAACGAGTCGATGAGCGGAGGTCCGATGTAGTGCATGAGTTCCGAGCGAGGTGGAATCGCCCAACCAAAGTGCCGAAATGTTTGTTCGAGAGAGTCAATAATCCCCGGCGCAGAATCGATGAGCGTTCCGTCGAGGTCAAACAGCACGGCGTCAAAGGGCAAGTTGGAGCGCATAATGTCCTTAGCCTAAGCAGTCAAAACAGACGCAAGTGTGCATTGTCGACGCCACGCATGGCGTCATAGTCCAAGACAACGCAGCGTATTCCGCGGTCTTCGGCCAGTGTTCTGGCTTGGGGTTTGATTTCTTGCGCCGCAAAAATACCGGTTACCGGTCGGAGCAATGAATCTCGGTTGAGCAATTCGAGATACCGAGTTAGTTGTTCGACGCCATCAATGTCACCTCGTCGCTTGAGCTCAATCGCCACATGGCGTCCGTCCTCGTCACGAGCCAGGATGTCAACGGGGCCGATTGCGGTCATGAACTCTCGACGCACCAGGGTAAAGCCGGGTCCAAGAATCTCGAGCTGCTCCGACAAAAGTTGTTGGAGATGCGATTCCACACCCTCTTTGATGAGCCCGGGGTCGTCGCCGAGGTCGTGGTCGATTTCGGCGAGCACCTCATGAAAACTCACGACCAGAACATCCGCCGTTTTTGCGTGACTTACGCGCCACAAGCGTTGAACTCCGGCCGCAATCTGATCGGGATCGGGCTCTTCGACAACGAGGATGCACGGCGGGCTCATCCAATTGAGTGGTTTATACGACCCCCCGTCCGAATGGATGAGCAGACTCCCGTCGTTCTTCAGCATCAACGCGCGCGTTGCGAGAGGAAGGTGGGCGTTGAGGCGACCCGAGTAGTCGACACTGCAGCGCGCGATTATCACCTTCATTGCAGCAACTCGGCGCGGAGTTCACTCACCGAGTCCATTCGTCGATACGCGCCACTAAATTCGCTCTCCTCGGCATAACCCCACGAGCACGCCAGGGTCGGCACACCACAGCGCGCCGCACCGTGAATGTCATGGATTCGATCGCCGACCATGACCGGACTGTCGTCGAGTGATACACCCAGATCGCGCAGTGCGGCGGCCACAACATCCCCCTTGGTGTGAACGCCGTTTTCCGGATCTGCACCCTGCACGGCCACGAAATACTGACCGATTTCGAAATGATTCACAACCCGTGCCGCCTCGACGCGCAACTTCGTGGTTGCGGTGGCCAGGGGTATGCCCTGACTCGCAAGGTCGCGGACGAGATCTCGCATGCCGTCAAACAGGCTCATGCCCGTCATACCATCTGCTTCGGCAAGACCGCGATAGTACGCCGTTGCTTCAGTTAACTGGTCGGAATCGAGGTAACGACCCAAGATCTCGCTCGTGGGTGGTCCGAGAAGGAGGCGAAGTTCCTGTCGACCGGGAACAGCGGCCCCAAATTCCAGCAACGTGCGCGCTATCCGTCCCATAATGGCGTCACCCGACTCCAGCAATGTCCCGTCCATGTCAAAGAGCACATGGGTCCAGCGTGAGGTCATGCCTCATAGGCTAGTCGCGTGAACATACCCGACGAACGCCCGGCGATTTCTGGCATCGACATCACAGAACTCGACCCCCAGACGAGACCACAGGATGACCTGTACCGACACGTCACGGGAAAGTGGATGGCTCGAACCGAGATACCCGAAGATAAAGCGCGTTACGGATCGTTCCACATGCTCGCGGAAGAAGCCGAACGTGCCGTGCGCGACATCATCACGGGAATTGCCGATCTTCCGTCCGATCCTGTCGAGCGCAAGGTGGGAGATCTCTACGCCAGCTTTATGGCGCACGAGCGTATCGACGAACAGGGTGTGACACCCATCGCGAGCCAACTCGCCGTTGCTTCGAACGTCGAAACGATAAGTCAACTCCTCGACACGATCGCACGACTCGAACGCCACGGCGTGAGCGGATTTTTCGGCCTTTTCGTGGACAACGATCCGGGCCAGCCGGATCGTTACCTCGTCTTCATCGAACAGGCCGGAATTAACCTGCCGGACGAAAGCTATTACCGCGACGAGAAGTTCGCCTCGGTTCGCGACGCGTATGTGTCCCACATTCAGCGCATGTTTGAGCTGATTGACGAAGAACTTCCATCGGTGAATGGCGGCGCGTCTGCGGCGGTGCGCGCCCAGCGAGCTTTCGATCTTGAGACCGCGCTGGCGGCGGCACACTGGGACAACGTTCGCACGCGTGACGCGCAAGCGACATACAACCCGCTTCCTTGGATGGACGTCCGGGAACGGATCCTCCGTGCCTCGTCTGCGCGAATCGCCGAACACGCTGCGGGCGAGATGAGCGCGACCGACGGGGGCACCCCTCCTCCCGCGGATCTCGAGACCTGGCTCATTGCACTGGGAGCACCGCGTCAGGCATTTGACACGGTCGTTGTGCGCGAACCGAGCTTTCTGGAGGGGCTGGGTCGGCTCCTCGTTGACTTCCAATTGGATGAGTGGCGCGCGTGGCTCATGTGGCAGGTTGTCCATTCCGCCGCGCCGTTCTTGCCCACGAGATTCGTGGATGAGAACTTCGATTTTTATGGTCGGACCCTGTCGGGAACCCCACAACAGCGTGAACGGTGGAAGCGTGGCGTGGCACTCGTCGAGGGTTCTCTGGGTGAAGCCGTTGGTCGAATTTACGTCGAGCGACATTTTCCCGAGGAATCCAAATCGCACATGGATGTGCTCGTGCAGAACCTCATCACGGCGTATCGAGAATCCATCTCGCAGCTTGACTGGATGTCCCCCGCGACGC
>Ga0214917_10005713_pt1 | contig 13185 bp, 11 predicted proteins | sample LL_1208_BB_MetaG_FD_177983 | JGI IMG/M metagenome (GOLD analysis project Ga0214917, IMG submission 177983) | Freshwater microbial communities from Lake Lanier, Atlanta, Georgia, United States - LL_1208_BB | ecosystem: Environmental > Aquatic > Freshwater > Lake | place: USA: Georgia | collected... | reverse complement strand
GGAGCGCCCCGATTCGCTGGCGCTGCTGGCTCAGCAGGAGGAGCAGCGCTTGCCCTGGTTGCTGCCGGTGCGCCACAGCCGCATGGCGGAGAACCCCTTCGCGTTTTTTCGCGGTGCCGCAGCGGTGATGGCCTCGGACCTGGCGCGGCGCCCCCACTCGGGCCTGATCGTGCAGCTCTGCGGCGACGCCCACCTGCTCAATTTCGGCTTCTACGGCTCACCGGAGCGGCAGCTGCTGTTTGACATCAACGACTTCGACGAAACCCATCCCGGCCCCTTCGAGTGGGATGTGCAGCGGCTGGCCGCCAGCCTGGTGCTCGCCGCCCGCAGCCTGGGGCTGAGCGATGCGCAGCAGGCCAAGATCTGCCGCCGTGGCGTGCGCGCCTACGGCGAGGCGATGGCGGAGTTTGCCGCCATGCCGGCGTTGCCGATGTGGGTGGCACGCCTGCCCCTGGAGCGGTTGATCGACCAGCGGGCCAGCGCCAACCTGCGCTGCCATCTGGAGCGCGTCACCGCCGGTGCCCTGCGGCGCACCAGCCGCCAGGCGGTGCGCAAGCTGTGCGAGAGCGATGGCAGCGGTGGGTTGCGCTTTCGCCATCAGCCACCGCTGATCTGGCGCTTTGAGGCGTTGCCGCCAGACGTGCTGGCCGGCCTGGATTGGCAGGCCTGGATCAACGCCGCCCATGGGATGTATCGCGCCTCGCTGCCCCCGGCGATGCGGCAACTGCTCGCGCGCTTCCGCATCGTTGACACGGCGCTCAAGGCGGTGGGGGTGGGCTCGGTGGGCACCCGCTGCGCGGTGACCGTGCTGGTGGGCGACCACCCCGACGACGTTCTGGTGATCCAGGGCAAGCAGGCGGAGCCTTCGGTGCTGGCGCCCCACCTGCCGGAGCTGCAGGCATCTCCCCACCAGGGGGAGCGGGTGGTGCAGGGCCAGCGGCTGATGCAAACCGCCAGCGATCCCTTCCTGGGTTGGGGCACGAACCCCCTCGGCCACGGCATCTACTACCGCCAATTCCGCGACTGGAAGGGGTCCGTGGATGTGGCCCAGCTCGATGCCGATGGCCTCAAGGATTACGGCAAGCTCTGCGCCTGGACCCTTGCCAAGGCCCACGCCCGCAGTGGCGACAGCCGTGCCATCGCCGCCCACATCGGCGACCCCAAGGCCTACGGCCGGCAGCTGCTGGAGCCGGCGCTGGAGCATGCCGATCTGGCCGCGCACGACCATGCCCAGCTGCTGCAGGCCATCGCCAGCGGCCGAATTTCCACCAGCGAAATCTTTTAGGTAGATCGACTCATCCCCGCCCCCGGCGGCGTTCCTAGCTGTGGGGAAACGTTGGTGTCGCCATGGCGCTCAAGAAGGCTCTGTTGCTGGCGGGTGCGCTGCTCGCCCTTGCCCCTTCCGTGGTTTCCCCTGGGGTGGCCGAACCGCTGCCGCTGCCGCTCGAGCCCGCCCCCAGCATGGCCGGCTCCCGGCCCGGTGACCCCGGCTTCAACGGCGATGTGGAGGTGGCCCTCAACGACCTCACGCGCCTGCAGTGCCGTCTGCTGGGGCTGGTGATGATCAACCAGCCCTGCCAAGCGCGCTGAGCTGATTCAGGCGCCGAAGACCGGCTTGTCGCTGTCCTTCAGGGAGGGGAAGAGCTCGCGGATGGCGGCGCCCAGGCGGCTGGCCGCCTCCCGCTGGAAGCTCTCCACCGCATCGGCCGCCAGCACCGGGTAGGCCTTGTCGGTGTTGGCCTCGCCCCGCAGCGGTTTCCAGCTGGTGGTTTCCTGGCGCTTCAGCGCCTCCAGGGGCTCCACGAAATCAAACTGCAGCACCGTGGCGCCGGCGGCCGCCTGCTGGATCAGCTGCTCGCGGATCGGCAGCAGCTCCTTGGCCTTGAGGGTGTCGGGCAGGCCGAGCACCGGTTCGTAGTGGTCGAGCGCCCGCAGCTCCTGCTCCAGCAGCACCGGCCAGGCCCCCCGCTCGCCGGCCTTGAGGCCCGTTTCCGCAGCGCTTGTCCGCATGGCCTCCAGGTGGAAGCTCAGCCAGCGGTAGTGGGATTTGTCCTGCAGGCGCTTCTTCTCGGAGCCCTTGCCACTGGAGAGCTTGGGCAGGGCGGCTTCCGCCTTGCGCAGGAACAGCCGGTCTTCCCGCTCCAGGTTGATGGCCCCCCAGCGCTGGCGGTATTCCCAGAGCTCTTCGTATTTGCGAACGTCTTCAGGACTCCAGCCCAGATCCTTGAGTTCGCCGGCGCGGTTGTTCTCGCTGGTCTGCACGCTGCAATCGCCAGATGGATGGTGCGCACCCTAATTCCCAGCTCCGAAAGGGCTGCACCTAGGGTCGAGCCAGGCGCACCGTCCCATGTCGCTCCTTGAGCAGCCCGATCCCAGCCTCGCCAGTGGCCCCGCCAGCGCCCTGGAGGGTGTGGAGGGCGGACCGGTGGGGGTGTTGATCTGCGGCCACGGCAGCCGCAACCGCCAGGCGGTGGGGGAATTCGCCCAGCTGGCGGAGGGGCTGCGCCGCCGCCTGCCGCAGCTGCCGGTGGAATACGGCTACTTGGAATTTGCGCGGCCGATCCTGCGCGATGGGCTCGAGAGCCTGCGGCAGCAGGGGGTGAAGCGGGTGCTGGCGGTGCCCGGCATGTTGTTCGCCGCTGGCCACGCCAAAAACGACATCCCCTCGGTGCTCAACACCTACGCCGCCGAAACGGGGTTGCGCATCGACTACGGCCGCGAGCTGGGGGTGGATCGCAGCATGATCCTGGCCGCCGGCGCCCGCATCCAGGCGGCCCTCGATGGGGCCCCCACCGATGTGCCCCTCAGCGACACCCTGCTGGTGGTGGTGGGCCGCGGCTCCTCCGATCCGGATGCCAACTCCAACGTGTCGAAGGTGACGCGGATGCTGGTGGAGGGTTTCGGCTTCGGCTGGGGTGAGACGGTGTATTCGGGGGTCACCTTCCCGCTGGTGGAGCCGGGGCTGCGCCACGTGGTGCGCCTGGGCTTCAAGCGGATTGTGGTGTTCCCCTATTTCCTGTTTTCGGGGGTGCTGGTGAGCCGCATCCGCCAGCACACCCAGCTGGTGGCGGCCGACCAACCCGAGGTGGAGTTCCTCGAGGCCTCCTACCTGGGCGACCACCCCCTGGTGATCGACACCTTCCTGGAGCGGGTGCAGGAGGTGGTGCGCGGTGAGACGCAGATGAACTGCTCCCTGTGCAAATACCGCGCCCAGGTGCTGGGCTTTGAAACCGAGGTGGGGGCGCCGCAGCAGAGCCACCACCACCACGTGGAGGGCCTGGTGGAGGCCTGCACCCTGTGCGAGCACGAATGCACCGGCGCCTGCCAGCCCGATGGCATTCCGATCCCGATGGGCCATCACCACCACGGCCATGACCACGATCACGGCCATTCCCACGACCACCCGCACGATCACAGCCACACCCACGCTCCCTATCCCCACGCCGACCACCCCCTGGGGCCGCGCACCCTTTACAAACCGCGCGACAAATCCGAAGACAACTAAGGCATTTCTGCCGCTCATCCGTCTCGGGCTCACCCGGGTCCCACGAGACCTGGTCACATAAGCCCTGCTAATCGAAAATTCGATTCCCCAGCTCCGCGGGGTTTTCCACAGTTGGGCCCGGTGTTTTCCACAGGGCGCCTGGCGTGCTGGGTCCCGATCACGGCGATTCTGGGGATAGGACGGTCCCGTTCGATTTGAACTTGACAGGCCCCACGCCGCTGCTATTCGGCCCGCTAGGCCTCAACAAACCATCGCTGAGATCGCCTGGGCACCAAGCAGTCTCATGATGTTTCAGGATGATTCTGGGCTGGCCAGGCCGCGTTGACGCTGGTGCCGCCGCTGGGGTTTGCTGGCCCCATCGCGACGGAGAAGCACGCTTGGACCACGACGCCCTGGAACTGAAAACCCAGCAGCCGCTGGATCAGGACCACGCCAGGGATCACCTCCAGCGCTGCCTCCACCAGCAGGACCATCAAGATCCCCAGCCGTCCCCGCGCATCAGCCTCGAAGCGGAGGTGCCCGAGGCCCTGTTCGACGGCATGCGCACCTTTCTGAGCAACCGCCCGGATTGGGACCAATACCGCCTGATCACCTCCGCCCTGGCGGGCTTCCTGTTCCAGAACGGCTGCAGCGATGGTTGCGTGGCCCAGCACTACCTCAACGGCCTGTTTCTGCCGCCGGGCGAGTGAATGGGGCGGGCGCCAATCGCGCCGCAGCGTGCACACAAAAAAGCGGGAGTGTTGAGCCCCCGCTTGGTGTTTCTCCCTTGCCCGACCCGTGAAAGGTCGCCCGCATAGTGTGCGGCCCAGCGCTGGGTCCGGTTGTGGTGGTTGACACCAAATCCGCCGGTTGGTCAGCTAAAGCTCACCCCGCTTGAGGGCCTGGGCGGCGTGGTCGCAGGCGCGCCAGGTGATCGCCATTTCCGTGAGCGTGGGGCTCTGCCAGCCGGCGCTGGGCCAGCAGCTGCCGTCGCTCACCAGCAGGTTCGGGGTGCGCCACAGCTGGTTCCAGCGGTTGAGCACACCGGTGGCCTCGCTGTTGCCCATCGGGGCCCCCCCCAGCTCGTGGATGTAGTAGCCCGGCGGTGCTGCGCCGGGGGCCAGGGCGGCGCTGTTGCGCACCAGCGGCTCCAGCAGTGGCAGCACAAACAGCTCCTGCAGCGGTTGGATCGTGCCGCCGGCGCTGGCCACCACCGCCTGCATGCGCGCCTGCATGTGGGCCACCATCCGCCGCTCGTTCTCCCCCCACTGGCAATCGATGTGGGCGATGGGGATGCCCCAGGCGTCGCAGCGCTGCGGGTGCAGGCTCACCCGGTTGTGGGGCTGGCTGAGCACCTCCCCATGGCCGATTAGAAAGCCGATCGCCGCCTGCCGCTGGCGCTTCAACGGCGCCGGCGGGTCAAAGCGCTGCACGCCGCACCACAGCCCGTAGCCGCGCCGGAAATCGGTGGGGGCATCGGGGCTGGAGCCGTTCCCCAGGTTCACGGTGTTGGGGATGAAGCAGCTGCCGGCCCCCGACAGTTCCGTGGCGCCGGCGGGCGGCTGGGGCGGCAGGGCAAAGAAGCTGCTGGCGGAGATGTGGTCCATCAGCCCCTGCCCCAGCAGGCCACTCACCTCGTCGAGTTGGCCGAGTTGCTGGGAGTGCAGCAGCAGCCGCAGGCTCTCGATCGTGGAGGCGCACAGCACCACCAGGGCGGCCCGCTGCAGGTGGCGGCTGCCGCGGCGGCGGCCTGGCCGCGCATCCACCCACTCCACCCCCTGGGCGCGGCCGCTGCGCGGATCCACCAGCACGTGGCTCACCACCGCCTGGCTTTGCACCCGCACCCGGCCCGTGGCCAGGGCCGCCGCCAGGGCGCCCCCCTGGGAGCAGGAGCGGGGCCAGGGACCCTCGGCGGGGCGCCGCAGGCGGAAGCCGCGGGAGGGGATCAGGGGCAGGTCGAGGTGGCGGCCGATGCAGCGCTGCAGGTGGCGTTCGCCGGGGGTGAGGGGCAGGGGGGGCTGGTAGCAGCCGTCCGGCAGCTGGGGCAGGCCATCGCGCTGGCCGTGCACCTGCAGCAGCGTTTCCAGCTGGCTGTACCAGGGGTCCAGGTCGGCGTGGCGGATCGGCCAGCTGGGGCCGTGGCCGTCGCGCTCGGCGGCGGCGAATTCGAAATCCGAGAGCCGCAGCGTGATGCCCCCCCAGGTGAGGCTTTTGCCCCCCACCTGGCGGCCGCGGCTCCACAGGAAGGGGCGATCGGCGGGGGTGCTGTAGGGGTTGTCGACCTCGTCGACATACAGCTCCGGGTTGGCCTTCCAGTAGCCCGGATGCTGGGCGGCGATGCCCTGGCGGCCGGCGCTGAGGCTGGCCACGCGTTTGAGGCTGTTGAGCGGCTCGCTGCCGAAGGCCCGCGGCGCCGTGAGCTCCGGCCCCGCCTCCAGCACCAACACCCGGAGGCCCGCCTGGGCCAAGGCCAGGGCGGCCACCCCGCCGGTGGCCCCGGATCCCACCACGATCGCGTCGGGGATCGCGTCGGGCGTGCTGGCGGGGCTGACCATGGCAGGGGGGCTGTCAGGCATTAAAAAGCCCCGGCGCTTCCAGGAAGGCCGGGGCTTGCTGAAGTGGTGGCGGGGGGCGGATTTGAACCACCGACCTTCGGGTTATGAGCCCGACGAGCTACCAGACTGCTCTACCCCGCGTCGACCAAACGACCCTACACCACGGGCTTTCCGGGCGGCAACGGGAGCAGGATGGGCGGGCCGGAACCGCCCCATGACGCTGCGTCTGTTGCTCGATTGCGCTGATCCGCAGGCCTGGCGGCAGTGGCTGCCGAGCGGCCTGTTTCGGGGCATCACCACCAACCCCACGCTGCTGCGGCGGGCGGCCCAGCCCTGCACGCTGGAGCGGCTGGAGCAGCTCACCGGCGAAGCCCTGGCCCTGGGGGCCCAGGAGCTGCACCTGCAGGCCTGGGGCGCGGATCTGCTGGGCTGTGGCCGCGCCCTGGCCGCCCTGGCCCCTGGGCGCATCTGGGTGAAGCTGCCGATCACCCGCGCCGGCGCCGACGCCGCCCGCGCCCTGATCGCCGAGGGCCACGCCATCACCTTCACCGCCTGCTACGAGCCGGCCCAGGTGCTGCTGGCGGCGGCCCTGGGGGCGGACTACATCGCCCCCTACCTGGGCCGCATCGGCGACCTGGGCCGCGACGGCCACGGCGAGCTGGTGCGCATGCAGCGTTGCGTGGAGGGGGTGGGCTCACCGCTGCGGCTGCTGGTGGCCAGCCTGCGCAGCCCCGACGACCTGGCCCGCCTGGCGGCCGAGGGCCTCGACACCTTCACCATCAGCCCGGCCATCGCCGCGGCCCTGTTTGCGGTGGAGCCCACCGAGGCGGCGGCGGATCAGTTTGAGCGCGACGCCCTGGGGGCCTGAGCGCGGCGCTCAGCGGCCGTTGTCGAAGCGCAGTTCGCCGCTTACCTCGAGTTTCACGCTGGGGTTGGGCTCGAGAAACCGCTGCCCCAGCTCCTCCAGGGTGGAGGGGGTGAGCCATTCCAGCTGGCGCATCAGCTGCAGGGCCACGGCGTGTTTGGCGCGGCTGGCGCCGTCCTCCACTTTGATCGCCAGGCCCAGGCCCTCGCCGACGCGGCTCAAGCACTGGATGCCTTCGGCGCCCCCTTTGCTGAGCACCTGGCCGTGGCCGCTGCGCATCACGGCGGTGTCGAAGCGGCCTTCGCCGGCCACCAGCTCCGGATGGGTGAGCATCGCCCGGCTCAGCCGCTCCAGATCCGGCTCCTCGCTGGCCCCCAGGTGGGCAAACAGCAGGGCCATCTGCGCCAGCTGCAGCTGCAGGGTGGGCACGCCGCAATCGTCGCGGGCGGTGACCAATTCAGCCCCGGGCATGCCCAGCAGTTCACCCACCCGCTTGAGCACCTGTTGCTGCAGGGGATGGTCGGGCTGCATGTAGCTCTCCAGCGGCCACTGCATGCGCTTGCAGGTGGCCAGGAAGGCGGCGTGCTTGCCCGAGCAGTTGTGCTCCAGCGGGCTCTGGCGCCCGGCCGGGGTGGGGCATTGCAGCTGCTCGGTTTCGATGTCCGCCTTCCACAGAATCTTGAACGCCTCGCGCGCCTGCGTCGCGTCGCCGGCGTGGGAGGCGCAGGCGATCGCCAGGGCCCGCTCGTCGTGGTTGCCCTGGTCGGCGGCGCCGCTGCTCACGAACACCTGGGCCTGGAAGGGCTTGAGGGCCGAGCGGATGAAGCTCAGCTGCTGGGGATCGCCGGCCCGCATCAGCACGCGGCCGCGCTGGTCGCACACCACCGCATGCACCCGGTGCACCGATTCGGTGATGCCATTGCGGGTGAGCCGCACCTCCAGGGTCGGTGCCATGGTGCGGCCGCTGGATCCCACGCCCGTGCCGAAGCTGCTGAAACTCATCTGGGCGGTGGCCCGTCTCGCTCAGAGAGCCTGACAGAGGCTCGACCCCACCAGCAGCAACGCCGCGGTGATGGCCATCGCCTGCTGCAGCCGCAGCAGCACAGGCCGCACCTCATGGGTGGCCACCAGCAGATCCTGCTGCCGCCAGGCCACGGGCTTTTCCCACACCTGGCCGTCGTACCAGCCGGATTCCTCGTATTCGATGGCGGTGGCCATCAACCGGCGCTGCAGGTTGGTCCACCCCAGCCACTGCCGCACCAGCATCAACAGCGGCACCACCAACCCCGCCACCATGCCGGCCACCACCAGCCGCGGCAGGTCGTGGCGCAGGGGCCAGCTGCCGCTGGCCACCAGCAGCGTGATCGGCAGCACGATCAGCCAGCTGCGCAGCAGCGGCACCGCCAGGCCGGCGTCGCCGTTGTGGGGCCACACGAAAAACCACGACGCCTGCAGCTCCTGGTATTGCTGCAGCGGCCGCTGCTCCGGCGGCACCGGGCAGGCCAGGTCGCTCAGCTCGGGCAGGGGATCCGGGGCGGCCATGGGGCTGCGGCCTCAGGCCGTTGGGGCATCGCCCGACCCTACGAAGCGCTCCGTCTCACCGTGGCCCCAGAAGGATTCCAGGTCGTAGTAGCTGCGCTCATCGGGGGTGAGGGCGTGCACGATCACCTCGCCGTAATCCAGCAGGATCCAGCGCCCCTCCTTGAGCCCCTCCTTGCGCAGGGGCAGCCGGCCGGTGTGCTCCTCGAGCTTGTCCTCCACGGAGCGGGCGATGGCGCGCACCTGCACGTCGGAGAAGCCGCTGGCGATCACAAACCAATCGGCGATCGAGGAGATCTCCTCCACGCGGATCAGCACAATGTCGCCGGCCTTGCGGTCGTCGCAGGCGTCGGCGGCCAGCAGGGCCAGGGCCTTGCTGTCGTCGAGCGCCAGGCGGGCGCGGCTGGGGTCGGGGCTGGGCTTGGCGGTTGTGGCGGGGTCGAGGGCCTCAGCCATACACGTTCTCGCTGCTCACGGATTGGCGGGACCCCTGCTGCTGGGCCATTTCGGCGCGGGCCTTGTCGGCACTCTTGCGCAGCGCCTCCAGCCGGTCTTCGTAGAAGCCGCGCTTTTTCTTCTTGCGGGTTTGCTCCACCAGCTCCTTGAGGGCGCCGCCCAGGCTCTTGTAGGCGTTGGGCAGGCTGTAGCCAAAGCGGCAGGCCAGGTCGATGGCCCGCTCATCGGCGGCGATGGCGTCCTGCAGGCGCTTCTCGGAGTTGTTCTTGAGGTAGAGGCGGTAGCCGGCGAAGCCGGAGAGCCCCAGGGCCATCAGCAGCAGCAGGCCGTCCTGCACCCACAGCTCCCCGATGGCGCCCCCCAGGCCGATGGCCAGGGCGGCCATCTCCCAGCCGTCGCGGGGCACCGCATCGTTTTGCACGCGGCCCACTTCGTGCCAGAAGAGCAGGTTGCGGTGGTCGAGGGCCAGCAGGTCCCACTTCTCCAGGTCCACCTGGATCTCCACCTCGTCGCGGCCGATCTCTTCGATCGTGATCAACGGCGGATCCGCCGAGGCGGCGGCTTCCACAAACACCCAGCTCTGCATCTCGGGAGGCAGCAGCCCCTTCAGGCGCTGGAGTTCGCTCATGAAGCCTTCACCCTGTATCGCTCCCAACACTAGCCAGAGCGGCCGGTGGCTTCAGGGCTGGGGCGAACAACGCCGCCAGGGGCCCCGTGAGAGGCTAGGCAGGTTTGGCTGCCTGCCCTCGCCCATGCCCCGTCGCACGGATCTGCGTCGCATCCTGCTGCTGGGTTCGGGTCCGATCGTGATCGGTCAGGCCTGCGAATTCGATTACTCCGGCACCCAGGCCTGCAAGGCCCTGCGGGCCGAAGGCTTTGAGGTGGTGCTGGTGAACAGCAACCCCGCCTCGATCATGACCGATCCGGACATGGCGGATCGCACTTACATCGAGCCGCTCACCCCGGATGTGGTGCGCCAGGTGATCGACCGGGAGCGCCCCGATGCGCTGCTGCCCACCATGGGCGGCCAGACCGCCCTCAACCTGGCGGTGGCCCTCGCCAAGGACGGCACCCTGGAGCGCTACGGCGTGGAGCTGATCGGCGCCGACCTGGCGGCGATCGAGAAGGCGGAGGACCGCGACCTGTTCAAGCAGGCCATGGAGCGCATCGGCGTGGCCGTGTGCCCCTCCGGCATCGCCACCAGCCTGGAGGAGGCCGAGGCGGTGGGCGACCAGATCGGCAGCTACCCCCGCATCATTCGCCCCGCCTTCACCCTGGGGGGCTCCGGCGGTGGCATCGCCTACAACCCGGAGGAATTTCGATCCATCTGCCTCAGCGGCCTCGACGCCAGCCCGGTGCGCCAGATCCTGATCGAGCAATCGCTGCTGGGCTGGAAGGAATTCGAGCTGGAGGTGATGCGCGACACCGCCGACAACGTGGTGATCGTGTGCTCGATCGAAAACCTCGACCCCATGGGGGTGCACACCGGCGATTCGATCACCGTGGCCCCCGCCCAGACCCTCACCGACCGCGAATACCAGCGCCTGCGCGACCAGGCGATCGCGATCATCCGCGAGATCGGGGTGGACACCGGCGGCAGCAACATCCAGTTCGCGATCAACCCCGCCAATGGCGACGTGATCGTGATCGAGATGAACCCGCGCGTGTCGCGCTCCTCGGCCCTGGCCTCCAAGGCCACCGGCTTCCCGATCGCCAAGATCGCCGCCCGCCTGGCGGTGGGCTACACGCTCGATGAAATCCTCAACGACATCACCGGCAAAACGCCCGCCTGCTTCGAACCCACCATTGATTACGTGGTGACCAAAATCCCGCGCTTCGCGTTTGAGAAGTTCCGCGGCAGCCCGGCGGTGCTCACCACGGCGATGAAATCGGTGGGGGAGGCCATGGCCATCGGCCGTTGCTTCGAGGAGTCGTTCCAGAAGGCGCTGCGCTCCCTGGAAACCGGCCATTCCGGCTGGGGCTGCGACCGCCCCGATGCCGAGCCTGAGCGCGCCGAGCTGGAGCGCCAGCTGCGCACCCCCTCCCCCGACCGCATCTTCGCGGTGCGCACGGCGATGGTGGCCGGCTACAGCGACGCCGACATCCACCGCATCTCGGCGATCGACCCGTGGTTTCTGGCCAAGCTGCGCCGCATCCTCGAGGCGGAAACGCGCCTGCTGCGCGGCCGCGCCCTGGCGGATCTGCAGGCCGAGGCGCTGCTGGAGCTCAAGCAGCTGGGCTTCTCCGACCGCCAGATCGCCTGGGCCACCGGCAGCCATGAGTTGCAGGTGCGCGACCACCGCCAGGCCCTGGGGGTGAACGCGGTGTTCAAAACCGTGGACACCTGCGCCGCCGAGTTTGCCTCCAGCACCCCATACCACTACGCCACCTACGAGCGGCCGCTGCAGCGCCTGCGCGACGACGGCAGCCTCGAGCTGATCCCGCCCGAGAGCGAGGTGCAGCCCGAAACCCGCCGCAAGGTGATGATCCTGGGGGGCGGCCCCAACCGCATCGGCCAGGGCATCGAGTTCGACTACTGCTGCGTGCACGCCTCCTTTGCGCTGCAGGCCGAGGGGCTGGCCACGGTGATGGTGAACAGCAACCCGGAAACGGTATCCACCGATTACGACACCAGCGATCGCCTCTACTTCGAGCCGCTCACCCTGGAGGACGTGCTCAACGTGATCGAGGCGGAGCACCCGGAGGGGGTGATCGTGCAGTTCGGCGGGCAGACGCCGCTGAAGCTGGCGATACCGCTGCTGCGCTGGCTGGCGACCCCCACCGGCCAGGCCACCGGCACCCGCATCTGGGGCACCTCCCCCGAATCGATCGACACCGCCGAAGACCGCGAGCAATTTGAGGCGATCCTGCGGCGCCTGGAGATTCGCCAGCCCCGCAATGGCCTGGCCCGCAGCGAAGCCGAGGCCCGCGCCGTGGCCGATCGGGTGGGCTACCCGGTGGTGGTGCGCCCCAGCTATGTGCTCGGCGGCCGCGCCATGGAGGTGGTCTACGGCGAGGAGGAGCTCAACCGCTACATGGTGGAGGCGGTCAACGTGGAGCCCGACCACCCGGTGCTGATCGATCAATACCTGGAGAACGCCACCGAGGTGGATGTGGATGCCCTCTGCGACGCCACCGGCGCCGTGGTGATCGGCGGCCTGATGGAGCACATCGAGCCGGCCGGTGTGCACTCCGGCGATTCCGCCTGCGCGCTGCCCTCGGTGAGCCTGGAGGCCGAGGCCCTGGCCACGATCCGCCAGTGGAGCAAGGCCCTGGCCCTGGCGCTGCAGGTGAACGGCCTGATTAACCTGCAGTTCGCCGTGAAGGATGGCGACGTCTACATCATCGAGGCCAACCCGCGGGCCTCGCGCACGGTGCCGTTCGTGGCCAAGGCCACCGGCGTGCCCCTGGCCAAGGTGGCCAGCCAGATCATGGCGGGCCGCAGCCTGGCGCAGCTGGGCCTCACCGCCGAACCCAAGCCGCCGCTGCAGGCCGTGAAGGAGGCGGTGCTGCCGTTCAAGCGCTTCCCCGGCGCCGATTCAATCCTCGGGCCCGAGATGCGCAGCACCGGCGAGGTGATGGGCACCGCAGCCAGCTTTGGGCTCGCCTATGCCAAGGCGGAGCTGGGGGCCGGTGAGGCCCTGCCCACCGGCGGCACGGTGTTTCTCTCCACCCACGACCGCGACAAGCCGGCCCTGGTGCCCGTGGCCCAGCGGCTGGCGCAGATGGGCTTCCGCCTGGTGGCCACCGACGGCACCGCCCGCAGCCTGGCGGCCGCCGGCCTGGCGGTGGACACGATCCTCAAGGTGCACGAGGGCCGCCCCAACATCGAGGACGCCATCCGCTCCGGCGAGATCCAGCTGGTGATCAACACCCCGGTGGGCCGCCAGGCCGCCCACGACGACAAATACCTGCGCCGTGCCGCCATCGACTACGCCGTCACCACCGTGACCACCCTGCCCGGCGCCCGCGCCGCCGTGGAGGGCATCGCCGCCTTGCAGGCCCAACAGCTGCAGGTGGCCGCCCTGCAGGACATTCATCCCTAGGGGGCGTAAACCCACGGGTTGGCAGCGCCTAGCCTGAACAACCGTTCCTGCTCTGCCGTGACCATCGCCCCCGCCCCTGCCGTGATCGCCCCCGGCAGCGACTGCACCGCCGCCTTCCGCGCCGCCTACGAAAACCGCTACACCTGGGATCCGGGCTTTGGCGGCTACAGCGGCCGCTGCGTGTGGGAGCAGGGCGACCAGCGGGCCGAGGGCCGCTTCCAGGTGGGCGCTGACCTCAAG
>Ga0214917_10005712_pt1 | contig 13187 bp, 9 predicted proteins | sample LL_1208_BB_MetaG_FD_177983 | JGI IMG/M metagenome (GOLD analysis project Ga0214917, IMG submission 177983) | Freshwater microbial communities from Lake Lanier, Atlanta, Georgia, United States - LL_1208_BB | ecosystem: Environmental > Aquatic > Freshwater > Lake | place: USA: Georgia | collected... | reverse complement strand
ATCATGCAGTTGATTAACGGCCTCATCCGTTTCCGCCGTTCCCGCTCCTCAGCACCCATAACCCATAACCAATCACCAATAACCAATCACCAATAACCAATCACCAAATGTCCGTTCCCAACTTCCAAGCCCTAGCCGCTAACGCCCCCACGTCCCTCCCTGGCCCGGCGGTCACCTTCGCCGATCTGAAACGCGCCCTGCTGAACCACTGGCAGATCTTCGGTCTCACCGTGGGTGCGATTGTTGCTCTGGTTGCCGTGTATGTCTTTCAGCTACCCAACGTCTACACCTCCACCTGCACCATCCAGGTGGACCGTAAAATCTCCACCATTGTGAAGTTGGACAAAGATTCCGGGGCAACGCCCTCCGAAACCCCTGCAGGCATCGTTGAATTCATGCGTGGACAAGAGCGCATTTTGAATAGTCGCTTCTTGGCTGGGCGCAGCATCACCCGACTCAACCTAAAAGAAAACAAGGATTTTAATCCAACATTCCGTGGAATGGGATTGTACCTAAGGATATTTACTACTGTTCGAGGGCTTTTAATGAGCACCGCTTCCAGTATTCCAGAGGACTTGGGTGACGCAAACGATCCCCTCAATCCTCCACTTACGCCAGAAATTGAGGAACTGGTTAAGGAGTACTACAAAGTCCTCGAGATCAAACCGATTCGCAACTCCAACGTCTTTGATATCATCGCCACCACTACCTCCCGCCAACTCTCGGTCCGCATGGCCAACGCACACGCCGACGAGTATATGAAATTCATCGTCGAACAACGATTTGGACAAGCCAGCAAAAGTGCTGAGTTTCTGCAAAAAGAGGCAGATAAAATTAAGCAGAGGTTGGGAGATTCTGAACAGACGCTTCAGAATTACAGGGAAGAAACCTCACTTTCCGTTACCCCTGATTCGGAACAAAAGGTTTTGGAGGATTTGCGGTCCCAACTATCGAAAAGTAAATCTGAACTGGCCAAATTTGAGGAGCGTTATTTAGACAAACATCCCAAGCTCATTGAAGCCCGATCCACCACGGCTAAGTTAGAGAGTGAAGTCAAGACCCGTGAAGCAAGTCTCATGGAGCTCCGTTCCAAGACCGTCGGTTTTGATGCCCTCAACCGAATGATCGAAGCCGATCGGGTAATGTATAAGAATGTTTTGGAAAAGCTCAAAGAGCTCAATATTCAAAGCAGTGTTGCCACCACCAACATCACCGTCGTTGATCAGGCGCAGATCGCGAAGGAGAAATCCGGTCCCAGCCGCGTCAAGACCATCGCCCTATCTGCCATCGCCGCCATGCTTTTGGCCACAGGCCTCAGCTTAGGCCTGGAACTGACCAATCAGACGCTCCGAACCCCGGAGGACATCGCCGCCACCCTTGCAGCCCCCTTTCTTGGCTATATCCCCCACTGCAAAACCCAGAGCGCTGCCCTCAAGCTTCTGGCCAAAGACCAGGAGGTGGATCGCGCCTTGATGGAAAGCTACCGCACCATCCAGGCCGTCCTGCGCTACCAGCCGGAGAGCGCCGATGCCCGCGTCATCCTCATCACCAGCGCCTGTCCGGACGAGGGTAAGACCTACAACGCCGTCCACTTCGCCCGCTCCTATGCGGAGATCGGCTTTCGCACCCTATTGATCGAGGCCGACCTTCGCCGCCCCTCCATCCCCCGAATTACAGGAATGTCCGAAACACCCAGCCTGATCGCCGCCTGTTCACCGGACGCCACGGGGGAGCCGGATCTGATGGCACTCTCCCAGAAAACTACCATACCCAAACTTAGGGTGATTGTGGCAGGGGGATCAACCCTCGCCTCGCCTGAAATACTTTCTAGCAACCGCTTCAGGGAGATTTTGGCTGTTGCCCGCAAGACTTTTGACCGGATTGTCATCGATACCCCACCACTGGGTGCGTTGGGGGATGTGCTGGGCCTAACCACCCTGGTAGATGGAGTAATCTGGGTGACACGCTTTGGAAAGGTGAAGAAACGAATCGTAAAAACGGCTTTTGAACGGTTACACCAGATTAAGGCCAATATTCTGGGAGTTGTGATTAACGATCTCGATCGCAAACGCTTGGGCGCCAGCTACTATTACGACTACAACCGTTACGGCGGCGACTACTACAACACCGAAAAGAAATCCCCCAAACCCCGCGCCACCAATAACCAACCACCAACAACCCATAACCAACCTTTATCCACTTCACCACTAGACAGAAGTCCAAATACGGTGCATCCCCATGAAAATACTTCCGCCTTAAAACAGGCCAAAATAACGATCCTAAAGCCGCCTGTTCCGTAATGCTTTAAACAAGCAGCCGTCGTGAGCACCTTCATCAGGTCGGGCCAGCATAAGCATTTTCTCCATGCGGGATCAGGTTTATTGATAAAGTTTCTAGCCAATTTTTTTTCGCTTTGCATTCTCGCCCGCCTCTTGTCCTTAAATGACTTCGGCATCTACAGCGTCTTAAGTGTAATTTACTTTTTCGCGTTGACTTTGGGAAGCCTAAGCGCGAATTACTCCATCATTCATGCCCCAAAGAATTGCCAAGAAACATTTTCTTTCTGGTTTTTTGCGACAATAGTTTTCAATTTGATATTTTGCATTTTGTTATTTTTGCTTTTACCGCTTGTTACCCCGTTTTTTGGCTTTGTTCTTTCTGCTTTTTCCTTTTCATTATTTGCTAGTGCGATTTTTTTGGGTTCCCTGGCCAATGTTGCCGAGGCGGTATACCAGAATAATGGCTCATTTTTGTTTTTGCGAAATGTAGACACATATTCTCATCTCTTTTCCTTGGCTTTTCTTGGCCCGCTTTCGGCTCTTCTTTTAAAAGATTACCGAGCCTTTCTCGTTGGCTTGGCCTGTTTGGGGCTGATCCGCTGCATCTTTTTTTATATCAGTCTGAGACCAACTATGAAACTTCCTGAAATAGTTTTAGGTTTCAAGACGTTCACTAAAAGGGTGGATCACCATTATGTCCTAGCCCAGGTTTTAAACTTTTTTGCTTTAAATGCGGACAACATGGTGGTTGCGACAAAATTGGGAATGCCAGCACTTGGCATGTATAGCCGCGCTTATCAACTTGTCTCACTTCCTGGGAATATTATTGGCGAATCCTTGGATAAGGTATTTTTCCCTTATTTTCGGAAGCAGTTAGATTTAGCGAATTCTTCAGTAGAGGATCTTCTTTTTTGCAGTTCCCTCATTTCAAGATTATGCCTTCCTATCGTCCCTTTGGTCATTGTTTCTGCCGACGACATTGTCAATTTGGTTTTAGGGCAAAAGTGGGCAGGAACTGGCAATCTCCTGCGAGCTCTAGCCTTGGTTATTTTTTTAAAAACATCAGCGAGGCTGTTTTACGCCTATTTAAAGGTTCATGGCAGCGTATCTTTTTTGACCATAATTCAATTGACCTACTTTTTTTTAGTTCTGGTGTCCGCATGGGCGGGCTCATTTTTCGGACTGAATTACGTGGCAGTATTAATTTGTTTTTCGGTAGGTTTCTGGTGGTTTTTAATTTATATGTATACGCTTCGTGTGTGTAGATTAGGATTTGCCATTCAGTTTAAGCAAAATAATGGATTTCGCGCTTGGTTTTTATTTTCTTTGCTGGCCTCTTGTGTCATCTGGTTTTTCTTTCCTGAAAGCAAGATAATAAGGTTAAGTTTTGGTCTGCTTACTCTTTTGACAAGTGCTTATTTTTTGAATTTCTTAATAACGAAAAGAAAGCCATCGTCTACATGAGTTTAGTCTTTTTACCAATCGTACTTTTTGTTTTTTTTGTTTTAGCTTATTTTATATTTTACGGAAGATTGGTTTCACCAGCTAGTCTTGTTTTATCTTGGTGGATATTTTGGTATGTTGTATTGTTGGGCTCAGATATTGGTTTCCCGTCATCTTCCAGACATTTACATTTAGTTTTAACTGTATTTTTTTTATTTTTTGCCTTGGGATCACTCTGGCCGCCAATAATTTGTTTTACCAATGTATCAGAACTCGGTTTGTACAGTTTTAATAAGAAGATCCTTTATTTTGTTGGTTTTCTTGGCCTGCCTTTGCTTCTGTTCTTTTACCGAAAAGCACAACTGGTTTTAAGTGGTGATAGCTTTTCAGGATCTCGTGCAGTACTGATCGACTATACCCAAGGATCTCATCCTGTTTTCGGATCGGGTTTCGTGCGAAACTCAGTTGACCTCTTGTTTGCTGGCCCCCTGTTTTATTTGTCTTTGTTCGCTATTCCATACCTTTTTACAAAACAGAACGTTGGCTTCTTGGCGATTTCTTCTCTTGGAATATTTCTTTATCAAGCCACTGAATTTGGTCGCTCCCAGATTTATCGGCAGGCAATAATATTTATGATTGGTATTTACCTTTTTAAAAGGCACTTTAAGGTGCATTTAAGGTTGCGCTATTGGTTGTTATTTGCTGGCGTTTTACTATTAGTAGTCGCTTACATGTACTACTCAGCAATTACGCGCCTAAAAAATGATCCCAGCGCAAGCGCATCTGATGTTGTGACTGAATTTATCAGTTACCATACTGTCGGATATGTTTTACTTGACCAAGCTCTTTCCGACCAGACTTCACCACTAAACGACCTGATCGGATGGGGGCGAGCTAGTTTAGCTGGATTTCTTTTGGCCTTTACCCAAATCATAAGATTATTTAACTCATCTTATCAACCGTTTTTGATGGAGTGGTTGCCTTATACAGAAGCATTTCACGACCTAGGCATCAAAACAGCCTCAGGAAAACCATTTATGTTTAATGCTTACTACACAATGTTATTTCCATTTTATTTAGATTTTCGTTTGCCAGGAGTTGCGATAATTTCGTTTTCCATCGGTTTAGGGTTGCACTCATTTTATGAATCATGGCTTCGCTATAAATCTCCGCTTGCCTTTGCCTGGTTTGTTTTTCTTGCATCCTTTTGTATGATGAGTATATTTTTATCACTTACGCAAAAGGTGTATTTCTTTAGCGCTTTATTTTTATTGCTCACAGCCTATGCAAGGACAAATGTCCGTGTTTAAAACTATTTTATCAGACTTATTTTTCTACAAGTCCGCATTTCAGGCTCGGTCTTTTTTATCTATTTTATTTTTTAACAAATCTTTCCATCTTTTATTTCTTTATCGGTTGTTGTCCTCTATTTGGATAACCCCAGTCTTAAGACCTTTACGGATTGTCATTCGCTTTTTTGCAGAGATTTACACGGGCTGTGAAATTCACCCGGAGGCCAACCTTGGCAGCTGTCTTTTGTTTCCGCACCCAATTGGAATTGTGATAGGTCGCGGAACCTGTGTAAAAGACAATGTAACAATTTATCAGAATGTTACTCTTGGGAATCGGGGTGCCGATTCTTCCGTATCCCAATACCCAGTGATTGAAGACAATGTTGTGATCTACGCCGCATCATCAGTTTTAGGATATGTAACAATTGGCTCAAATTCAATTATCGGTGCTCACTCATTGGTTTTAACTTCGTTTAATCAAAATTCTATTATTGCTGGAAGTCCAGCGAGGTTACTGCGTCTAAATGAAAATTTTATTAGTCTCTAATTTATTACCTCCAGAAGCTTATGGCGGCTACGAAATGCGTGCTTATGAAATCGGCTTATTACTCCGCAGACAAGGACATGAAGTTGATTTTGTTACCAGCCAGTTTTCGAAATTATTCAAGGATTCTGTGAAAATCAGTCCACGAATATATCGTATTTTTAAATATGTACTACCTAGCCAGTGTAAAGATTGGAGGCGTTTTTTCGATAGGTTTTACAATCGTATCCAATGCTCCATGATTGGGTTATACAATTATCAGATTTTTAGTTCTTTTTTAGATGGCAAGAACTACGATGTAGCGTATTTTTTTAATTTGGAAAGATGTGGGTTATTGACGGCTCTGGCTGTGCAGGAGAAAGGTATTCCCTCTGTTTTTCATCTTGGTGATAATTATATAGCTAAGCATCTTTCGAATTGGCCTGGACTGTCGCCTTGGTATCAATGGTTTCACAATTTCTTCTTGAGCAGACTGGTTAAAAAAGAGCGTCTTATTCAGTTTAATAATGTATTGTATGTAAGTCGCTTTTTGCAATTAGACTGCGAGAAAAAAGGTTTTGTACCAAAAAAAAGTCATGTAGTTCCCCGCCCCGTCACATGTGAGTTTAATTATTCCCCTTATAACCCTGAGGATCCACCCTTCTTTTTTATGTCCTGTAGAATAGATAAGCAAAAGGGAATTCACGTTGCTATAAAGGCGGCAAGGAAGCTTCATCAAGAGCATCCAGACATGAAATGGAAAATAGTTCTTTCCGGTCAATCTCATGATGGATATCTGCAAAAATGCCTAAAGATGGCTGATGACTACGGAATAACGAACCGCGTATCCTACATCGGCTTTCTTCAAAGAAGCACTGTGCTTGAGCACATGAAGAAGTGTGTGGCCTTTATTAACACCCCGACTTACGGGGAACCATTTGCCGGGACAATTCTTGAAGCTATGAGCTCAGGGGCGCCTCTTCTCACATCAGATAATGGCTCGTCGTTAGAAGTTGTGTCGCATGAAATAAATGCACTTGTTCATACTGGGCAAGATTATTCGTCGCTTGCAAGAAACATGAAGCGAATATTAACACATAAAGACTTTGCAACTCTAATTTCTAGAAACGCTATGAATCACGTTTCCGCTCATTTTAGTAAGGATCAGATAATGACTAAGACAATTGACCTTTTAACTAATGTCGCGTATGAAAAATAGAATCCTTATTATAATTAATGACTATGCAAAGATTACAGGAGGCCAAGACAGTTCTGCTTTTCAAGATTTCTTGCTTTTGAAAGGCTTTTACCCATCAATAAAGCTCGTTACTGGTGTAGGTCCGATTGATAATTCGCTGAGGAACGTTTCCCCCGATGACCATATTTGTCTACATGGTACTGATATTGCAAATGAAAAGAACAAGTCTTGGAGTTTTATAAATGGTTTATTTAATTTAAACGCTCTTTTTCTTTTATTAAAAGTTTCTGACTTATATAAAAAAAGAACAATAATCTTTCATTTCCACAGTTTCACAAAGTACTTTTCACCTTTAGTTCCTTGGTTTTTGCTGATTATGGGATTTAAGGTTGTCTTTACAATAAATGATTATTTTTTAAATTGTCCGAACGGTGCGTTATTTAATTTTAAAAGCAACAAAATATGTAAACTTAGTCCGCTTTCTTTCAAATGTTTTTTATCAAACTGTGATTCACGGTCTTACTATTATAAGCTTTGGCGTTTTTTAAGAAGCATAATTTTCTTTAATAGTTTTTTTGGAATAAATCGCTTTGCATTTAATTACGTTTTTGTTTCTGCTTTTTCGAAAAAGGTTTTTATTGATAATTCCAAAGGATCACGATTACGGAAGATAAAGTCAATTATCTTACCAAATCCCACTAACATTACGAGTCATCAACGAGTACAGGCGGAAAGTAATCAGACCTTTCTGTTTGTTGGTCGACTCGTAGAATCAAAAGGTGTGTTTTTGTTCGCAGAATCTATTATCCGCATTGGCGCTAGAGGATTGATTATTGGCGATGGACCTGCATTTACTCTTTTGAAAAAGAATTATCCGCAGATTACATTTGCGGGGTGGAGAGATATTTTGTTTATAAGAGAAAGTCTTTTAACTGCTAGATCTCTCATTTTTCCATCGTTATGGTATGAGGCACAGCCACTCGTGCCCAACGAGGCGCTAGCCTTGGGAATCCCAGTTGTAACCTCTAATGTAAATGCAACAGCAGAGCTCGTCGTAAACAACGTAAATGGCATGCATTTTGATATTAATGTTCTAAATGACCTTGATCGTTGTATTAATTCATTATCCGATGATGAATTTGTAAAGAGACTTAGCATTAATGCTTTCAAAATGTTTCAAGAAAGCGACTTGAATCCTACAAAAAGAGCAACTATGTACGCAGATTTCTACAATTCGTTATAATTCAAGAATAAACAATGATAATCAGCAAAAACAATAACTTACAAGGGGTACAAATAGCGCGGGGCTTGGCTGCGCTCCTAGTAGTTATAGGTCACTCCCTAACATATACAATGGTTTACGCTGAACGTTATGGCCTTCCCAAGCCATTTTTCATTTCCATACCATGGGGAATTGGCGTTGATATATTCTTTATTATCTCGGGTTTTATTATGGTTTTTTCATCAGAATCTTTATTTGGGACAAAAGATTCATGGATGGTTTTTCTATTCAAGAGGTTTTGGCGTGTAGTACCTTTATACTGGACTATAATTACTATTTATTTAATTAGAAATTTATTATCAGGCCGTGAGGTGCCATCTTTGGAAGGGGCAATTGCCTCTTACCTGTTTATTCCATATGATTCACACAATAATAACATTATTAGACCGTTTTATGAAATAGGTTGGACATTAAACTATGAAGTTTTTTTTTATTTGATCTTTGCTGTTTTCCTATTTTTGAAAAAACAGTTTGCCTGTCTGAGCGTTTTTATTGTGTTTTTGACATTTTTCCTTTTCGGATTAATAAGTCCATTAAGATGGCCTTTTTTTCATTTTTACAGTCAACCAATAATATTTGAGTTTTGCTTAGGAGGTCTGCTTGGTCTTTTTTATAAAAAGAAATTTTTCCTGTCATATATTAATTTTTTTCTGATTCAGTTCGTCTTTTTATTTTTTGTTTTGAGTAACGACTTTTTTTTTCCGTTTTTGTTTAGGCATTCCGCAACTCCAAATAATTTTCTTCGCTTACTTTTCTGGGGCGTGCCAGCATGCCTTTATATTTTTTCCATGATTTATATGCCTAACATTTCCGACTCCCCAACTAAGAGATTACTTAAGTTTTTAGGTGATATATCCTATTCACTTTATTTATCTCATCCTTTAGTCATGGGTTTACTTTCCAGTTTATGCTTTAAACCTGCTTGTTATTTAAGTATTCCATTTTCTTTCTTTGTTTTATTTTTAGTATTATCTTCACTCGTTTTCGCGTCACTTCTCTTTTATTATGTTGAAAAGCCTTTTTTAGCTCTTCGGAAAGCTTGTTGATGTACAAAGAAGTTATATTTTTTTATTTTTTGTTCCTTAATAGCTATATATATAGCAATAATATTTCCGTCGAATCATTTGGTGCATTTCCAGGAGATGGAATCGACGATACGATTTCGATCCAATCGGCAATTTCGTCAAGTGATCCAGATGACCAGATCCATTTTCAATCTGGCACTTATTTTATTTCTAAGAGTATTGTTTTAAAAGATAAGCATTCTCTTTCATTAATTGGAAAGTCGACCATCATCATGTTTTTGTCGTCTGTCTTAGGAATTAGTATTAAAGATTCATCATATATAAGTCTTATTGGTATGACCTTGTGTTATAAAGATAAATTTTCTTTTGTAGGCCAATGCCTTTCTTCATCAAAGAATGAGGCTGTTTTTCATTCCCTTAATGATGGTTTTAGTAATTCTTCATTCATCGAAGGAATAACTGGCTGGTCACATTTAGATCAAAGACCGAGAAAGCCTGATTTATATTTCAAGCGAAACCAAGTTATCGTCCAAAAAGACAATGCTACAAATGTGACGATCACCGGGTTACCACAGAATCACAATATCTTAGCTGATAACTTATATTTTTTCCGAAGATCTTTATACGGGAATAATACGTTGCTTTCTGATTCTTCCACTAATGTTACATTGTCGAATATTAACATCATTGGAACCCCAGGAATCAGTATTCATTTTAAGGATTCTCAAAATATTTCTTTGCTTAACCTTCTCGTGAAGCCCTCAAAGGATGGTGATGGATTTTCTTCGAATGCCGATGCTGCTCACTTTACTCGTTGCCGAGGAAGTATTTTTATATCTAATTGTATTTTTATGACAATGGGTGATGATGCTATTAATGTTCACGGTTCTTATGGCCGGCTAGATGAGGTTATCAGTACCAACACGATTCAATATGTCACGGGAAGACGCGATGTGGATTGGCCGGCACCTGCCGCCACAGTTGGGGATGTAGTTTCCATCCATCACCCCACGAACCCTTTTGGAAAACCCCTGGTCCAGGGAGTTGTATTGTCTTCGCAAAGTGGCTCGGAAGACAAAAGCCTCCAGATCGCCCTGGACTCACCGATCAGCGAAGATCTGCCCAAAGATTCAGTGGTTTGGAACCAAAGCACGTCCCCTTCATTAGTAGTTACCAAATGCAAGTTTCTCAACAATCGAGCTCGGGGAATTCTCATCCAATCCAGCAATGCGAGGATTGAGGATAACTGGTTTCAGGGCATGACCGGACCGGCGATCAAAGTAACATGCGATGTGGGGCGCTGGTGGGAATCAGGTCCCACCACCAACATCGTCATCCGGAATAATTTTATCTCGGATTGCAACGATGGTCCTGCGTCGTCGAAAGGAGCCATTACTGTCGATGCGGATGCTCCAGGGTTGAGGCCAGTAGCTGGTGTTCATCAAAATATCGAAATCACCGGAAACCGAATCCGCGACGTTGGAGGTATGGCCATAAGCATCTCATCAGGTTCCCAAGTTCGGATCACTCAGAATCGGATATCTACAAAAGATTCCCCATTTATTGGGGTCACTAATTCAACTGACGTTCTTATCGAAAATAATGTTTCCGATAATGCAACTTCAGCGACCGTTTTTAAACCAACAAAACCATGAAAGTACTTCAGATTTCTGAACCTGGCCAAGATGGGGTGTTTCGCCATGTTGAATTACTTATTTCTTATTTGTTAAAAAATAAAGTCACCGTGGATTTCGCATACTCCGACATACGAGGTTCCGACCGCTTAGAATTACTTGTAGAGACCGTACTAAGCCGTTCTGGCCAAGTCCTCAACTTAAGAGTTTCGAATGCTCCCGGTATTTCGGACCTTCCCGCCTTTTGGCGAATGGTCGAAATGGCAAAGTTTCGAAAATACGACCTCATCCATGCCCACAGTTCTAAAGCCGGTGTTTTGGGAAGGGCCTTAGCCGGAGTTTTGAATATACCCTGCCTTTATACGCCGCACGCCTACTACGGGATGGGCAATAAAAAAGGTCTTAAAATCTCCCTTTTTAATGCCATCGAAAGGTTTTTTGCTTCCTGGGGACACACCATCCACGTTTCCCCCGAGGAAGCGGAATTCGGGATTAACACGCTTGGCGTTAAGGAGAGTCGGCAACATTTCATTCCAAACGCGGTGGATTTAGCTGCTTTTAGAAAAGCTGCTCCCCAAGAAAAAGTGGAGTGGCAAGAATCTTTAGGATTGCCTGGGAATGCAATCGTCTTAGGCACTGCAGGGCGCTACTCACCTCAAAAAGATCCACTTACCCTCTACCAGGCCTTTGTGAATTGTGCTGGAGATTTTCCGAATCTCTATTTGGCTCACCTGGGAACTGGGGAACTGGAAAGATCTTGCTACGATCTTATCAATTCCCGTGGATTGGCGAAACGGCTGATCCGCATTCCCTACCTGCAAGATTCAAGTAGCTTTTACCGTGGAATCGATGCCTTTGCGCTGACCTCCCGATATGAAGGATTGTCTTTTGCCGTTCTAGAGGCCCTTGCCTCCGATCTGCCGATCATTCTAAGCGAGGCCCCTGGAAACAGGTTTTTCTCTACCTTAGGACTATCCCATCTTGCCACCGCCCCCGTGGGCGATGTCCATGCTTTTTCAAATCGGATTCGAGATTGGCTAACAGCGTTGAACCGGGAGCGATCTTCCAATCACCGTGAATTGGCGGAAGAGCATTTTGCTCCTGAAAAGTGGTACGAACGGATTTTAGGGCTCTACCGGAACGCGGTTTCGCGTCCATAGGAATCGACCTAGAGCCCCGAAGCCGGGCCTAAGCCCGCCTCGCAACGCCCCCATCAATACCCATAACCGACGGCCAACAACCAATCGCTCAGTCATGCCTTTATCTTTCCTACCCTAACCCCTCTGCTCTTAGTTGCGATTGTTTGAGTAAAACTGGCAAGCTTACCCCAGATGCTCACCGACCCCTGGATTCCCAACTGGCTGGCCCGATGGGCCGATCCAGAACCCACCTATGCACCCCTAATGGGTTGTAGGTAATTGGTTGTTGGTTATTGGCGAATGGCCCCAGAACACACGCCCCATTCTCAATTCGCCTCGGGCTTGGAAAAGCTAATCTTAGTCCTACAACCAACCGCTTACGGACTCGGACTACTGGGCGACTGAGGCGCAGTCGGAACCAATCCAGCAACCGTATCTTTTGATGGCTGATTCACATTACCCATATTCATAGAACCTGCTCCTGCAGCCGCCGAAACCGCTCCGGCTCCCCCACCTCCTCCACCCCCACCGCCCGCAGCCGTCGCCGTGCCAGCTACGTTTCCACCCGCCGCGGTGTCGGTATTCGCCAGGTTGTCCGCCAATCCGTCTGAAGCCAAAATCAGATTATCCGCAGCCGAGGCTCCCGCACGTGCGTCCCCCGCATCCGCCGTGGCAGCTGCAAAAACAGGGTTGGTCTTGGCATCCGCCACTGCTGCCGTCAATAGCTGTTGGGTGGTGGGTAGGCTGGAGTTCAGCGAGTTGGCTGCCGCTACTACAGGGTTCCCAGGCGCGATCGGTGAGGCGGCCGTGCCTCCGGGCATCGAACCTTGAGTTCCTGCACTCACAGGGAAAGAACTACCGTCCGCCGAAGTGGCCTGAACAGTACCCTGCGTGGTGGTGACAGTCATGCTGTTGCCGTCGTTGGATGTTCCAAAGACCGTCCCCATCGCCCGAGATTGCCCAAAGGGAGTCGATACCCAAATGTCCGTCTTATCCTTGTCCCACTCCTTGATGCTGATGATCACCAAACCGGCATCGTTCTTCAGGATGGCAGAGCGCTTCGTGAGTTTCCCGTCGGTGATCTCGGCCTTCATTTCCTGCAGGATGGCATCGCTGTTCGGCTCGATTGAGGCGTAGGCACCCGGAGCCACAATCACGCGGACGCGGGTCTTGGCTCCGGTGAGAATCCGCGTACCCGCCGGCAACACCTGATCCTTCTTGATCGGTTGGCCGTTCACCTTCACCACACCCTCCACGGAAAGCACCTGACCCAGCTTGGCATAGGGATCGATCCCGGTCCCCCGGATCATGTTAAAACGGTCTTCCAGTATCTTGAGGGCAGCAATTTTCGCCTCAGCAGCCTTGCTCAACA
>Ga0214917_10005711_pt1 | contig 13187 bp, 9 predicted proteins | sample LL_1208_BB_MetaG_FD_177983 | JGI IMG/M metagenome (GOLD analysis project Ga0214917, IMG submission 177983) | Freshwater microbial communities from Lake Lanier, Atlanta, Georgia, United States - LL_1208_BB | ecosystem: Environmental > Aquatic > Freshwater > Lake | place: USA: Georgia | collected... | reverse complement strand
GTGGCAGTAGACGTCGCCGTGGCAGTAGACGTCGCCGTGGCAGTAGACGTCGCCGTGGCAGTAGGCGTCGCCGTGGCGCTGGGTGTTGCTGTATACGACGCAGTCTGCGACAAGACGGGTGTTAGCACAACTGTATTCGTGCGTGTAACGGTTTTCGTGCTCGTATAGGTTGGTGTATGCGTTGCCGTGCGGGTAGCTGTTTTGGTTGATGTTGCCGTGGCAGTTTTGCTAGCGGTTTTGGTTGATGTTGCCGTGGCAGTTTTGCTAGCGGTTTTGGTTGATGTTGCCGTGGCGGTTTTGCTGGATGTTTTCGTTGGTGTTGTCGTGTGGGTAGCGGTTTTGGTGCGGGTATTGGTAGCGGTTTTGCTAGCGGTTTTGGTTGATGTTGTCGTGGCGGTTTTGCTGGATGTTTTCGTTGATGTTGTCGTGTGGGTAGCGGTTTTGGTGCGGGTATTGGTAGCGGTTTTGGTCGTCGTTTTGGTATTGCTGTCTGAAGCTATCCGTATATTCGCATGGCTGATTGACGGTGGACATGCGAGCAACAAACAAATCATTCCGATCATAAATATGCGCATAACATTCCTCTTCGTGTAAAAAGAAATCTGCACCGCAGTGGAGATTACCGATTGCAAGAAATGGATTGCTTACCTATTTCCAGATTGAGGAAAAAATTGCAGTGTTTAGGGAATAACCAACGATTCCTTTCTTTGCAAAACAGACAAGCTGCCCGATTTGGCGTCGTAGCGTGTCGCAACATATTGATGATTGTTTGACCTATGGGATAGAGAAATTATATAAATTGATGGTTGTTTTTGTCAATACCATCATTTTATTTTGCATTTATATCTATCTATCAACTCAGGCTAAAATAGAGTATTGATTTGTCGCTTGCCATGGATGCCTATGCTCACGATTATTGGTGATATCAACGTTGATTTGCTGATGGCGTTGGCCGAATGGCCCCATGAGGGGGGCGATGCCCTCGCCCATACCGCCGTGTGGAGTAGTGGCGGCACCGGCATCAATAGTGCCGTAGCAGTGGCGCGCATGGGTGGTCAGGTCCGCTTGTGGGGACGGGTTGGTCACGATCCGGCAGCAACTACAGCACTGCGGACAGCCCGCTCCGCCGGCGTCGATTTAGACGGCATCCAATACGATCCACTTACCCCGACCGGGTTGTGTGTCATCCCCGTCACCACAGGGGGTGAACGGACATTTTTGAGTTATCGTGGTGCCAACCAAGCTTGGCAAATCCCCACTGACTGGCCTCCCACCCAAGGTTGGCTACATGTCTGTGGCCATGCATTGCTCAGTGACCCACAACGGGCGAGTGCGGTGCATGCGCTACGCTCGGCCCAACAGCATGGCTGGCAGACGTCAATTGATTTGTGTGAACCGTTAACCAATCATTTTGCACCTATTATTAATCAGCTGGCACACCCCTTGACCGTCCTACTGGGGAATCAGGCCGAAATGGAGGCCGTCGCCGCATTCCATACCAGTGCTGCTCCCATTTGCATCACCAAATTAGGCGCTGCTGGGGCATTGGTAGCACACGACGGGCAGCCTACACCTTACCCCGCCTTTGTCGTCGATGCCATCGACACTACCGCGTGTGGCGATACCTTTGCTAGTATCTGCGTATTGGCACTCAGCCGCGGGGCACCTCTTGCCGATGCAGTAGAGGTCGCCAACGCGGCGGCGGCGATTACTGCCAGCCGACGTGGCGCAGCCGATATTGTACCAACCCACGCCGAAGTCTGTGCCTTGCTCACCCAGCACCAACAGCCTATCCCGCCGTGGTTGTTGGCAATGGTACAATAGCCACATCAGGACCATGTAGTTAATGACTGTGGGGAGAGGTGTTATGACTCCTACGTGGAAAAAAAGACTCGATGACTTGCAAATATCCTCACTTGCTGATATTTTTCGCACTCCCAAACCAATCATCGGCATGGTCCATTGCTGGCCGTTACCCGGTGCACCTGGCTATACCGGCTACGGCATGCAAACGATTATCGACCACGCCAAAGCCGATGCCGAAGCCTTGATTGCCGGTGGTTGTGATGGCCTCATCGTCGAAAATATGTGGGATATCCCGTTCCGCGCTGGTGCGCACATCCCCCCCGAAAGCATCGCCAGCCATGCAGTTGTGGCTGCCGCCATCCGCAGTGTCAGCCCGTTACCGCTGGGGATTAATCTGGTACACAATGGTGGGGTAGCGTTGCTCGCAATTGCCCTCGCGGCCCAAGCCGACTTCATCCGCGTCTGTATGTTTACTGGCGCTGGGGTATGGGATGCAGGGAGTTTTGACGAAGGGTGTGCCGCAGATTTGATGCGCCGCCGCAAAGAATTGCACGCCGAACAGATCAAAATCCTCGCCGATGTCGACAAAAAACATTCGGTGCGCTTCCCTGGTATCGATTTGGCCACTCACATCGAATGGACACGTTTTTTTGGGGCAGATGCCTTGATTGTCTCGGGGCGGATGACTGGGGATGCCCCTGATGTCGCCAAAGTGCGTGAAGCCAAACAACTCGCCGGTGACCGCCCCGTCATTATCGGCAGTGGCGCCGACGAACACAATATTGCCGCCTTTATGGCGGTGGCTGACGGCGTCATCGTCGGTTCGAGCATCAAGCAGGGTGGCGCAATAGCCGACCCTGTCGATATCGCACGGGTCACGCGCTTTGTGGCAGCGGCACGAGGTGGATTATGACTACGCCACGCCAAATTATCATGCCCAGCGATGTATTCCCGCCCAAATGTGGCGGGGCCGGCTGGAGCGCCCATGCCTTGGCACACGCATTGCACCACCGTGGTGTCAATGTTACCGCGGTAGTGCCACGACCCAATCAAACAACCATGTTTTACAAACATGAAGTGCTCGACATCGAGACCATCGATGTGGCAGAACCACAGATTCCCTTGCCGTTTTTGCAGACCTATCTCCGCCAGCAATTCCTCATCCCCCGCCTCCGCACCGCCATCCAACGCGCCATTATTGATCCATCCCACACCATCATCCATGCCCAGCACCTGCTGGCCGCCCAAGCAGCGATGCCGTTGCAGCGCTTGGGAGCCAAAGTCATCGTGACGGTACGTGATCATTGGCCGTGGGATTACCGTGCCACCGGTATGCAGGTGCAGGGCGACCAACGTACCTGGGCGGGGATGTACCAAACCATGATTACCCGCAAGGCACCATTCAGCCAGCGCCTGCTTGCTCCCGCTTATGTGCGCCAAATGCGCCAGCGGGCTGAGTTGTTAGCACAAGCCGATATGGTGATTGGCGTGTCACATTATATGCGCACCCGTATTGCACAACACATCCCCAGCGCCAAAGTGGTCGCCATCCCCAACATGGTCGACACGACTAGCATCGCTACGATTATTGCCCAGCCGCTAACCATCGCCAATCTACCGGCACACTTTAGTTTGTTTGTGGGCAAGTTAGCCCGCAACAAAGGGGCCGAGCTGTTGCCCGAATTAATTTTGCGCATCCGTCCCCCTGCCATCGTCGTAGCCGGTGATGGTCCCCTCAACGACGCTGTCGCCGCCGCCGCCCAAGCTGCCGCCATCCCCTGCCTGCAACTCGACTGGGTCGAACACGACGACGTATTGCGCCTAATGGCACGGTGTGATGCACTGTGGTTCCCGTCGTCTTGGGAAGAACCGCTCAGTCGCGTGCTCCTCGAAGCCTTGGCCTGTAGTGCGCCGATTATCGCAATGCCCACTGGTGGTACTCCCGAAATCATCGTTGATGGGCGTTCGGGAATACTCGCACCAGACATTGCCAGCTTTGTGGCTGCCGCCCAACGCTTGCACAACGACCCCGACTGGCGCCAACGATTCCAAGTAGGCGCTCGCTTGCGCGCCCAACAATTATTTGACACTAACGTGGTTATTAAGCATATATTGCAGTTATATGACCACGTGGAGAGCGCAACATGACGCCACCACTCCGGGTTGCCATGCTGGCACGAGTAGTTTGGCCGCTCCACGGTTATGGGGGCATCGAGCGTCACGTCTACCACTTGACCACCTATCTCGCCAAGCTGGGCGCTGCCGTCACCTTGTACGTGCAAACCCCGCCCGACCCCAGCCAGCTCGCACAACTCACAGCCCACATGCAAGTGCGGACGTTGCGCTACGACTACACATCACCTTATTTACGCCCTAATTCCATTCTCGGCCGCCAAATCAATTACCCCCGCTACACCATGGCACTCGGTCACCAGGTAGCGACGGCTGTTCGTGCCAGCGAATTCGACATCGTCCATAGCCAAGGCTTGTGTGCCTTTGGCTATGGCTGGTTACGCCGCAACGATCCACAGCTGCATGCTGTGCCTTTTTTTGCAAATCCTCATGGACTCGAAGAATACCGCACCCCCGATTGGCGCAAATGGCTGGCCTATGTGCCCTTTCGCTGGATGTATAGTACCGGGCATCGCTTAGCCGACTACACCATCGCCACCGACGCCTGCACTGCGCCCGATTTACCGCACTATCTCGGTGCCGATCCCCAGCGCGTGGTGGTAATCCCGAGTGCCATTGATACCGCCGAAAACCTCGCCCCCATCCAACCTGCACTGATTCACGACCTCCGGCAACGGTTTGCGGCCAATGATGCATTATTGATGCTGAGTGTCAGTCGCCTCGAACGCAACAAAGGCTATCATTTGTTTGCCGAGGCCCTCGCCCAAGCGCACCAACGCGGCGAATTACCCACGACGTGGCGCTGGGTGCTGGTGGGCGAAGGCAAAGAACGCGCCGCGTTGACGGCGCAAATGCAACAACTCGGCATCGCCGCCCATGTGACATTTGCTGGGCGGATGCATGATGGCGAATTGCAAAATCTCTATGCGGCGTGTGATTTTTTTGTGCATCCAACGCTGTATGAAGGCTCGTCACTGGTGACGCTCGAAGCAATGATTCACCAGCGCCCCGTGCTTGCAACGGCCGCTGGCGGCATCCCCGACAAAGTATTTGATGGGGTCAATGGTATACTAGTCGTACCAAACAATCTGCACGCACTGTATCACGGCTTACAGCGCATGCTCCACGCACAAGCGCAATGGAGCGAGTGGGGCGCTCGCGGCGCTATGATTGTCCGCCGGCAATTTGATTGGCCGGTTGTCGCCCAACAAACCATGGACGCCTATCGTCGGGCACTATAGATGCGGTTATTATGCAAATCACCCCCTTTCACATTTCGATTGGATCCGATGAACACGGTGGCTTTGTGTTGTATGCCTTTACCACATCACAAAACGTCGCCATCCCCATCGATATCCCCGAATACTTGATTCAATCAGGGGTGCGTCTACTCCAACCAACGCATATCGAATCATTGGGCGATGCCACCGAATTAGGACGTGAACTCGGTGCAGTCATATTCCCCGAAGCAATCCGTGACATGTTGATTGCCCAAGCGCGCGCTGCCCAAAACACCAACGGTCGCATCCAAATCCAAATCCAAATTGCCGTCCCCGAATTAGCCGCATTACCGTGGGAATGGGCGGTAATCGATGGCACGCGCCAATGGGCGCCAGCCATCAACGACGACTATGCGGTAGTCCGCTTGTCGTCAATCAACGAACCAGCCCCACCAATCTTGGTCGATGGCCCATTACGGGTACTGATGTTGGTTCCCCCCAATCACACGGCGCAATTCAACGTCATTCACACGATGCTCCAAAGTGAAATTCGGGCGCGCCGAATCAGTATCACCATCATCGAAGTCCAGAGCCTAGCCGACATTGAGCAAGCCCTCAGCCAAAAAATCTACCATGTCGTGCATTTTGTCGGTGACGTCTTTTTGAATGCCGATCATTTCATCCGCATTGCCTTTGGCAGCGAAATCGACGTCTTTGAGCTCAACGACCTGCTCCTGCAATTCTCCGATATCGGCTTGATTTGTATCACCACGACGGCGAATGGTGAGCCGCAAATCCGTGCCATGCCCCAAATTTGTGCGGCCCTGCTCATGAGCAAAACCATCAACGCCGCCATTACATTTAGCGGGATTAGCCGCCCCGACACGATTGTGCGCTTTGCGGCCACCTGTTACAACGCCATCATCGAAGAAGTGCCCCTCGATCTTGCGGTTACGCGTGGGCGCAGGGCGCTCACCAGTGGGCGCCGTGATGTCAATTGGGGCCTAGCCCAGCTAAGGATTGTCCCTGGCACTGAGCGCTTATTTATCTTTGATATCCCCCAAGACTCATGGAGTTGGGTGCGCGCAAGCTTAGCCGTTATCGGGATTGCCGCTGCCATCATTGCAGCCATTTTGCTTGGGCGCCTCCTCAGTGGACAATCACTATTAATGCCGCATCTCCCTACGATTACCGTGCCAACGAGCACCCCCAAGCCATGACCAATCCGCAACGCTCCTTGCCGTCAATTGAACGATTAGTCAGCATGGTTGAAGCTGATGCGCTATTGCCCCGTGCCACGATTGTGCTACGGGCACGCCTTTTGGTTGAAAAAATTCGACAGCGCCTAGGTGAAGTGCCAGCGCTCGAAACCATTGTGGCGCTACTCCGCCACGATCTTTCCCAACTGATTGCACCGTCGTTACGGCCAGTCATCAATGCCACTGGCGTGTTGCTTCAGACCAACCTCGGTCGTGCCCCACTCAGCCAAGCCGCCCGCCAAGCCTTGCACGCCGGCGCTGGTAACGCCAATATCGAATACGACCTCGCGCAGGGTGGGCGCGGTGAACGCAACATGCATCTGGCTGGGCTACTCCGTCACTTGAGTGGTGCCGAAGCCGCTATCGCCGTCAACAACAATGCCGCCGCCATCTTGCTTACCCTGACTGGGCTCGCCAATGGACGCGAAGTGATTGTGTCACGTGGTCAAGCCGTCGAAATTGGCGGCGGCTTTCGCATTCCCGATGTATTACGCCAAAGCGGTGCCACCTTGGTCGAAGTCGGCACCACCAACCGCACCTATGTGCGTGATTATGCCGAAGCAATCACCGAGCGCACGGCAATGATATTGCAAGTCCACACCAGCAATTTCCGCATGCAAGGATTTGTGCATCACGCCGAGTTATCTGAGCTCGCCGAGCTCGCCCACCAACGGGGCATCTTACTCATCGACAATCTCGGCAGTGGGTCGTTCATCGATGTCAGCACCTATGGGCTGGCCAGCGAGCCGCTCATCCCAGACCGGATTCGCGCCGGTGCCGACGTGGTTTGCTTTAGTGGCGACAAATTAATCGGTGGGCCACAAGCCGGCATCATCATTGGCAAGCAAGCGCAAATTGCCCTCCTCGCGAAGCATCCTTTGATGCGGGCCATCCGCCTCGACAAACTGACCATCGCCGCCATGCAAGCAACATTACAAAGCTATGTCACCCACAACGCACTCCGTGACATTCCCATTTGGCAAATGATTAGTCAACACCAAGATGCACTCTATGACCGTGCCACTGCCATCGCCCAATCGCTTCCGGCAGCGTGGCAAGTACGGGCCTGCCTCAGTACCATTGGCGGCGGAGCCTTGCCCGGCGAGACATTACCATCTTGGGCACTCGTCACCGCGCATCCCCATCCCGACAAACTCGCCCACCGATTCCGTCAGCTCCCCATCCCTATTATTGGGCGCATCCAAGATGACGCCCTCTGGCTCGATTTACGTGCAGTCCCCCCTAGTGATGATCCCCTAATTGCTACAGCAATCGCAACTTGCCAATCGTAGCTACTGGCATCATCGTTTGCGCCCCGCAAAATCACCCCAAATGACAAAGGTATTGCAGGCAATGCGCTGGTATTGTCAATCACGCAATATTTAAATCAATCACAATTTCACACGTAAAAAATATATGCGCCATAATTATCTGATAAAATATTATCCGTCAGTTCTTTTTCATCATAGTGGCATAAACGGTACCGCTCAATCGCACCGTTCCTCACTAACACACACCATTAGGCATTTATGATTACGCTCGCCCGCATCTATCAACAAGCCAAACCACATTTATGCTATTGGTATGCGCTCGTGTCAATGATAGTGATATTTACCATTATTTATGTCAATAACAACCATAATTGGCAACTCAATATTGGGGAATCGAGCACTCGGAGCTTTGGGGCGACCCTTGCCGATTCCGAATTCACACATTTTTATGGCGGTACCGTCTGGTACCGCCAAATTCCCAAAAGCAGTGATATCGGTGTACCAGATTTTGTCACGCCGCAAATCGTGCGCATACGCATTATTACGCGGCATGAAGATCCCCCACGAGACATCGTCATCCAATCTGAACAACTCAAAATCCCCCTCACCAATCTCGGACAATACCGCACCTATTGGGTCTACGCACCACCAGCACAACATTTCGTCATGGATTGTGACACACAGCAGATCGCCTCACCATACCTGAGCAAATATTGTGCCGTGCTCGTCGATATTCGTGGGGCTCCCCCGCTACACTATGCCAATCTCACCCCCTTTGCAATGCTGATTCCATTGATTGCATGGATGATGCTGGTTATGATCACGATTCGGCGCATAGTGCAACGCACCGACGTCGCGCTTGCAATCATCAGCGTGACTTCGGTGTTTGCCTACTATGTCATGCACACATATCCATTACAAATCAGCACTTGGCGCATCGGGCTCGCGATCTTTTTGGTGGCGTGTAGTGGCATCGTATGGCTTGTCACCCAACCGCGATTCACATATGGTTGGTTACTTGGCGTATTTGTGCTCGCCGTTGCGTTCCGTATCATCGCCTATAGTGCACCTGGCGTAGACGGGGTCGACCGTAAAGTCCATGCACGACAACTCGAAAGTGTCATTTTTGGCAACATTTACCTCGAAAACGTAGGTACGATTGTGCCGGGCGGCGATGTCGGTGCCAATCAACAGACCTACCCCTACCCGCCAGCAGTTTATTTGTTATTAAGCCCACTAATATTGCTGGTTAGTCCTGTCATGACATTTAATTTTTATGTAGGGCTGGCGGCATTGTGTGTCGATGCAACCTTGGTCTTTTTTTTGGTGTGGCTCATCGTACACCAGCGACTTGGGCAACGTGTCGCCATCTATAGTGCCTTAGCGCTCTTGTGGTTCCCCCAAGCCTATGTGATGCATAGTTATCCCGTAGTCGCCCAAGACCTTGCCCAATGGGCCGGTTGGTGTTTTGCCTTTTTGGCAGTCATTTATCACGGCAGTCCGCATATCCGCAACAAAATAGTGCAGATCCTCTTTGCGAGCATTGCCATTACTGGGCATTTTGGGGCATTTATTACCATGACCATCATGCAAGTTTGGCAATTTTTGTGGGGCACGATGCGTGCGGCGGCTTGGCGCTGGTTTGGGTTGACTGCCGCATTTGGCATCATTTATTACAGCCAGTATATTGGATTGATTTTTGGGCAAATGGGGCATTTAGTACGAGCCAGCAACGGCACGCGCCTCGCTGGGTTTCTTGACCTCTGGCACAACGGCATCGACGATCATTATAGCTGGGTGGTCTTTTGTGTGGCGCTCCTGAGCCTTGGACTCCCCGTACTGCGGACACGCCCGACACTCGCCAAGACCATTTGGGCTGGTGTTGCCGCCAGTGGACTACTCGCCATATTACGGGTCGTCTTTTATGCCAATCCAACCCGCTTGGTTATTTTTTTGGCGCCACTCATCGCCCTTGGGATTGGCATGATTGTGCCACGCTATACTGCCCATCGCGCTGGACGTTGGCTCGTGTATAGCCTATTTGCTTATTTCGCCTATAGTGCCTTGACCACTTGGCTAACCATTACCATCGACCAACAATTAATCCGCTGGACACTACCCCAATAATTGACTGATACGCCTATCGTAGTGTAACGCCACATCTCAAGATGCTGTCAATAATTGACCTGCAAAATACGGCGCACGACGGCAAGCAATTCATTAATATTAGTGGCGAGCGGTGGAAGAGCCGTATCAGTTTGGCGTGAATGGGCATTAATCAACTGGCGCTGCAAGATATCTTCAAAGGCAGCCCCACGCGAGAGCCCCATATTTGTGCGCACTACACTACAGGCATTACTCAACTGCAACGCAGTGCTCCCATCCCCTTCTGCTAATGCGACCCCTGCACCAATATCAATCACATACAACAAATCATTAAACCCACCCACACGCTCGATTTGCCGAAAGGCCTGCGTCAAATAAAACCGTGCATCGCTGACGCGGTTTTCGAGCGTAGCAACGGCCGCAATTCGCAAATGGACTGCAGCAACGTTGTTTGGCGCATAGTACTGTTGAAACAACCACTCGGCTTTGCTTAATGCTTGACGCGCTAATACATAATCGCCAAGTGCCATAAAGATCAAGCCTCGATTGGAGTAAGCATCTGCCAACCCCAACGATTGTGACTGCGACTCATACAGCGCTAACGCCGCATTGCTTTGGGTGAGACTTTCACGGATATTACCAATTGTCATATAAATGTACGCCAGTGTATCATGACAACGGGCGACCCAATACTCGTAATGCAATGCATTCATGACCGCCATCGCACGTTGCAACAAGCGCTCCGATTCTTGCCAGCCAATCAGTTGCAAGGCATGTAAGGCACATTCGAGGGCTGCCTGAGCCCAGACTAACCGCATCATATTGAGTTCTGCATGATGCATTGCCTGTTGCAAAAACCGCATCGTGCTTTCGACGATGCCACGATGCCCATAAAAACTCCCGATTGCATACAGTAATTCGCTTTTTTGCGGATGAGCATCGCCCATGCGATACAGCGTTGCTTCACTAACGACACATAATTGCGCACACAAGCCAAACCGGATCCAGACAGTGCGCCAACGAATAATCAAGCGAGCCGCCAACGTATCCATGCTACGCTGATGCACCAACACCAATATGTCATAGATTGCCAATACATCATGAATTTGCAATTGGAGCGAGTTGCGCTCTTCTTCAAACAACGGCAACATCGATTGTTGTGCAAGTTGATTTGCAACTCGAAGTATCAAGGCATCGCTCTGATCAGTATTTACGACCGCATACACTGCAGCCCGCATGGCATCATGGATGACAAAGCCATCACCACTACGGTGCGCAATCAATTGTCTGCGTTCGAGCAAATGTAGATGATTCGCCAGCGTCTGCTGTGTGTCAAGTGGCATTATTTCTTCAATTAATGTCCAAAACTGATTCCCTACTGGCTGTTGTACTAACACCATGATTTGGAGTAACAATTCGGGGATAGCCCCGAGACCGGTAACCACGCGCTGATAGATTGTATCTAATCCAATGGCTTGGTCATTACCACTATTTGCCAATGCAATAATATGCATCGGGTACCCATAGGTGTGATCCAAAATATCACTCGGCAAGGCACTCTCGTGAGTCCTGAGGTGAGCTTGGTTATAAATTTGCCAATAAAGTGCCCGTGTATTCGCTTCGCTTAAGCCGGTCAATGCAAATTCACGAATAACCGACAGTTGCCGGCCGAGGCCTGCGATTTGGGTAGTGATGATAAACTGTGTCGTGGCAAAGGTGTGCAACAAATGACGGACGATGGTTTCGGCGGGTAATGCGTCATTGCCCAACACATTATCGAGACAAATAATCGCATTGCGAAACTCATCGGCATCTTTGAGGCGCGTGTACCAAGGCTCATCAGCGCGCAAGCGTAAACGCATCGTCAACCCGATGGTCTGATACACCTGCTCCATCGTCGTAAAGCCACTCCCAATTGCTATTACCGGAATACGCCGTAATCCCGATGCTGGCAATATTTCGCGAATCACGGCTGTTGCGACGGTACTTTTGCCGATGCCAGAGGGACCACTCATCACTACATGCTGACGCCACGTCAGTCCTTTGCGCCGTTCGGCCATGAGACATTCGATTATGTCGTTGATTATATCCTCGCGCCCGATGCAGATGTTTTCGGTTTGGCTATGCATGGGCACCAATTGATAAAACTGCAAGGCTTCCCGCCATTCGTCGTCGGGAAAATAGGTGGCAAACCGCGAAATATAGGCGATGGGCAGGCGCGTTAAATGGCACAATTCAAGTAATTCATTGGCACTCAGTATTTGTTTTTCGAGTTCCAAAATGGTTTCGAAGGTCACGACCAGCTCCGCAATCGTCGTCCCTACTATTCGAGTTGGGCGTGAGGTAAAAATATCGGCAAAGCGATTACTGCTTACATCACCCCCCCGTTTTTGAATGAGTTCCACCAATGTCAATGATTTCACTGAGGCAAATTCAACCGGCAATTCTTCTTTGCCCGTGCCAAGTCTGATACCATAGGCATGCAATCGTTTTTTGACTAACGCCATGATTTCGATAATTCGTTTTTTGATTTGCTGTTCATCTGATTCAATGCGAATTGACATACAATACCTCACGTATGCTTATTTAATATTCATACCCTAACACAGCAACTCACATTTTTTTTTGTAGTTTTTTACAAAATAACCAAGAATTAGCAAATCCTGGAACAATAGCAACACACTCGGATTGTGGTATCTCAGCAGCCGCAGGGCATTGATGCCCATGGAATAAGCGCGAGGTGATGACCAATCAAGCCGACCACGGTTTGGCGACTGTGGGGCGATTGAGCACATCCAAATCAGCAGTTTGGCTGGTGCGTACGCCGTATAAAGCGAAATCACCGACCCACTCTGTACCACTGAATATATGAGTCAGGGATTTTTTAGGGGTGTGGTGGTGGTAATTATTGCACGTCCAATTTGGTGCCTAGTCCATTGGTTAGATTTTGACGGTACGCCATTTGCCTTGGCGGAAGCGCAGATAGGACAAAAGTGCCTGTACAAAAAAATCAATCCCCATTGCGACCCACACCCCCGACAACCCACCACCATGTTGCAAAATAACAAACGAAATCGGCAAGCGAAAGCACCAGGTACTAATGACTTTGGTATAGAGTGGCCATTGGGTATCACCAGCCCCACGAAGCGCCCCCGACAAAACAAAATTCCCACCCATAAAGAATTGAAAGGCGCCAGCGATTTGCAAGGGCACGCTCCCCGCCACAATCACCGATTCATCGTTAATAAACAGACGCAACAGTACCGCAGGAATCGCCACCATGATGCCACCGAGCACCAACATGATGATTGACGTTTGGCGGAGCGCTTCATAACTAGCAGCCTCGGCTTCGTCCGGGTCACGCGCACCCAAACCTTGCCCAACAAGTGCCG
>Ga0214917_10005709_pt1 | contig 13192 bp, 16 predicted proteins | sample LL_1208_BB_MetaG_FD_177983 | JGI IMG/M metagenome (GOLD analysis project Ga0214917, IMG submission 177983) | Freshwater microbial communities from Lake Lanier, Atlanta, Georgia, United States - LL_1208_BB | ecosystem: Environmental > Aquatic > Freshwater > Lake | place: USA: Georgia | collected... | reverse complement strand
CCGCAGAAACCGTTGTAAAGTCGCTATATGACCCCGCAGCGCTATAAGATACTGTTCTACCCGCAGCAATCCATACACGCCCAGAAAAGGTCGCTATGCCCACATTTTGATCGCTATTGACGATTGCTTGTAATACTGCGCCATTACCACCCCCACCCGATACCGTAGCTGTTACATTGGCTACATTGGTGTAGTTGCTACCCGTATTGGTCATAATGACTTGGGTGACCACATTTCCAGCCACAATTGGTCTAGCCGTTGCTCCTGTGCCACCCCCACCAGAAATGGTAATAATTGTGTTCGCTGCATTGGTGTAGCCAGAACCACCATTAACTACCACCAAATTTAAAGTTCCTGTTTTAAAGGACAACAGTTCTCCAATAGCAGTTGCACCAGATCCAGCTCCACCGCTAAAAGTAATGGTTAAATTAGCTGCATTGGTGTAACCCGTACCCGAATTGGAAAGCGTTACGGCTGTGACTGCACCCGCAGCAATAGTCGCTGTAGCATTGGCTTGTACCCCGCCTACTTGATCTGGACCGCTAATTACTACGCTTGGAGCAGAAGTATAGCCAGTTCCACCATTGGTAATTCCTATCAATCCAACAGAACCGATAGTTACAACATTATTGCCATCCCATGTGGAATAACCCTTAGATGGATCAAGGATCAACATCCGTTCATTGTTCCATTGGGTAACATTGATACCCGTAGAACTAAATGTGCTAGCAGCAGCAATGTTTCCAAAAGTGTCGGTGGTTACATTGAAATATTGCGCTGCGCCATTTTCTTGAAACGCTACGACATAATCATTAACCCCAATATTAATGGAAGAAAGATAAGTAACGGTATTAGCAAAAACAATGGCTACATTGCCAGAATTTTTGGCTTCGATGCGATTTGGCAAAATCTTAACATTGCCATAACCAATGGGTTGAGCGTTTTCAATCCAGCTAAACTCATCCTCTCCAATGGCTGTACGGTTGGCTTTGGTGTTTAGCCCTTTAAATTGCTTAATGACCTGGTAGGACTTTTTCTGTTCCGCAGCAGCCATGTTTAGAATCCTGAACTATATGGGCTTGGAATCCTACGGGTAAATACGCTATTGAGGATCGAATTAGCCTGTTTAGCGTACTCTTGTTTATAAATCTCCGATTCTCCATAGCTTTGTTCGTAGAATTTGGCTAGGTAAGCAGCGTAAAATTTGACCGCTGTAGTGTACGGATCGTTAATGGTGTCCACCGCATCGGGTGTAGTTAGGCTTAATGCCAATGGTAATATGACACAATCAATCTCTAATTGATAAATTTGGTCTGGTACTGGTCCAATAAAAATCTGTTGTTGACCAAAAATACTAAAAGCAAGCGGTCTGCCGATGTAGTTTTGCCAAAAACGCAGCCTAGTATTGAAATCTGACCACGACAAATAGTCCATTGGCACACGAGTATTACCCCAATAAAGATTCACATTGACTATATCAAGTACCGTAGCGTTAGTGCTAGGCGCTAATGGGGATGTTCCCATCAAGTAAGACAGGGCTGGATAGCTAATATTTTCGCAATTACCCACATAAGTTAGCCCGCAAGTACCATTTAAAAACTCAGTACTAGGTGGATAGTTGTTGGCATTGCCCGTACTTGCATTAGGATAGGGCGGTGCAGTATCGCTGGTTGTTCCAGCCGTAGTGACTTGATAAATAAAAATGTTGTTAAAGATAAACTCACCAGAGGTATAGGCTGTGCTTGCTTCCCAAATGGATGGGTAAGCGGGGTTAACACTACCAATGGTTGCTGTTGGTGCGACCATGCAAGGAGTTTGCGTAACAACAATTTGACGCAAGCATCCTGTATCTCTGACCGTTCTTTCACGAGCAGAGTTAATGTAATCGGTTAACTGACTGTCGCTATAAAAATTCCCGTTAGCATCGTGCAGTAACCTACGAACCTCTGTGATGTAGGTGTTAAGTGTAGCCACTTATTAATTTCCATATATCATGCTGCCACCGATAAGACTTTTCCCCCCGCCCTCTTATTGGAAGGAAGGGGTACTCGTTCTACCAACGGGGATAACGATTGGTTCTTTTTAGGCGGTTCTGTGGACAATTCCCACTTTGCTAAACGCTCTAAACCATCTTGCATTTCGCTAGTGTTCTTTACCCAACCTAACCTAGACAAGTAAGACGCTTTATTAGGATCGTTGTAACCAAATATGTGCCTTGCAACTTCCTCAGATATTTCAACTGTAGTACCTGGAAGAAAATTGTAAAAAACACCACCAAAGCCATCTTTTAGGGGTTCTTGGGTGTGATTGGTTACATAGATCATTAAAACGCCACCACTTGTCCATAAACAACAATATCTACTGTGTTTGCATTACCAGAAGCGGTAGTGATATTCACATATAGAGCTTGCGTTTGATTACCAGTAATCTCAGTATTAGCTGGATAAGCAATATTCAAATCTTGGTATTTACCAGCAGCACTAACTGACGATAAAACCACATTAGCCACTACTACATTGGCTGTGGTCATATCGCCTGTACTTGAAATAGTAATACCCACATTTGCGCTTGCTACAGATCCAGTAGGGTTTTGTACGGTAACTTGCCGAATAATTACCCCGCCTGAGTTTGCAGTACTGCCGCTATTGGTTAACCCGCCTGACAACAATGGAATTTTAATCTGAGCAGTACCTGTTGTAGCAAGTGACTGAGCAGATAATTTTCCAACTACGCCATATCCAAAACTATCAAGATATAGCGCACCAACACGATTCGAGTTAGCCATTTCTGATCTCCTTAGGTGTTGTAAGTGCCAGAAACATCTAAACCACCGTTAACAGTAGCTAGGGTAACCGTAGCGTTTGTTGTTGCCAATAAACGGACATTCACACCATCAGAAATTACAACACCACCCACATTGATTGCTCCCACATTGCTCCAAGTTGCGGTGCTTGTGGTTGTGTTAAATGCCGATACTGCTTGAATAATCACATTGGCGGTTGCAAATGCGATGTAAGTTCCAGCGGGTACGAGATTAGCAGCGGTTGTTGCGCTAATGGTTGTAAGCTGCCAATACGCACCAGGGGTGTTTGCATTAGAGCCTGAGATGAGGATTTTATTTAAGCCGAGTGCCATGACTAGTTCTCCTTATAACGAAATAGAGTTGTAGCCAGAAACTCTGGTCATTGACTTAGGCTTGGTGCTTACTAATTCAGCAATCATCAAGACAGCGCCAACATAACCAATCTGCCAGTTTGGTAGAGTGCTTTCAAATCCAGTAAATACAAAGCTACCTTGATCGTGAATGTACAAGCTCAAGTAGTTTGAATTAATGAAATAGACAGTACCCTCTGGGCAATAAGGATCTGGGTAAATAGGAACACCAGCGACCATCAAGGCTCTAAATGCAGCTTGAGGACCGTTAGTATCGCCATCGAAACCGCTACCTGGGGTAATCACATATTGCTCTTGACCAACATAATCTTGAGCTAAGAGTGTCCAAGTACCGAATCCGCAAACACCAAAAGTAGGTACTTCTGCACCGTTTTTAACAGTTCCAGAAATATACTGAAGGATATTTTGACGAGTTGGGTTTACACCACCAGCAGCATATACCTTGGATTTCCACCAAGTGTAAGTGGTACGGCTGATGTTACCGTAGGTTACAAGGTTTGTACCATCGTCAATTGCGCCTGGCAAACCAATAAATTGCTGAGTGTTCGTGGTGTTGTTGTACAAAGCAGTAGCCATTGCATCCATCATCACATTGGTTGCATCGTTCATACGAGCTTCAATGAGAGGAATAATTGCATAGTCTTGCTGTACAGCACCTTCCATTCCTAAAAACGGAACTGGAGCAATCATCAATTTAAGGTTGAACTCAGCGTTAAATGCACCTTGCTGAACGGCTGGCTGAGTAAAGCTACCAGAATAGTCAGACCATTGTGCGTTAACGAACTGTGCGCCTTGAACTGGTACAGTTACTTGGGATACACCACCAGAAGCCTGTTGACTATTAGCAATCAACGCAGCCATCAAGGGTGTGCTGTTATAAAGTTGTACGACCAGCTTGGGGATAAACGCTCTACGAGTTACATAAGTAAGTTCGTTGTATTGCGAAGTACCTGACGCTGGAAGAATACCGCCACCTATTGGCATAGTTTATCTCCAAACAAAAAATTCATATCCCCTACCTACTGCAAACTTCAAATACCGATTGGGCGAGTGTTTTTACGCAATTCGCTTAATGCTTTTGCTGCTTCATTTCTTGCACCTTGTACTGGATTCTTCCAATACGCATTGAGGTCAAAACCTTTTAGCGGACTTGGGTTATATCCAGATGGTGTAGGTTGAGCAGCTTGTTTCATCCAGTCAAAATACTCGGCAGCCGTTTCGTGATTTGATATTTTCTTTTCGATCATAATTTTTTCGATTTGTTCAATATCATCATCTGATTGAGCTAAACCTTTTTTAATAAGACTATCTCTGCGCTTTTGTAAATCTTCTAGCGCTTCTTTTTCCTTTAGCTTTGCTTCTAATTGGCTTACCCGATCTTCAGCTTGCGTCACCTTTTTTTCGGTGTAATCCTCAAGTTCTAGTTCTGGAATAGGCAAATTAGGTCTAACCTTTTTGGTCAAACGCAAGGCTTCTTTACGAGTAGCGGGATTCTCAGCTAGCTCTTTCATAAGCATAGCCAATTCATCCCGTTGCTCTAAACTAATATCTTCTAAACTCATTTTTATCCCCTAACTTAGATTAAATAACTTTTTTGGTATCACCAGGTTGGCTCATAGACATCATGTTTTTGTAGCCAGCCTTGTTCGCAGCGGTTAAGCCACCGAACTGAGAAAATCGGGGAGTGTTAATCACTTGACCGTTTTTCTGATTGTTGTCTGTTGGTTTGCGTGGTTGACTAGCGCCACGAGGTTTGAAAAGTTCCATATCAGTTCCTTTTTACATGGGTTGAGGTGAAGGAGTAGCTACAGGCGAAGGTGCTGGTGCAGCCATTCCAGGTATTGCTGGTGCTTGTGCCATCGCCTTACCTTCAGGCGTAGCGCCACCAGCTTGAGGTAAGGTTTGTAACATTTGCAAAATTTCAGAAGGTTGCAATGCGCTTGCTTGATCTTGTTTGCTACCTAAAACACCTGTAATGGTGCGGATTGCAGCCAAAATCTTTTTACCTTCTTCTGAATCTGATCCTACTGCTGGCAAAGATTGTTTGAGTAAATCCATTGCCATTGAAAGGTTTACCATTGCGCCTTCCCGATTACCCATCTTAGGTTCGGGCGTGGACATGGGTGCGCTCATGGGAGGAGAGCTTGAATCGGACATACCAGGTAAGGGCATATCAGGAGTAGGAGGAACACCTGTTGGTGTAGCGCCATCCTTTTGACTTTTAATCAATTCCATCAATTTATCTTGTGGCACAGCCATAATTTTTTCCTATCAAATTACTGCATAGATTAAACCTAATCTATCACTTGTCAAGTGGGGGGTATTATTTTTGCTTCCCTCCCCCCAAGGGAGGTTATCGGTCACCCGAATAATCCTTGCGGATTACTTGCGAGCTTTACGACCTTTGCGAGCTTTGCGTGCCATTTTGATTTCTCCAATTAGCAGCGGTCACCTAGTTATAAGGTCAGGCAGCCACAACCTTGTTTTCACCCTCACAGTGAAACTTATCTACGGGTCTTACGACCACGCTTCATCTTTTTGCCGTACATAGCCATCTCCAGTTAACTATCCCCTAACTTGTCTGCCCATAGTCCTTGTTTTTGGACTACGACCATAACTCTGTATATTGCTTACACGATACTCCAAACCAGCGGGTTTTTCACCACGCTGAAGGTTCTCGGTCCTTACCAACGGTTGATCTGCTTTTGGTGCAATGTTTTGATTAGCCAACTTGTTGCTCCCGTTTTGGTAACTTAATCGGCTGCGCTCCACCAGACTGAGGTGCTGCGCCACCACCCTCTTTTTCTTGCCGTTTTAACTTGTCTTTTAACAATTGTTTCATTGGAGGTTCTAGCAAGTCAAGTAGGGATTCTTTGTCAATCGCTTGTGCCTTAAACAAGTTAAACGCCAATTGCTTGAGATCCTCGGTAAAGATTGGGCTGTTGCTGTGTGCATCAACCTTCACCACATAGTCTTTGGTAAATTGTTCAGCAATAAACTCCTTGCCTTCGGTATCCACAAAATGCGTTGGATCATAAGATTGCATAAGTTTTAAGTACAAGGTAGCCATCTTTTCTAAGCTATCCTCAACGACCAATGCCCGTTTTTTTGCTCTGGAACTTCCTAACCTGGCTAACTGGCTAGCGTGTCCTTGGCTGCGAACACCTGATTCGCCACGACCAGAAAGAACATTGCTAATCCCCGAAACCTCGGAGAACATCGCATCAATCTCACGAATGACCTCAAATAAATCGGTAGGCATATTAGGCGCTAGGCGATCTACCTTGGCGTTTGGCATATCGGTTGCCAATAAACCACCAGCTCGGTTCAGAGCAAAGTTCTTCTCATCCAATATACCAGTAAAGCCTACAAGGGCGGTAGGAGGGCTTACTTGCTTAGACAATAGGTCTTGCACCTCGTTCATGCGCTTGTTGCGAAGCTGTTGCAACATGATGAGCTTTTGGCACTCGGATTCTCCCCAGTAATAGTCGTACAAGGGGTTTGGACAAACTTGAATAAATGGACATTCGCCCTTTAGAAAAAGGCTAGCACCTGGGCGGTCATAGATAATCACCCTAGGGCTAGCAATGGTCACCACTTGATAATCTTCGGTTTCGTCATTCCACACCCATAACTCGTGCATCTCAATCGTATCTTCGGCTACTCGTGGGATGTACTTCATCTCGCCATACAAGTCCAGATTGACATTACCGTAAATGGTCGGATTAGTCTGGCTTGTAATGATGCGGTTAACGGCATTGGGCATCTCCGATTCTTTAGGAGATACCATTGTGGAGAGTTGGCTTACGATTTCCTCTCGTCTTGGGTGGGAATACAGACGGGCGTAAAGGTCGGACTTGGTAATGTAGTATGTCTGAATTAGCGCTTCTTGCCTGTCTGTATATGGGGTATCCTCACGCAGCACGCCCATAGCGCCAGCTTCTACCATGTAAGGATGAATACCATTGTTCATGACGAGCTTAACAAAGCTCGTGTTGTAAACCAATGACCAATTAAGCGCTTGTGAAAACACCTGATCGGCATTGGAGTTTAGCCATTCGTCATTTAAGGCTTGGGTTAACGATGGCGTTTTACGGTGTTCAATTGGATTGACCGATGCGCCTAAAGCAATGGAAAAGCGAGTGGTTTCGGCTGAATAAAGAAAAGAAGAAAGCTGGTCAAGATGAGGGTTAATTTTATTAAAGTAGGCTGGAGGATCTTCTGGTCCAGAACCAAATAAAAAATACGAGCGTAGTGTGTTGTAATCTCCCCGTCTTTCTTCTTTTGACACCATACACTTTTGCATGATGTCTAAATAAAAATTTTCTCGGTCTGCGTTATTTGACGGGATTCTCATGTCTTGATTTTCAAGTTATCTGGATCTCTCAAAGTGGATTTTGGATCTACTCTAGGTCCTGAGTTTATACCAGCCTGAGATGGTGTCAAGCCCACCGATTCACCTTGTACGGATTGAACGGCTCGACCAGCCAAAAGTGCTTGCATACTCAGTCCTTGGAAACCGCCACCCCAGATCGCTGCATCACCAGGGCGGGCTTCTTTTGGCGTGTTCTGGATCGGTTCAGGTTTGATTTTGTCTTTGTTGACCCCTCGTTTGCGGGTTGCGTACTTTTCGGCTTGTTCGTACTCTTTTTCGCTGAACTTGTTTTGACGGGTAAGGTAACCGCTTTGGTGTTCACCTTCCTTTGTGGTTTTAATGTCAGACATTCCGAATTCGATGGCAAGTTGCTTGGTGGACTTGTCGGTGAACTTGGTTTTGGGCGAAATAGTTGCTGGAGCTTGGAGAAAAACAATAAAAACTTCATCTTGACATCCTTTCATTGGACATTGTGCTTTGGTACTCTCAAAATACCCATGTGTCGGGCATTTGTAATCATTTTTGACTGGCATGGTATCCCCTTCCTAATTGCTCATCAAGCGTTACACTATCATAATCACATCTATTACTAATACCTACTTTAATCTTTATCTCACCATTAACTAGGTGTAAACCCGTGTTCTTATATAAGACTGGCTTTGCTTCCTTGCGATACTGCACAAATTTGCTGGTATCTCGGTTCTGCATAATGGCTATTTCCCCGTTTTTCCACTCGGTATAGCCTTTTGACACTCTGCGCTGAATGTATTCAGTCAATGGTTCGGTTTCATCCCTAAAGACAGCTTCCAAAATGCTCGATGACACCCCACACAGATCAGCAAAGAGTTCAATACTGATACCCCGATTGCGGTCTTTTAGAAAGCGCTTAATCGTTTTGCGCAGTACAGCCTTGGGTAAGGTTGGTTTCATTGTCCGTACACACCAATTCGTTTGAGGTAGTCTGACACATTGCGCCCAACTGTCAATTGCTCTGGAGTGAAATCATCCTGAACTTTAGACACTTCTCGTGTAATCTTTTGTGCTATGAGCCTAGGTTGCACTTGTTCGGCAAATGCAGCGCACGCTAGCGCACTTGCAATGACCCGATCATCCTTATTGCGACCCGATGCTTCAATTGAACCATTATCTCTAATCATGGTTTTCATTTCTTCAATGGTGTCCATATCGTAAATATCCATCATGCCACGCTCAAAGTAGTCCTTCATGTAGGTCAACATTCGTTCTTTGGTAGCCGATGTAGTTAACCAGCCAATGCTGTTACTAATGCCACCTAAAGTATCGTTTCTGCGCCAGATGTAATTTTGCATATTAGCGTACACATCCATTAAATCTTTGCCCATTGCGCTACCCATTGCAGCAGCTTGTCTGCGTAGGTTTTTCAGTTCATTAATAACGGCTTGACCTGGACCGTTAATCTCTAGGTTCAGCGTAGAGTTTTTGTATGCGCCAGCCAAGTGAGCAATAATCCAAGCAAATTGATAGGTGTTTAGTTCGGATGTCGCAAACGCAGCCACTTGCTCAAGCCCGTCAGCATATACCCGATAGACTTGAATACAGAAACGATCAGCCCAATCAGAACTACCGTAAGCGGGATCAGCGCCAATAACATAATAAGCAGTATCAACAGGCTGTTCCCAAACCTTGAGCGTAGCCAATCTGTCTGTGGACTTAACCACCTCAGTATCTTGGAAGTTAACTCCAAAGCTGTATCGATAAAACTCACAGTCCATTCGCTTAATTTTTTTGACAGCATCCGTACACCTCGCATTAGAAAAGAAAGAAGTTCCCGTCATCACAAAGGCATAGTCCTCAGTAGGAGGAAACTCTTGGTACATGAGCGAATCGTCTTTAATTCCTTCGTAGAGCTTCCAACGCCACCAGGCAATTTGCCTTGAATTGATTTCGTAGCCGTAAAGTTTTTTAATATCTCTGACCCATTCTTTTTCTTCGCCTGTGAGCTTGCCATCCCAATACACTTTGTAGGTGTTGCCTTCTGGATCTAGGCTATAAAGTTCATTGCGCCACCAGCCACAAAAGATTGCTCGTTGCGTTCTCGCCCGTTTAGCGGTGACATACATATCGTGGAACATATTAAATCCTCGTGCTGTACTCTCAAACATATACAGGCGATCAGGATTGGTTTCTGCGAGTGATGCTAGCAAAGATGCTAGTCCCTCCTCATCTCCCCAAGAACTTGTTTCTGTACCATGCAAGTATGTAATAGCCTTGCCACGACCCAGACTTCCTTTGGCTCTAAGTCCAGCGACTTGATAAAAGATACGGCTGCGGTTCTTGAGGGAAAGCTGATTTCGGTTGTGAGCAAGGATCGGGATGCGATACTCCTTGGGCAAACCATCCATATACATTCCCAAGGTTGATCGGAACATATCTCGGTTTTCTTCCGTATCCGTTGTAAGTGTTCCCTGAAGCCCTGGGTGTGTAAAGTGCCAGTAGAGATCGAGTGCGAGTGAAATTGTGGTGATGCCAAGTTGCCTTCCTTTCAAGATCACAAAAAAATGCACATCATCTTGCAATCCCTTTGTAATCTCATCCATTACATAAGTTTGGCTACCCAGTAGGTTGCCCATCTTTTTTAAGCCTTGCTCTTTAGTTTCAATCTGAAGCTGTGAGCAAAACTGATAAAACAATTGTTTATTAAAATTCATGTAGTAATCCAAGGTAACTTGTTATTAAATTTTTCCATCATCCAACGGTTACCAATTTCAAAAAACTCTTTTTGCACACCGCAGTTACCACCTAAACGAAAATTAAAAGTGTGTTTATTGGTGCAAGCAAAATTCGGATAAAGCTGTTTGGCTGCTGCGTAAAAATGCCGATCCACTTGCGGATTTGGATTGTTTAGCAAGATAGCAATTTGGCGCAGCTTTTCAGTTCGCATACCCCACATACACCAATCCACAAAATGATGACCTTCAATATTCCAGGCGTGGTGTAGTTCGCCCAAGGCTTCGCAATTGTCTTGTATCAAAAAATTTCCTTGTTCGTCATACACCTTGCGTAAACTGTACGCCCAGTCACAGCCACTATTAATTTTTGCCATGATGTAGCGCACATGGTGTTCGTCATACCAATCATCGTCATTGCAAAAGAAAGTGACATCCTCAGTCACTAATTGGGGTGCAGCAGCTAACCAGCGTTGACCCGCATAACCCTTGCCACCAATCACATTACCCCAATACGACCATTTGGCTTTGTAGTCATCATAGTCTTTGGTCATGTCGTAAAACTGCGCTAGGCTACTCTCATCATCGCCATCGCACAACACATAATGCGTGCAAGGATAGCTTTGGTAAGCAATTGAGCTTAATGTTTTTTCTAAAGTTTTTCTGCCTGTAGTGACAGTAACAACGGCTACACTTTTCATTTGTAATCGTCTTTCGGATCGTAAGGCATGGAGTTCAAACCAACTAACACGCTACCCGCCTTAACTTTAAAAGTGTGATGTTGATTAGTCAACACCGTATAAATCTTGCCAATTTTCATATCGGTTGTTTGTCCATCCCGAATAATTAATTCAGCTTCGCCTTCGCACAAAATAAACTTCTCGGTTTTAATTTTGTGGTAGTGGTCACCAATCACACAATCCTCTTTGATCTCTAACAATTTGGCTTCTGGAAAGCTGTGCAATCGTCTGCGTTGATCTTCGTGAAAATTACTGAGCTTTTTCATTTCGGCATCCATCATAATTTTGACTAACTGTGCAAACTTAACTTTTGGCTCAAATCCCAACACTTGTTTGCTTTTACTGGCATCACCGCACAACAAATCCACTTCAGCGGGTCTAGTCAAACTTTTATCGTAATCCACATAATCTTCCCAATTTTCAATGCCAACGCATTTGAACGCTAACTCTACCCATTCTTTGACGCTATGGGTTTCGCCTGTGGCAATTACAAAATCATCGGGCGTGGGGTGTTGCATAATGGCGTAAATCCATTCCACATATTCTTTGGCATACCCCCAATCCCGTTTGGCATCCAAGTTACCTAATACCAGCTTTTCTCGTTTTTTATTGGCAATCTCGGCTACCGCTTTACAGACTTTTCGAGAGAGGAATGCTTCACCCCGTCTTGGGCTTTCATGGTTAAACAAGATCCCGCAATAAACTTTTATGCCGTAGGCTTCTCGCCACACCCTTGCTAACTCGTAAGCGTGAACTTTGGAGCAACCGTATGGGGAGCGTGGATAAAACTTAGTCGTTTCCGTTTGTGGGGTTTCTTGCACTTTGCCAAACATTTCAGACGAACAGGCTTGGTAAATCTTGCAATCCAAACCCATGGTGCGTACCGCTTCCATGATCCGCAGTAGTCCATTGGCGTTAATGTCTTGCGTGGTATCGGGATGGTCATAGGAATCCCGCACCTGGCTCATGGCAGCTAAGTTGTAAATCTCATCTGGGCGAACCTTGTCAATAATCCGATATAGGCTAGTAGCATCTTGCATATCGCCTGTATGCAAAGTAATTTGGTTAACCACTTCACTCAAATTAGAAAGATTGGGCTGGCTAATTCTGCGTACCATGCCATGCACCTCATAGCCTTTAGAAATCAATAGCTCGGTAAGGTATGAACCGTCTTGACCACTAATTCCTGTAATAAATGCTTTCATTGTTTTCTTTCTATATCTTCTTCAATACATTGTTTGCCATATTGGATCTCAACAATCTTGCAAGGCGCTTGGTATGGATTGGTTAATTGATGCCATTGCATCTGACTAATGTGGTAATGGTCGTGCTGTTTTAAATATTGACCATTAACCATGCACTCGCCATCAACAATGTGCCAATACTCGCTACGGTCTTGATGCCGTTGCATACTCAAAGATTGTTTTGGGTTTACCGTTAACTCTTTGACCTTAGTGTTTGGTGCTTCATAAATGACTCGGTAGTAACCCCAAGGTCTTTCGGTTTTGGGTGCTTTCCATTCTTCTAAGATCCAAGACGAGGAATTGCGCTTGTGATCTCCACCCACACCAAAAACAAACTCCACATTGCCATCCATCACATCCATTTCAGGGATATTGTCTTGGGTGCGATCACCACCATTGGCAAACACAATCGTTGAGAGTGGAAACATCCTTCGTACTTGATAAATCGCATCTTTAGCCGAGTTATCGTGATCGTCAAACCCAATGCACGCTGTTACGCATTTTAAGTTTTCCATAATGGCTTTGCGCTCGGCAAACGGCATAAAGGATTGACCTTTCTTGCGTTTTAACCAATCATCCGAATTTAAACCCACAATCACCCTACCAAGCTCTTTGGCTTCTTGCAAATAAACAAGATGTCCAGAATGCAGCGGATCAAAACCACCAGTCACTAAGACAATTTTATCCATGCTTATTTAATCGTTTGGTTTCAAAGTTTGGAAGATCCCAATAAGCGACCTTTAGTCTAGCGGAATGGTTGCGTGCCAGTTGAATGAGTGCGTTGTAAGTCATTTCAGAATACTTTGCTTTCCATTCGGCTGCTAGTACTATTTTGTCTTTCTTTTTTCGACACGCTATGGCTCGCATCATTTCGGTCTTGTAAAGAAGTCGCTCTTGGTTAATCTTGTCAATGTCTGGCATCGCCATCGTCAATATCTAACAATGATCGTATGC
>Ga0214917_10005708_pt1 | contig 13192 bp, 22 predicted proteins | sample LL_1208_BB_MetaG_FD_177983 | JGI IMG/M metagenome (GOLD analysis project Ga0214917, IMG submission 177983) | Freshwater microbial communities from Lake Lanier, Atlanta, Georgia, United States - LL_1208_BB | ecosystem: Environmental > Aquatic > Freshwater > Lake | place: USA: Georgia | collected... | reverse complement strand
CGATGGCGGCACCTGGGAGCATGTTTATCTTGAAACATGCTTATGCGGGCAATGGGTTGCGCTTGATCCAACCGAGCAAGTCGCTATGGGTTGGCAACCCCCTGAGCCGGTCATCCGCTGGACTGAGTGAATGGCGCGAACGCCCGCGCTATTGGTGCCGAATACCCCGGAGGGGAGGTTTTACAATGCTCTTCCCGATGTCGCAGCTAAAATTGCTGCAAGTGTCGATCGGACTATTCGTCAAGCCGCGCCTAATGCAGTGGATCTCGCAGGGCATCCGCTTTTTGACGGGTCAAAAGAAGGGCTGACGCAGCTGCTTGGCAACGCAATCAATGCGTTCACTTTTGATGAAGTCAAACAGTATGGCTTTCAAAAAGCAGCGCAACTGATTGCAACATTGCCGATTTTTCCAAGCACTGAGATTGGTGAAATCGTTGATTTTTCAGGCGGCAAAACGCCCGTGGAAGTGCTCGCAAGGCGACTACCGAATGGGCTTTATCGCTTCCCGCCAGCAACAAGTTACGCCTTGCTTGGTCGCGTTTTTAATGACAACGGAACTTATCGTTATTTATCGGAGCTTGGCGGCGAACCCAAGATTTTTTACGACATCAACTATGGGGTTTGTTTTGCAGAGCAGATCGCCTATTGGCTAACCGCAAATCCCCCGACTGGATTTTTTGGGCTTGATCCGGTCACGAAGGTCATGGGGCAATTGCTTGAGCGCTTCGACAAAACCGGATCAAGCGGTACCGCATGGCAAGCGATGGGCGTTCAAGTGCTATTGCGCGATGCCGCGACAAAGTTTATTCAGCGTTCGGGGCTTAATGACATCAATGCGCTCGGCGATCCTGAAGTTGATGCTGATGGGCAAGAACAGCCTTTTTTCATTGAAGGTTATGCGCAGGGTGAAGGATTCACTTACGCTTATTTATTTCATGAAAATGGCACTTGGGTTTTTCGAACAATTGGACAAGCAACGGGCTTCAAAGCCTTTTTACAAGACTTTGGCCCGCTGCTGCAAATTGCTGCTTTGGGACTTGCTGTTTACGGGATCGGCGCGGCACTGGCGAGCATTTCAAGCAGCGGCGCAACCTTCCTGAATGTTGCGCAATTGACGGCATCGGTTGATAATCTTCCGGGCGTGGATCTTGGGGTTGTCGGCGATGTTGCAAGCGGCGTTTCAGGCGGCATCAAACTTGCCGAAGGCATAGGGGCAAACATGTTTAACTTTGAAGATTTCAATCTCGGTGATATCGCCGTTGTTGATCCAGGATCATTTGATGTTGATCTCAGCCTTGCCGACATCGGCGCAAACGTGATTGATTTCGATCTATCCATTTTTGAGGATTTCGGGCTTGAGGCAACCGACTTGCTGCCTGATGCTTTCGGCAACATTTTCACCATCACAGGCGATGCAGTCAGCCTTGATCCTGAGACTTATGTCAAAACAATCTACATTGATGAAAGCGGCAACTTTAGGGATTTCACCAATGAAGTGGTGATGAGCCAAGCTGAAGCCGATGCTGCGTTCAATGAGCGCGGGCTTGATGAGGATGTATCGAATGCGCTTGCAGAAAAAGTAAGGGGTTTAAGCGGTTCAACATTCGTCGCAACGCAGGGCAGCGCTAACCGACCCGATGGTACCCCTGCGCCCGCTGCGCAAGGCGAGCGTCCATTTTTCCAGGTGTTGAGCCAAGAGGTTTTAAGTTGGTTCAAATCGATCACCAGTTACAGCCTTGCTAAAGAACAGCTGCAAAAAACCGGACGCTATACGCCGCCCTACGCAACCAACCCCAACGGCACCGCTTACTCACAAGTGCCAGGGGTGCCGATCCCCCGCGCTGACGGTTCAATTGTGACCAATAACGGCAATGGGACACAAACGATCGTCTATCCGAATGGACAGGTCAAAACGGTGCCGGTGTCGGTGAACCCTGGGCAAATCAATCAGGGTGTTTACACCCCTGGTTCATTTGGCGGTGCGCTTATTCCTGGTGTTCAAAATTCAACCCTATTGATCGCGGGCGTGGGCCTTGTGGCGGTCGCATTACTTGCTCGGAGGAAATGATGCTTGGATCTTATGAAAGTGAAATTGATGCAGGTACGGTGCCTGAGGGCATGACGCGTGACCAATGGATGGCAATCGGCACTTTCGCGCCTAATGCGACCAACATCATTGCGCAAAACCAACCCCCAGGCGAGTCCTGGGCTGACACTGCGCAAAAAATCCTTACGGGTTTGGTGATGACGAATCAGCAGCGCCAACTGATGCAGATCAATATCGACCGCGCTAAAGCAGGCTTGCCGCCCATTGATGTCAGCGCTTATTCCGGTGTCGGTGTCAATGTAGGCTTGAGCCAAGGTACGCAGCAATTGGTGCTTTATCTTGCCCTTGGTGCGGGCGCGTTGTTATTGCTTAATACCTTGATGAAGCGCTAAGGGGGCATTATGTATAGTTATGGAATGACCAATCAGGAAATATATGACGCAATACAGCGCATTTTAGGTCAAAGCATTTCAGATGTTGAAAAAGCCGCGCAGATAAAAACTTTACGAGACAGTCAGTTTAAGGATGATGAGTATCTAGCCATGCTTACTGGCTATTCGCTTGCTGAAGTCAAAGCCTTTTTAGCGCTGGTTGATATAGCGAATGAACCCGTTTATATACCAATTGGCACCCCTGTGCCTGTTAATATTACCGTTGAATGGCCCGAAGGTGCAAACGCTTTTTATCCACCGCCGAATCCCGATACTAGAGATGCGGCAACGTGGTCAGCCATGCTCGATTGGGATGTATTACCAGGGGACTTTGTTATTGGTTTTGTCGGAGATTTGGTTTTTAATAACACCTATGAAATGCGCGTCAAATCTTGGTTTACCAATCGTTATCAATGGAATGTAGCCTATGAAATTGATGCGATTTTGCGGGATGCCGCTAGAAGCGGGACAAGCCCAATAGCCGCGCTTGATGTAATCAATCGAAAGCATAACAACTTTGCGATCAAATACATCGATGCGATTGGCATGGGTTATGACATTAGAAAAATGTATGGTGATAGTCGATATGGTCAAGCGGAAGGCGCACCGCAGCCTTGGTCTACAGCATTTAGAGAGCTTCGCAACGTACCGCTTAAACCAATTTCGCCAGCCAATCAACCCCCCTTATCCCCTTCTGATGTCAAATCAGGGGTGACCACGCCGATCAGACCGACCACGCCAACGCCGGTGACCGTTACGCCTGGAACACCGGCAACGCCAACGCCGGTGACCGTTACGCCTGGAACACCGGCAACGCCAACGCCGGTGACCGTTACGCCTGGAACACCGGCAACACCAACGCCAGCAGCCGGTTCCAATATCGGGCTTTTGATTGGCGCAGCCGCGCTTGCGCTTTTACTGGGGTGACATCATGGACTGGACAAAACTTAGCCCTGAAGGAGCACTGCAAGCCTGGATTGAATACGGGCGCAGCGGCGAAGATCCTTACGGTTTAGCCTTTGCGATGATGGCAGGTGATACACGGGCATCTGATCTTGTTAATGCTGGACAGCAAGCACGTACCGGTCAAGCAGTAGCTATGCGAGCCGCTGATCCGATTGGCTTCGATGTTGACACCATCATTGGAGATTACTACGGTAAGCCTGGAATGTCGGAAGCCTTGCGAGCTTATCAACGCGCAAACAATTTGACCGATCAGCAAATGCTTGATGCGATAGCACGATCACCGGATCGATCCGGTGCTACAGCGGCGCAAAATTTAAATTTGTTGCGCGGCCCCGATGCTTCCGCTACTGCCATTAAACCCCCCTTATCCCCTTCTGATGTCAAATCAGGGGTGACCACGCCGATCAGACCGACCACGCCAACGCCGGTGACCGTTACGCCTGGAACACCGGCAACGCCAACGCCGGTGACCGTTACGCCTGGAACACCGGCAACACCAACGCCCGCAGCCGGTTCCAATATCGGGCTTTTGATTGGCGCAGCCGCGCTTGTCTTGTTGTTAGGGTGACATCATGCTGACCAATACCCAGATCAAAATCTATATTGAAACAGTGCTTGCAGGCCCAGGCACTGATGCGCAAAAAGCTGCCATTTTCAAAAGCTGGATTGCAAGCAATAATTTGACTTATCCGCAAATCGCAGCGGCAACCGGTTACACCGTGCAGGAGATCACTGATTACTTGGCACTCGCACCGACTCAGAGCCAGAGCCAGGGCATGAGCACGGGATTGCTAATTGCTTTAGCAGCGCTTGCGCTTTTGTTTGGGAGTTGATGATGTTGCAACTGAGTGATTTTGGCATTACTGCTGAAGAATATTTTCGTTGGGCAGGAAGAACTTGGGAAAGTTCCACCGAAGAGGAAAAAGCTGAACTAGGCCCGTATGCTTCAGCGGCGGCGACTCGTTTTAAAGCGCAACAAGCTGCCGATGCCGCTTATATGGCAGGCATTGAAGCCCGCAAGGCAAACTATGCTCAAGCGTATGCATTGCTTCAATTTGATTCGTCTGGCAGAGCAACCGATGCATCGGTAGCGGCGTCAATTGCGTTTCAAAACGATGTCACCAATTCTGCCGCTGCGCAGTATCTGATTGAAACCAATGCGCCGGTTCAAGCGCTGAAATATTTAGAAATCACTGCCGGAACGCCTGGATCGGTTGCGCAGCAAGTGATTGCGCAGGGCGGCACAACCGATATTGGCGATCCGATTACTGCTGAAATCATTGCAACCGACCCAGGCTTCATTACGGATCAACCCGCGCCAGCTTCAACAACCATGCCTGTGATTGTCACGCCCCCTGCGCCAGCAGTGCCGCAAGTGCCGGTTAAAGTAACACCGACCACGCCTTTGCCTAAGCCTGTAGCTATGTCGAATCTTGCGCTTTATGGTTTGGGCGCATTGGCGCTAGTCTTGCTGTTGAGAAGGTGAGCCATGAATTACAAATGCCCTTATTACAATGATCTTGGCGCAATTGGTGCGCCGATGAATCCGCTTTTTGTCGATGCAGCGATTGCGCTTGGGCCGACAAGAGTGATGGATGTACCGCAAGCCGGTTATGCAACAACGCCCTACTATGGACTTGATGGTCGCGGAACATCACGATCCTTTTTTCAGCCGGGCGTGTGGGAGCTGTCAGGCCGACAATTTGATCGCAATTATTTCGAAGTGCAACCCTTTCCGCACCTTGACGGTTGGCGCGACGCGATGGAAGTCTTCACCGCTGCGAGCTTTCTTTTTCCCGAGTAAGCCATGTCAAGCGGCGATTTCATCATCGATGACGAAGCTGCGCCGCCGGTGCAGTCGAGCTATTTCAGAACAAAAGCGCTTGAGTTTCAGCAACTGGTCAATGCGCTGGACGCGACCGGCAGGGAAGTCGATATGCTCATTGGTGCGCTGCCTGAGGGTGCAATGCTCGATGAGCTGGTCGCTCAATTTGGCGAGCTGCAAAACAAAAAGGGTCAAATCAAACTGGTTGCGGAAGCAATCAATTTTGCATCCAATGGCTTAAACGCCGTTGGAGCTAATTTGCCAACGATCCAATGGCCCCCAACACTTGGCGCTGCGCCCCTGGTAGTCGCAGGCGCAGGCGCAGCTGCGATTGCCGCTGCCGCTGCGATTATTGTTTGGGGCAAGGCTTGGATTGATGGGGTCAATCAACGGCTGCGCGATAAACAATTGTTGGAATCGGTGCCGGAGGCGCAGCGCGGTGCGGTTGCTGAAGCGATCATGAAAACCGAAGCTGCGCAGCGCCAAGCCGATCAAAACCCGCTGACAAGCATTGCAGGGATTGTGAAATGGGTTGCCATCGGTGCGGTTGCGTTTTTTGCTTATCAGGCTTTTCAACAATATCGAGGGGATGAGTAATGGCTTACTTGGGATTGTCGCCTGAACCTTCACAAACTGAACAGTGCGTGTATTTTTGCGAATGGAAAGCGGCGCGAGATGCAGCGCGAGCACGAGGCGATGCCATATTAACGATGGAGATTGTTGATCGCCCGCCAGGATGCACTTGCCCTGATGAGGATGCGCAGCCGACATCGATCAACAAGATGACCCCGCAGGAAATTGAGCGCTATGTCAAAAGCAGTCAAGGCGCAAGCGGATCAGGTTATTGGCTCATGGTTGCTGCGATTGCGGCGCTGTTGTTGATGTATAGGTGAACTTATGAAACGCAAACCAACCCCCGCGCAGATTGCAGCCCGTGAGCGCTTCGCTGAGATGGCGCGAAGCGGAGCGTTTAAGCGCAAAGCGAATCCGATGATTATTTCAAAGCAAGCTGATGAGAGCTTAAGCGGGCGAGGTTCTCGCGGTTATGTTCGCAAGTTGCTGGATCGTTACTCAGATGAAGGTCATGTTGTAAGCGTTAAAAAGTCGCGCAGCGGGTCAATTGGTATCGCATTGGATGGCGGGCGAATGTTGACTGTTGAAAGCGCGAGAAAAAAGTTAGAGGATTATTTTGGTATCACCGAAACAATGAGCAGGCGAGCAAACCCCGCGAAGAAAACCGTATCGCAGAAAATCTCGCAATTGACCCGCGAAGGGTACCCGCAAAAGCAAGCGGTTGCGATTGCGCTGAGTGAACAACGGGCGGGCAAGGTGAAGCGCAACCCCCGCGCTTCTAACCCGATCATCCTGGTCAGTGACAAGCCCAAGCGGGTGACGCGCAAGAGCAATCCGGCGAAGCCTAAGCGCCAGCGCATGTTAAATATTTCATGGCTTACCGCAGGCGGGCAACGCGAGATTATGAGTGTGCCAATCGAATTTGTTTTTACACACTATGTAGGCAATGTTGCCGAGCGCTTTTTTGTGCGCACTGAAAACGGGCAGTTGATTGTCAGCGAGTATTCGACCGGCGGGCGCATTGGGCAAGTACCCTATACCATGCGAGCCGCAGCGCTGAATGACCGTGAAGCGGCAAAGCGTTATGTTGCCGAGATGTTGAGCAAAATCGGCGCGGAGCGATTCAAAACCGCAGTGAAAAAATTTGATCCGATCAACTAAATGACTCTCAAGCGCCCCGTCACGTTGAAGCAAGCAAAAGCCTTTCCCGCTGCTGCCAAGCGCCGCAAGGCTTTTTGCTTGCGGATGACGGGCATGAAAAAGAAGTTGACCGGTGCGAAAAAAGCCAACGATCCGAATAGCCGCATTAACAAAGCGCTAGCCGCATGGGATTGTGATATGCCTGCCATGCTGCCCAAAAAAGCCGTGAGCAAGAACATTCGCCCGAAAAATCCGGTGCCGCCCTCATCCAAGGCGGGCATGGTGAGCTTTGTTGACCGTGATGCAATCAGTCGCGCAGCCGATTTGTATCAACGCTTTTCGGGCCATGATGCGGAGATTGTGGGCAAGGTTCGCGTGAATCCGATGCCCAAGGTCGGTGTGGCTGTTGGCGAAGTCGATGGGATTCTTTACACTACGGTTCGAGATGGTGTACTTGAAAAGTACATCCACAAATTCAGAAAGGCTGACAAGCCGCTTTTTGTTGTCAGCCCGGATGGTAAGCAGCTTTTCTTGGTAGGCGGGAACTATACGTTTACTGAAAGAGGCATTGTTGATCAATCAGATCCTTCGAGGTGAATATGGCTGAGATGCTTTTAATCAATCCCCGTCGTCGGCGCAGAACAACCAAGCGCCGCCGCAATCCGCTTGCAACCGTGGCCCGCCGCCGCAGACGCAACCCTCTCGCAGCGGTCGCTCGCCGCCGCAGACGCAACCCGATGCCGATGGTGCGCCGCAGACGCAACCCGATTGGCTTAGCGCGTAGGCGCGTCATGCGCCGCCGCAATCCGATCGGCGGCATGGGTACCGGTATGCTTATGGCAGCGATCCGCGAGGCTTTTGTGGGCGGTGCTGGTAGCGTGGCGGTCGATTTGGCCATGGGTCAGATCAATCGCTTCCTGCCAGTCAATCTGCAAAGCAACCCCATGGCTTCCGGCATTGGCGCAGGCGATGCGGTCAAAGCGATCATCACGGTGATGCTCGGACACTTCCTTGCTCGCCCAACCCGTGGACTGAGCCGCAAAATGGCCATGGGCGCATTGACGGTTCAGTCGGCTAATCTGATGCGCAAAGTGTTGCCGCTTGGATCTATGCCGCTCGGCTATGCTTCGCCAGCTCGGATTGTGCGCGGTTCAAACACGGTCGGTCCGAACATGGGCGCTTATACCCAGGGTTCGCCCTTGCTGAACGCTTATACCCGCCCCAATGTGACGCCCTTGCTTAGTGCAAATCGCTCAAGCGCGATGAGCCGTGAGAGCAAGTACGTTTTTGCACGTTAATTTTTGAAAAGGATTTAGACAATGGAACGTCTACCAACAGCAGCAGATTTCAACGCGAGGAGGGTCACAAACCCGAATCAGTCTGAAATCGTCCGTCAGCGGTTTTATGATTATCAGTTGTACGCAACAGCAGGCACCACGCAGTTGACGTTTTTCTCGGCCCCCGTGGGCCAGGGTTTAACAACCGCGCTGGGCGGCACCGCAGGCACCGCCAAAACGCTTTGGGATACCAACCTTGAGCTGCCGAACACGCTGCCAAGCGGTAAAGCATTCATGATTGAATCAATCGAAGTGCTTTTCTTCCCTGGTTCAGTATCAACGGCGAACACTTATACGCTCGCTTCGCCTGCGCTGTTCAATGCAACCGCATCAGCAGCGGTGTCTGCGCAATTGGCTGATGTCAATTCGTTTTATCAGTCGGGTATGCTCGAACTCAATATTTTGAGCAAGAACTATCTGCGCGAAACGCCGATGATTGCTTTCCCGCCCAAGGCTAATTTCAACCTTGATGCGGCTTATGCAAGCAATTCAGCAACGACTTCTGAAGTTGGCGCGGTGAATATGCGGGCAGCCGGTCGCCCCTACTATCTTGAGCCGACCATTGCGCTGCAACCCGCAGTTAACTTTGAAGTCGTCATCAGGTACCCCGCAGCCGTGGCTACCCCGAGCGGGTTCAATGCTCGCGTGGGCGTGATCCTGGACGGTTACTTCATGCGCGCTTCGCAGTAATCGCAGTAAATCGGCGCGACTTCCCCGCGCCGCCAGGGTTTTGCTCGCCTTCCCTCAAAAAAGGCGAGCGCGAATTTTTGGAGATTGCCATGCAAAGCGAAGGCTTTTCGATCAGTGACATTGAGCAGTTTGCGTCTCGCTTTTATGGCGGTCGCCCTCTGTTGCTCACCCCCTATGCTTACAACACCATTTTTACGACGTTGACGCAATCAACAAGTCAAACCAGCGTGATAAATATCACCGCAAACGCTGACTTTATTCTGACGCAGTTTCATCACCGCGCTGTTGTTGATACGACGGCAATTCAAACGGTATCGACCAAGAACGCACCCTATGTGCGAATGCTCGTGACCGATTCAGGCACCAACGAGCAATTCACCAATGCTGCGGTCGATCTTGAAAACTATTCAACGAACGGCAACATCATCAATATGCTGGACTATCCCCGCATTATTTCAGGGCGATCCACATTGACGGTGCAAGTCAGTAACTTTGCAACCGCTTCTGCGGGAACACTTGCAAGCCTTGAAATCCAGTTGCACGGTGTTTTGGTACGGGCTTACACCAAGTAAAAACGCGAGGGCGCAATGAGCGATCTATACCCGCCGGTAACCTATCTGAATCAGCGCGACCCCTGGGGGGTGCCGCAGTATGTGCCGCCCTCGCCCAACAATCTTCCGGTTCGCCCGGAACCGAACGCTGCGCCTAACACGACACAAACGATTGGGGGCAATCAAACCGCTGATATTCGGGAAATTTATCGCTATGCCAGCGTGGTCTCGGTGTCGGTCAACGTGGGAACCGCTTCGTTCAAATTCTTGGATGCGCCGATTGGCAAGCGCAACTTTTTGGGGTTCAGGAACGCCAGCACCGGTACGCAGATTCTTTACATTGATTTCAATTCTCAAGCGACTACGGGATCGTGGCTTGCAATCAATCCCGGAACCCTGGTGCTTTTTGATACCGTGGTGCCGCAGGATGACCTTTATGTGATTTCAAGCGCTGCCAGTGGCATTTTGGCTTACGCTTATAGCACCTTCCCAGGCTAATCATGAACCGCACCGCAATCGCCGCCCTGGTGATTGCGGCGCTGGTGTTTTGGCCCAGGCGCAGCGCAGCCGAAACCGATCAGGCAAGCGGTGACACTGCCCCAATTCAACCGCAAGCGCGAAATAATCCCGATGCGGTGCCAAGCGATTACCCGGATGAATATTTTCCTGTGGATAGGGTGAGGGCTATGAGCTTCCCGGTTGATGTCAATGCGTTCCTCTATATGATCCGATCAAGCGAACACCGTTTTCCGACCGATGTTGTCAATGGTGCTTGCTATCAAATTTTTTATGGCGGCAAGCGCTTCAATGATCTATCCGATCATCCGGTCATCACGGGCGAGCTTGCCCCGGTGCCGTTGCCCGACCATATGTGCCGCGCAGCAGGCTTAAACCCGCCGTGTTTTACGACCGCAGCCGGAGGCTATCAGTTCATCCGACCCACATGGCAGCGCTTGCGTGACCGCTTGGGGCTTGAGGATTTCAGCCCTGCAAGCCAGGATGCCGCAGCCGTTGAGCTGTTGCGCGAAGTCGGCGCTTTGGATCTGATTGAGCAAGGCGATATTGAAGGCGCAATGAAAAAGGCTTCCAAAGCGTGGGCTTCCTTGCCGGGGAATGCGTACCAGCAAAACCCGCGAGCGCCACAATTTGCATACGCCCGGTTCGCTGAAGGTCAAAGGCTTTTTGCGTGATCGTGGAGACTTTGATCGGTGCACTGGTGCCGGTTGCCGCTGAGTCGATCAAGCAGTTGATCGTGCGATGGACGGGCGGCGCTAGGCCTGCAAGTGTGGATGAAACGATTAGGTTGATGAAAGCTGAATCCGACCGTTTAACAGCGCTTGCAGCGCTCGATCAGCCTGGGGGAACACCTTCGCAATGGGTCATAGATTTAAGAGCCTCAGCGCGTTATATTGGCGCTTTATCGGTCATTGCAGTCGGTATTGGGTCGCTTTACGTTGCCGAACTGCCAGAACTGGTGCGCGTCACCGCGCTTGAGGCTGCAAATATCGCTTTTGGCTTTTTATTTGGAAGCCGCCTTGCGGCGAATTGGGGGGTAAGGAAATGAGTTTTATTTTGCAGGCAGGAACCATTATTCCACCATTAACCGCAGGGGGCGTGGCTTATGGTACAGGAGCGCAAGCGCTTATGAGCGCAGCAGGGACTACGGGACAAGTGCTTACCAGTAACGGAACAAGTGCGCCGACATGGACAACCGTAGGCGGCACAACCCTGTTGTTTGCAGCATTTAGCCTTCCGTTAAATTGAGGTCATCATGGCACAAACAGTTACTTTGCAACGCGGCGAATTGACCGCCACACACAATACGGTCAACTTATTGTTTACAAACGCAGCAACTGGCATTGCAACACGAATGATTCCAGGCTATTTAAGCTGGACTTCAGACTTTGCTTCGGTTTTCGGCTATTGCACGTTTGGTGTTTTAAGGAGCGGAGCTTCAAGCCCGAATTACGCTATTTTTGCGGCTTGTTACCCTGCTGTTGCATTCAGAACAGTGAGCTTTTCGCCTCATGACACATCGGGGACTTTTGGCACTGCTTTGGCAAACGCCAACAACAGTGTTTTATTAAACAACCAAGGTAACGCAGGGCTTTCAACACGGCCACTGTCTAAGTTATTCATTACAAGCAATGACTCTGCTAAAGCATTTTATAATCCCAACGTCATCATAGGCCCATCTGACGCAGTTTATTGCGCTTGGTACGACAATGGCGGCGGTTCGCAAGCTGCTGTTATTCAATATTCCTTTGCACTCATCACTGAATCTTAAGAGGTCAACATGCACTTTATTACAGTAAACAAAAGTGATCGAGTTATTGTTGATTATCGCGTCGATATGTCAGTACCAAGTTACTGGACAGTCGAAACGCTTTGTGCCGCTGTTGCTTTTGATAAATCTTTGATTGTTGACGATCTTGAAACATTGGCTTTTGATGAACAACCGCAAAGCGAGCCGGGAAATTTTGATGGTGTTTTAACCCCTTTTATTCACTGCCTGGATGCTGCAAGCGGTTTAGTTAAAAACAACCCCGCTTATGTGCCGCCTGTTGTGGTGCGGTATTGGGGCTTAAGCGACATTCGACCCGCCTTGACATTGAGCGAGCGCGTCAAGTGGGATAACGATAAAACCGATACCATCAAAACGGCAAAGCTAGAGTTTATGGATCGAAAAACCAAGGCTGAAGCAACAGAGATTCTACAATTTTTAGTTGATTCCGGTGATATCAGCGCAGCATCGATGCAGAAGATCTTGGCTTAAACGATGCAATGGATCTTGCGCACCTTCAGCAAAGCGTTTGGCCCCTGCTAGAGCAAGTCTACGGGCTTCCTAGCGGGGTTTTGAACGCGATTGCAGGCGTTGAAACCGGCGGGACGTATAACCCGACACTGGTGAACCGCGACGCGAAAGGGCTGTTTCAGATCAGACCGATTGCGCTGCAACAACTCAAGCTCGATACCGGCATTGACTTCGACCCCCTCAGCCCAGGCGCAGCAAGCGCCGCAGCTGCGCTGCTGCTCAGGCGACAGTTGAGGATGTTTAGAGGCGATGTTAGCCTTGCCATAGCAGGCTATAACGCAGGCGAGGGCAGAGTCAGACAATTTGTGATTGACAATCAGCAGCAGGGTTCAGGAACCTTGCCCGCAACAACCGTCAACTACATATCGAAAGTGCGAAGGCTAATGTGATGGCAAGCTCAAATATGGATACCGTCAAACAGGCTGCGGATGTTGTAAGCGTGATCGCGGCGATTGGATCGTGGTTGAATATGTTTACACCGATTTTTGGATTGATTGGCGCGACCTGGACGGTTATGCGGATCGCGGAAATGCTGACAGGTAAGCCCTTTCATCAATTGATCAGGCGCAAGCAGTCTGAGCAAAACGATCAGGAAAAGCCTTGAAAGAAAACCCCGGCATTGCGCCGGGGTGAAGCCCAACTTGAAAGGAGACTCAACATAACCCTGCCAAGGGTTGCGTTGAGTCTAACCGCAATCGTTACGCGTAGCAATACTCAAAGCCAACCAATTAAGGCGAAGATAGCGAGCAAGATGCAAATGCCAACCATGGCCCGCGCAAGGGCTTGGTCGGAAAGGATCGGTTCAACGTGAACGCAT
>Ga0214917_10005706_pt1 | contig 13194 bp, 15 predicted proteins | sample LL_1208_BB_MetaG_FD_177983 | JGI IMG/M metagenome (GOLD analysis project Ga0214917, IMG submission 177983) | Freshwater microbial communities from Lake Lanier, Atlanta, Georgia, United States - LL_1208_BB | ecosystem: Environmental > Aquatic > Freshwater > Lake | place: USA: Georgia | collected... | reverse complement strand
GTGGGAGAGGTGATTTTTTCGAGCGCCTGCCGAATGAGCCTGATACCGCCGGCGGTGTCACCGCAGTCGGCCCGGATTTTCGCGTCGATGGCCGTCAAGTGGGCCATCACCCATGGCGGGCTGTCAGGGAAAACGGCACGGGATTCGTCGGCGCGGTTCTGGGCGGTCTCGAGGTCCCCCCTTTCCATGGCCGCCATGGCCAACCCGGCGTAAGCATGCGCCAGGTTCACTGGGGAAGAGGAGGTGCGTGCCGATTCGTTGAAAAGTCTTTCGGCCTCGGCGTGATCGTTTTTCTCGATGCTTAATTCTCCAAGGCTGCATAGCATCTGCGCCTCGCCGTCGAGATCTCCGATCAATCGCGAGAGGGTAAGATCCTGATGGTACTCGCGCGAGGCGCCGTCGAGGTCGTCCTGCACATAGCAGCACCGGCCCAATGCCCCGTGGCTAATGGCCTGGCCGCGGATATCCTCATGTTTTTCCTTGATGTCCAGGCTTTTGAGGATGAATGCCCGGGCGTCATCCACATGCCCTGTCTGCAGCAACAAGTGGCCCAACGAGTTGCATACCCACGAGACGCCGAGTCCTTCACCGCAATCCTTGAAGTCCCTCAGCGAGGCGTGGAGCAATCTCTCGGCGGCCAGGGCGTTGCCGCCGTCCATTTCAACCAAGCCGGCGACCAAACGCCATTCGGCCCGCGCGAAAAGATTGAGGCAATCATCAACCAGCGTTTTCACCGATTCCACGGTTGCCCTTGCGTCTGCCGGGGCAACACGGCGTTCGGCCAAAGCCAGGAAAGCGGCGGAGGATATTTTTTCGTCGGTGTTTAGCCGATCCGGGTCGGATCGCAACGGTCGAAGGAGGTTGCGGACTGAATCCATCGAACCGAGCAGGGACAGTGATCTGGCCAGCGCAATAGTTTCCGGTGGAGAAGGCTTGATGATCGACTCAAGCATGGCCTTGGCCTGCGCCGCCTTGCCCGAACGCAGTAGCACGAGAGCCTGATCCAAGACGGTCATGTTTGTCTCCCGTGGCGATGCGGTTGGATCATAACATCGTCCAATCGAGCGTTCCCACCAAGTCCGCGGGGCGCACGGGTTCTGGTTTGGCTAACAGACCCGCGCTGACTGCAAGTTGGCCGATCAGTGTTTCCGCCGGCACCCCTGAAGCGCGAAGCGCCGATAGTTTGGCGGCGCCATCCCGCTTTGCCAGCCTGCGGCCGAGGTGGTCGGTCATCAAGGGTACATGGGCGTACCGTGGGGCGGGCAATTCCAAAGCATTCTGCAGCGCCCGGTGGATCGGAGTGGCCCCGAGGAGATCGGCCCCGCGGACGATTTCACCCACGGACTGAAACGCGTCGTCAACCACCACGGCCAGGTGGTAGGCGGGGCCGCCGGGTTGGTTCGGTCGATCGGCACGCCAAATGATCGGGTCTCCCGTGTGGGAATCGGCAAAACTTGATTGCTTCGCAAGTTCATGGTGTTCCGGCAGGACGGTTGGCATGCGGAAGCGCCAGCAGAATGGTTTGGTTAACGATTTTGCATCGTGAAAGCTTCGCCCTGAACAAGTTCCCGGGTAGGAAACTACCGGATCGAGGGCATGGGGTGCGCTGGCGGCGCGAGCGATGTCGGCCCGGGAACAAGTGCAAGGGTAAGCCATTTCCAGCGATTGAAGCGTTTCCAGTGCGGCCCGATGGGCCTCCAGCCTGGAGGTTTGGATCAGTGGCTTGCCATCGTGTTTGAGCCCCAGCCAATCCAAGTCTTCAACGATTCCCGGTATGAATTCCGGCCGGCAGCGGGTGGTGTCGATGTCCTCGATGCGAAGCCAGAGGGGGGCACCTTGTTGCCGGGCCGAAAGCCAGGCCAGCAGGAAGGTTCGGGCGTGGCCGGGGTGAAGGCCGCCGGTGGGTGAGGGGGCAAGCCTGCCGGCCGGGGTTGTCATGGAGATGGGTGTTCCGCGGGGAGGGCGCCGGTTCGCGTCAGTAGCAGGATGGCTTTCATCGCGGGCTTATCCGGCTGGAAAGACTGGAGCAGGGCGAACATGTGGTCTGCCCCGGCCAACTCCAACTCCATCGCTTTGTTGCCCTTTTCTGACAGGCATCGGCAAAAAGTTTGGGAAGGTTCCCTGCCGCAGTATTTCAGGTCGTTTTCCCCAAAAATAACGAGGAAAGGCGGTAAGCCCGGTTTAGCCAACCGGGAGGGTGAGGCGGCATCGCGGGGCGCGGCGCCGAAAACCATGGGCAGGAACCCGTTGGGAATGTCGTAGACCCCGGAAATGGGAGCGACGGCGCGGATTTTTGCCGGGTCCACGCCGCACTGCTTTTGAATTTCTCCCGAGCAGGCGATCAATGAAACGAGGTGTCCACCAGCGGAATGGCCGCAAAGGGTGATGGCGGCGGGGTCGCCTCCCATGGAAGCGATGTTGTTCTGGGTCCATGCCAAGGCCCGGCCGACATCAAGCGAATGTTCCGGGTGGCGCACGGCGGGTGAAAGCCGGTAATTGGTGACCACGACTCCCACCCCCTTGGAGGCGAACGCCTTGCCAAGGGACGAGTAGACGCCCAGGAAATTCTTGTCTCCGTGCATCCACGCGCCGCCATGGACGAAAAAAAGCACTGGGAAACCGCGGGAATTGGCAGGTAGGTAAAGGTCGAGCTTGTTTTTGGTCGGATGCTTTTCATCCCCCTTCCAGTAGGGGATGTCGCGCCTGACCTCGACATCGGCATCGGCCGATGCCACCAGTAAAAGCGTTGCCAGTTGAATAATCATGGAAATGCTCCGATTGCCAGATGAAAACAGTTTAGCGGCTTCTGGATCCCGCCTTGATCCGGCGCCAAAGTTGTGAGTAGTTGGGGGGAGGCGGAGGAAAGCCGTGCGGACAAGCGGGTGGTTGGTGATCATGGCGCTGGGCGTTGGCGGATGCGCCACGGTGGAGCACGACCGGGTGCGTGAATACCGCGCCGATGCCGCGCAGCTGGTGAATCGGAGCGACTACAAGGGCGCGATTGAAACCTACGAGGCCGCGATGAAGTTGGCGCCTCGGGATCCGGAACTTTACTTCCAAACCGGCCGCTGCCAGGAAAAGCTCGGGAACCATGCCCGGGCCGAGTCGGCTTACAAGGCCACCTTGGATATCGACCCGAACCATATTCCCGCGCGCCATGCCCTTGTTGGCTTGCTCGTGGCCGACCAGAGGCGCGCCGAAGCTCACCAGACGGTATCAGCTTGGCTGGCCAGTCACCCCACCAGTGCCGAGGCGTTGGCGGAAGATGGTTACCTGGCGTTGGTGGATGGCGACCTGCCCAAGGCGCAGGCGCGTTTTCAGGAATCGTTGGCAAGCAATCCGCGCGAGGTGCTTGCCCTTTCGAGCCTTGGTCAGGTGTACGAAAGGCTCAGCCGTCCCGATCGCGCCCTTTCCCTCTATGAAAGGGCTTTGGCGGCGCGCCCTGACCAGCCAGAACTCAAGGCCGCGGTGGAAAGGTTGAAATCCCAAGGTGTTTCACAACCGAGGCCGGATTGATGGAACGACTTTATCACCTGATAAGGCAACCTGTTGAGTTGAAGGCCGGCCGTCTGTTTTCGCCCGAAAGCCTGAAGATAGAGGGGTTTGTCCATCTCTGTCTGGAAGCCCAAATCGGTTGGGTTGCCAATACTTTCATGGGCGATGCCGGCGTGCTTTGGCTGATGGAACTCGACCCGGCAATTCTGAACGCTGAAATAAAGAATGAGGAAGCCGGAACTGACGGGAAGTTTCCGCATCTTTACGGCCCGATACCGCATGAAGCTGTTTGCCGACAGATGCCGCTTGTTCGCGACGCGGCTCTCAAGTGGTGTGCGCCGCCGCAATTGGCAACACCCCCCGAGGAACCGTTCAAAAAGCTTCCCTAGTACCTTGCAAGTTCGCCGGCTCCCTGCAACCCGATGGTGGTCAGGGCTTGCGACGCACCGTCGGCCATGAACTTGAGATCGCTTGAAACGGCGACAAATCGCCATCCTTGCTCAACCCGATGCCGGGCCTCGGCTGCGTTCATGGCATGAAAACCGGGTGCCACCTTGTGCCGCTGGCAGGCAGCCAAAATTGTGGCATGCGCCTCGGCGGTGGCCTGCGCGGATGGTGGCGACCCGTCAGGGCCCCGCATGCTGGCGGCAAGGTCGTTTGGTCCCACGAAAATGGCGTCGATTCCTGGGACGGAAAAAATTTCGTCAGCACGGTGGACGGCGTCGATGTGCTCACATTGGAGCACGACCAGGATTTGTTGATTGGCGCCGGCGTAGTAATCCGCGGCCGGGGCGGCGAAATTCATGGCATGCAGGTTGCCACCCACCGAGCGCGTTCCAATGGGCGGGTACCGGCATGACGCCACCGCATCAACGGCCTCCTGACGACTGTTCACCATGGGCACAACCACGCCAAAGGCACCGCAATCCAAGGCGCGCTTGATGTGATCGTGCCTGTTGGCGGGGACTCGCGCCAGCGGCACGCAACCGGCATCAGCGATGGCGCCGAAAAGCCAGGCAGCGGTTTCCCACGATGTTCCGGTGTGTTCCAAGTCAACTGTAAGCCAATGGAACCCGCTCCTGGCCAGAAGCCTTGTCGCGGGGCCGTTTCCCATGGAAAGCCATGTGCCCAGAGCGGCTTCGCCTCGTTCCAAGCGTTTTTTTGCCGTGTTTGATTTCATGTCGCGTTTTCTCCTGCCGAATGCCAAGGCATTGACTTGCCTTTGAATGGATCGACTTTGTCGTCGAAGGGCTCCAAGTCGCGTTCGGTGAATCCAAGGTGGTGGGCCAACTCGTGGATCACCGTTTTCCGGATTTCCGTCACCAGCCGCTCCCTGTTTGGAAATTCTTCCAATAGGGGCAGCCGGAAAATTCGGATTCGGCTGGGAAGTTCGCCGGGTTCGAAACCGAGGTCAGGGGCCACCCCGCCTTCCAGCCCCGGTTCATAGAGGCCAAACAGCGTATTTCCCAAGGCGATTTCCTCAAGGCTGAGGCCCGCGGCTAACAGCGTTTCCTCGTCGGGTTCGTCCTCGCAGTCAACTACCAGGTTATCGAGGTAGGGGTTGAACTCCTCGGGAAGGGTGTTCATCACCTCGGCCACAAGATTCCGGAATTCTCGGCGGGAAAGGCTGGTCATGTCCTCACACCCGGCTTTACCGAAGGTCATGATGGAATAGTGTACTGTCACGCCATCGGTTTGTCGGGGTGAATGCATGACGGTTTCCGGTTGCCTGAACGCGGATGAGATGGCATGGGCCGCCCAATGCCTGGAAAAGCTTGAAGCGGTCCTCGGGAGGGTGATTGTTGGCATGGGCCGGCCGCGGCGGGAATTGATTGCCAGCCTTTTGGCGGGTGGCCATGTGCTGCTGGAAGGGGTTCCCGGGGTTGCGAAAACAGTACTGGCTAAAACAATCGCCCGCACTTTGGACCTAGAGTTCACCCGAATCCAGTTCACCCCCGATCTGCTGCCGGGGGATTTGACGGGAACCGTGATTTACGATCCATCGGAAAAACGATTCATTCGACAGCGAGGGCCTATTTTTACCCAGGTTCTTCTGGCCGACGAAATCAACCGCGCGCCGGCAAAAGTCCAGAGTGCCCTTTTGGAGGCGATGGAAGAGCATCAGGTGACAATGGGCGGGGAATCGCTGCCCCTTCCCAACCCATTTTGGGTTTTGGCCACTCAGAATCCCGTGGAATTGGAAGGGACATTTCCTTTGCCAGAGGCCCAGCAGGATCGTTTCATGGCCCGGGTCAGCATTTCTTACCCCGGATTGGACGAAGAGAGGGAAATCGCGGAAAGGGGACCGGTAAATTTGCCCGGAGTATTGGAATCATCGGTATTGGGAAATGAAGATTTGGTTCGGTTGCAGGGATTCACGGCCCGAGTTCATTGTTCCAAGCCGGTTCGAAATTACGCCGTTGACCTGGCGAGGGCAACGAGAAAAGGTCAGCCTGGCGCGATTGCCGCCGTTGCCGAATCCCTCAGAATGGGTGCCGGGCCAAGGGGACCCTTGGCTCTACTGGCGTTTTCAAAGGGATTGGCGTTGCAAAACCGCCGTGACCATGTCCGACCAGAAGATATTCAGGATGCTGCATGGGCGGTTTTGGGCCACCGGATGGTATTGGATTATGCCGCATTGGCCCGAGGCCAAACGGTTGAGAACCTCGTGATGCGGTTGCTCGACCTGGTTCCGGTGCCCTAGTTTATTCTTTCGACTTTCAAAGGATTCTCGCGCACGAAGGTATCCAATTCCTTTCGGTTGAAGACCCCGGCGGTGGTCCCTAGCGCCCTGACACAGGAGGCGCCCACAGCCGATGCGACCCTCAACGCCGCAGGTTCGTCCATGCCCTCATGCAATGCGACAATGAGGCCGGCGGCAAAGGCGTCGCCACTGCCAGAGCCATCGAGATATTCCACCTTGTCAACCCCTGCCGACCAGGTTCCTCTCTCGCCAACCCAGAGTGTTCCGCGTTCTCCCATCGTGATAATGGCGTTTCGTGTTCCCATTTCCCTGAACAACGAAGCCTGCTCCATCGGATCAGCCTTCCCGGTGATCAATTCAGCTTCGTGGTCATTGGGAAGGAAATAATCTACATGAGGGAGAATTGGTTCGAGCCAAGATATGTAATCGGCAGGTTTTGGAGTGACGACATCGAGAATAATCCGTGTACCCCCGGATTTTGCGTTTTTTAGGACTGGAGCCAATTCATTTGGCAGGCAGGACGACATTAGGAGATAGCCACCAAGATATAAGATGTCGGGCGATAAATCGGTTGGTATATCACTTGCCTTAAAGAATGCGTTGGCGCCATAGGTGTGGATGAATCTTCGGTCTTGTCCTGCGACATTCACAATGAGGGTTTGGCTGGTGTCACAACCGGGTGTGGTCATGATTTTGGAAACATCAATTCCCTCGCGTGTGAGCAGCGACCGAGTCAAATCTCCAAACGGATCGTCGCCAATCCGGCCTGTGACCACGCATGGGATACCCAGGCGATGCAGGTTGGTGCCGACATTCGCCGCGCATCCACCGAGAGTTAGTCTGAGGCTTTCGGCAAGGATCAATTCACCCGCAACCGGCAGATGGTGAAGGGGGGATGAAACATGGTCGGCCACGATGATTCCTGCGCACACGATTGGCTTCATGAGGTTGTTCCTGAAAAATCCGATCCTTGACTGAATCCGTTTCAAAAGCATTCGATTACTTATCAGACAGACACCTTGGCAGCGTACCATGGTGTCGCCCGGTATGGCTGTTTCAATCGGAATTCATCAGGGAACGAGGAGTCTGGCCGGATGTTGGGACGCCTGCTGTTGCGAATTCTGGGTGTTGGCGCCACCGGCAAGTCGTCGCCTGTTCCAAGCGACATGGGCGCGCTCCCGGATTCGGCTTCCGTCGCAACGGTGGAAATGCCACTCGCGGAGGAATCCTTGCCAGCAGTCGCCCAAGAGGCGGCGGAAAGCATGCGGGAAACGGTGAGAATCCGTTCCGGGGTGCTCCGGACGATGTTCGAAGATTTCCGCGCCCACCGCGAAACGGACCGTGGAGATGAGGAAACCGGCTGGTTGTTGCTGGGTAGGCGAGAGTTGGATGGGGTGATCATTGAAGGTGCCCTGCCTCCCGGCGAATTTCGGGACGCCGGCGTGGCGCATGTGAACATGAACAGCACGGCCCAGGCGGTGGCCATGCGGATGCTCAAGAGAAACCATGCGGACTTGGATGTTCTTGGAGTCGCCCACACGCATCCGGGGCGCTTGAACAGGCCGAGCCATGGAGATTATCAGGGCGACAGCCAGTGGGTTCCCAAATTGCGCAAGCGAGAGGGGATTTTTGCGATTGGGGTTTGGGATTTTGACAATTCGCTGAATTCCGGATTCGATGCCGCGAAGTATCAACATGAGGAGGAAGATGCGGCGGAGGTTCGCGGCTCAGGGTCATCGTCGCATTCCAGCGGGCGTGCCCGTTTTTTTTGGTTCGCATTGGCGCAGGGTGATAATTGGTACAGGCACCTTTGCGTTGAGGAAACGGCTGGGGAGGACCTCGGCCGTGAGATTCGAGGCCATTGGGAAGTGCTTGAGCATTTCGCGGGATCCATCGACAGGTTGGTGCGCATGCAACCAGCCCTTCAAATGGGGCTCATGCCCTTGGACAGGATGGAAATCCCGACAATCGTCCTTTGCCAACCGCTTGCGCGGGAAGGCGAGGAACTGCAGGTTGTGCTGCAGGGAAGTGAGGTTGGATTTTTCCGAACGACCGCGGAAAAATCCGAGGAAGTGGTCGGGACGCAAGAGCGTCTTGACGCTGCCTTTTATGAGGTCATGGCACGCCTGGCGCGTGGCGCTCGCTGACCGGCGAGAAACGGATCCTGATGGCGGGATCGAATGACCCGAGGAGTTCGGTTTGTTGAATGGGCCGCTGGCCCGGGAGGTTTGAAATGGATTTTCGACCAATGGATTCAGACGAAAGGCGCCGATTGCTGGACGCGCTCCGTGGCAATGCCGCGGGGGCGTCGTCGATCAAGATGGATCCCCGTACAACCACATTCGCTGGAACAGGAACGATGGATTCGGATACTCCCCGTGGTGAGAACCAGGTGATCGACGCGATCAAGTCGGTTCCCGTGCATTACCAGGGCTAATTCACGATAGGAGGCGGGGCGCTAAGCCGGCTGCCCCGCCTCTTGTACTAAAGATGTATCGGGGATGAAAAAATGGGGATCTTGGATAATCCTGTCAGTAAGGAAAGATTGTTGAATGTCGAGTTGCCGGCGATCCAAGCCTACAACAACCAGCGAGATTCTGAATATCGTGTGACTGTCGAGCCCAAGGGAGGTGAGCTTCACCTGAAGTACAGGCTCAAGCCGGCACACAATTGCTATGAACTTCTGACGATCCTTTCGGAATCGTACCCTGTGGTCGCGCCCACCACGCGCGTGTTGACAAAGCTCCAGCAATGTCCGCATTTGCTTTACCAACAGACCCTGTGCCTTTGGAAGCAGGGAAGCAGATTGGCCGACAGCAGGTGGGACCCTGCCCGATTCACGACAGTTTTTGCCATCCAGGCCGCCTGGCGATGGCTGGCCTGCTACGAAATTTGGATGGTTGAGAAAGCTTGGCCGATGCCTGAGGCCCGGTAACCAGGAGGAAATCGATTGGCTTGCATCGTACAAGTGGGCGCCGGAAGCGGCGGCATGGCTGTGCTGGATCTCATCGGCAGGGATTCACGAATCGATACCATCCTGCTGATCGAACCTGATGTCTACAAGCCCCACAATGTGGCTAGGCATTATTTTCCCGCCGGAAGATGCGGCGAAAAGAAGGCGGAACTGGCTGCGGAATGGCTTCGCGAAAGGCGACCCGAACTGAAAGTCGAACTGCTTGCAGGTGACCTTTGCGATTCAAACAATTCAGATTTGGTTGAATCCATGGTGGCGCGGGCTGATGCGGGCGTGTGCGCCGTTGATAACGACAGGGCTAAATCCCATTGGGATTGGCTTATGAGGAGGCACTCGAAACCGTGGACCCTTGGCGAGGTGCTTGCCGGAGGCATTGGCGGTTTTGTTCATATGTTCGTGCCCAGAGGCCCGTGCTTCGCCTGCGTTATGAGTCAGTTGCAGCGTGAAGTCCGGGTGGATGACAGTCCTCCTCCCGATTACAGCGCGCCTGGGAATTCCGTGCCCGAGGCGAGCATTCCGGCCAGTATCTCGAGCGTTCACGCAATCGCCTCGCTACATGCGCTGGCAACTTTGGCGCTTTTAGGTGATGAGGATGGCAGGGGGTGGGATGCCACCAGCCAGTTGATTCCTCTTCGCGGTGTGCCGAACATTTTTGATAAAGCCTTGTCAACAGTGCGTTTGCCTTTCCGTCGTTTGCCAGACTGCCTCAACTGTTCACCTGGAAAGGGACCTGAAGGGGATTTGATGGATGCCTTGATGATTCTCAACCAAGAGGCAGGGAGATAGTCGGGGTGGATGTTCAAAAAGATGCCAAGGATGCCTTGACCATTTCCTACGAGACTGGGGGATTGGTGGTCAAAAAACCATTTGCTCCCTGGTGCGCGGAATGGATTTCAGTGGAGGCAAGGGTTTCAGGGCAGGCGGAGACTGCCCAGGCATCGGACTTCGTTCTTTCAGTTTCGGAGATTGGAGAAATCGCATGCCAGCAGTTCAGTCCTGGTGAGGGTGGTGTTCACCTTGCCCGTTTCAGGTTTGAACCGACAGGCAGGGACATTTCCTTCGTTGTCAAGTTTCGTGATAAGGCCCTTCATTCAAGGCCGACGGTGATACCTTTTCTCGACAGATCGTCTTACATTAGGCAATTGAATCTTCTAATGCCTACCGTTTCATGCCAATTTCATGGCGAGACGGTGGCCTGCAAAACCTATGTTTCTTCCCAGGCACGAAACTTGGTAGCCACTTGCGCGGTGGTTTCAGAAGCAGGGTTGGCCCCCTTGCGGGAATTTGAACCTGAAACGCGCCTTCTGATCAGTGAGGAAAACCTCGTGGACCGTTGGGCCATCCGCTTGAGCAACGCGCAGGCCTCAGGAGCGAGAGCCCTGGTTTCAACCGTACTGGATGGCGTGCCCAAGCGAGCAGGAAGTTGGGATGTGGTTTGGGTGGCCGGCGAATTCGAACTTGGGCGAGCTGAAATTGCAGCTTGTCATTTTTCCACTTTTATCAAGTCGTTGCGCATGGCTGCTCCGAGATATTTTCACAAGAACGCTTCTGGGGTCTGCTCCCTTTTGGAAAGCCCTGTGAAGCTCAAAAAGAATGAAATGCTAGGCCCGGTCTTTGGTATTCAAAGTTCCCTATCTGGCATTGCCGGCCAGCTTCCTGTGACCGTCGAGGCAATACCCAAAACGGGGGACCCGATTTCTCTCCAGGTCAACACCTTGATGATCACCGATGGATTCAATTTGTTGGCTCCTGGAATGTTGGATGCTTCAGAGGTTGGAAAAATTCTCGGTTTCCGACTCATGTACAGGAAGCAGGTTCTTCAAGCTTGTCCTGCGGACTCACGACCTGCCGTGCGAATATCCAGTGAGGGCGGTTTTGATTCGCCGGTAAGCTTGGGATGGACGCGGGAAAGTGAAAATCAATTGCGGCTTTTGATGGACACCTTATCCTCGCGCAATGAGGCAAGCGGCGGTTAAGAACGCCAAGCGCCCGGATCATCAAACCGATGAAAATCATTCAACGATTGTAACTCCTGAATGTTTTGGGCTAGCAACATTCCAAACAGCAAGGCGTTGAACATGCTTCCTCCGGCCCAGAAGATCCACATAATCAGGGTCGAACAAATGGTTATGGAAAGATAAAGACTGATTTTGAGTCCCTTGGACCCTAGAAGAGTGGTTCCCACCTCGCGGGCAACCCTGCCACCATCGAGCGGGAATATTGGCATGAGGTTGAGAAGTGGCCAAACCAAGTTGATCATCAGCAATTGGCTGACAAATAGATTTGCCAATTCGGATGATTCTAGAGCGAAATTCAATGCGTCAATATTGATTAATGTTAACAATACCCCCCACGCGACTAATTGATTGCCTGGGCCTGCCAGTGCTATCAAGATTCGTTGCCAAGACCTAGACGCCCTAGCTTGAGTTGATGCGTAACCTCCAAAACCTGTTAGAACAATTTCCACATATCGGGCACCAAACCATCTCATGGCCCAGGCATGGCCCAATTCGTGCCAAACGATGGAAATGAGGCAGGCTATAACAAACAGAACCACGGGCCATGGCCGCGGATCGAGATTGAAATAAGGCCCAGCTAGAACGAAGGTGGTGAGCCAAAACAAGGGTTGGATGCGGATTGGAATGGCGCCTAGACGAAATCCCAATTCGCCTGGCCCCCCCGGTTGATTTGAAAACATGGCTGACATTGATTTACTCCCAGTCAAATTGAAAGCATAGCAGCCATGGTTTCTTGGTCGGCAAATGTTTCAAAGCCGTCTGGTTAACCCAAGCCCTGCCTTTGGGAGATTCACCGATGTCACGAGTCGCCGTTTACACGGGGACATTTGACCCAGTGCACTTGGGGCATTTGGACATCATTGAAAGGGGCTGCCGTGTTTTTGATCGACTGATCGTTGCCGTTGGCATCAACCCGGACAAATCACCTCTGCTGAGCATTGAGGAGCGAGTTGCCTTGCTGAGGCAAGTCACTGCTCGGTTCGGAAACGTTGATGTGGAACCTTTCACAGGGCTGGCAGTTCATTTCGTGCGCCAAGTGGGCGGAAGTTGCATGCTTCGAGGCCTCAGAACGACAAGCGACATGGAATACGAATTCACCATGTCGTTGGCGAATATGACATTGGATCCGGAAATAGAGACTGTTTTCTTGATGGCCAAAGACATTTATTCCCACTTAAGCAGCAGCTTGCTGAAACAAATTGCGGCATTTGGGGGTGATTTGGGAAAATTTCTGCCTGCCCCAGCATTATCGATGATTCGCGAAAAGGTGAAGGCTTTGCAAGCGGAGTCGTAGGTTCGCATTGCGGCGAATGATTGGGTTGGATAATGCTCTGCAATGTGTGATTGGCAATGAAGCCTCTGGATGGGGCAGCACCTTGGGATGGAATCCATGCGATGCGTCGTCACGGGAGCTGCGGGATTTATTGGTTCCAGTCTTAGTGAAAGGCTTGTTCGTGATGGCCACGAAGTGGTGGGAATTGACTCGTTCGTTTCTTATTACCCAAGGCATTACAAGGAAGCAAATCTAGCGGGCCTATTAGGCAGGACAGGATTCAAGTTTTCGTCATCAGACTTGAGGACGGATTCTGTTGCTGGCCACCTTGCGGAAGCGGAAGCCATTTTTCACATGGCAGCTATGCCCGGTCTGGTCCGCAGCTGGACTGATTTTGACTTGTATACTTCGTGCAACCTGATTGCGACCGAGCGTTTACTTTCCGCTGTTCGAGAATCTTCAAAACTAAAACGATTTATTTACGCCTCAACATCTTCGGTATATGGGAAATACGCGTCTGGTGATGAAACCCTGCCAACAAGGCCGTGCTCGCCATATGGCGTGACAAAACTTGCGGGTGAACTGCTTTGCAGGGGGATGGCTGAGGAGCGCGGTTTGCCATTGGTGGTTCTTCGTTTCTTTTCGGTTTATGGGCCTCGGCAGAGGCCTGACATGGCCTACCACAGGTTCATTGAGGCCATGCTCACTGGGCAGCCGATAACTATTTATG
>Ga0214917_10005705_pt1 | contig 13194 bp, 12 predicted proteins | sample LL_1208_BB_MetaG_FD_177983 | JGI IMG/M metagenome (GOLD analysis project Ga0214917, IMG submission 177983) | Freshwater microbial communities from Lake Lanier, Atlanta, Georgia, United States - LL_1208_BB | ecosystem: Environmental > Aquatic > Freshwater > Lake | place: USA: Georgia | collected... | reverse complement strand
AAATGCTATATTTTTGTTATTACAAATATAAACACCTTTACCAGAAGCTAAACCATCGGCTTTAATCACAATTGGAGTATTCATATTTTTTATATAATCCCTTACTCCTTTCATACTACTAAAAGATCTATACTTTGCCGTAGGTATTTTATATTTTTTGCAGAGTTTTTTTGTAAAAGATTTAGATTTTTCTAATCTTGAAGCTGCTTTAGATGGACCAAATACAAAAAAATTTTTTTTTTCTAGGTAGTCTTTAATCCCATTAACCAAAGGTATTTCAGGCCCAACAAATACTACTTTTATATTATTATTTTTTAAGAAATTAGAAATATTTTTAAAATCAAGAATATCTATATTAATATTCTCTGCAACTTTGTTTGTACCGGCATTTCCAGGAATACAAAAAATTTTATTTATATGCTTTGATTGTTTTAGTTTAAAGCAAATAGAATGTTCTCTGCCACCACTTCCTATAACAGCTATGTTCATATAATAATATAGGTGTATAAATTGATAATGAAAAACATACCAGAATTTTCTGTTTCAGAAATTACATCTTTAACAAAAAATATTTTAGAGGAAAATTTTGAAAGAGTGAGAATTAGAGGCGAAGTTTCTAAAATAAAAGAAAATAAAGGTCATTTGTACTTTTCACTAAAGGACGAAAATTTTATTTTAAATGCTATATGCTGGTCAAGCGCAGTGCCACTTTTGCAAGTTTTTCCAGAAGAAGGCATGGAGGTTGTTGCTGAAGGAAAGATCACAACATATGCAAAAAGTAGTATTTCAAGTTATCAGATCAAAGTAGATCAGATCGAGCTTCAAGGCGAAGGAGCTTTGTTAAAATTAATTGAACAGAGAAAAAAAAAATTACAAGCCGAAGGCTATTTTAATGAAGAACATAAAAAATCTATTCCATTTATTCCTAATAAAATTGGAATAATTACCTCACCAACAGGCGCGGTAATAATGGATATTATCAACAGAGTGCAAGATAGATATCCAACTCATTTATTAATTTATCCAATTTCTGTTCAGGGAAATAAATCAGCAGGAGAAATAATTAAAGGAATAGAATTTTTTAATAAAAGAATTAATGTAGATACGATCATAATAGCTAGAGGAGGCGGTGGAGCTGAAGATTTATTATCGTTTAATGACGAAAATGTAGTTAAATCTGCATTTGCAAGTAAAATACCAATTATTTCCGCGATCGGTCATGAAACTGATTTTACATTACTAGATTTAGTAGCAGATTATAGAGCCTCAACTCCAACTGCGGCTGCAGAAAAAGCTGTTCCAGAAAAAACTGTTTTAATTGAGAAAATTTTTGCATTTAATAAACAGTTAATTTCTAATTTTAATTTATTTTTAAGAGAAAAAGATAAAAATGTTTACCAATTAGTAAAATCATTAAATATTAATAATTTAAAAAATTTTATTAAAGAGAAGAAAGATAAAATTAAAATTTATGATAAATCACTTACCAATTTATTAAAAGATAAATTTAAATATTTTCAATTAAATTTAAATAGTATTTTTGCTAGATTAGATAGTTTAGATACAAAAAAAATTCTAAAAAGGGGTTTTTCAATTATTAGAGATTTAAATAATAATATTATTTATAAAAAAAATCATACTCTCAAAAATAATGATGTTATTATTGAATTATCAGATGGAAAAATTAAAGCTAAAATTAGTTGAAAAAATTTTTTATGAAAGAAGCAAAATTAAAATTTAAACCTGGAAATTTCGAAATTATTAGTTCTGGAGACTACGTGATTTGTAAAGTTTCAGGAAAAAAAATAAGTTTATCAGATTTAAAATACTGGAATGTTGAGCTACAAGAGGCTTACTTTTCTTACTTCGAAGCAAATGAAAGATTTAAACAATTAAATAAAAAATAAATGCGCTTCTTAATTATTTTTTTTTTACTATTCAATTCAAGTCTAGCAAATTCATTTGAAATTAATGGAGAAATTATCCAAGGCGCACTTATTATTGGAAAGGAGCATCCTGATAAAACTATATATATTAATAAGCAACAAATAAAATTATCAAAAAATGGAATTTTTGTTTTTGGAATAAATTACAACCAAACAGGAGATATTGTTATAGAGTCAGTTGATAAAAATAATCAAAAAATTTCAAAAACATATAAAATTAAAAAGAGGCAATATAAAATTCAAAAAATTGACGGGCTAAATGAAAAAATGGTTACACCCGATCAGGACTCTTTAGAAATAATAAAAAAAGAAAATGATCTAATAAAAAATGCTCAATTAATTAATTCTGATTTTGAATTTTTTTTTTCAGGATTTAATAAGCCTGTTGACGGTGTAATTTCCGGAATTTATGGAAGCCAAAGGATATTAAATGGTAAACCTCGTTCACCACATTTAGGTATAGATTATGCAGTACCTAAAGGAACGGAGGTAAAGTCTCCAGCAGATGGTTATGTATCTCTTGCTGAGAGAGGTTTTTATTTCACGGGCGATAGTATAATTTTGGACCACGGACATGGAGTTTCCACAATTTATGCTCATTTAGATGAAATTTTGGTAAAAAAAGGGGATTTTATTAAAAAAGGGCAAATAATTGGAAAGGTTGGATCAACGGGTAGAGCTACTGGACCTCATTTGCATTTTGGGATGAATTGGTTTGGCACTAAGATTGATCCTGAATTGATTCTAAAATAAATTTTTATTTCCACCTATCATGAGACCATAACCAGCTGGCTGGATCAACTTTTATAAATTCTTCAATTTTTTTATTCATGATTGCAGTGATATTAAAAATATCTTTTTCATAATTATTTGTTTTTTTAACCTCTAAAGGTTCTTCAATAAAAAATTCATAATTAGTTTTCTTTAATCTTTTTAAAAATACAGGAACAAGTAATGCATCATATTTGATTGCTAATTGTGCAGGAGTTGTTGTGGTAGTTGCTGGTTGATTAAAAAAAGGGACACGAATACTGGATGATAATCTTTGGTCAATCATTAATGCGAGAGGATTTTTAGTAGAAATATGCTTTATTAATCGTCTAGTTCCAGCAGAACTTTTTTCTATTTGAATTGGGCATATATATTTTTTTCTAATAAATTCCATGATTGGATTTAAAAAAATATTATTAAGTGGTCTATAAATTGCACCAATATTAAACTCTAATTCTCGCAAACATTTAGCCATCAATTCAAAATTTGCAAAATGACCAGAAAAGAAGACTATAGGTTTATTATTATTCTTTAAGATTCGTAAATTATTTTTATTTATAAAAATAATTTTATTCTTCTCTTTATCTAGAAGACTAAATTTATTTATATGGATGTATTCTCCAAATATTCTACCTATATTTTTCCACATGCCATCAATTATTTGATTAATTGATGTTTCATCAATATTTGGAAACGCTATTATGACATTTTTTTTAGCTATTGCCTTTTTTCTAAAAAGGGGACCAAAGTATTTTCCGATTATTTCTCCTAATTCAGAGGATAGTTTAAGACCTATGATTTTAAATATTAAAAAAAACGATATTACTAAAATAAATTCTAAAAAATATCTAATAATTTTCATTAAAATAATTTTTTAAGTTCTTTTTCTAAAATTTCTTTACTAATTAATGTAGTGTTTAATTTAGTATAATAAATTTTTTTTTTAAATTTTTCATTAATTCTTACATGATCTTTTTCTGTTGTTATTAAATTGCAGTTATTTTTTTCTGCTTCTTGAAATAAAATTTCGTAATTTTTCTCAGTAAATTGAAAATGATCTGGAAAGATCATTTGTTTAACAATATTTACTTTATTATCTAATAAAGTATTAAAAAAACTATAAGGATTGCCGATGCCTGCAAATGCTATAAAATTCTTATTTATTAAGGTCTCAATATTTTCAATTTTATTTTCTGAGTAAATAATTTCAATATCTGGATTAATTGTTTTTATTTCTTTTTCAATATCTTGGCTCTTCGAGCCCTTGAAAATTACATAATTAGCTTTTTTTATTGATTTTAGCGGCTCTCTCAGAGGTCCAGAGGGTATTAAATTACCATTTCCAATCCAATTTTTTGTGTCAAAACAAATAATATTTAGATCTTTAAAAATTATAACATCCTGAAATCCGTCATCTAAAATAATTGCCTCGTATCCTAATTTGATAATAGTATTTATCGCTTCAGTTCTATTATTTGAAATATAAACATGTCCAAATTTATTTAATAATAACGCCTCATCCCCAGTATCCTCTATATTTAGATTAGACATGTTTAGTTGATTTAAATAAATATCTTTTTTATTTTTTCTTCCATATCCCTTAGTTAGAAAACAAACTTTTTTAGATTTGCTTAAAATTTTGATTATTTCTATAGCAACGGAGGTTTTGCCGGTTCCGCCGATGTAAATATTTCCAACGCAGATTATAGGAATTTTAAATTTTTGAGGTACAGAAACTTTTTTTTTTATTATACTTATTAGATAGTAAATAATTGATAACGGATACAATAGTATCGATAAAAAAGAATTATTTTTTTTATCCCAAAATTTAGGTTTAATAAAATACATTATATTAATGAATAATATATTGATCCAACTTTTTAATTATTGATGATAAAATTTCATCTCCAATTTTAATCAATTTTTCCTTAATATTAATATCTTTAATATTGTTTAATTTTTTTTTTAATTCATCAATTAACTCTGTTTGTGAATTAATTTTAAAGGCAACATTTTCTTTGTTTAAAAAATTATATATTTCTGTAAAGTTATGTGTGTATGGCCCATGAAAAATTATAGAGTTATTGTAAGCAACTTCAATTGGATTCTGCCCACCGTGATTTACTAAAGACCCTCCAATAAAAACATATTTTGATAATTTAAGAATTTTTTTAGTATTTCCATATGAATTAATTACTAAAATATCAATATTATCTTTAAAATTATCAATAGTTTCTGAAGTTAAAAAATTTAATTTGGTATTTATTATTTTTTTTTCAATTTCAGGAATTCTATTGATGTGTCTTGGTATGATAATTGTTAATAAGTTAGAAAATTGTAATTTTAAAGATGCGTGTGCTTTTATACAAATCTCTTCCTCAGAAGGATGGGTGCTTAGCGCTATAAATATTAATCTATTTTCTAGATTTAAATTTTCTTTATGAGAGTCAAAATCTTCTGATATTACGAATTTAAGATTTCCCAACATCATAACGTTATTTGTTCCAAAGTATTTAAAATTATCGGTACTCTCATTGCTTTGACTCAAAATTAAATCAAAACAATTTAATATTTGACTCATGCTATTTTTTATTAATTTCCATTTAATAAAGGATTTATTTGAGATTCTTGCGTTTAGTAATATTATTGGAATACCATTATTTTTTGCATAAAAAATCTGATTTGGCCATATTTCAGACTCAGTGAAAAAAATAACATCAGGCTTCCATCTTTTAAAGAATTTTTTAATAATTTGTGGACTATCAATAGGGGCGTACTGATGGATAATATTTTCAGTATTTTTATATTTTTTTTCAAAAATTTCATTTGAACTTAAAGTAGAAGTTGTAACTAAAATTTGGTTTTTTTTTAAATAGTTATCGATTATTGGAAAAATACTTTTTAATTCTCCAATACTTGAACAATGAAACCATATTAATTTGCCATCTTTTCTAGTTCTAAGGGATTTACCTAATTTTTCTTGGTAGCGGGTTGGACATTCCTTTTTTTTTAAAATTCTTAAATAAAGATAAGGACGTAATAGATAATAAAAGATTGTTGTTAATAAATAATAGGCAATCCTCATTAATTTATAATCTGTTTTTCATATAAATTTTTATATATCGGAGAACTATTTACTAAAAATTCATGACTGCCTTCGGAAATTATTTGACCATTATCAAAAACTAAAATTTTATCACAGTTCATGATAGTAGATAATCTATGAGCAATAATAATAGTTGTTTTATTTTTAGTTAAATTTTCAATAGCTTTTTGAATTACTGTTTCTGAATCAGAATCTAAAGATGATGTCGCTTCATCTAACAATATAATTGAAGAGTTTTTTAATATGGCCCTTGCTATTGATAATCTTTGTTTCTGTCCTCCAGACAATTTTATTCCATTTTCTCCAATTATAGTTTCATATTTGTTTGGAAGTTTTTCTATAAAATCTTGCGCCGCCGCAAATTTACATGCAGCGACTATCTCTTTATCAGATGCTGATGAGTTTCCATAAAGTATATTAGATTTTATAGTGTCATCAAAAAGAATTACATCTTGGCTTACTAGCGAAATTTCTTTTCTTAAAGAACTTAAATTTATATCGTTTATATTTTGGCCATCAATAAGAATTTGGCCATGCTCTAAATTAAAAAACCTTGGGATTAAATTTAGAAATGTAGTTTTACCAGATCCACTGATACCAACTAAACCAACTTTTTTTCCTCCTTCTATTTTGGCAGATAAATTTTTTAATGCTTGTGTTCCATCAGGATAAACGAAACTGATATTTTTAAATTCCAATGTTGCATTTGTTAACTTTAAAGATGGAGCATTTTTATCATTAATTATCTCATTTTTTTGGTCAATAATTTCATATATTCTTCTCGCTGCAGCAATACCCTCTTGTATTCCAATGTTAATACCAGCCAATGCTTTTACGGGTTGATAAGCAAGCATTAAGGCAGCAAGAAAAGATACAAATTCTCCTAGCGTTATTGCGCCTTGTAAACTTCTATAACCTGCAAAGAAAACTACAATGGCAATAGCAATTGAGGAGATTATTTCCATTATTGGGCCAGCACCCAATCTTGTTTGCTCGACTTTTCTTATAGCCTTAAATCTTTCATCAATGATAATACTAATTTTTTTTAACTCCTCTTCTTCTTTTTGATATATTTTTATCAACCAAGATCCTTTAATTATCTCGCTTAAAAATTTCATAAATTTATCTGAAGCCTCAAGACTAATATGAACTTTTTTTCCCATTTTTTTTCCTAAATTTTTCGATGAGAGAGCGGCAATTGGTATCATGATTATAGCTAATAAACTTAATTGCCAGTCATGGTAAAACATAAGTACTAGTAATGCGATAAGAGTGAAAGTTTCTTTAAACAATGTTACAACTACACCAGTTAAAGCATCAAATAGTATTCTGGTATCATTTGTAAAATTAGATAAATATTTTCCAGAGTGTTTTTTTGTAATATGAGATATATCGGAAAGTAAAAATTTCTGTGTCATTAATGTTTGAATATTTTTTATTATTTTTATTCCAACCTTAATAGTAATAATTCTTGTTCCATAAATTGAAAAAGCCTTTAATACAAAGGTAAATACTATTGCTACTGGAATGATATAGAGCATTGTATTATTTTTATTTTCAAAAATTTCTTTAATAGCAGGATCAAGCAGCCAAGCAGTGATAGCTGTTGTAATAGAAGTTAAAATTATAAATATAAAAGCTAAAAATAACTCTGGAATATATTTTTTGACTTGTGATTTAAAGACTCTTTTAATTAACTCTAATTTAGTCATTTATTTACCTGCAATGCTTATATTATCAATTTTAATCGTTGGTGAATTTGTTCTAGACTTAAATTCCAGGTCATTTGCTAATATTATTTTTTTAAACATATCTTTTATATTTCCAGCAACAGTAATTTCACTAATTGGATAAGTTATTTTTCCATTTTCGATCAAGAACCCCGAACCACCTTTGCTAAAATCTCCAGTTACACTATTAAATCCTGAACCAAATAATTCTGTAATGTAAACGCCTTTTTTGATGTCTTTAATTAAATCTGTTTTTGTTAACTTCCCATTTTCAAAATAGCAATTTGTAGTTCCACCACATCTTCCATTTGATTTTCTATTTAGCATTTTACCAGAATATGTGTCTAAAATTATTTCATTTAATTTACCGTTTTTAATTAGTTCTAATTTTTTACAATTTACACCCTCGGAGTCAAAATTTCTTGATCCTAAACCTTTTTTTATTAAGGGGTCGTCTATAACGTTAACACTTTCTTCAAACAAAATTTCTCCAATATCTCCGTTAATAAAACTAACTTTTCTAGCTAAATTGTGTCCAGAAATGGACGATATTAAATGAGATAAAAAACTTGATGCTACTCTTGGTTCAAACACTGCAGGACCGTTAAATGAGTCTATTTTTTTTGGACTTAACCTAGCAGCTGCTCTTTCAGCTGCTATTTTTCCAATTAATCTCGGTTTCATTAAATCACAAAAAAATCTTTTTGATGAATATTCATAGTCTCTTTCCATGCTTTCCTTTTCTTTAGCAACAACATCGCATGAAATACTAAAGATCGATGATTTTTGCCCATTAGAAAAGCCATTTGAATTTTTCAATACAAAATTTGATTTTGCCTCGGTAAAAGATACTCCATTGGAATTAACTATTTTTTTTTGAGCCAATGCTTCTGCTTCGCATTCGGAAATATAATCTTTTTTAGTTTCAAAAGAGATTGTTGAATTATCAAATAAATTTAAATCAACTTGATTTTTTTCAGTATTATAGTTTTCTGGTAAACCGCAATATTTGTCTTCAGGAGTATTTTTTGCCATTTCATAACATCTAACAATAGCCTGTTTAATATTATTTTTTGTTAAATTAGAAATCGAGATAGAGGATTTTTTTTTACCTATATATGCAGTTAAGCCGATGCTAATATCTTCAGATCTTGTAACTTCTTCAATCTTTCCATTTCTTTGCAACATATCATCAGAGATTGAATGAGCTACAATAACTTCTGAACTTGTTGACCCAATTTTTTTTAACTCGTCAATACAATATTCACCAAGATTATTTAAGAAAAAATCCTCTTTAACCATAATAGATTTCTAAAAAAAAAATTAAAAATATTAAAAGTCCAAATGAATTATTACTATTAAAAACTTTTTGAATTTTATCTTTATTATTAGATTTTATTTTTTGAATTATTATAACTTGAAAGGCTAAATGTAATGCAGCAATTGCAATTAATATGAAATATATAAAAGATCTTCCTGTCAAAAATCCTAAGGCAACAAGAAGAGCTATTGATGAAATATAACAAAAAAATAAAAAATTTTTTAAATCATGTCCAAATTTGATTGCTGTAGATTTAACTTTTATTTTCAAATCGTCGACTTTGTCTTGTAATGCATAAATCGTGTCATATCCTAAAGTCCAAAAAACTCCTGTCATGTAAAGGATTATAGTTTCTAAAGTTATATTTTCAAAAAATACTGACCAACCAAGTAATACACCCCAATTAAAAGTAAACCCAAGAAATAATTGAGGCCAAAATGTTATTCTTTTCATAAAAGGATAAGTGATAATTAGTAAACCAGAAGATAGGCCTAATATTTTCGAAAAGTTATTGAACTGAAATAATATTATTAACGCAGGTATAATAAGAAATGAAATACTTAGCCATGCAGTTGTAACTGATATTTTTCCCGAAGCTATTAAACGTTTTTTTGTTCTTTGAACTCTAAAATCTATTTTTTTATCAACTATATCATTATAGACGCAACCAGCACTTCTCATAATTATAGATCCAATAAAAAAAAGAATTAGGTATTTAATAAATAGATAATTGTTAACAACGAACCATTGAGTCATCGTTAAACTCCACGCACACGGCCAGAATAATAGAAAAATTCCAATTGGTTTATTAAGTCTTAGTAGGCTAACAAATTGGTACATTTTGTAAAAATTAGATAATTTAGTTACAATAACAGTTATGTCTTTAAAAGTAAGAATTTATTTAGATAAAAAACTAGATCTAGACTCAAATTTAATTTTAGAAAGGGAGGATGCCCATTATTTGATAAATGTAATGCGACTTGGGGAAGGGGATAATCTTTTTATATTTAATTCTAAGGACGGAGAATTTAAAGCAGAAATTATTAGTTTTGATAAAAAAAATGTAAAAATAAAATTAATTTCAAAAATTGAAAATATAAATAAACCAAGTAAGATATCTTTAATATTTTCATTAATTAAAAGTTCAAAACTAGATTATTTAATTCAAAAATGTACTGAAATAGGAGTTAATAGTTTTATACCTATAATTTCAGAAAAATCTGTTGTAAAAAATTTAAACATTAAACGGGCAAAAAAAATCATAAAGGAGTCTTGTGAACAGTCCAATCAGCTGTATTTGCCAGATATTTATGAAGTTCAGAAACTAGAAAAAAAACTTAAATCTATTAACAAGAATTCTATAATTTTTTTTGCAGATATTAATTCATCAAATAAAAAAATAAGCGAAGAAGTTAAGAATAGTAAAAATCATGAGTTTTATTTATTAATAGGTCCAGAGGGTGATTTTTCATTAAAAGAAAGAGAAATATTAAATAGTATGAAAAATTGCATTCCTTTCTCATTAGGACAGAATATTTTAAGGTCAGAAACCGCTGCCGTTGTAGGTCTTACTTTGTTAAACTCTGAGATTAATTAATTTTGAGTTCCTCCTACAGTAATGCCGTCAATTAAAATTGTTGGCTGACCGACACCAACCGGTACCCACTGTCCATTTTTTCCACAAGTTCCAACTCCAGCATCTAATTCCATATCATTGCCGACCATTTTAACCTTTGTTAGAACATCGGGGCCATTGCCAATGAGTGTTGCACCTTTTAATGGTCTTTGAATTTTTCCATTCTTAATTTCGTAAGCTTCAGTGCAAGAGAAAACAAATTTGCCATTTGTGATATCTACTTGCCCACCGCCAAAAGCAACTGCATAAATTCCATTATCTACTGATTTAATTATTTCATCGGGGTGATATTTTCCTGAAAGCATATATGTATTAGTCATACGAGGCATTGGCATGTGCTCAAAACTTTCTCTTCTACCATTGCCTGTGGGTTGGACATTCATCAATCTTGCGTTCAATCTGTCTTGTATATAATTTTTTAATATTCCTTTTTCAATTAGAACAGTTTTATTAGTTGGAGTACCTTCATCATCAATAGTAATTGATCCTCTTCTATTTTCAATCGTTCCATCATCCACCACTGTTACTTGCTCATCAGCTATTTTTTGTCCCATCAAATTTGAAAATGCAGAAGTTTTTTTTCTGTTAAAATCTCCTTCTAGGCCATGTCCGATTGCCTCATGAAGAAGTATTCCAGGCCAGCCAGGTCCCAAAACTACCTTCATTTCTCCAGCAGGGGCAGCAATACTTTCAAGGTTAATCAATGCTTGTTTTAATGCAATGTCACAAACTTTTTTCCAATTTAATTCAGTAATATATTCGTCTAATATTTTTCTACCGCCCGTTCCATAACTTCCAGTTTCTTTTCTTCCGTTTTTTTCAACAACCACTGAAACATTAAATCTAACCAAAGGTCTTTTATCAGAGTAACTTTGATTATCAGGTCTAATAATTTCTATTTGTTGATATTCAGAAAATATTGAACTTGAAACTTGTTTAACATATGGACTTTTATTTCTTAAATACTTATCAATTTTATTTAATAACTCTATTTTTTCTGAAAAATTTTTTGCTTCAATTGGATTAACATCAGTATAAAGATATTTATTATTTTTTTTTGGTCCTAAATTTATTTTTCCAGAATAATTTTTATTCGCATCTATAATTATTTTTGCAGATTGTTTTAAAGACTCCTCCGTTAATTCATTTGAGTGCGAGTAAGTCGTGACATCATTATTAACTGACCTTAAGCCATAACCTTTGCTAGAATCATAACTAGTATTTTTGATTTTTCCATCATCTAATAATAATGACTCCGAAACAGTAGATTCTAGAAACAATTCACCATCATCACACTTAAAAAGAGTATTATTAACTATTGTTTCTGCTGACTTTCTTGAAATTGAATTTTCCTTTGAAAAAAATTCATTTAAATTTGAATGCATTTTTAGATAAATTGTCGCAAATTTTTTGTATATATTTGTGTTATTAGTATAGCTAAATAACTATATTTACATAGCATATCTTTTATTGATGATAAAAAAATTAATTTATAAGTTTTTTGTTTTTTTTATGTTTTTTAGTTCGGCAAGCTCTTCCTTTGCCAGCGTTAATTGGCAAATGGGTTTTAACGAGTCAGTAACCACTGTTATGAACGATATCGTGCATCTTCATGATCGTATATTGCTGCCAATAATAGTTGCAATATCAGTTTTTGTACTTTTTTTATTACTCTACTCTATTTTTAAATTTAGAGCTTCAAAAAATCCAATACCTTCAAAAACTTCTCACAATACTTTTATAGAAGTTATGTGGACAGTTATCCCTTGTTTAATTTTAATAGTGATTGCAATTCCATCATTCAGATTATTGTATAAACAAGATATTATACCTAAAGCCGATGTAACTATTAAAGCTATAGGTTACCAATGGTATTGGGGATATGAATACCCAGACCAAAATATTGCATTTGATGCGAACATGATTGAGACAAAAAATTTAAAACCCAATCAACCAAGACTTCTTGAAACTGACAACCATGTAGTTGTTCCGGTTAATAAAGTCGTTAAAGTTTTAATAACCGCAAATGATGTATTGCATGCTTGGGCAGTTCCATCCTTTGGGGTTAAAAGAGATGCCGTTCCGGGAAGAATTAATGAAACTTGGTTTAAAGCTGAAAAAGAAGGAGTGTATTATGGTCAATGTTCAGAGTTATGTGGATCTAGACACGCATTCATGCCAATCACTGTAAGAGTGGTTTCTGACAAACAATATAATGAATGGTTAAAAGAAGCTAAAATTAAGTTTGCAAAATATCCTGAGAATAATCTTGTTGTAGAAAATTTAATTAAGGAAAAAAAATAAATGGCTAATTCAAGTTCTGAACATTCCCATTATCCTGGTTTTTGGACTAGATGGTTGTTTTCAACAAATCATAAAGACATAGGAACTTTATATTTAATTTTTGCAATTATAGCAGGAATTATTGGCACAGCTTTTTCAGTTCTAATGAGAATGGAACTTATGTATCCGGGCGATGGAATTCTAAGAGGTGACTATCACCTTTATAATGTTTTAGTAACAGGACACGGTTTAATCATGGTTTTCTTTATGGTGATGCCTGCAATGATTGGAGGATTTGGAAATTGGTTTGTTCCTTTAATGATTGGTGCTCCAGACATGGCTTTTCCTAGAATGAACAACGTTTCTTTCTGGTTATTACCTGCCGCATTCATTTTATTAAT
>Ga0214917_10005704_pt1 | contig 13194 bp, 18 predicted proteins | sample LL_1208_BB_MetaG_FD_177983 | JGI IMG/M metagenome (GOLD analysis project Ga0214917, IMG submission 177983) | Freshwater microbial communities from Lake Lanier, Atlanta, Georgia, United States - LL_1208_BB | ecosystem: Environmental > Aquatic > Freshwater > Lake | place: USA: Georgia | collected... | reverse complement strand
GAATGGTCAGGAGGGAATAAAAACACCCTTCTATCCGTCGACTATTCCAGGCGTATATGTCTCAGAAAACCCAAAAACAAATCATTAAAATTTTACCCGACTGTCAGATAAAGTCTGAACTATTACATTTTACAGTAGCATATATTGGGTTCGGAAAACTGTATTTTCATTGCGAATAATCATACGATAGTGGGTTCAACTCAATTCGGGACGCACTGCGTTCCATATTGGGAAAGCCAGGTATAATGTCCTCATGTTGTTCAGGTTTCGTTCATCAATACCTTTCCCAAACTCAAGTGTCAATTGGTAGCTCAATTGTTTTAGCAAGACTTTTCCATTCATTGTTTACTTCCTTGCGTATTTCAATTCCATTTAACCGTTGGTTAATCCAACTTTTTGTTTATCATAGTTTTACATATTGTTCCATGGCTCTGGCAGTAGTCAAATCAGGGTCTTGCATTTCGTCCAATCGTTCGGCAGCTACTTTTGCCTGCCAAAGTTTGAATGGCTCGGTTTTGAGGGAAGGAATAGATTGAATAAGCCTGAATAATTGCCCGGAATCAGCTACATCGGTCATCCGCATTTTGCCGTCTTCAGCTTCCATTTTCAACTGTCCGATTTTTTCGGACAGTTCACTTCCTTCCTTTTTTAGTTTGGATTTCAGATCGCTCTAATATTTTCTGGGTCTATCTGTGCCAGTTAGAATTTCAATGACATCAGTAATTGACATAAACCATTTCTCTTGCTCACTATCCCAAAGGGTGCGTACTAGCTTGTCGTCGAATATTTGTATCCGTCTGTCCAATTTCATCCGGATTTTAAAACATGTGCTGTTATGCGATGTTGACTATCACTAAGTCTCATTTGCCAGTTCGAGAATTCTTTCAATTAAACTTTCGCTCAACCAAACTCCTTTTTCTTTCAGTTCGAGAATCAATGGTTTGAGCTCAGAAATAAGTCCCTGCTTTTTTGCTTTCACTAAAATTCCGATTGTTCCTGTTACTCTTAATCCTGCGTGCTTTGCGTGAAATCTGCCTAGTGATTCGTCCAACAAGATTAGATCCGCTTCACTTTCGGTTGCAAGAACAATGGCCTCAGCCTCTCCCTTATCTAAATCTAGAAAGTATGCAATAGATTTTCTATCTTGAATTTGTTCAATTTTAATCCATTCAAATGCTAATAAATTCAAATAATATTTCTTGTGCTTTCCTGCCTCGATTTCATTGAAAACTTCTTGAGGAATGTAAATTTCGTGATACAAAAATTTCAAAATTTCCAATTTTCCAATTTTCAATAGTGAAATAATTGGAGTCGTATTTGAGACAACTTTAGGCATTTTCAATATCTTCTGCTAAATCATCTGAATGGAGAAAGCTTACATGGTACTTTGACAAAAGTTCCAAAAACTCTATTCTTGACATGTTCAGAACTTTTGATGCAATTCCTGATGAAACTTTCCCAAGCTCAAAAAGTTTGACAATTGATGAAAGTTTCACCTCTTTGCCAAAGTCTTCTTTATTCAGCCTCATTGAATTTGCCAAATAATCAGGGTATTCTATTAATATTGTCTGAGCCAAAACTTTATTTTCATAGTTGATACAAATATAAGAAAAATTCAAATGAATTGGTTGAATCTATAGAATGTATGACGAAACGACTGCTTTCGTATAACTTTGTTAGTGAAAGTGCCTTTATTTTTGAAGTTCTTTAGATTTATTTTTGTCATTTGTTGGCAAATTTCTTGTCTTACGTTTCTTCAAAAAGTTACTAAATTCTTGGTCGTCTTTTTCGCTCAAGTTTTTGTTGATAAAAATAAAAACTTTGTCGTCCCTTTTTTTAAATTTATCATAGCTTAAAATCTTTAAAATATTTTGTTGTTAAAATTTGTGCTTCTTTGGTGTCAATATACATTCTATTTGCGCTAAAAAGTTTTGCATCCAATGTTTCTGTATAATGGTAAATAAGTTGTGTTTTTGAAATAAACGATACAACTCCTTCATAGCCTTTTTCAATTGAAGTTTTGCAAGCAAACGCAACCAGATTGCCTGCAACACCTTTGAATAAATTACTTTTTCCTATATTGAATTTAGCACTTTCAATCAAGTCCATAAAATTATGGTCTCCTTTATCTGTAATACTGATAAGTCCTTGAATTATTTTCTGATTGTTTAGAGTTGTCAATCCAAAACCTAATAGTTCTGCCAATCCTTCCTGTGTTACTTGTTGAGTTGCACCTGTATTTTGGTGCTGCCATTCACGGTTTTTCAGATGATTATATAGCTACTGGTCTGAATCAGATTTTACTCATTTTTTTGACTGTTTTATGCACCAAGTATGTAATAATTGTCTGAACTGTGATTCATTTGATTCCTGGATTATTTTGATTTTTATGTTTGAATCTAAATCAGAGGCTTTCAGATAGATAATCGCTTTTTATTCAACTGCTATAATTCAATCCCTTGTGACGACATTTTAAATCCTATTGCTCTTTGAAAAACAATTCCTGAAAAACATTGCTTTATTCTTAATACACAGAGTCATTGCACAGCCAATTATTGTCGAGGTTAGTTCGAAGTATTTGTTTACTTCATTTATCCTAATAAATCATTTAATCAGAAAAATCATTGTTCAGACAATTTTTAAGTATTTAATCAGCCGAAAATCTTTCTCAGGTTCGTCAAGGGCAGTGGGATATACTTAATGATTTTTCTGGCTAAAAAGATTTTAGGGTTTAATGATTTAATAACATTTTGGAATAGCGTTGGCAAACATAATACCATCTTTCTTAGCAGATTAAATAGCCTTTTGTTGAAATAACGAGGTATACTTTTTGATAACGAGCAAGCGGTACCACTTTTTAGAAAACATAAATTACTGCTTCAGCAGACATATTGCCAAACCGATATTATTGTAGTTGTGCAATTTTTTCATTTATCTTGTCATGGAAGTTATGATATTTCGTCGGAACATTACTTTTCTTTTGGTCTAATAACCAAAATTTTCTTACCCCGTTTAAATAATACGCTACATAAATGCCTCCCCAATCTCCCGCGTCTGGTTGCCCAATTACTTTTTCTGTTTCGTTAAGTAAATCTGTCGGAAAGTATGTTGTCAAGTCTTTTGTGTCAGTGAATTTTTGTTGCGATAGTTGAACCCAGCTTCCTTCATAAAATTCACCTGAATTCGGATATTGGTCTTTGGTGTCTTCAAATAGTTTTTCATTTTCCAATCTAAAAATTTCAATGCATGGTTCTCCCACACATTTTCCGTAGAAATGTCCGAAAATTAGGTAGTCCGATGTTGAAAGTTCTAAATTGTCGTCTTTCTCACAAGATGTCAATATGAAAAGAGTCAGGCAAACCAATATTGAAATATATTTTTTCATCGGTTATCTTTTTATTTATTTAAAAATCTAGTCTTTTGTTCATTCCAAATATGGCTTTTACTAGCTTCTTCTCGAAAACTTATCCAATTTAATTTAAAGATGGAATTCGGATTTTACCGGCAATAGTGGAAAATTTTCTACGTGTTCTATTTTGCAAATTGCTTCGCAGTAAATATAACGGAATCCAATTCATTATTGTTGAAAGCAACAAAATGTCTGTTACCTATCATTTCATACGCTAATTGAATAGATCTAGGTCTCCCAATGTGTGAAATGCCTTTATCTTTCGGGATTAATAAAAATGAAGGAACAAAGGCAAATCTCAAAGTAACATACATTTGAAGAGGTAAATCTTTACTATCATTGTTGACCCACAAAAAAAACTGATAGATCTACTACTTCACTTAATGAAATTATTTCATCACACCTGGCATAACGGCTAAGATGTAGCAGATCAGCAACTTTCTTGTTGCTGATTCCTACCTTTTTCAACCTAATTATTTGTCTTAATTCCTTGATGTTAATTAATAATTCTGCCATAGTCAGGTTATTTTTGACGAGGAAAAATAAATCTTGAATAATTGGCAAAATGGCGACCGGAATTGGTCTAAAAATCAATCCGAAAACCATTTTTTTATATAATAAATACTTAATAATGGCACAGTATTTCACCAGATTACCCAAAAAACTGTTGTACATGATTTTTCAGTGCGGTATCTATGTTATTTTCAGTTTCCTTAGCGTCAGTAGGCAAATTTAAAAATTGAAAAAAATAAGGGTCTTTACAAACTGATCTTGGCTTATTTGTTCATTTGGTAGCTCGAGGGCTCGGTTTAAATACTTGATATTATTATTGCGTTGCAAGGTTCTTGTATCCCAATTGCATTCAATGCTGTGTAGCTCTGGTTTGGGGGAGGGAATAGATTGAATTAACCTGAATAATTGCTTGGTATCATCAACATCGGTCATCTGCATTTTGCCGACGGCAGCATGTATTTTCAAACCGTGACAATTTGGAACGGTTTCATTTTCCTCGACTTTTAGGCGTTGCTTCAGCTTACTCCAATTTGCATTGTGATTAATGTTTCCGGTTAGGATAGCATTGACATCGGTAATAAACACAAACTATTTTTCTTGCTCACTATTCCAAAAGGTACGTATTTGTTTGACGTCGAATATTTGTATCCGTCTGTCCAATTTCATCCGGATTTTAAAACAGGTGCTGTTACCGGCTGCCCTCTTTGTTTCTATTGATACCTTGAAGTCGAAAACTAATATATTTATTAAAGGTTTTGAACGTTTCTCTTAACTTTGCATTATGTATCATCCAACCTTCGATAAAACAATTTCAAACTTCAAAATTTATTCAGTAGGTGTTGGGACAGATATGTTAACTAAAGTAGCAATTTTTCTTCTATTTTTACTTTTATCCTATGCTGGAAAATGCCAACGCTATGGGCACAATAAATTTCTGTCCATGTATTATGGTAAGCCAATGTGTGCGACTTTTGCCTTTGGCTCATATTTTAAAACGGTCTTCGACTACGACATTGAACACATTAAAAATATTATTTTCTGTTAACACATCTTTTGAAGCTCCAAAATCAAATACTTTAGAATTCTTTAACAACATGATTGTGTAAGAAAACTTGGCGGCAATGTTAATGTCATGCAAGACCCCGATTACTGTAAGGTCGGGATTGGAATCCATAAAGTTCTCTATTTTTTTCATCAAATCATATTGATAGAAAATATCTAAGAAAGTTAAGGGCTCATCCAGCAGCAGCAATCTCGATTTCCCCTTGATTGGCCTCCAAATTTGGGCAAATACACGCGCAAACTGTACCCGTTGCTTTTCTCCACCACTCAATGTAAGGTAGTTTCTGTTTCTCATTTCGTGCACATCAAATAACTTCATCGAGTCTTCACATATTTCTAAATCAATTGTTGCGGGCTTGCCTTCAAAATGAGGGTAACGCCCCATTAATACTACTTCATGAACATGAAGGGGAAAGCTTAACTCCAGACTTTGAGACAATACTGCCCTGAACTTTGCCAGCTCTTTAAGTGAGTCATGTTGCAGATTCAAGTCTTCGAATAAAATATTGCCTGAGGTAGGCTTTAACTCTCCGCTTATCAACTTAATCAAGGTCGATTTTCCTGCTCCATTTGGACCGAGTATCAAATTAATTTTTCCCTTTTCAAAAGTTGCTGAAACTTCTTTCACAAGGGTTTTATCTTTTGTTTGATATGTAATACTATTCAATGTAACCATTTCAAAAGAAGTAATTTGTGCGTCTTAGTAATACAATAAAAACAGGAACGCCAATAATTGAAGTCACTATTCCAATAGGGAGTTCTGCGGGTGATAAAAAAAGTCGAGCGGCCAAATCGGAAGCGGTTAATACCAAAGCTCCAAGCAAGGCTCCTGCCCAAATAAGGAAACGATTATCGGAACCGTGAATCATTCGCAAAAGGTGAGGTACGATTAATCCTACAAAGCCAATAACGCCGACAAAAGCGGTAGCTACCGCAACCATAACGACATTGAGAAACAGTACCTTCATTTTTAATTGGCGGATACTCACCCCAAGTAATTGCGCTTCTAGTTCGCCTAACATTAAAGCATTGAGCTGTTTGGAAAAACGCAAACTCAAAAGCAAACAAACAATTGTAACACCTGCTACAAAATATAATCCTTCCCAATAAGAACCAGAAAGCGTTCCTAAATACCAAAAGGTAATATTGCGAGCCTGTGGATCTCGAGCTATATAAGACAAAAATCCGACACCACTTAAAAAGAGTGCATTAATAGCAATACCTGTCAGTAATAGTGAAACGACAGAACTTTTATTATTTTTTGCGGATTGTGAGAGATAAAAAACCATCGCTGTGGAAACAATCCCTCCAATGCAGGCCGCAATAGGCAAAGTCCACTCACCCAAATCAAAGTAAAAAGTTGCACCAAGAACAAAATACAAAGCAGCTCCAAAAGCAGATCCACTTGATGTTCCTACCAAGCCAGGTTCTACAATGGGGTTCCGAAATAAGGCTTGCATTAAAACACCTCCAACACCCAATGCAGCACCCACAAAAACACCCATAATAACTCTGGGCAGCCTGATTAGTAAAAAAATCCGTTCATTCAAATCAATTATTTCTTTGCCGCTGAGAGAGTGTGTAAGTGCGTGATAAATTACTTTACCGGTGATCTCAACTGCGCCAAATTTTGCTGAAATAATAGAAAGCGCCAGTAACAGAGACACCAAAACGATTCCTATAAATCTCGAATTATCTATTTTCATTCGGATGAATTAACGATTGAATGCGTAATACGTTTTCACCAGTTCTTGGACCTAAATAAACCAAGTCGTGCTCTTCTATTCTGAATATATGATTGTTTTTATAGGCTATTGTTGAAGTAATGCCCGGCAGCTTTTCTATTTCTTTGCCATGATCTAAGCGATCATATCCAAAGTCAGTCAATAGAATAATATCAGGATTTGCTTCTGCAACGACTTCTGGCGATAAGGATTTCATTCCTTTTTCGTCATCGATAGCCATTTCGCCTCCGGCCCATTCCAGTAATTTAGCAGCTGTATTTTTTTTCGTCATCACTAAATACACATTGGAAGCTCTTCCAAAATGGATAATTAACACTTTTGGTTTTTTAGTATACTTTCTGGCTTCTGCCAATGCTTGTTGCATTTCACGGTTAAATTTTTGGCATAGGGAATCCGCTTCATTTGGCTTTTCAAAATAGTTTCCAATCTCCCGAATAAGCGAGTCAGTACCGTGAATTGTTGACAGATAGTCTCCAAATGTTTTCATTGGAATTTTAAGTTTTTCTAATTGACTGACGACATGTTCCGGACCAATGTTGTTATCATGCAGAATAAGTGTAGGTTTCATGGCTAAAATTGTTTCAGCACTCAATGCGCGGTGATATCCAACTGTGGGAAGCTTTTTAATTTCAGTAGGATATGTGCTTGACAAATCTACTGCAACAAGATTTTCTTGGGCTCCCAAAGCAAAGATTATTTCTGAATATTGCTTAGAAATGCAAACAATGCGATTCTTGTTATTTTCCTTTTCATCAGTATTTCCAAATCTTCCACAACTTGCAGAAATTGAAACTACTATAAGAATTAATATGGTATTTTTCATTTCATCTATGAATTTAAAAGCCTGCTTCAAATAAACTTGGAAGCAGGCTTTAGTAAGGTTATTTAAAAAGTGTATTTAAGGTTTACGCATCCAAAGAAATTTATTTCATTTGGTCCAGGGATGTAGGCATCAGGTAGTTGGTTCACAAATATCATATTGTAGTACTGGGTACCCGTGATATTATTAACACCTGCATAAACATCAAAATTAATGTGTTTGACATTTTTTCTGAAACCTAGTTTTGCATTGAGTAAACTGTAGGGATCTGTTTTATTCAAACCATCAGAAGTATAAGGCATGCTGCTTCGGTAATTATAATAAATGTTGCCGTAAAGACCAATTTTTGTATCAACATCTACCCCAAAATTTAACACGGTTGGAGGTACTCCTGCAACTGCCTTTCCCGAATAATCCTCAACAAATGTGCTATCATTTTTTGTCGAACTTTTACCAATTCTTTTGTATTGATAATTATCGTATTTAAAATCAGAATAAGTAAAGTTGACGAAGGGTTGAAGTAGCTTTATAAATCCTGTTTTAGACTCAACAGCTTTATAACTCAAATAAATCTCAAGACCCGTATTGTTTAATTTACCACCATTAACTATATACGAGTATAAGGTAGCTGTGTTTGACGGGTTCTGAACTGTGATCGTGGTAAACTTGTTTTCAAACTTAGTATTGAATACCGCTACTGTATAAAATAATTTGTTTTTCAAGAAACTTCCCTTTGTTCCCAACTCAATTTGAGTTCCTTTTTCAGGCTTTAATTCGGTATTTAATTTTCCCGTGGTAGAAATTAGAATGTTAGAGCTTACAGGGGCTTTGTAACCGGTAGAATATGATGCATAAAAAGATGCAAAATTATTGATTTTTTTGTTTATGGCCACAGTAGGCGAAACCAGATTGTTATAACTGTTTTCGTAAACCTTAAGTTTGCTATTTCCAGGTCGATTATTGCTTAACGCCCATAAACGATCTTCCAACATAATATTCATATTGCTTAGACCCACACCCGCTGTGAAACTTAATTGAATGGGTAAATTCAATGTCCATTGAGTGAAGTAATTATAGTTGGAATTCGTTGTAGCCTGATTGCTCCTCGTACTTGTTATTATATAATAGCCACTTAGGTTCGTGCTATCAGCACCCATTCCGTATCCAATTGTTTGGGCATTCATTTTTTGAAACTCGATTCCGGTGATCCCTGAGAGATTGATATTCTTAGCCAATTGGAAGTTTTTCTCAAAAACTGAACGAAATCCATAGTTCAAAGGAATCTTATCTGTCCAACCTCCCGCCGAGCTGGCATTCATGTTTTGCGCTGAACCAAAAAGCGTAGTGTTATTGGAGATGTTTTTGTTAAATCGATATGTGTGTCCTATGCCTCCCCTGAATGTTATAACAGTTGAATGAGCATCGTTTTTGATATATGCTGGATTTCCTGAATAATCCAAGGTGTTGTATTGTTCCTTGGTCAACTCTCCATTCCTTTGATCATAGCTGTTAGAATAGCCAAAATAGGTCGTTACGGTTTGTTTACTATTTAAATGTAAATCACCCATCAGATTAACAAAATCTTTTTGTGATTTCGTGTGAGCCATAAATCCATCAAATTTCTGATGGCCATAATTTAACAACAAGGATGATTTTTCACCTCCAATACTCAAACGGGTTGTAGTTCTCAATAACCCATAACTACCAGCCATAACATCCTGCCCAATCGAGGTTTTGTTTTTGGGAGCTTGCTCAGTTTTCATATTAATTACTCCAGCAATGGCCAGACCGTATAAACTACCTGTTGGTCCTTTCAGTATTTCAGTACTGGAAACGGATCCATAATCAATATCATCCATTACTGTAATACCTTCTGCATCCGTGATTGCAATACCGTTCAGGTACATTTTAATACCTTGGCCATCGAAATTGCTATTTACTCCCCTTACACCCATTCCATTCCCATAGCCTCTAATGTTTAATTGTTGGCCACCAGAGATAGTCCTTCGTTGCATGGTTACACCGGGAACATTCGTGTTGATTGCATCATCAAGAAAAAGCCCTGTGGACCTTTTCAAAGCTAAATTATCCATTTTCACGATAGAGGCAGGTTGCTCCAATTGCGATTTATTTAAATTAGAAGTGGCTGTAACTTCAATTGTTCCTAAATCTAGTGCTTGTGATTTTAAAGTTATTTCCACCGTTCCTGATTCGTTGCAATTATAAACCTTTTGTGCTGAAGAGTAACCCACAAAAGAGACATTTATAAGCACCGAATCGGAGCAGCTTATGTTGAATTCACCGTTATTATTGGTAACAACCCATTTAGTATTATTTACCAATATATTAGCTCCTACCAAAGGAGTTTTTTCCTGTTCGTCAACTACTTTTCCTATGAGTTGACCGGTTTGTGCAAAATTCATCAATGAACACACCATGCTCATTACGAGAAAAATAAATTTTCTCATTTTTAATTATTTTTAAAGTTAAAAAAATAGAATTGTTCCTCCTTGTACTTTTGGGGTATACTTGATTTTATGCAAATATTCCGTTTAACCTATTTCGGGAGGTGGATCAGGAGGGGACCATGAAACAGTCTGATGAATGAACCTATAATCGACTTTGATTTGCTCTGTTTGGCATAAGTAATAATGCCAGTCAGGCAGTTGCTCGCAATAAAGTGATTTATAAAAATTTAAAAGATTATTCTGACCTGTCTTTTGAATTGGGTCTTTTCCCAAGGTGTAGGCTAACAAATTATCCAACTGCTCGTCGAGTTTAGTTTCTTTAGTATCCCTCATGCACCAATAGTAAATGGTATCACCCTTAACTTCTGTCTCTACAATGTCATACATCTGCTGATTGAACTCAAACTCTTTTGAGTGCTTCCAATTCAGTTTAGTTTGACTTTCAATCTCTGATAATCTTAATAAAATAAGTTCATTCTTGTCAATTCCCGCAATAATTTTACGCTTTACTTCTCTTCTAATCTGTTTTTTATGAAAGTGCAAAAAGGTAAATGTTGTAGCAATTGGCACTACCAAACAGAGCAATAAAAATATACCTGTTAATTTTCCTTTCATACAATGTAATCGTATTCAAAGATAATCAAATTGAGCGAATTGTATCGTCCTTAAAATTTGGCATTTCGAATAAGTTAAAGGTAAGGCAAATCAGATATTTCTGATCTCAATAATATATTTGAATTTAGGGGATGTTTTCAGAGGTTTCCGGTAACATTTTGCAGATTGGCATAGTGGCGGATTTTTAGCACAAATGTTCATACGAATCACACACTTCAAATATAGCAAAAATGTTTCTACATAGCACGTTACTCGCCAATACGCCAAACCGCTGTTAGCGGCTGGCATTTTGGTTTTTTCCACGTTTTAATGTCTTATTAAAAAAGTACTTTTCGCAGTTTAATTTATTTCTTAAGCGATGTCTCCACAGATTTAGCTGTGTCAAGAACGGTTTTTTCAAAAGGAATTGGTTTCCAATTAAATGTTTTCATTGTTTCACTTACGTCAGCTTCAATAGTATTACCTACAAATGGCAACATCCCTTTCATTTCGTCATTAAAATTGGCAATAAATTTTAGTAAAAAGGTTGGAGCCAATTTGGTGCTTACTTTATCATATCCATTTGATTTCAAAATTTCCCCAATTTGCTGTATAGCTTGTGGTTTTTCCGTTGTTACAATGAACCGTTTGCCGTTTGCTTTTTCGTTTTCCAAGGCCGCCAAATGGATAGTTGCTACATCTCTTACATCGGACATTACTGAAGAAGCTCGGGGTAACATTGGAACTTGGCCAGTAATCAATTTTCTGAAGAAATCCATTGCTTCGGGAGCTAGATTCCCTGTCAGAGTGGGTCCATAAATAGGTCCGGGATTAATCACAACTAATTCTAATTTATTTTCGCCTGTCTGATTTTTAATAAATTCCCAAGCACTTTTTTCTGCAAGTGTTTTACTTTTAAAATAAGCAGTCACATTTTTCGCATTTAGATTAGTCCAACTGTCTTGATTTAGTTTAATCAATCCTGTTTGTCCTCCATGCATAGCAACTGTAGATGATGTAAGAACTACTCTCTTAACTCCGGCTTTTTTTGCAGCTTTCAATGCTCTTAATGTACCATCAACAGCAGGTTTTATTAATTCATTTTCATCTTTTGGTACTTTTACCACAAAAGGTGACGCAACATGCAACACATAATCGCAGCCTTCCATAGCCTTATCCCAACCTGCATCTTTCATCAAGTCAAGTTCGCAAAACTCCAAATTATCTTTTGGGTCAATTTCTTTTTTGATACCATTTACCACCTCATCGGTCTTTGACAAGCTCCTAACTGAACCTCTTACCGCATAGCCTTTTTTTAATAATTCGGCAGCACAATGCTGTCCTACAAATCCTGAAATTCCTGTTACTAATACTTTTTTCATTTTTTCTTTGGGATTAAATTTTTAAATAATAAAGCAAACTCAGCAATTGGCTGAGCTTGGTTTATTGAGAAAAGAACAAATTACATTCCTGGGATAATTACCACTCTACCTGCTTCTGATTGTAGTTCGTTGATGCGTAGTGTTTTATAAGGTTGATACTCCTCCGAGTTGTACCATCCTTCGGCTGCCTCCATACTAGGGAAATGAAGCACTGCTGCCCAGTTTCCGTTCCAGTCACCCTCCTTTACATTTGGTGCAGGTGTTCCTGCAATCATTTGCCCTCCGTGTTTCATTAAAATAGGAATTGCAAATTGTGCATACCTTTGATTTAGTTCTTCAAGGCTCTCAACTTTCATTTGAACCATAATGTAAGCAGGCTTTGCTGCAATTGCACTTTCAGTGCTTTTTTCTTGATTTTCCATTTTTTTAAAATTTAATTATTACTTTTGTTTCGCAAGCAAAAATAAACAATTACTTTTATTATGAAAGTAATATGTAAAATAAATTGCAAATTGCAAGTAAAAATTAATGTTCACATAACATGGATTATAAATTTCGTTGCGAATGCCCAATAACGTCAGCTCTTGATATTTTAGGGGATAAATGGGTATTGGTTATCATAAAGCAAATGCTAATAGAAGATAAGAAAACCTTTAAAGACTTTACCGAAAGCGATGAGGCCATTGCCACCAATATTCTTTCATCTAAGCTAAAATGTTTGGAAGAATTAGAGATTATAACCAAAACTCAACTCCCAGATAATAAAAAAACTAATCTGTACCTTTTAACTGAAAAGGGATTGGCTTTAACTCCAATTATTGTTGAATTGTCTATTTGGAGTGATGAAAATGTGAGGGAATTAAATTCGATTATGAGAGATAGTCCTGAAATAGCAATAATGAAAAGTGATAAAAATGCTTTTATTAAAATGATACAGGATACCTATAAGTCAAAGACTGAAAAGTTTTATTAGCTGAAATAGTTACGATTTAATCTGACAGTTAAGGGAAAAAAACTTAAGTTTGAATTATCACAAAAAAACAAGTTTCACCCTTAAATCTGTCAGAAATGAAAACTGAAACAAAATTAATTAAAAACAAATTAGGTTTGCTACATTTAGCAGAAGAATTAGGAAATGTTTCCAGAGCATGTAAGTACCTTGGATATAGCCGGGATACATTTTATCGTTACAAGGATCTGT
>Ga0214917_10005703_pt1 | contig 13201 bp, 10 predicted proteins | sample LL_1208_BB_MetaG_FD_177983 | JGI IMG/M metagenome (GOLD analysis project Ga0214917, IMG submission 177983) | Freshwater microbial communities from Lake Lanier, Atlanta, Georgia, United States - LL_1208_BB | ecosystem: Environmental > Aquatic > Freshwater > Lake | place: USA: Georgia | collected... | reverse complement strand
GGTGTTGAAGGCATGGCTGATCCAGGGCCTCGATGTCTTGAAGGCATCGGTGAATGTCCATGCGGAACTCCAGTCCACCACCGATTCGACATTCATGCCGATCCCCGGCATACCGGCGGGCACTAGGCGACCCTCAAGAAACTCAAGGCAAGGTTTGGACGGTTGTCGGCCGCCTGACAACTTGAACCGGCTCGGGGACATGATGCCCGGCTCCATGTAACATGAATTGCCAGCCGGAACCCAGGAAGGCTCGGCCGGCTGAAATAAAGGTCACGATTCACACGAAGTCAAAAAAATCCGTTAGATTCTCTTTTCCGCATGCGATTTACCGGGAAACAACCCATGCCTTCCCTTAAACCCATCGGGATCATCGGCCTCGGCCTCATGGGCACAGCCATGGGCAAGCGATTGCTCGAACATGGGCAAGCGGTGGTCGTCTGGAACCGCACCAAAGACAAGGCGGCGGACCTTCTGGCCCTGGGAGCAACCTGGAGCGATCATCCCATTGCCCAGTGTGACAGGGTGATCATCAGCCTCTTCACGAGCGGGGTGGTCTCGGAGGTGATCGGGTTGATGGCTGCCGACCTTCGGCCCGGCCAGTTGCTCATCGACACCACTACCGGGGAACCGGACGAGGTTGTCGGCTTGGCACAATCACTGGGCCAACGGGGAGTTCGCTACCTCGACGCCCCCATCTCCGGATCAAGTGAGCAAACCTACCGGGGAGAGGCAAGCGTGATGGTGGGCGGCAACGCCGAGGACTTTGGCGCCTGCGCCGACATCTGGGCCCTGCTGGGTGGTTGTGTCCACCACTGCGGGCCCGTCGGATCGGCATCCAAGATGAAACTGGTCACCAACCTGGTTTTGGGGCTCAACCGCGCGGCCCTCGCCGAGGGCTTGGGTTTCGCGAAGGCGATTGGCGTCGATCCCGCCGCGGCGCTTGGTGTGCTACGAACCAGCGCCGCGCAATCACGCGTGATGGATGTCAAGGGGCGGAAGATGCTGGACGGCGACTTCAGCGTCCAAGCCCGACTGACCCAACACCGCAAGGATGTGGACATCATCCTGGCCGAAGGGGCCAGGGCAGGGTTGCCGCTTCCCCTTTCCTCCCTCCATGTGGAACTCCTGCGCAAGGCCGAGGCCGAAGGCTGGGGAACGCTCGACAACAGTTCCATCGCGCGATTGTGGGGAGTGGGAAAGCAATGACTGCCCAGGCGCGCGCGGCGGTTCTTGCCGCGGCCTTTTTGGGCATGGTGTTCGACGGACTGGAACTGGGCCTGATGCCCGTGGCATCGCTTGCCGTCTCCCGCTCCCTCATGGGCGATGGCTACACCCCCGAATGGGGTGGCATTTGGTTCGCCCGCTTCACCGCCGCCTTGATGCTCGGCGCGGCGATCGGCGGAATCGCCTTGGGCGACCTGGGCGACCGAGTGGGCCGGTCCCGGGCCATGGGAATCAGCATCCTTTCTTACTCCTTGTTTGCCGCCATGGGTTCATGGGCCGCGACCCAGGAACAGATGCTGCTGCTGCGCTTCCTTGTCGGCCTGGGCGTGGGCGGCATGTGGCCCAACGGCATCGCCCTTGTGGCAGAATGCTGGCCCAACGCGTCCAAGCCTCTGGTCAGCGGGATCATGGCCGCTGGACTCAACACGGGCATCTTCCTGTTGTCGCAACTGGCGCTGCGGTGGCCGATAACGCCGGACGCGTGGCGGTGGGTGTTTCAGTTGGCCGGGGCGCCGGCCATGTTGGGCGTGCTTGTCCTGCTGCTCCTTCCTGAATCACCCCGGTGGCTGGAAAACCGCGGCGCCGAAAAAAGCCGGACGGCGCCGATCATCGGTTTGTTCAAGCCGGACATGATTTGGCTCACATGCGTGGGCATCACCCTGAGCTGCATTCCCATGGTGGGGGCTTGGTCAGCCAGCAAGTGGATGATTCCCTGGGCCGACGACATCACCAAGGCCACCGACCCCGGCTACAAGGCCGTCATTCAGGGATGGTGGTCCGTCGGAGCGATCCTTGGGAGCCTGGCGGGGGCCCAGTTGGCGCACCTGCTGGGCAGGCGCCTCAGCTATTTCCTGATCAGCCTCGCCGCGCTTGGGAGCACCATGGCCATGTTCCAACTCACGGCGCCCTTGGAGGCGGCATTTCCGAAAGTGGTCTTCCTGCAAGGGTTGGCCTCCACCCTGTTTTTCGGTTGGCTGGCCGTTTACCTGCCCGAGTTGTTTCCAACCCGGGTCCGTGCAGCGGGAAGCGGACTCGCTTACAACTCCGGACGCTTCGCCACCGCGTTCGGCGTTCTCGCGTCGGGTTGGGTGTTCGCTTACTTGGGGGCAGACTATCCCCGCGCCGGGACCGCCATGGCGTGGATCTACGGCTTGGGCCTGCTGGCCATCTGGCTGGCTCCCGCCAACCCATCCGTCAGGGAACGGTGAATCCCTCGATTTCCCGGATCAATTCCTGCAAAAACCGCGCGGCGGGCGCGCCGTCCACTACCCTGTGGTCGAATGTCAGGCTGAGCGGCAGCATCGGCCGGAAGCAGGCCTTGTCCCCATCGGCCGGAACGGCATGCTGGTGAATGCCACCCAGGCCTAAAATAGCTGTTTCCGGATAGTTGATGACCGGATTGAAATGGTCGATCCCGAAGGTGCCAAGACTGCTCAGGGTGAACACACCACCCTGCATGTCCGGCGGTTTCAACCGGCCGGATCGTGACCGGGCCACCAATTCCCGCGACTGTTCGGCGACCTTGCCCAGAGGCTGTCGGGCTAGGTCCCGGATCACCGGAACCATCAATCCCTCCGGCGCGTCCACCGCCAGGCCGACATCAATTTTGCCGTCATCGGGCAGCAGCAGGTGAGTCTCCATCCAGCGAGCCGCCAGCAACCGGTGTCGGGGAAGGGACCGCCCCAGCAGGTGAAGGACCATGTCGTTGAGTGTCGCCGCACGCTCCCCTTCCCTTTTCTTCAGAAGGGCGCGCGCCGACAACAAGGCCGTGGCATCAGCCCGCGCGGTGAGGGTTACCGGCACCGTGTGCTGCCTGCTGGAAACCATGTTGCGGGCAATGGTCCGGCGAACGGGGGTGATGGGAAGTTTATCCCCCCCCGCTGGCGCCGCGGCACCATGATTCAGCACGGCCTGAATGTCCCGTTCCCGGACTCGGCCGCCCTTACCGGTTCCCGATATACCCTCAATCGGCACGCCCTGGACCTTGGCCAATCGACGGGCGCGTGGAGTGACGGGTGCCGAGGTTCCTGATGGCGACGGGGAAGGTGGCGGGCCGGCGGATACCAGGTCATGGGAACCGATGAGGCCCCCAGGCCATGACGGCTTCACAGCCGCGAGGTCGATTCCCATCCGCCTTGCCTCGCGCCGCACCGATGGGGGGGCGGAGACCATGGGAATGATCCCGGGCAACGGCTCGGAGGGGGAGGAGGTGCCCGGCGCGCGGTATGGCCATCGGGGCGACTCTCCCTTGGCGCACAGCATTCCGATCAGTTGGCCCACCGGTACCACCTGACCGGGCCCGGGGGCGTCGGGGGCAACGTGCAAAATCCCCTCACCGATGGATTCAATCTCCTGGGTCGCCTTCTCGCCTTCCAGCGTGAACAAGGCCTGGCCGGCTTTCACGAGAAGGCCGGGCTGAACCAGCCAACCCGAGAAAACCCCCTCTTCCATTGACCATCCCAGGCGGGGAATCCGGATTTCCACGCCCATGGTCATTCCTCCAAAAGGCCGCGGATGGCCGTCACCACCTCGGGCAATCCGGGAAGCACCGCGGCTTCCAGCACCGGGCTGTAGGGGGTCGGAACGGGCGCGCCTGTCAGGCGATGGACCGGAGCGTCCAAGTCGTTGAATCCTTCCCTTGCCACCAGCGCCGCCACCTCCGCGGCAAAGCCGCACGGCCCCGCCGGTTCATCCACCACCAGCAGGCGGCCGGTCTTGACCACTGATCGGAGGATGGCTTCGGAATCGAGGGGCACCACCGTCCGGGGGTCGATCACCTCGACCTGAATCCCTTCCTTGGACAACTGCTCCGCCGCCGCCAGGGAGAGGTGGTTCATCCGCCCCAAGGCCACCACCGTGGCGTCGGTTCCCGCGCGCGCCACGCGCGCCCTGCCGAACGGTATCTCGAGTTCGCCCTCTTCCACCGGCCCCTTGGCTTGCAAAATTTCACGATGCTCAAGGAACAGCACCGGATTATGGCACCGCAGCGCGTGCTTCAGCAGGCCCTTGGCGTCGCGTGGAGTCGATGGCACCGCGATCCACAAGCCTGGAACCTGGGCGAGCATGCCGTAGTAGCTCCCCGAATGGTGGGTCGCCGCCGAGTGGCCGATGCCGATGCAACCTCGCAGGAGCACCGGCATCCGCAGCCTGCCGCACGACATGTACTGGATCTTGGCGATCTGGTTGACGATTTCCCCCCAGGCGTCGAGCACGAAATCGGCGAACATGAAATCGATCACGGGCCGGGCCCCGGCCATGGCCGCCCCGCACGCCAGCCCCACGAATCCCCGCTCACAGATGGGCGTGTCGCACAGTCGCTCGCCGCCAAAACGGGCGTGGAGGCCGGCGGTGGTGCGGAAGTTCCCGCCCCGGACACCGATCCCCTCACCCATCACGAAAATGGAGGGATTCACCCCCATCTCCTCGGTCAACGCCTCGAGCGTAGCCTGGCTGAAGGTGAGCTGGCGGGCCGCCGCCGATTCCGCCGGTTCAATCACTTTCCGCGCCGGCAAGGCATGGACATGAGTCAGGGCGTCGGCAGGTGCGGGCGGAGGCGCTCCCTCGGCCTGAACTCTCGCGGCGGCCACCTCGTTGCGCACCTCGGCCTCAAGCCGCTCAAGGTCCGCAGAAGCAATTCCATGATCCTCGTTCAACACCTTGCGGAACAACGCGATCGGGCAGCGGCCCTTCCAGGACTCCACATCTTCCCGGGTGCGATAGGTGAAGTCTCCCATGCCCTCTGCATGCGCCCTCGTGCGGTATGTCTTGCACTCGATAAGCGTGGCTCCCTCACCGGCCCTCGCCCGCGCCACGGCCCGTCCCGCGGCGGCATGCACGGCCAGGATGTCGTTGCCATCCACCTCCTCGCCGGCGAGGCCGTAGTTGGCCGCGCGCCGGCCGACATCCGGTATGCCGCTGGCGTAGGCGAAAGGCACCTCCGTCGCGAACTGGTTGTTCTCGCAGACAAACAGGACCGGCAACTTCCAGATGGCCGCCATGTTCAGGCCCTCATGGAAGGCACCGTTGTTGACCGCGCCATCGCCGAAGAACGCCACCGCCACTTGCCCGTTTCCGGCAAGCTTGAACGCGTATCCGCCTCCGGTGGCCTGCAGGATGCATGGCCCCACGATGCCGCTCGTGCCCATCATGCCGATCTCGGGGGCGAACAGGTGCATACTCCCCCCCCGGCCACGCGAGCAACCCGTGGCCTTGCCGAACAGTTCAGCCATCAAATCGCCAGGCGGCATCCCCTTGGCCAGGGCATGCCCATGGCCCCGGTGGGTGCTGAACACCACATCCCGAGCATTCAGGTGGGAACATACTCCCGCGGCAACCGCCTCCTGCCCCACATAGGTGTGGCAGGCGCCATGAATCAGGCCCTGCTGGTGGCAGCGGGCCAGTTCCTCCTCCGTATGCCTTATCACCAGCATGGCGCGGTACATGGCGAGTAGCCGGTCCCGCTCAATGTCGTTGGTTGCCACAAAAAGACTCCGAAATTAAACCATCAACCGATGCTGCCGCCCGCGTTCATCGCCAGGTTTCCGCCGTCCATCGGGATCAGGGCGCCCGTTATCCAGGTGCTGGCATCGGAAGCCAACAAGACCATCAGCCCCTGGATGTCCGTGGGCCGGCCCAACCGTCCCGCGGGTATCCCCGAAAGCCAAATCTTCTCCATTCCCGGATTGGCCAGCATGCGCTGCTCCAGCGAGGGGTTGATCACCTGGGCGGGTAGGATCGCGTTGACCCGCACTCCGCGGCCGGCCCATTCGGTGCTGAGTTCGCGGGTCATCTGCGCCACGGCGCCCATGGCCATGCTATAGGCGATGTGGCCCCTGCCGAGGGCCGTGACACCGGCCAGGCTGCTGATATTGACGATGGAACCCGTTCCTCGCGCCAGCATCCGCCGCCCAGCCTGCTGGCACAGGGCGTACCGCCCCACCACCAGGTTCTGCATCACCGAACGAATCTGGCTTTCGGTCACCTCCAGGGGATCCGCCAAGATTCCCTCGCCAGCCACATTGGCCAGGAAATCCACGCGGCCCAATGAAGCGTCGATCCATTCAAAGAGAGAGGCCGCTGCCTGAACGCTGGAAACATCGTGAAGCCGAGCGTGAGCCACCCCGCCTTCGGCGGCGATTCCCGCCCGGGTTTCCTCCATGCCGGCTTCATTCCTGTCCAGAAGAACCACGGTGGCTCCGTGGGCAGCCAACGCCATGGCGCTGGCCTTCCCCAAACCGCTGGCGGCGCCCGAGACCACCGCGACCTTTCCCTTGAGGTTGAACAACGCGCTAGTCATTTCCATGCGTTTCCTTCGCGCCAGCCTTAATGCCCGACCCCTCCACCATGGTGATGGACGCCACGGCCAACACCATGCCCCATGCCATCACCGCAACCATGGGCGCCAACCCATAGGCGCCGATCACCCGCGGCGCGAAGATCCCGCCGATGTTGGCGACGGAGTTGATCAGCGCGATTCCCGCGGCGGCGGCGGCGCCACCCAGGAACAGCGAGGGCAACGCCCAGAATACAGGCAAGACGGCCATCATTCCCGCCTGCGCCAAACACAAGCCCGTCAACGCCAGCCATGGGTCGGCCAATTGCCACGCCATCAACCAACCCGCGCCACCCACCGCCAGCGATAGCGCCACCAGGAGCCCGCGCTGGCGCCACCGGTCGGATAAACGGCTGACCAGGACCATCGCCGCGACGGACGCCAAATGCGGCAACGCCGAGAGAACTCCCACCTTCCATAGCAACCCCGCCTCCACGGGGTCGGTTGTCCCCGCATGTTCCAGCAACAAGGGTTCAAAATGTCCTTTCACCAGCTTGGGAAGGTAGGCACCCGTGGCGTTCGTCCCCACGGCAACGCTGAAATAAAGCCCGATCAGCAGCCACACCCGCGGGTCCGCCAAGGCCGCCAATTGATCCTTCCCGCCGGCAAGGGTTCTCCGGCCGGCCTCGCGCTCCACCTCACCCTCTAGCCATTCCTTTTCAGCCTCCGTCAGCCACGAGGCATCGCGTGGACGGTCCGGAAGCAGGCGAAGGACAAGCAGGCCAAGCAACAACGAGGGCAGTCCCTCCAGCAGGAACAGCCACTTCCAGCCGGCCAATCCCAAGGCGCCATGGAAGAAATCCATGATCGCTCCGGAAACGGGATTGCCTAGGACATTGGCCACGGGAATGGCCAGCATGAAAAGTGCGATCACGCGGGCCCTGCGCGCGTCTGGAAACCACGCCGTCAGGTAGAAAATGATGCCGGGGAAAAAGCCGGCTTCCGCCACTCCCAGCAAAATGCGTGCCCAGTAGTACGACCACGCGTCCGCCACGGCCATGGTGAGCATCGACACCAGGCCCCAGCTCACCATGATGCGCGAGATCCAAACCCGCGCCCCCAGCCTTCTGAGCAACAGGTTGCTCGGAACCTCGAACACCAGATACCCAATGTAGAAAAGGCCGTAACCCCAGTCGATCACGGCGTCGCTCAGGCCGACATCCTTGGTCATGGTCAACCGGGCAAAACTGACATTCGCCCGATCAATAATGTTAAAAATATACAGCAGGCACAAAAACGGGATCACCCTCCACGCGACCTTGGACAGGGCGGATGGCCCCGCGGCTGGATCATGGCTGGACATGATTGGGCTCCCCTCGCGCAGCGGCGATTCGGGCCAGGCCGGTGAGGGTTTCCTCTGCCTGCCCCGATTCGAGTACCTCAAGCGGTGCCAGCAGTTTTTCGAGATGCCCAACCAGCGGCCGCAATGAATGCGATAGTCCTCCGGACAACCGGGCCCGGATCCACTCCGCGTCCGAACCAAGCCGGCGGGCGCAACCAACCAGGTTCTCGGCCAGGTTGCGTGTCGCCGCGGCAATCACGGCGCCCGCGCTAAGGTTTCCCAAGGTGATGTTCCCGATCCGGCCTCGATCCCCGGCGGGAGACGGAAAGAAGGCAAGGTCGACTTCCAAGTCGGTCGCCTCGAGTCCTTTCATCAGCCGGGTCAGGGTTCCCCATGGATCGCCGATCGGCAGGCCTTGGGCACGCGACACTTCCGTTAGAAGGTCCACAAGCGAATGCAGCGACCGGCCTGCGGGAATATGGGTGATCGTCTCCAGGAACCATCCGCCGAAATAGCAACGGGTCTGGGAATCGCGCTGACCGAACCGCGAAGCCAGCCTGCTGACCTGCGCTCCCGTCGAGGCGTTGAGGGACAACTCCCCCGGTTCCAACCCGGCCCCCAGGAGGGCGCATGGCTGGTCTCCCACCGTGGGAAAAACCTGGATGGTCCGGTTGCCAACGCGGGCTTCGCCGACGGGTTCCCCCAAGTGCGCGGGTGGTGTCCAGCCAAGTTTTTCCAGGCCAAGCGCCTCGATCATTCCCCTGTGCCATTCCGGCCTCGGAGCCGTCAGGTCAAGCATGCCGATGGCCATGGTCGGGTGCATGCGGGGGGCGTTCCCGCACAACGCCGCGGCAACCGCGTCGCCGATGGTGGCCGGGACCAACCCGTCAAGCTTTCCACCTTCCTTGGCCAGGGCATGAAGCAGGACCGTGGTGGAACCGGCCTTCAGTTCGTTCCCGATGGCCGCGAGGGTCCGGGGGCCGACCAGGCCTTTGGCCGAATCAAGCGGGCTGGTTCCCGAATGGCTCCGGAGCGACCTTTGGTCCCTCCACGAGATGTAACGGGTGGCCGGGTGGCCGGCCTTGTCCACCAGGATGGCACCGCCCATCTGCCCGCACAGGTAAAGGCGATCGGCGTCGGGCGCGCGGGCCAACAACCTCGACACGATGTCAACCGTGGCGCGGACCACATCCGTGGAATCCACCTCGAAGCTGCCGGCCGAAATCCACTCAATAGGATCGGGAAAAGATGTTTTTTCCGGATCCCCGACGATCCCGCCATGCTCACCAAGGATGGCGCCCTTGATGCTGGTTGAACCGATGTCAATGCCTATGGCCTTCATCGCAAAAGGGCCAGTGCACGACCGTATCCGCCCCGGGTGCCCTCGATCTTCACCGGGGCAAAGAGAAAGAAGGCGTCCCGGCCCTCGATGGACTTCAGGTTGGTCAGAAACTCCACGACCAGCAGGCCCCGCGATGCGGCCATCCAGTCGGTGAACTGGGAGCCCTTGGGATCAACGCCTCCAAGGGTGGGGCCGTCGGTGCCGACGCAGCGGATTCCGGCATCCGCCAGGTAGGCGACGGCCTCGGGAGTCGGCGAGGGCCATCCCTCCGACAAGCCCTCCAGCGGCCTCGCGAACAGCCCATCCTTACCCGGCGCCGCTGGAAGCGGCTTGAATTCGGCGTCGGAAAACCCGGAATGGAAAAGAACGATTTCCCCGGGCTTGAACGGACGCTTCCGGGCATGTTCCTCGAGGAATTCGCGGGTGACAAGAGGTCCGGCGGGGGCTTCGGTTGAAAACTTGGCCGTTCCCCGAAGCGGTCGCACATCCACCAAGTGGGCTTGGCCCATCATCGATTCAAGGGGGGCCTTTTCCGTGGTCGGCCCCGCCTCCGGCAGCTTGCCATGGCGAGCCTCGAACTCGGTCCTCCATGAGGCAAGGCGGGGATCTGTGGGCAATCCCCTGTCCGTCGCGTCGGGCAGGGAGAACGCCGGCATCACCAGGTGGGTGCCTGCATGGCTGTCGAACATGTGTGTCAGGGCGAAAAAAGGGCCCCTAGACGCCGCGAAGGCGTTCAGAACCTTTCCGACATACCGGCCGCCTTCCTCGCCGGGCCCCCTTCCCGGCCAGACAACCGGGTAGTCCTCGTGCAGCGTCACCGAAAGGTCGGCTACCGATTTGGCCCGGGACCGGGTGATCAACTCGCGGGCCAGGGCCTTGTCGGTCACTGCCAGGCACCGGCATTCCCCGCCAGATCCGCCGGCGTGCTTTGCCGCCAACAGGGCGAAGAAGGCGCCCGTGGCCGGCAGGCTGCCCAGGTTGGTGGCGCATTCCACCCAAATCATGCCCCTCTTTCCGCCGGCTTGGTGCGTGGCCACCGCCAGGTCAGGCAAGGGCCCCATGCTGGCGCCGTCAAGTCCCAGCGTCATCACCCCGTGGCCGGCAAGGTATTCCATCGTCTCCGGCGTGGGGGCTGGCCACCCTGGAGTCTGCCTCCTCAGGGCCGTGGCGACAAACCGGTCGCCCAGCGGAAATGGCTTGTAGTAGGCGTCCGTGTAATCGCTGCGGAACAACACGACATCGCCCGGGCCCAGCCTCCGATGACCCGCCTCCCAAGCCTCCACGACATCCTTTCCGATCAGGTGGCTTTTGCCCGGTTCCGCCTTGTCCCTCAAGGAGGTCACGTCAATCACGCAGGCTTCCCCACAGAACTGCCATGCCGGGACCTTTTCCCCCGTGATCAGGCCCATCGGGCCCGCCCCGGGATAACCCGACCCGGGGGGTGGAACGAAATGGGCGGGTGCGTCCCACTGCGTCCCCGTGTGCTCGTCGATCACCAGCATGTCACGGTGCCGGCCCGTCCTGTTGAAGGTGGCGGTTGGCACCACGGCGAAGGGCGTCATGCCCGACGGCCAGACGCATGGCCTGTCGCGTGCCACCAGAAGGGACAGATCCCTGACAGACTGGGAGGAAACCGCTCCCTGGCCCGTGGAGCGCCCTCCGGTCAGCGCAAGGATCGACAATGCCAGCACCGGCACCCACGCGTTCCTCGACATCGGCATCCCCAAGCCTCCCGCGCGCCTTGTCATCCCGGCACGGCGATGCCCGTCATCGCCGCTGCTTCGGCCAGCTTGGCCGCCACATCCGGCGGCAGGCTGATCCCGCGCTCCATGGCCGCCCGCCGCGATTCCCATTCCCGCTCGCCCGGAAGCGCCACGCGCGGTACCCCGGCGGCGGCCTTGGCGGCATGAATTTCGTCCACAAGGCGGCGCATTCCCTTCTTGTATTCATCCGGATCCGCGATGATGCCAATATCCATGGCGATGAATCCGGCGTTGTGCCATGAAGGCCTGTCCGCCGGATCGAACATCCAGCTGCCCACCTGCCATGTGATCGCCCCCCCGGGAATCACGGCGGACAGCAGTTCCGCCAGCAACCCCATGCCATAGCCCTTGTGGCCGCCCATGGGCGCCAGCGAGGCGGCTTGGGGATAAAGGCTGCCATCCGTGGTCGGCCTCCCATCCAAGCCTATCAGCCAGGTCGGAGGAATCGCCTCGCCCCGCTGCCTGGCCGCGTAGACCTTGCCGCCCGCCACCGCCGCCGTCGCCATGTCCAGGAGGATCGGGTCGCCGCCAGGGACCGGCGCCGCCCATGCCAGCGGATTGCTTCCAAGCACCGGTCCGGTGGAACCAGGCGCCGCCACGCTTGGAATGTCGTTCCCGACCACAAGGCCGAAGAGGCCGTCGCGCGCCGCCATGCAGGCGTAAAACCCCGCGGCGCCGATGTGCCCTGTGTTTCGCAATCCCACGTAGGCCACGCCGACTGTCCTGGCCTTTTGCATGGCCAAACCCATGGCCATGGCCCCACCCACCTGACCCAGAGCGCAATCACCATCCACCACGGCCCAACCTGGTCCCTGGCGCGAAACAGCCGGCGCGCCCCCGGGCTTGTAACCCCCTCCCTGAAGCTTGCGGAGGTAACCGGCAAGCAACTTGGTCCCATGGGTATGCACCCCCATGCTGTCGGCCAGCGTCAACGCCTCGGCCGTGGTGCGGGCATCGGCCTCACTCAATCCTGTGGACAAGAGCGTGGCGCGAACGAAAGCGTCTAACTTGTCGGGAAAAATCAAAAGGGGCCTGCTTTCGCTCATGTTCTGCTTCGCCTTTACAGCCTGCCGGTCAAACGACCCCGTTCACGACGGATCCAAGCACCTCACCACGAATCGCGGCCGCAGCCAACGATGCGGCGGCCCGCCGCAGGCGCCCCACGGCCGGAACGCTGGCGCTGGCGATGTGGGGGGCAAGGATCACATTATCCCGCTTCAATATCGCATGGTCGGGCGGAATCGGTTCGGGTGAAAAGACATCGAGCGCCGCCCCGGAAAGCTTGCCGGTGTCGAGCGCCTCGACAAGCGCTCCGGAATCCACCAGGTCGCCCCGCGCCAGGTTGACAAGCAGCACGCCGGTCTTCATCGCCGCCAGGGTTTGGCGGTTCACCATGCCCCGGGTCTGCGCCGTGGACGGGCAATGCAGCGTCACGCAGTCCGACAAGGCGAACAATCCTCCCAAATCGGATGGCACGCCACTGGCCGCTTCCACCTCCGCGGGATCCGCGACCGGATCATGGACGAGCACCCTGCCGCCGAAGGCGGTCAACCGCTTCACCACGGCCCGGCCGATCCGCCCGAATCCCACCACGCCCACGGTCATGTCCGCGAGCGACCTGAGCGAGGCCAGCGGCGTTCCCAGGCCCCATGTTCCCGCATGGACGCGGTTGCTGTGAACCAGAACCTGCCTGGTCAAGGCCAGAATGAAAGCCAGCGTGTGGTCGGCCACCTCGGCGATGCAGTAATCAGGGACATTGCACACGGGAATGCCGCGTGCCCGGGCGGCTTCGAGGTCGACATTGTCCACTCCGATGCCATAGCGCACGATCGCCTTGGCTTTTTTCATCGCCCCGATCACCTCGGCGTTCAATGGGGCGAACTGCGTGATGACGGCGTCGGCGTCGGCCACGAGGGAAACCAAGTCCGACGCGGTCCGCGCCTGGCCTGAATGGAGCGCGACCCCCGCCGCGGAAAGGATTTCCTTCTCTAATTCAAGATCGGGAAAGGTATAGTCCGTGACAACGGCGCGCATGGGATGGCTTCCGGCGGGAAAGGGCTGGCAGTTGCCCGGACTGTCGCGGGTTTCAGGCTAACCGAGGGGCTACCCCGGTCAATCCCCTCGCGGTGCAAGCCGGTGGCGCCTGACCGGAAGCACCTGCGCCTCGGCCGAGACGGGGCCCGCGCTTTCCCGGGCCGTTGCGCGCAGGACAATCGGGGCGTTGAATGGGCCGGATTCCTCGTCGAATTCAAGGGTGA
>Ga0214917_10005702_pt1 | contig 13202 bp, 21 predicted proteins | sample LL_1208_BB_MetaG_FD_177983 | JGI IMG/M metagenome (GOLD analysis project Ga0214917, IMG submission 177983) | Freshwater microbial communities from Lake Lanier, Atlanta, Georgia, United States - LL_1208_BB | ecosystem: Environmental > Aquatic > Freshwater > Lake | place: USA: Georgia | collected... | reverse complement strand
ACCAAGATTATGGAAAAAGAAGAGCGCGGCGGCAGCAGAGAATCACAAATCAGATTGAGGAGCTAAGCAATGGGCATCGCAGACTGGATACCAACTATTATTAACGTAGGCTCGTCTCTGTTCGGAGGCGGTGGTTCTTCTGCACCGTCAGCACCGTCTAGTAGTGGCCTCGATTGGGGTTCCATCCTTCAAGGAGTCGGTCAACTTGCCTCTCGGGTAGAGATGGTTCCAGGCGCAGGGGCTCTTGATGAAGATATTCGTAAGGCAAACCGTTTTAACTTGCTTGCAGGGCTACTTGGGGGCGCAGGTCAGATTGCTGGTTCTCAAATGCAAGCCTCGGAGAAGCGAGGTTTAGGGCAAGATTTGTCAGCTATATTAAGCGGGAAAGGTACTTATACGGGAGAAGCAATAAAGAAAGGGGTATACCCAGAAAGTTTGCTTGGTAAAACATTAGAAAATGGGATTGTCCCTCCTCCAACGCCACAATCAAAGTCTTCTGCAATTTTCGGATTGATGAACAAGTATCCGAACCAAGCAAGCCAGATCCTCGAACTGGGGACGAAGATGCAGGATGCTGAAGCGGCGGCAGTTAAAGCTGAACAAGACCGACGAGCAACCGCATTGACAAATGCCGCCAATATCTTTGCTAAGCCAGGAATTGGGAACGTTCCCCCAACAATTGCAGAACAGATTGCAGCTCAAACGGGACTCCCAGTTGAAGGCATTCGACCTCAATTAGCACAAATAAGACAGCAAGCAGAAGAACAAACAAGGCAAGAAGCGGCAGCCCGAGAAGCCCTAGTCGAACAACGGCAAAAAACAGGTGCATTAGCAGAAGAAAGAACGGCCACCGAACAGCAAATGCGAGGGCCTAGGCTTCAAAATATGGAGGCATCCGCAAGAGCGGCGGAAGCAACCATCCCTTACAGAGAAGCGCAAACCGAAAGGACTCGCGTACAAACAGAAATGCTTCCATTACAACAACAACGGGAAGCGGAATCGGCGGCTCGTTCTGCGCTTAACACAGAGTTCAATTTTAACAATCAAACTATTACAGCCATCGATCGGCAAATCGATCAGTTAGGAAAATTGCTCCCACAAACAGATGAAGATAAAAAGGCAATAGAAACGACTTTTGCTGATTTAGACAGCCAAAGAAAGGCACTATTTGCTCGGAACAATCAACTTCAACAGCAACTCAGAAGCGGCCAACAATTTGCGCCCCCAGCAGCACAGCAAGGAATTCCGATAACAGCGACAACTCAACAGCAAGTCGTGGACGCTCTTCAGCAACTAGGATTAAGCCAAGACGAAATAACCTCGTATCAACAAGGCATTAGTAAGTTACCTACAACTCAAACAACAACCCAACCCCTTGCAGTACAAGCAACGCCAACTGCAACCCCAACACCTGAAGCAACCCGCAACCCTTTAGCAGGATTAATGGGAAGGACCACTAGGGCGAACGCGAGTGGAAAACAATTAGAGGAGTCAGTCGCGTTTGAGAACGCTGTTGCGAAGATAGCGCCAGAATATATTGAATATAAAACTGCGTACGCAGATACAGAGAAGGCTTACAAGAAATTACAAAAAGCTTTTGCCCAAAACAACCCTGCCGCGACAAATGGAGCGATTACCGAATTTATCCGTAGCCTCGATAGGTCCGTAGTGCAAAAAGGTGATAGAGAAGCATTTATGCGGGGCGTTTTAACTAAAAAAGATGAGATGCTGGCCTATGCAAATAGCTGGTTAGGCAGAAGCGTTGATTTACCCCCTGAGGCAAAACAAAGAATTGAAAATTATGCAAAATTAGCGCGTGATTATTATCAAAAGTCTGAAGAGGCAGCCCAAGTCGTCGCCCTCCAATTAATAGAAGACCGCAATAATAAGATAAGAGATACAAGTTTCAATAAGTATTGGAACGGCGACCCTGATAAAGGCGTGTTAGACCTTGTTACTGCAAACAAACTTGGTGTTCCATTTGGGACACCAACGGGGACAAGGCAGCCACAAAAACAACCAAGAGCATTCAATCCAAAAGCCGGAATCTTTTAATATAAAAGGGGAATATGCCACCAGTATTAAAAACTAATCCACTTACCGGAGAAGAATTTCTGGTTGAACCCGCTGATGTTCCAGAGTTTGATCGCCAAGTAGCCCAAGCTCAAGAAGACACTGGGTATCTTTCAGGGATACAGGATTGGGCCACGGAAAGAAGTAAAGATTTTGCGGGCAATATCCTTGCAATGGGAAGCGCGTTTTCTCCAGTGGGCGATTACACTCTTGATGCACTAGCAGGGCTTATCCCAAATGTTGAGGCGTCTGACCTAAGAAGTCTTGCAAATCAGTATCGGCAAGAAAATCCAAAAACTACATTAGGGTATGAAGCTCTTGGGGCCTTTACTCCTATGGGCATTTATAAAAGGGCCGGATCGCTAGGCGAAGCTGCTTTAAGGTCTCCGGTTATTACTAACTTACTTGAATCGTTTGTAAAAGGTTCTTCTAGACCTAGCCCCGAGGCGGATATGGTCGCACGCATTTTAAGTGGCGGAGTCGAAGCGGCTGGTGCTGGTGGAATGATGGCATTGGGCAGTGGTCTTAGTCGAACTGGACTACCTTCGTATTTAGGCTCAAAGCTTGGGATTCCAAATACAAAGATGCCAGATACCGTTCTATCTCGGGGCGAACAACAGATAGTTGAAACGCTCGGCAAGGAAGAAGTGGCGGGCATGACACCCGAAAAGATTCAACAAGCTATCGAGTCACAAAGATTAGCAGCAGAAGCCGGACAAGGCGGGATGGAGACCGTTGCCGAATCACTAGGGCCAGTTACTCAAGGCATTGCTGGAACGTATGCTCAAGGACCAGCAGGGCTTGAAATTGCTACTCAGGCATTAGAAGGTCGGACATCGCCTGAGACTCTTAATCAGCAAATGGGCATGATCATGGAGCCATTGGGTAAATCAGAAGGCTTTTTACCATCTCAGCGAGAAGGGTATGAAGCTCTTGAAGAAACATTACAAAAAGGGCAACAGGCACTATCAGCCCGGGGCAAAGAAATCTATCAGGGAGCATTTAAGGAAGAAGTGCCTTATCGCGTTGTTAATGAATATGGACAAGAAGAGGTCCCCCGTCAGTTTGGGATAAATCAACCATACAGGCAGGAAGCATTGCCACCAAAAATTGAATTTTCTCCTGAAATTACACGGGCATCAGAAGATCCTACTTATCAATCTCTTGCCAGCAATTATATTGCTACAACCTATCCGAAGGGGGAAGCGGCTCCAGATATTAGAAGTCAAGAAGTTGCGAACCAAGTAGCCTCGCAATTAAAACAAGCATTAAAGAACCCACGAAAATACCTAGAAGAAACGCAAATAAAAATTGCAGATATTCCAGGAAGGAAGCTTCTTAAGACTATTGAGGATGAATTAGTGGCTCGGAATCCCGACTTGCCGCAAAGAAGATTAGCTTATAAAGAAGCTGCACCAGAAGTAAAAGGAATGAGTGCGGATGTTGAACAACAAGTTCAAAACATCCTAAGTGGTGGACCTTTAGGGCAGCCGGGCGAGCGGTTAATGAGTTCTGAGGTAGATCCAGATTCATTCAAAATGATTGTAAGTGCAGTAGAAAAGCAAGGCGGGCAAGAAGCCGTTGATAAGATAAAACGCTCAGTAGCAGGTGCGATTGAACGAGCTTACAGCCAAGAACAAGGTCAGCGATTAATTAATGCCCCGTTTGAAAAAGGAAACGAACGCTTTCAAAAGATGGTGGCACTAGTCGGAGAGGAACGCGCCACGAAGATGCTTTCTCAAGTAAGGCGGCTAACCGACTTCGTTAAGTTCAAAAACAAAATACTAGGGGGGTCCCCTACTCAGCCACGGCAAGAGATGGCAAGACAAATTCGAGAGTTAAACGAAACAACGATTGCCGATAACGTTGATAGCTTTTTGAACTTCGTTGCGGGTAGGCGTGGAGTCCGAAGCTGGATAGTTGATACTGCAAAGAGCGTTCTTGGAACAAAGAATAACCCTATTACAGATAAAGAGATTGCTAAGTACTTGTTTAGCCAAGGCGACGATGCAGTGACAAAGCTAAAAGCAAGTCAGATGTTTTTACGCGATCTTCAAAAGACCAAAGCTGGACGTAAAAAGATTGATAGTTTGTTTAATAGCTATATTCAAAAAGAACTAAGCACAGCATTGTCAGCTAGCGGGCTATCGAGATTAACAGCCGAAGAATAAAAAGTTGCGTAAATAGGAGAATAACAATGGGCTTTGACGGCAGCGGAAACTACACAAGAACGAACGGCACGTTAAGCGGAAGCACTCTCTGGGCTCAAAGAGCAGCACAAGCTAACCCCATAATCTCGGCAACAGAGCACGATGCCGAAATGAACGATGTGGCTACCGCTTTAACGGCTTGTGTCAAAGCGAACGGCTCAAAGGCGGCCACGGGCAATCAGCCTATGGCGGGGTTTAAGCATACGGGCGTAGGGAATGCCACAGCATCGGACCAGTATGCCACGCTTGGACAAATTAACACTTCGCTTTCAACAGGTGCTTTAAGCGTAACCAATGCCTCAGCAGGTATCACCGTTGGATCTGCTGCAACTACAACCCAAGATTGTTCCGTAAACATCGGGGAAGGGCGAACAGGCTCAGGAAATGCCTACGTGGATCTAATCGGCGATACCACCTATCCAGACTATGGATGTCGTTTGATTCGTGGTGGCGGCGCAAATGCTAACTCCGAATTGGTCCATCGGGGGACTGGGAACCTTAGCTTTTATGGTTCAGATGCTAGTGCGATTACCCTTTTTACCTCCGCAATAGAACGGGCTCGGGTTACATCCGGCGGCAATCTTCTTGTCGGGACAAATACCGATGATAGTTTCCCCGCCATAACCCAAGAATATTTTTATAAGCCGAGCGGATCTCATAGATTGAAGGTGGCAAGCGACAGTATTGCCAATACTGAGTTTGCGGATGTGGTTGCACAGGGCAAAGTCGGCTCGAATACGCGATGGGCTCAGATCCTTGCTTACAAGCACTCAGGAATCACCGATGCGTGCGGAGCGGTCAGACTCCAAGCCGAAGACGGGCAATTTAACAGCCTATGGCACGACAACACGGATGTTTTGAGGACATCAACTTCTGAATCCAATATTGGGACAACAGGGGGGACGATTGTTGGAACCCAAACTTCGGATATTCGGTTAAAAGAGGATATAGTGCCTCTTGCTTATGGCTTAAACGAAATAAAGCAATTAGAACCTTGTGCGTTCAAATATAAAGCCGATCCAGCTACCCCACAGTTGGGGTTCATTGCTCAGGATGTCATCAACGTAATCCCAGAGGCGGTCTACGACACGAAGGAACGCATTCAAGGGGAAAACCCCAATTTGACAAAACTCGCAATGGATTACAGCCGTTTGATTCCCGTGCTTGTTCAAGCCGTCAAAGAACTCAGCTTAACGGTTGAATCATTGGAGGCTAGAATTGCAGTTTTAGAGGGGGCATAAATGACCGAGGAAGATCGGGTAAGCCTTTGCGATGTTGTCGAACACCTTCGGACACAAACGGAGGCGATTGTAGAACTAACACGAAACGTCACCGCTCTTTCCACTTTGCCGACCAGCCTTACCTTACAGGCTCAATCGGTTGCCGAAATTCGATCAGACTTAGCGGCTATCGAGACGCGACAGAGTGCCCTAATCTCTCAGATAACCTCGCTCACAACGCAAGCGATTCAGAGTCATCGGCCAGCTCACTTGATACAGGTCGGTGGCTTTACACTTGCCGTGACGCTCTTGATTCTTAACTTATTAGGCTATAGCGCAGGAATGAAAAATGGCCGATTTGAAATCGTTAGAGAACACGCCGCTAATGAAGATGCTCATACGAGATGAGGGGTTCCACAATCGAATGTACACCTGCCCGCGGGGGAAGCTTACTATCGGCGTGGGCTTTAATTTAGAGGCAAACGGTTTGTGTGATCAAGCCATTTTTGTCCAGCTAAGACACGATATTGCAAAGTCCCAAGGCTCTGCTGAAAAAGTGGTTGGTCCAGCTTGGGGTGAGATAGATGAGGTGAGGCAAGATGTTTTGACCAGTATGGTGTTCCAGATGGGTGCCGGAGGGTTTGCTAAGTTTACCGATACCCTAGCCGCCGTCAGAGAAAAAAAGTGGGCAGAGGCGGCCGATCACATGCTAAACTCACGGTGGGCGAAGCAAACAGGCAAGCGCGCTCGACGATTAGCAGAAATGATGAGAACGGGGACCTATGTCAAATAAAACAAACGCAGTAGCTAACGCTTCTTTCGCGTCAAGCGCGGGGCTCTTGTCTTTGGCTCAGACAATTGACCTTCCCTCTAATCTCACTGGAGTCGGTGAGCCGATTGGGTTGGTACTAGCACTTATCGGCACTGTGCTGAAATTGGTTCAGTTTTTTCAACAAAAAAAATAAGGAGACTCGTATGGCTTGTGGCGGAAAGAAAGGCGGTAAAAAAGGCGGGAAGGGTGGCAAAAAGTAACTCTCCCCTACCCTCTCGTGCCCCCTACTGGCTTGGATTTAGCCAAAAAGTGGGTGGAGAGGGTCCCCTGAGAGGTGAGGGGAGGGGTTTTGGAGGCAAATGCGATGAAAAAACTGATTCCCCTCATACTTCTCACCGCTTGTTCGGCAGAGCATCTGAAAGTAGCAGAACAGGTCTTGAGTGCGATACAACGTCACTCCAAGAGTTCTGCCGAGCCATCGGTTGCACCGAGTCCCACACCGACGATAAAGCCCCTAGTTGCCCCGACAGTGGCACCGACGCCGACCCCTAGCCCGATTGTACTCGTTGAAAACAAAGAGCCCGTACAAGTCAAATGTGGGGCTCGGAACCCTAATGACGGACCAAAGCGAGGGTTTGTATGGAAACCGAACTCTGATACTCAGAAATGGGCCGTTGCGATTCTCCCGAACGACCTCGGACCAGAGCTAGAGTGTAGCTTTGCCGGATTGAAAACCCGTCACAAAGGGGCTCACCACGATGAGATTGGCACCGCTGGAACGAGGCAAGTTCATATTCTCGATGGTTGGACTGGGGAAAGGCTAGAGAAAAAACATGGCCGAATTGTGGTCCGATGCGGATGCGTACACTGGACTATTCCGCGACCTTCAAAACGAGTCGATTAGTTTTTGGCCGTTTCCGTAGCGGCCTCTCATTGTTCCAAGTTTCCAACAGTTCCCCGACTGTTTCCCAAGATAAATTGGATTCCTTTTTAAGCGCAATAAGGTACCGGAGCGGGTGCAGCTGGACCGCCTCTCGCTCATATTGAAAGATGCAGCTCTTATTCATCGGCACCAGCTCTCCAGCCTCTTGTAAAGTCATCTCGCAAAACTTCCGCAAATTGTAGAAAAAGTTTTTCTTGTCGGTCTTATTCATCTCTTGCTCAACTTGTTCACATATGTGAACATCACTGTACCCCAGCAGTAAACGGGGTGCAACACAAAAACAAAGAGGCAAAGATGAAAAAGTCAAAGCGCGAATACATGGACGGGTTCCGCGAGATTCGGGAATACGTTCATAAGTCGGTGTCGAATTTAAAACAGCTTAAAAAACTGTCCGAAGAGTTACGATACCTAAAGTATTACAATTCTCGTTTCGATGGGGCGACGATTTGCGCTGCCCACGAAGCACTCGACAGCAATAACTTTATACTTATGGACGAGCTAGTCGCTGAGGGCTTTGACTTCAGCATCTACGCTAACTCTGATGAAATGTTTATTTGAAAAAGGAACACGATGACGAACAATCTTCCAGCACTCTCAATGAAAGACGTTGAAACAATGGCTAACGTCGTATGTAAAAGCGGCCTCTTCGGAGTCAAAGATCCAACGCAAGCGATGGCGTTGATGCTCCTCTGCCAGGCTGAAGGGCTGCATCCAATGGTTGCGTGCCGCCAATATCATGTCATCCAAGGTCGTGCCGCGATGACCTCACAGACCATGATGTCAAAGTTTCTCGCAGGTGGTGGACGACAGGAAATCCACTCTTTGAACGAGAAGGAAGCGGACATAACCCTTTCGCATCCCGCCGGCGGTTCTGCACGAGTAAAGTGGACGTTTGAACAAGCGACAAAAGCCGGATTGACCAACAAAGACAACTGGAAGAACCATCCTCGCAGCATGCTCCTCCGGAGGGCTCAGAGTGAAGCGGTCAGGGCGGTGGCGCCTTTCGTTCTTGAAGGCATCCCAACTGCCGATGAAGCTGAGGAAATCGAGCCGATGAACCCAACTCTGCCCCTGCGTCCCGATGTTGTAATTGAAGCGATGAGACCAGATCCGGTCTATTCTGAATTTGTCTTAGATAAAACTTGGGACCGAGACACAAAAGCTAAAGTAGCGCGGAAGGTCACCGAGCTTAAGGGCATCGTCGATAAGACGGGCATCGCAAAAATACCCGAAGAGTCGATCGCAGCGTTCGATGAATATCTTGCTGGCGTGATGCGGTCACAAGACCCAACGGAAGCCGAGATTGAGGTAGCATTTGAGACCTTCCAAGGCTAAACACAAGGGGACTCCGGTCCCCATTCAAAAAGGGAACACAATGATATACGAAATTGAGCAACAGATTGAGGAGCTTTTACTTGAATCCGAAGGCGAAATTACCGAGGTAGTCGAGAGGCTCCTTGAGGACAAAGAAAAGGCCGAGAAATGGCTGCATGGAGTCACCCGTGCGTACCTGAATGAAGTAGCGCGGTTAGAAGGGCTAAGCCACGAAATCGCTCGACTCAACCAACTGAAGGCCGACACCGCCAAACGCATTGAACGCCTCAAAGACTCTGCCGGACGGCTAACGGGTGGTCAGAAGGCTGATCTAGGGTACGCGAAGATTAGTTTTAGAGCCTCTGAAGCTTTAGAGATTGAGCAGGGATTTGAAGAGAAAATACCCGACGATTATCTTGTCCCTAAATGGTACGCGGATAAGCAGAAGCTCAAGGCAGCTCTAAAAGCAGGGGCGGAGGTGCCGCACTGCAAGCTGGTTCAACGACAGAATGTGATAATCAAATAAAGGAGAAACACGATGAAAACACGCAACGATTTGGCGCACGAATACGCAATGCAGTTCTTTGAACAGAAGGACTCTGGGTTACTTTTAAAGATGGTCAGCGAAGCATACTTAGCTGGTTTTAATAAAGCCGTTCAAGATACAGAAGAGCGCATCATGAACGAGTTTTACGACAAGTATGGCGCGGAAGCGCACGCAAAGTTTGCGCTTGCGATTGAAGCGTATGAAGAACCGGAAACCGAGCCACTATTTTGCCCTTACGTTTTAGTGCGCTCCGCCAATTCAGGGGTGCATTTTGGCAACCTTGCAAGCAAGAAGGGCGATGAAGTTACTTTGTTGAAATCCCGTCGAGTATGGGCATGGGCAGGGGCTTGTTCCCTCTCTCAGATGGCGGTAGAGGGCGTTAAAAAACCGGACGAGTGCAAGTTTTCCGTCATCGTTCCAGAGATAACGGTTTTGGGCGTTTGCGAGATTATTCCGCTGTCGCCTGACGCTGTGCAGAATCTTTATGGAGTGCCTGAATGGAAGATCTAAGCTATGGCTCTGGCGATGGCTCTGGCGATGAAGATGAAGGCGAAGCATGAAGGAAATGGAAGATTTAAACGATACTCTCTGCTTTGGCGATGGCCGCGCTGCTGATTTTCATTCCGGTGTCGGGGCAAGCTCAGGGTTTGGCTATGGATGGGGTACGAGCCTTGGCCATGGCTATTCCGGTAATGGGTCGGGCTTTGGGTTTGGTGACTACCGCGCTTTTGGCGATGGCGCATCCAATTCGGACGGAACGGGCCACGGCTTTGGGCCTGCGGACGGCAGTGGTCACTTTGACGGGATAAGCGAGATGGAAGACGAATGAATCTGGTTACCCTGTTAGGCTCTGGTGTCGGCTGCGTCAGCGGTTGCGGGTTCGCCACCGCCTTCGGCTGGGGTTGCTGTCAAAGCTTAGGCAACGGAGCCGGATACCCAGAGGGTGACGGGATGGGTTCTGGTGTCGGCGACGGGATGGGTTTCGATGACGGCGGTGGCTACGTTGAAGAGCCTCAGGAGTAAACAAAAAACCCTCCATATCCCATTCAGGACGTGGAGGGTCAAAAAAGAAACACAAGACGACTTTACGCTATTCCGCAATAATCATCAATCCATCGGATAGCTTCATCTACGCCATAGCAGACTTTGACTCGGTATCCTTGGTTCTCTAATAAATTAAGCCAGAACTTCTGAACATCGCTTAATTTGCCTTTTGGCTTCTTCATCTCGATGAACAACCCGCCATACTTGCTGTTTACAATCGGAACAAACAAGTCGGGAACGCCTGATTTTACGCCTTCTTTTTTAAGTTTGACGGCCACCGCCACGTGCCGATCTCCTCCGTTCGGGATAGCAAACACGGGGATACCTTTGAGCGCACAATAATCAACAACAGCGCATTGAATCTGATGCTCACTCAGATCCGGCATCTCTATCGTAGAACCCGAAACCTTCTGCTTTTTCTTCATTGCGTATCCATTTATTGTCAGAGATTTTAGTGAAGCCGTCAGACTGGGGTTTAGGAGGCTCTATGAGAACCGCTGGCGACACGTCCAGCACTTCCTTGCCTACGACACCTACTGATTTGAGGAGCTTAACTTGGTGCCTTAGAAGCTCCCTACAGGCAGGGTCTAGATGCGCTCGGTCAGCCATGGCGATGACAAGTTTGTGATGCAATTCCAGTTGAGCCTGAGATATGTCGGACCACGGCATCCCGCCGAGCCTATCCTCACGGGTCTTATACCCCCATGCGCCTATCGCTATGCCCAACAAAGTCAGAAAAATGATGATGATATTCATTGAATGAGCCTTTTTGCCCACCAAGACCGAACGGGCAGAATCTTAACAACGCCAGTGTCGAGTTCTTTTTGACTTTCTTTGACTAGGTTTTCGAGCTTTTTAAAATGGCCAGCGGCAATCGACTCAGAAAACCCGCACCGATCTTCAAGAATCTCACGCATAAAATCGATGTGAAGGAGAAAGTCTCTGATGGCCCTCTGCCTGATGCGAAGGGGATGGTCGAGGGGGGCGCGAAGGTCTAACACAAGCCTTTCGATGACACCGCACCAGAGCGAGTGCTCCTGAATACGGCCTACGTCGTCATCGTCGGTGAAGGGGATGATGTGCTTTATTTCCATCTCGCGCCCCTTAATTAATTAGTAATCGACAGGTTCCCCATAACAATCTTTATGTTTCGACCAGCCTGGGGTCACGCAGCGGTCATCTTCCTCTACACAGCCGAGAATCATCACCGTGATCCAGACAAGTGAACAAAGCAAAATCCAGCCCATATCAGCCATGCCAGACTGCTTCCCACCTTTGATAACTTTGAGGTCCGGACGGCTAGCAATGGCTTCTTTTTGGTCCATAATAGCCCTCATAAGCTTACTCATCTGAGCATCATCAATGCGACGCTCCTCTTTCGTGCCATCACTGAAAAACTTGATTTGATACAACTCGCCTTTTCTTATTTCTGTTTTGCAATCAATTATGCGTTTCATTTTTGTGTTTCTTTTTACTCGTTCACATCTGTAACAACTTAATCTCTATCTCGTACTGCTCTATTTCTTTTTGGATGCGCTCCTTCGCCTGAGCGATGCGGCGTATCCTATCATCTTCCGCTTTTTGCCCTTCGTCTATGGTTTTTTTCATCAAAATCCGTTCTTCTCTTCGCGCCCATTCCGCTAGCTCAAACTGCATCTCGCGGACGGCGCGCTGCTTCCGAATCAACAACGCGGCTCCTGGTATCATTGTGGCCTCCCAACGCTTTCAATCCATTTTCTTTGCTTTTCTGCAAACCGATTCAACGGCCATTTTAAGTACAATACTTCCCCTAATTCGCCTAATCGCTCGTGGCACCTATAGATTTTCTCCGCGAGATACAACTGTTCGTGCTTGAATTGATTCAATCTCCGAATCGCTGCTTCGTCGTTTTCGTCCACTCGTACCAGTAATGCATTCATCATTCGAGCATTTTTCTGAAGGTCGCCGTACAACGATTTGCCCAAACTTTGCAGGTCGCGAATCTCGATTTTCTTTTTTTGTGTGTCGGTAAGTTCCATTACTGCCCCCAATTAAAACGGTAAAAACTCATCATCGTTCGGGTGCGCTTTCGCGGGTGGTTGTATCTCAACGATGTCAGTCACTCGCGCATCTCCGAACATTTTACCGTTGTGCTCTTTGCCGCCTAGTTTGCCTTTAATCTCAACGATTGCCCCAATTCTGGCGTGTTTTGCAAGCTCTCCATCGATTGTTAAGATAGCGAAGTTCTGCCCAAACTTTGTAAGGTCTAAGTCAATTCGTATCTTCGAAAGGGAGCGTCCATCTTTCGACCAAAACTCTTCCACTGATTTGACTTCGCCACGCACTCTAAGCACGTTTACAACTGATGTATCTGTCATGGTTTTTTCCTATCGTTTAATCGTTTAATCGTTACTTCGTCCAATCAACAGCAACTAATTCCGGTCCCCAGATGTCCGAAAAATTAAGGTCGGTTTTCGGTTTTTCTCGCAACAGTTTCAACGTTTCCCGAGCGATTACAACTAGGCGAATATCGTCTTTGTCTATCGCTTCGCTTAAGAGGCTCTCTACAGCTTTCAGTATGTACTTTTCTTCGTGCGCTCGATAAGCCTCGATATGAGCCGTCGCCTCTTCCTGAAACTTTCTTCTTCCAAGCGTCCAAGCGTTTTTTTGGTTGAGGGATTCCGCGCTCTCTTCGATTAGTTGTTTTGCTCTGGCATCGTCTATCATTTCTACCATCCTCCTTTTTTTGGTTGTGGTTCTATTTTTATCTCTCCAACGAAACGGTAAATCGCCCCTTGAAAATCTAATGCAAACTTGGCCGTCTCTCCGTGGCGGGCCTTGGTTATCGACACGTGCGTAACGCGCTTGTCATCCTCTTGCTGTGAAAGGAATTGGACATAATCGGCTTCTCTTCCCCATGCGTCAGAATCAGCGATGTATGCCGTATCAATCTCTTTGTTGTTTTTTTCCGTTGAAGCCGCTCGGTTAAGCTGTGCGAGTGCTATGACAACGCCTTTTCCTTTGTGAGCTTCTGTTTTTAGGCTGATAGCTAAATCCTCCATCTCCTCACGGCGGCTGTTAAACTTTCCTCCGCGCACCT
>Ga0214917_10005700_pt1 | contig 13205 bp, 12 predicted proteins | sample LL_1208_BB_MetaG_FD_177983 | JGI IMG/M metagenome (GOLD analysis project Ga0214917, IMG submission 177983) | Freshwater microbial communities from Lake Lanier, Atlanta, Georgia, United States - LL_1208_BB | ecosystem: Environmental > Aquatic > Freshwater > Lake | place: USA: Georgia | collected... | reverse complement strand
TGCAGAGCCTACAGGCATAAAGGATAGACTTCATACATGAATCAGCAATCAAAGGTTGCCGTTATCGGTGCCGGTGTAATGGGTGAGGCCCTTATTGCCGCTTTGATTTCATCTGGTGTTGACCCTGATCGAATTACTATCTCTGAAAAGCGAGAAGATCGTGCGCAAGAGCTGGTTTCAAAGTATTTAATTAATGCCGCACCGTTAACCTCGAATGTTGCTGATGCAGATGCCTTGTTGTTGGTAGTTAAACCTCAAGATATGGCATCGGTTTTAATGGAGATTAAGGACTCGATCAATCCATCATCTGTAGTGATCACCTTTGCTGCCGGTAAGACAATCTCATTTATTAGCAATGGCCTTGGAACTGGTAATCCAGTCATTCGAGTTATGCCAAATACTCCTACCTTGGTTGCACAAGGCATGGCAGCAGCGTCAATGGGTGCAGGTGTCACAGCTGCTCAACGTGATTTTGTTCTTGGTTTTCTAGGTGCAACGGGCAAGGTTATTGAGGTATCTGAAGATCTGCAGGATGCCGTAACTGCAACAAGTGGTTCGGGACCTGCTTACTTCTTTGCTTTTGTTGAAGCAATGGTTGCGGGGGCTAAAGAGCTTGGGCTTTCAGATCAAGATGCAACAACCCTTACGATTCAAACTATCGTGGGAGCTGCCAAGTTGCTGAATGAATCAGGCAAAAGTGCAACAACCTTGCGCGAAAATGTAACTAGTCCAAATGGAACAACCGCTGCTGCACTTGCTTCATTTAGTAATGATAACTTGGATGCAATAGTTGCTAAGGCGATGAAGGCGGCCCGCGATCGTTCGCAGGAATTAGCGTGAAACGCTTACTTTCCTTTGCTGTAATCGCTTCACTTGTTTTTACTCCAACTGCACACGCTGCTCCCATGAAGATCTCGGTAAAGCCTTTGCAGTTGCTGACAACTGTTGGAACTCCAGATGAGGTAAGTGGGGTAGTGGCTTCAGGTAGATCGCTAGTAATTTATGGAAGCAAAGCAAGTAATGCTTATGCACGTGCCATTGATACCACCGGAAAAGAGTTATGGAACCTATCTCTGGATCAATCAGCGGCATCTATTGCAACCGCAGCAGCTGTAGATGCTGCGGGTGATATCTGGATAGCTGGTGCTACACCTTTAGCTTTAGGTTCAACTCCACCAACACCCACTGCAACACCAGTAAATCCAGATAACGCAGTAGTTCCACCGGCAACGTTGGTAGGTAATTTACAAGCGGTAACGATCTGGAAAGTCACCGCTTCAGGAACGCTAGCTTTCACTAATACTTTACCAACAAGTTCAGTGTTGTTTCCTACCTCAATCTCAGTTGATCGCAATGGTGCATCCATTGTTGGAATCATCGGTAATGAAAAGGGTACCGCAGGCTTTTTAGTCAATTCCGATAAAGAAGGAGTGTTTGGAAAGCTTCTTCAAATTGGTGCAGTATCAACAACAGCCGATGCTGTGGTGCGCCACGGGGATGGAAGTTTTACCATTGCTGGATCAAGTAGTGAAACTTTGGCTGGCAAAAAAGTTGCAGGTTTAACTGATGGCATTCTGATCAAAATCTCCAAGGCCATGAAGATTACAAATGTTATTCGAAGCTCGGCTGTTAAAGGAAAGCGAATTTGGAATAGTGCCACATCTACATTGCTACTAGGTGGAGAAGTTGTTGTTGGAACTAAAAGTGAGACTGCTATTACCAAGTTTTCATCAACATTTGCACCAATGTGGACTTATCGTTTTCCGTCTACAGGTCCTGCGATGACCGCTGGATCAACTTATGCGTTGTTTATTTCAAATGGTGCAACCCCTCAGCTCAATTGGAAACCAAAGGTTGCAACACCTTTGCTTCTAACCTTTGACACAAAAGGCGCCATCATCGCGGCTGATAGCGGGCCGGTAGGGCAAAAGGAAGTGCTGGGAGTCCTAGTATCCAAGGAGTTAGGGCTCTTGGTGGTCACATCAAGCGCAGAATCGGTTTCGATTTTTACCCTCATTCCGCGGTAACCTAAACCCCCGCACATACAGTGCGTACATTAGAAATGAGAGCGTGAGTTATGGGTTCCGTAATTAAGAAGCGACGCAAGCGCATGGCGAAGAAGAAGCATAAAAAGCTTCTCAAGAAGACTCGCATTCAGCGCCGTAACGCTAAGTAAAAAATTACGGTTTAAGAAGTGCAAGCTTTCCATTAATAGTGGCAAGCAAGTGTTTAACTTTGTTTACAGTTACCCAAGCGCTCTGAGTAGGTTCAGAGCCTTGGGTGCTGCTAACTAGGCGGATTGCAGATTGGCCAAGGTCTTTCTTGCTTGTATCTAGAGCACATAATCTCTCTTGGCAGTTAAAGATAATAGTTTTTCCATCGGTGGTGATGTACTCACCTGGTATTCCAAAATTTTCAGTGGTCACCTTAGATACCTTTGTTGGATTATCTAAAAACGCCCAACGAATTTGATTTGCCTTTGGTGCTGTGGCTGCAGAGGCTGCAAGCCAGGTAGCAAACACACCTGAACTTGTCTTTGCTAATGCAACATCAAAACCAAAGATCAGTGCATCATCAGTTGAAATGTCAAGTGTTTGATATTGCCACGCTGTTGCTTCAACTGAAGTTCTGGTTGCGATTCGGACCGCTCCAGCTGTCATTTCCTTCTTTTGATTCATAGAAATTACAGAGTCGTATGCAACATATGTTGTTGTCCCATCAAAGATTGCCTGTAGATGGAAACCAACATCACCTGTAGTGCGACCATCTGTTTTGCGATCACCATCAACTAATTCATATCTCCAAGGAGCACCCTTGGTGCGGACTGCACCTAGCAATACACCTTGGGTCTCATCACGGTAAAAGACCTGAACGGCGCTAGCAGATGCAACACAAGCGTTCGCTACGCTGACATCACTTGAAGTGCGTACACGTATTGGATCTTCATAATTATTGACAGCTAGACCATTTCCATCAACGGTTTCAAAGGCAAAGTTCTTTCCGTTGTAGGTTGCATAGCGAAGATCCTTTTCAGTTGCATCGCTATAAAAGATATGCAGTGTTTGCTTTACTCCGCTGCCATTAACACACATACTGATAGCACCAGAAATGTTGTCTGTAGTCCTTCCACCAGATCCACCCGCGCCATCAACAGTTACTTTTTTCCAGCCCTTGCCTTCATAGGTTGCAAGTTTCAGATCACCGCTCTTGGTGTCGGTGTAGGCAATTGCAGGCTTTCCATTAAAAGTTGTACTTGCAACTGTCTTTCCATCAGCTGTGCCATCTAGAACGGTGCTCTTCCAGCCTGGTTGAGGAACAACAGCCTTTGTTATAACCGCTTCTGATACCCCTAAGGCATTTTTCGCGGCAACACTAAATGTGTATGAAGTTCCATTCTTTAATCCTGTGATTAGCAAGGGACTAGTTAGAGTCTTTTTCTCTTGGCCTGTCTTTACATTCTTGACAATATATTCAGTGATCTGAGCGGTACGAAGGTTTGTAGGAGGATCAAAGGAGATCAATGCAGATGAATCACCGGTAAAAGCTTGAGCATTGCGTGGTGATTGTGGCAAATCTGTTGCAACACCAACAGGAGGTTTACTGCGTAGATCCTCCATCATTGCTAGCAACAATGGTCCTGGCTCCTTGAATATTTCACCTGGATCAAGATTTGGAGTCATTACCGAATCGACACCTGCTTTTGAAAAGGTTGCTTCATCTAAGTGAGAGGTAGATGAACCCGACTCGTAACGAGCCGGTGTATACATCTTTGGCTTGACCCCACCATTTGCTTTGACAGCGTTTGCACCTGACCATACCAATGAAGAGGTAAGTGCAACACCTAACTCCTTTGATGGAGTTGGAAGATCAGCAAGACGACGACCATCAGCAGTCTGAAGGTACGCATCAAAAGGAGTTGGTTGATCCAGGCTTCCTAAACCAAAAAAAGGATCGTATGCATCGTTGGAAAGGAAACCGAGACCATGGCCAATTTCATGCAGGAAAACAGATTGCAAATCATATTCATTGCTAGTTGGCAGACCATCGCCACGTGTATTCCAAGTTGCAGCAGAGTTCACTTGAATGACAATTTCTGGATTAGCTTTATCTAAATCTTTACCAGCTAATGCATTTGCTAGCGCAGATGGATACCACAATGATGGATCTGGTGCTCCAGAGAATGAAGAGAAGAAACTGCCAGGGCGGGCGCTGCCTAAAACTCCCCAAGAACTTGAACGACCCCACGAAGCATCTACTGATATCACTACTGAGGATTTAAAGTTTGCCGCCCAAATATCAATAGCTGCCTGTACCTCTTTTTTTGCCCACTCTGGAAAGTTGTTGTACTTAACTGAGAATTTAGATTTGATCTCGAGGTTCTTATTTTGAGTCGGTGCACTCGCTGTTGAAACTGGTTGGGTACCTGCATAAATATGTCCCCAGGTTGTTGCAGGAATTTGCTTAAATGTTAATGCTGGAGCAGCAGGGGCGGTTAGCAGCGCAAGAATTAACGCGCCAGCAAGGGCAAAGGGTCCCATTCCCTTGATGCGCATCATGGCCAAACGCTATCAGGGCTCTGCGCGTGGTTTAAGGTCAGGGGTAGGAAATACCAATTCTCTATGCAAATTTACAGGCAGAAAGGGCGCATAAATGACTATCGTGACAATTTATAGCCGAACTGGTTGCCATCTTTGTGAAGATGCATTAAAGGTCTTAAAGTCTTTAAGTGATGAGTTAAATTTTGAAATCAAAGAAGTTTTAATTGATGGAGATGAAGAGTTACAAAGATTGTATGGAGAGCAAATTCCAGTTACTCACATTGATGGTGTACATCATGATTATTGGCGGGTAGATCCTGAACGGTTTAGATCTTCCCTTGAAAAACATCGTCAGCATCAATAATTTTGTAGGAATACCCTTGTTCAGCCAAGAAGCGTTGGCGGTTTTGCGCAAAATCTTGATCAATGGTGTCGCGGGAAATGACTGAGTAAAACTTAGCTCCACGCCCATCAGATTTTGGTCGCAGGATTCGTCCTAAACGTTGTGCTTCTTCTTGGCGGCTACCAAATGCCCCAGATACCTGGATAGCGATAGTGGCATCAGGTAAATCAATTGAAAAGTTAGCTACCTTTGAAACCACAAGGCATTTGATCTCACCAGATCTAAATTTATTAAAGAGAATTTCGCGTTCTTTAACTGGAGTTTCACCCTTAATAAGCGGTGCACCCAAAACCTCCGAAAGTTCATCTAGTTGATCAATGTATTGACCAATTACTAATACCTGGTCTTCGACATGTTTCTCAACTAAAACCTCAACAACATCCCGCTTAGTACGGGTAGTTGCACAGTTACGATAACGATTTTCTGGCTCAGCGGTCGCATAAGCCAGACGTTCAGTTTCAGTGAGATTAACTCGAACCTCGATACATTCAGCAGGTGCGATATACCCTTGTGCTTCAATCTCTTTCCAAGGGACATCAAAACGCTTAGGTCCGATGAGAGAGAAAACCTCACCCTCCATTCCATCCTCACGAACCAAGGTAGCGGTTAGTCCTAAGCGACGACGGGATTGAATATCAGCGGTAAAGCGGAAGATAGGTGCAGGTAGAAGGTGCACTTCATCATAAATAATCAAGCCCCAGTCATACGAGTCGAAGAGATCCAAGTGCGCATAGACGCCATTCTTCTTTTTTGTCATTACTTGGTAAGTCGCGATAGTTACAGGGCGAATCTCTTTCTTGGCACCTGAATACTCACCAATTTCATCCTCATTAAGTGAAGTTTTCTTCAAAAGCTCATCGCGCCATTGACGTGCAGCAACTGTATTAGTCACCAAAATCAATGTGGTTGCTTTGGCATGTGCCATAGCCGCTGCACCAACAATGGTTTTTCCCGCGCCACAAGGAAGGACAACAACACCCGAGCCGCCATGCCAAAAACCTTCAGCTGCTAACTCTTGGTATGGACGGATCTTCCAATCATTTTGTAACAAGTTGATCTCGTGCGCCTGTCCATCGACATATCCAGCAAAATCCTCGGCTGGCCACCCTAAACGCAAAAGTGATTGCTTTATCTGTCCCCGCTGGCTTGGCAGTACAGCAATTGTCTCGGCATCAATTCGTGCACCTAACAATGGCGCAATCTTCTTAGCCCGAATTACCTCTTCAAGAACCGCGGTATCTGTTGTTACCAAGATCAATCCATGAACTGGATCCATCTCGAGTCGCAGACGACCATAACGAGACATTGTTTCAGCAACATCGATAAGAATCGAATGAGGAACGGCATACCGTGAATATTTAATTAAGGTATCGATAACTTGTTCAGCATCATGGCCGGCAGCGCGTGCATTCCACAAACCGAGCGGTGTTAAGCGATATGTGTGAATGTGCTCAGGCGAGCGCTCTAACTCAGCAAAAGGTGCGATAGCGCGTCGACACTCAACTGACATTGGATGGTCGATGTCGAGCAGAAGTGTCTTATCGCTCTGAACAATTAGTGGACCATCACTCATTGAGTAAATCCTTTATTAGCGCATGTAATAAATTGCTGCGAACTTCAAGGGTACTGATGTCTACCCATTCATGCGCGGCGTGAGCGCCATCTCCTACAGCTCCGAGTCCATCAAGGACCTGTGCCCCTGCAGCAGCGGCGAAGTTTCCATCACTTGCTCCACCAACAGATGCATGTCCAAGTGGTGGCATTCCTAGTTCTTTTGCAACCTTTTCGGCACGCTCATACAAAGCCATTGTTGATGAGGTTTCCAAGGGAGGACGATTGAAACCACCCGTGACTTCATAACGAGTAGCAGTATTAACAGGTTTCAATGCTTTGATCGCAGTATCAACCCGTTGCAGATCTGCCATTGAGTATGAGCGGATATCAATATCCAAAACAGCCAAATCAGGAACCGTGTTTGTTGTATTTCCAGCATGCAAAGTTGTTGGGACAACTGTGGTTCCATGCTCTGGATTTTCCAGCGCAGCAATGGCTAAAACTGCATGTGCAATTTCAGTTGTTGCGTTAACACCTTTTTCAGGTTCAAGTCCAGCATGTGATGCCTTTCCATGAATCTTTACTTGGTACATCGCTGTGCCTTTACGACCGGTCTTTACTTTTCCATTTAAAGTAGCCTCTAAAACTAAGACCGCTTTGGCTTTGGCAGAAACTTCTTTGATGAACTCTTTACTTGTCGCACTGCCAGTTTCCTCATCAGTTGTTGCTATGAGTGCTGCGCTTCCAGAGATTCCTTTCATCGCATACAACGCTTGAATGAATCCAGCTTTCATATCAAAGATTCCGGGACCGCGTGCAGCGGTGCCCTCAACCTGCCATAAGGGCTTAAATGAACCCTTAGGCCAAACCGTGTCTAAGTGAGCAAGAACCACGACATCAGGAGTTGAAGATCCCCACCAAAAGATTGGACGACCATTTACTTCACGGATATCTGCAGGTGTACCTAAAACTCGGGTTGCGATTTGATTTGCAAGTTCGATGACATCGCGGCATGACTGAAGATCTTCAGTTGGAGATTCCAACTTAACTAACGCTTCTAGGTCTGCCAACATGGGTTAAGTCTATAGTGGTGCTACACCGGTGATACGTGGAATTCTGAAGGATTGGACCTCACCGGTAGCGTGATCACGTGCAATTAAGGCTCCAGCGCTAATGCGGATTGGATCGATTATTCGGTGTGTAACACCACCATTGTTATCGGCATAGCCAATTGAAAGGGTCTTTTCATCGATGATGAATTGATTGAGAATCTCCATTGTTTCATTTGCTGTTGTTCGAGGTAGCTGACCCAGCGCTTCACTTGCGACTTGACGTAGCGTTGATTGGCGATGAGTAGATTTTTCACCAGTTCGTATAACTCGGATAGCTGCGCTAATTACTTCAGGAGTCGGAGTCTCAATTTCACCAATAATTCGTGGTGGTCTTGGCTTTGCGGTTGAACGGTTTGATTTAGGACCTGTAAGTATCATGCCATTAGCTGATTCACCAGCTGGTAAGTATCCTGCTTCTCGTAATAAGCGCATCGCATCTGTTGCATCCATATCGCAGATAACAACTTCAGGGGCAATTCTGCGCAAGTAAAGCAATTCTAACTTCTTGTCATTCATGATTTGTGAGATCAAGGCAGTATCTTCACAACGAATAAATGAAGATGTATTTCCAACCCGCAACTTTCCATGCTTCTTTGCTACATCTGCAATTAAGTACTCCAGTGGTTGTGGCATTGGGGTTTTAGAAGTTTTTGCTAAGAAGGTTTTAATCTCATCGCCAGTCTTGCCGTGGTCTAACGCTCTACGAATCGTTGCCTCAGTAAATCGATAAACAGTCGCACCCCCGCGACTTTCAATCTCAGCCATCATTGCAAGTGCTTGTGAGATTTCATGTTCTAAAGGCCCAGGTGCAATTGCTGTGTTATCGCTCTGAATTAAAATGTGATCAACTGTCTTTGGAAGATTCTCGTTAATGGAATTTAAATCATCACCATTTAGAAACTCAAGACCAAACTTAGAGATAGCTCCCTGTCCAGTTATTCCAAGCCATTCCGCCTCGCGCAGCGTCCATTCCGCTAACTCTTCTTGCAGAGATGAGTTTCGCCGAACAGGTGCCCGCCATAGAAGGAGTTCTTTAAAGCTATTCCATTCAGGAGCGATTCCTGGATTTTCTCGTAAAAGATCAAGGGTAAGTGCACGCACGCGGGCTGCATTTACACGGTCTAGCTCTGGACCGAGAGCGGCAACATTCTTTGCCTCTGCGCGACCGACTAATCCGCTAACTCGAGAAGTAATCAACCACTGAGAAGCTAACATCTGCCAGCGATCGGCAGGTGTTTGCATTAACCAAATATCAAACTTATTGCTTGGCATAATTCTTTCATCGCCATCAATACTTACAAGTGATGCCAGGTAAGCAAGTTCGGCTATAAATGCGGCGCATGATTCATCAATACCCAAATGTGCCGAAATTACCTTTAGATCTCTTACCCCTAATCCACCGGCACGTAATGCATCGGCCGGTTCATCGGCCCAAAAGTTAAGCAACTCTTCAACCCAGCGAAGAACTGTAGAAACATTTGCGATTGCAGCAAGATTTACTTGGCGCTCATCTCGCCTATTTCCGGATAACTTTGGCTCTGTGACAAATCGCTCTTTATGAACCTTTCCTCCACGAAGTTGAATAGCAACCTCACGAGTCAAAATCACAGTTCGTTGATCGAGCGGAACAAGGAACTTTTTGTCCAAAAGCCAAGCAACACCTGGCCCTGGGTTTTTAATGTCTCCAACACTTCCGCGTGGTGGTCCCCACATAAGACGTTCCAGAACTTTTTGTGCATCAGCTGGTGCATCTTTGAGCTCAGATAATTTCAATTTCGCCATTGATGCCGGGCCAAGCCCTGCAGGCTCTGCTCCAATTACTTCACGCAATTGTGTGGGTAAACGCATTCCATCATCTGATGGATAAATCAAACCAACCATTACCAAGTGTGAAAGAGCGGCTTGAGCCTCCTTTTCGGTAAGAGCTACAACCTCTTTTTCAGTAAAGGGTTCATTAATCGATGCAGCAGCTTCTAAAACCTGAAACTGCCATTGGTTCAGAGAATCAATTGCCCGAGCAAGGCTTGGTGCAGAACAGGCACGAACAGCAAGAGATGCGATGTCAGCCGGAACCGGGGTAATCAAATCTGGGCGTGCGTTAAAAAGATTGAGCAAGGCTTCATCATCAACACTACGTAGGTAGTCGGAGAAGGATCGCATTTCCATAACTTGCCTACATTACTGGCATATCGGAACTTCTTGTTAATCAGCCTCTTCGTTTACGCGGAGTCAGCCAGGTTCCTAGAGCGGCGAAGCGAACAACGATGGGGGAGATCGCTTTGCCGATGAAGCGAGCTTTTCTGAAGTCATGAATTGGCCACCCTTCAGCCATCGCTCGCAAACCTAATAGCGCATCTGGATTTATTGCCGATGGATGACCAACACATTGCAACAGTGGTAAATCATTGTTGCTATCAGAAAATGCTAGACATTGACTAAGGTCAAAGCCCTTTTCAGCCGCAAGCTCTATTACCGCAATTGCTTTTTCCTTTCCATGCAACAAAGGTCCATTCATACGACCGGTATATGTTCCATCTTTAATTTCAGCTTTACTGCCAAGCGCACCCGTTAGACCCAATCGGTTTGCAATTACAATAGCCATGTCTTCTGGTGCGGCGGTAACTAAATACACTTCGACACCTTCTGCAACCAAGGCTTGTGCGATATCAATTGTTCCTTGCCACATCGCAGGGGAGACATATTCATCATAAATTTCTTGAGCGATTGCTTCGATATCTTTTACATTGTGTCCACCAATAAAATCTGTGGCAGCATCCTGGAACCTTTGAATTTCTTCTTTGTTTTCCTTACCCGTTAAGCGAAATCTCAGGTTCGCCAAAACAAATCGAGAGATATCCTTTTTAGTGAAATAACCACGCTGATACATACCTCGGCCCAAGAAGTAAATTACTGAACCACGAATAAGCGTGTTATCGACATCAAAGAAGGCAGCCCGTTTGCTTGTGAGTGCCATGTCACTACCTTAGCGAGAGAACTCCTTGAGAGACGCTTTATGCTTTCCCAATGAGTTCAACAGTGCATGTAGTGCGCCACGGAGAGGTACATAATCCTGACAAAATTTTGTACGGCCGTCAGCCTGGCTGGAGTTTGTCTGAGCGTGGGCAAGAAATGGCGAAAACAATTGCTGAATGGTCCAAATCCTTAGATCTAGGAGCACTTCACGTCTCACCCCTTCAGCGCGCACAAGAAACAGCAGCACCCATCGCAGCTGCACACAACATTTCAATAACAACTGATGAACGACTAATTGAAGCTGCAAATGTTTTTGAAGGGAAACCATTTGGCGTTGGTGATGGGGTTTTACGTCACCCAGCAGCATGGAAACACTTATGGAATCCGTGGAAGCCATCATGGGGTGAGCCTTACAAACAGCAAATCACTCGCATGCTTGCAGCGGTCTTTGCTGCAAATAAAGCAGCAAGTGGGAAAGATGCAATTTGTGTATCTCATCAATTACCAATTTGGATTTTAAGAAGTGCGATCGAAAATCGGTCAATGCTTCATGATCCTCGAAAACGTGAATGCTCCTTGGCTTCGGTGACAAGTATTCACTTTGATGATGAAGGAATGATTTCTGGACTTACCTACTCCGAACCTGCACGCCACTTGCTCCCAGAGAAAAAATAATGAAAAAACTTACCGCTTTAATCATGCTTATATTTTTATTATCAGCATGCGGAGGTGGCGGAAGTTCAAGCTCTGAAGAAAGTTTTGTATCTGGTGACGGCTCAACAACTTACATCAAGGTTTCAGATCGTAAGATTGCACCTGCAATTACCGGAATGACTTTGTCCGGATCCAATTACACCTATCGGAAAGATAGAGTCGCAGTTGTTAATGTTTGGGCTTCATGGTGTTCACCATGTCGTGCTGAGGCTCCAACCTTGGTTGCCTTGGCAAATAAGTACACAGATGTTGCCTTCATTGGAATTTTGACCAGAGACAACCCAGCAAATGCTGAAGCCTTTGAACGTAGATTCAAGATCCCTTATCCAACGGTGATAGATGACTCGATTCTTATTGGTTTTAAAGGCTCATTACCCGCTAATGCAATCCCGACGACGGTTATTTTGGATAAAACTGGGCGGGTAGCTGCACGTATCTCTGGGGTAGTAACTGTTGCTTCGCTCTCTGAATTGATCGAGAAGGTGTCTGCCGAATGAGAGATTTCTTTGTTGAGCAGATCTTTTCAGGCTTTCTAGTCACAGCTTTTCCATTTGCCTTTATCGCAGGTGTTATCTCCTTTCTTTCACCATGTGTTCTACCTCTTGTTCCGGGATACCTTTCATTTGCTGCAGGTTTTTCAGTAAGTCGTGGAAAGGTGCTGCTGGGATCATTACTATTTGTTCTTGGCTTTAGCTTAGTTTTTATCTCATATGGAGCTTTGTTTGGCGGTTTAGGAAATCAACTATCAGCCAATGAGGAAATTATCTCTCGAATTCTTGGCGTATTAACAATTTTTCTAGGATTTATTTTTTATGGTCGCTTTCCTTTCTCTCCCACGATTCGACCAAAGATGCGCACAACTGGTGGATTATTAGGAGCGCCAATGTTGGGAGTCCTCTTTGGTATCGGTTGGACACCTTGTATTGGTCCAGCACTTGCTGCAGTTCAAACTCTGGCTTTTCAAGAATCAAGTGCGGTCCGTGGTGCGGTTCTTTCCTTTGGTTACTGCCTCGGTCTTGGTTTACCTTTCATCCTTTCCGGATTGTCATTAGATAAATCGGCAAAGCTTCGTTCATTCATTTATCGTCGTGGAGATCTAGTTTCTAAGATCGGTGGCATTTTCTTAATTACTATTGGCGTATTGCAAGTGTTGGGTTTCTGGAGTCAGATCATGAATTCACTTCGAGCATTAATCTCTGACTTTGTTCCGGTGATCTAATGAGTCAACAAACACAGATCCCTGAACTCGATAGTGTCGGTTTACTTCGCTACGCCTGGAGACAATTAACAAGTATGCGAACAGCGTTGATTTTGCTGCTCATGGTTGGCGTTGCAGCTATTCCGGGTTCTTTATTCCCGCAGCGGACTCAAAACCCGCTTCAAGTGGGTCAATACTTCAAGGATTCACCAGATGCAGCTCGCTGGATGGATCGTTTCTACTTATTTGATGTCTACGGTTCGCCCTGGTTCAGCGCGATTTACATTCTGCTCTTTATCTCATTAATTGGTTGCGTATTGCCACGCACCTTTGAACATTTCAAAGCTGCTCGTGCGCTGCCTCCAACGACACCAAAGAACCTTTCACGTTTAGAGCATCACCAGTCTTGGAGCGCACAAGGTAATGAGTTAGAACTTGCACGTAAGTGGTTTAAAGCAAAACGTTTTAGAGTTCTAGAAGTTGACGGTTCGATCTCGGCGGAAAAAGGTTTTACACGCGAAACTGGAAATCTCTTTTTCCACCTAGCTTTAATTTTAATTTTATTAGGAATCAGTTTCAGTTCTCTATTTGGTATGCGTGGTGAAGCAATCGTCAATGTTGGCGAGAGATTTGTTAATACCCCTACGAGTTATGACACTCTCAACTATGGGAAACTTTATAAAGACTCAAACATTCCATCATTTATGTTGACG
>Ga0214917_10005699_pt1 | contig 13206 bp, 7 predicted proteins | sample LL_1208_BB_MetaG_FD_177983 | JGI IMG/M metagenome (GOLD analysis project Ga0214917, IMG submission 177983) | Freshwater microbial communities from Lake Lanier, Atlanta, Georgia, United States - LL_1208_BB | ecosystem: Environmental > Aquatic > Freshwater > Lake | place: USA: Georgia | collected... | reverse complement strand
CTCGGACCCTTGTGGCGCACGCCTCCAGGCGTGCGAATGCGGTGTGTGATGTGAGAACGGTGGCGTGGGGATGGACATCGACTCCCAGGACGACTCGTCGTCAGGGCTTCAGCGCGGGTTCGCACGCCTGGAGGCGTGCGCCACTGGAGGCGTGCGCCACTGGAGGCGTGCGCCACTGGAGGCGAGCGCCACTGGAGGCGTGCGAATGCGGCCTCGGGGGCGTGGTTCCGTCAGCCGCGCGTGGATCGTGCGCGGTTCTCCCAGTATTCCTGGTGGATCCGACGGTAGATCGCCGCGTCGTGCGGAAACAGGCCGTCACCCGCCGCACCTGCCGTGAGCCCCTGCTGGAGCCGCCGCTTCGGGAAGACCGGCATCTCGCGGCCGGTGACGGCGCGCACGCCGCGTGACACGATTTCGCCCTTGAGGGCGTAGAGCCGTTCATGGTCCCAGTCGGTGAGCGCGACGAAGGGAATGCCCTCCGCGATCTCGATGACGTTCGGCAGCGCGTAGGGACTGAACCCGCGGAAGCCGAGCGTCGCCCCCGGCGCGTAGGTGCGCACATGGCCGCGGCTCTGCCCGCCGGAATAGGTCTGCGAATGCTTGATCGCGTCGACGCCCCAGCCCTCCTGGTAGAGCATCCGGTTGGAGAGGACGCTCTTGATCGTGAGTTCCGGGTTGTCCTCGATCGGATAGTCCTTGAGGTTCTCATCCCCCCCGTCACCGTCCACGAGCCACTTCCAGTCGGGATACCGCTCGCGGATCCCGCGGCAGAGGGCGAGCGTCGCGGCCGCCGCCTCGACGTCGAGCCGCTTGTAATCCTCGATCGTGCGGACGGCCGCGGCCACGTCGATCGCGTCGTGTGACACCTCGATCGCCTCGAGGAACAGCTCGAGTCCCGTCGTCCGGAGAAACTCGCGCGCCTGCCGCAGGTCGGCACCGTCGGCGGCGACCGAGAGCGTAAACGCCTTGAGTCGTGTCGGGGTCTCGCCTCGCGTGAGCAGGAGATGGTGCAGCACGAGCAGGAGGGCGCCGCTGTCGATGCCGCCCGAGAAGAGCACGCCGATCGGCTCGCGCGGCTCCACGACGTCGAGCCAGGCGGCGAGTTCCGCGGCCAGCGCCCCGATGTAGCGGGCGCCGATGCCGTCGAGGTCCGTCGGCCAGCGGTCGCGCGGTGGCGCGAAGAACCTCGTGCAGATCGGGTTTGGGTCGGGGCAGCCGACGAGCGCCAGTTCGAGGACGTGGTGCGCCGGCACCATCCGCGTATACGACGGATGGAACTGGTCGGCGAGCCCCTCCGCCTCGAGGAACGCAGCGATCGCGTCGATGCGGTCGGCCGTGATGAGGAGCGGTCCGGACGCCTTCTTCGCGATGAACGAGCGAAGCGGCCGGCCGATCGAGCGTGCCATCCGCACGCGCTTCCCCTGGCGGTGCACGAGCGCGAACTGGCCGCGGATGCCGCGCACCGCCTCGGGCCGGCCCGACCCCACCCGCTCGACCGCCTCGGCCACCGTCATGTTGAGGATCACGTTGGCCGTGGGATCGAGCAGGTCTACGAGCCGTTCGATCGGGGCGGCGCGCATGCCGCCGGGAGGAGCGTCGCGATCCGCCCGCGGGGACGGTCCGGTGGGTGCATGTTCGATCATGGCTCGTGTGGTTCGCCCTGCGTGACGTGGTGCGTGCGCAGATGCCGACACGCGGCCTCGCTTGTCGGTCGCACCCCAGCGCATGATACTCGCCGATCGGAGGAGCGGATGCCGGCCCGGGCTCGTCGCAGGTGGACCGAGGGACGTGCCGCACGGGTCGTCGCGATCGCCGCCTGCGCCCTGGCGGTGGTGTTCGTCGCCCTGCCCGAGGTGGCACTCAGCCGCGTGCGCGGGCTGCTCGACGCGCGGCGGCACGACGCCGCCGGCCGCTGGATCGACGTCGCGGCCGCGACGAGCCTGCGCCGTGCCGAGGTGCACTTCCACACCGCCCGGCTGGCACGCCGCCGGGAGGATTTTCCGGAGGTGAGCCGGCGCCTGCGGTCCGCGCACGCCGCAGGCTGGCCGGTGGCCGAGCTCGAACGCGAGCAGTGGCTGGCACAGGCGCAGGCCGGCCAGGTCGCGGAGATGCAGGCGCACTGGGTGGACCTCTTCGACGATCCCCGGTCGGACGGCCCTGAAATCTCGCGGGCGTTCGTCATCGCTGAACTCGCGCGGATCCGCTTCGACGACGCCCGCCGGGTGCTCGATGCCTGGGAGGCCGACTACCCCGACGACCCGGGGCCGCACGTCTTCCGCGGCCTCATCCACTCGATCCAGCTCGAGTGGGACGACGCGGCCGCCTCCTACCGGCGTGCGATCGCGCTCGATCGGACGAACGTCGAGGCGTGGCGCGGTCTCGGCGAGGCGCTCTCGAAGCGGCTGCGGTTCGAGCAGGCGCTCGCGGCCTGGACGACGCTGCTCGAGATCGACCCCACCGACGTCGTGGCGGCCGTCGGACGCTGCGACTGTCTCGTGCGGCTTGGCGACGTCGACATCGCCCGCCGTGAACTCGACGCGGTGATCGAGCGCATGCCGGACGACGTCACGGCGCTCGACATTGCGGGCCGACTCGAGCTGGCGGCCGGTGACGCGGCTCGTGCGGTCGAGTGGCTCACACGTGCCGTGGCGCTCCGGCCCGAGGATGCGGAACTGCGCTATGCGCTCGGCCGCGCACTGCGGCTGGCGGGAGACGGTGACGCCGCCCGGGAGCATCTCGCGTTTCGCGAGGCGGCCGCGGAGCCGCTCGAGCGCCTCCGGCACCTCCTCGTGGAACTGCCGCGGCAGCCGTGGGACGCCGACATCCGCGCCGAGATCGGGGACCTCACGTACCACTGGAAGTCGCACGACGAGGGGCTCGAGTGGTTCCGCCGGGCGCTCGACGTCGATCCGAAACATGCCCGCGCGCTCGCGTTTCTCGAGGCGCACGACGCTGCCGGGTCACGACGTCCTGCCGGAGGCGCCGCGCGCGTGGCCGCGGAATCCGCAGCGACCGAGGCGACGCCATGACCCCCGCATGGTGCATCGAGCCGGGGTCGGTTCCGGGCGCGCGCGTGCGTCACCCATGGGCTCTGCCGCTCCTCGCGTGCACGGCGCTGTGCAGTGCGTGCACGAGGCCGGTCACGTCGCGGCCACCGGCACCGCCCGCGCCGCCCGTCGGGGTGCACGAGCACGCACGACCACGCGCGACCGGGGACGGGGTGACGACGCTCATGTTCGCGGAGCGGGCCACCGAGTCGGGCCTCGTCTTCACGAGTGTCAACGGGCAGCACCACGGACACCTGACGATTCTCGAAAGCCTCGGTGCGGGGGTCGGGCTGTTCGATTACGACGCGGACGGTGACGCCGACATCCTCGCCGTCGGAGGCGGCGACTTCGAGGGCGCTGCGGTGCGGCCGTGCGGGGTGCCCGACGGCCTCTTTCGGAATGACGGCGCGGCCCGGTTCGCAGCCGTCGCGACCGAGGCGTGCGTTCCCGGGCGAGCCTTCTACGCGCATGGGGTGAACGTCGGTGATTACGACGCCGACGGCCTCTCCGATCTGCTCATCACGGGCTACGAGGGCGTCGCGCTGCTGCAGAATCTCGGCGACGGCACGTTTCGCAGCGTGCCGCCGCCCGAGCATGGCATCGCCGCGGACGGGTGGCTGACGAGCGCCGCCTGGCTCGACGTCGATGGGGACGGGCACCTCGATCTCTACCTCGCGCGGTACTGCGACTGGAGTCCGACGAACGACCCGCCGTGCGAGATCCAGGGGCATCGCGACGTCTGTCCGCCGGCGCAGTTCGAGGCGGTCGATGACCGGCTGTTTCTGGGCGACGGCGCGGGGGGCTTCGTCGAGGCGGGCACGCGCCTGGGACTCGTGCCCGGCGGCAAGGGGCTCGGCGTCGTCGCCACGGACATCGATCTGGACGGCGACTGCGATCTCTACGTGGGCAACGACACGACGGCCAACTTCCTGTATCGCAACGACGGCACGGGACGGCTCACCGAATGCGGCCTCCTCGCGGGCGTCGCGGTGGGACCGACGGGTGAACCCGAGGGGAGCATGGGCGTCGATGCCGGCGACTGGAACCTCGACGGCCTGCCCGACCTGTGGGTGGCGAACTTCGAAAACCAGAGCTTCGGCCTCTACCGCAACTTCGGTGATGCCGTCTTCGAGAATGTCAGCGCGGTCGCCGGGGTGACGGCGATCGGGGCGGTGTACGTCGGCTTCGGGACGATGTTCCTCGACGCGGACCTCGATGGTGCCGAGGATCTCTTCGTCGCCAACGGTCATGTCATGCAGTTCCCGACGCAGGCCCCCCTGCTCCAGCGGCCGCTGCTGCTGCACAATCGCCGCGGCACGAGGATGGTGAACGTGGCCGAGCATGCCGGGGCGTACTTCACGGGCGGCCACCTCGGGCGTGGCGCCGCCGCCGGCGACCTCGACGGGGACGGCGACGAGGACATCGTGGTGAGCCAGACCAACGAGCCGATCGCGCTGCTCGTGAATGAAACACCGCACGACTCGATCGCGGTGGTCGTCCGTCTCGTGGGCGTGGGCACGCACCGCGATGCGATCGGTGCCTCGGCGGTGCTCGAGACGACCAAGCGTCGCATGCTGCGGCAGGTCAAGGGAGGTGCGAGCTACCTGTCGTCGGGGGGCCGCGAGCTGCGTTGGGGACTCGTCGCGGACGAGCGGCCCCTGCGGCTGCGGGTCCGTTGGCCGGGCGGGCGTGAGACCGTGACGCCGCTCGATATCTCTCCGGCGGACCGACCGATCCGCCTCCTCGTGCGCGACGCCGATCCGGAGCGGGCCGTCGAGCTGCCCACTGAGACAAAAAATCCGGGAATGGAGCCCGTGCGGGAGACTTCGCCAGGGGACTAGGTGGACCATGCGCAGCGGGTCGCGGGGATATCTCGTGCTGGCGGTAGCGACGCTCATCGCTGGCGTCGGCGCGGTCGTCGTGCGCTCGTGCGTGACGGAGCGTGGACCGCGGACGGTGGCCGAGGCGGAGGCGCTCGTCGCCCGTGCGCATACGGCGCTTGCGCTCCTTGAAAACCAGTCACTCGACCGGGCCGTGCCGCTTCTCGAGGACATCGCGGCCGCCCTCCCACGCGACCCATTCGCGCCGCGGAACCTGGCGATCGCGTCGCTTCTCGCGCTGCCCGTCGACGTGCCCGACGGGGCGCGGCTGCGCGCGGCGACCACGCGAGTCGAGCGGGTGCGTCAGCTCGAGGGGGACGGCACGGCGTGGCGCTGGCTCGCCGCGCTCCTTGCGGTCTCGGCTGGAGATCGCGCGGCGGCCCACGAGCGATTCTCCGAGATCACGCGCGACACGCCGATGGATCCGGCCGGCTGGTACGGCCTCTGGAACGCGGAGGAGGCCAGGGCCGAGGGTCGTCCTGCGGCGACGCTCGAGCCCCTCGAGCGAGCCATGACCCTGGCACCTGCGAACGTCTGGCTCGCGGTGACGTGGATGCGCGCGACCGCCGCCCGTCTCGAAGCGGCCGGGCCTGACGAATCGCTGGCGGAGGCGATCGAGGCACGCTGGGCCGCGGTCGCGCCCTTCGCGCCCACGATCGCGACGTTCGCCCGCGCCGATCTGCGTGCCCTGCTCGACGAGGCCGCGGCGGCAGCCCGCCGCGGGGAGGCCGCGATCGTCTCAGGCCGGCTGCGATCGGTCGCGAATCTCCTCGCACCGCAGAGCGAGGCCGACCGGCGCGCGGTCGATCCGCACCCGCTCGAGTTCGTGCAACCGGCTCTCGCCGACGGCGTGCTTCAGCGGTTCGGTCTCGATCGGCCGCCGACCGTGCCGCCGATTCCGGTGCGCTTCGTGCGCGGCGACGGCCCGGCCGTGCCCGACGGCGAGTCGCCCGTCGCGGTCGTGCTCGAGGATCTCGACCTCGACGGCAGTCTCGATGTCGTCGCCGCGTTCGACGGTGCCGTTCGTGCGTGGCGCCTTCAGGAAGGCCGCTGGGAGCCGCTCTTCGATGCCGCCGTTCCCCCGGGCACGGTCGGGCTGCTTGCCGCCGATCTCGACCTCGACTTCGACGAGGCGCGTCGGCCGGAGGCGGCCGTGCGTCCGGTCGCGGACGGCACGACGGCGGCGTTACGGGCCTGCCCCGCGGCCGACCTCGATCTCGTTGTGTTCGGTGCGCGAGGCGTGACGTGCCTCGAAAACCTGCTCGCGCCGGACGGAAGCCGTTCGCTCCGGGCATTCGCGTTTCCGCAGCCGACGGCCGAGCCGGTCGGTGCCGTCGCGCCGGCTGACCTCGATGCGGACGGCCGTCTCGACCTCGTGGTCGCCGACGCCGCGGGCGTGCGGGTGCTGACGAGTCTCGGGAGCGCGGGCTTCCGCACGGGCGATCCGGTGGTCGGTCACGACGCATGTGGCGACATCGCGGGGCTGGTGTGTGCGGACTTCGATCGCGACGTGGACATCGATGTGGTCATCGCCGGCACGGCCGGCTGCGGCTGGCTCGAGAACCTGCGGCATGGGCAGTTCCGCTTCCATTCCTTGAGCGACGCGGCGGCCACCGCCGTCGAGGTGCTGGATGCCGATGCCGATGCCGCCTGGGACATCGTCGCAAGCGGGCCGTCGGGCATCGTGCGCATCGCATCGCGCCGCTCGCCGACGGGCGTGCTCCGCACCGAGGCGCCCGTCGCGGTCGCCGAAGAGCCGAACGTGGGGCTCATGGCGTTCGACTCCGACAACGACGGCGCGCTCGATCTGGCGACGTTCGGCGCGGCGGGACTGGACATCCTGCGGGGAGAGCCCGACGGATCATTCGCACGGGGCCGCGACGCGCCGGTCCTGCCCGACGAGGCAGCCGGCGGAGTGAGCGAGGTTCGCGACATCGACACCGGCGACCTCGACGGCGACGGCGATCTCGACCTCGTCGTGGCCACGCCGATCGGGATCGCGACGCTCGTGAACGACGGCGGCAACGCGCACCACTGGATCGACATCGATCTCGAGGCACAGCAGGTGAAAGGGACCGGCTTCGCACCGAGTGGCCGCGTCAATGCCCACGGCCTCGGGTGCCTTCTCGAGCTGCGGGCCGGCGTGTCCTACCAGCCGCGGCTCGTTCGTCGGCGCACGACGCATTTCGGGCTCGGGCCCCGCCCCTCCGCCGATCTCGTCCGCGTGCTCTGGCTCAACGGCGTGCCGCAGAACATCATCGCCCCGCCGATCGATGTCGTGGTGTGCGAGCAGCAGATCCTGCTCGGCTCGTGCCCCTATCTCTACGCCTGGAACGGCGAGCGCCACGTCTTCGTCACCGACCTGCTCTGGGGCGCGCCCCTCGGCCTGCAGCGACGCGAGGGGAGTCTCATGCCCGCGCGGCCGTGGGAGCACCTGCTCGTTTCGGGTGACGAACTCGAGCCTCGGGACGGCGCCTATGTCTTGCAGGTCACCGAGGAGCTGTGGGAGGCCGCCTATTTCGATCAGGTGGGCCTCACCGCGGTCGATCACCCGGCGGACATGCGGGTCGTGTCGAACGAGAAGGTGGGGCCGGCGGAGATCGCCTCGCTCGGCGTGCATGCCGTCCGCGTGCCACATCCGCCGGTCGCCGCCCGCGACGATCGCGGCACCGACGTGCTTGCCGCGCTCCTGGCGGAGGATGGCGTCTACCCGCCCACGGCGGAGCGGTCGCGTCGGCAGGGGCTCGTCGCGACCCACGCGATCGAACTCGACGCGGGACCGGCCGCCGCCGCAGTCGATCGCGTCACGCTCTTTCTCACGGGCTGGACGTATCCCACGACCGTCGGGCTCAACCTCGCTCTTGATCGAGATCCCTCGCTCGGCGTGCCGGTGCCGCCGTCGCTCGCCGTACCGGACGGGAACGGCGGATGGCGGACCGTCCTGCCCTTCATGGGCTTTCCGGGCGGCAAGACCAAGTCGATCGCGATCGACCTTGCGGGCCTGCTCGTGCCGGATGATCCGCGGATCAGGATCGAGACGAGCATGGACATCCGGTGGGACCACGCGTTCTTCGCGATCGGCGAGGAGCCGGCCGAGGTGCGGATGCACGCCTTGCCGCTCACGTCGGCCGACCTCCATCGCCGCGGCTTCTCGCGCGTCGTTCGCGACGGTACCGATGGGCCGGAGCGATTCGACTACGACCAGGTCTCACACGAGGAGAAATGGCCGCCGATGCTCGGAGGCTTCACGCGCTACGGCGACGTGCATGACCTCGTGGCGACGGCCGACGATGGGCTCGTCATCATGGCGGCCGGTGACGAGATGACGCTGCGTTTCGACACGGGGCCCCCCTGCCCTCCCGGCTGGCGCCGCGATTTTCTCTTCACGAGCGTCGGCTGGGACAAGGACGCCAATCTCGCCACCGCCGAAGGCCAGTCGGTCGAGCCGTTGCCGTTCCGCTCGATGCGGTCGTATCCTCCCGGGCCCGATGATCTGCCGCCCGAGCCGGAGTCGGCTCGCGATCAGATCACCCGCTACCACACGCGGACGCAAGGCGACGGATTCTGGAGATCGCCCGCGCTCGGGGCCCGCGCGCGGAACGAGTGAGCGTGGCTTCCCGCTCGAGCCCTGCTTCCTGCTCCTCGTGGCGCACGCCTCCAGGCGTGTGAATGCGGTCTCGCCTCGGCGCGGAGGCCGTCGCCTGCTCGCTCCCCTGTCTTGTGTCGCGCGCGCCTCCAGGCGTGTGAATGCGGTCTCGCCTCGGCGCGGAGGTCGTCGCCTGCTCGCTCCCCTGTCTTGCGTGGCGCACGCCTCCAGGCGTGCGAATGGACGTCGCGGCGCTCTTCGTCCCCTTGGGCCTGTTCCCATCCACGTGCTGCTCTGTGTTCGCCCCGCCGCACCCGCGGTAGGCTATCGCAGGTCTTTCGGAGGTCGATCGGATGGCGTTTTGGAGTCGGTCGGCACGCATGTCAGTTGCGGTCACGGTGTCGATCCTTGCGAGTGACGCCGCTCGTGCGGTGGGCGACGAACCGGCTTCGCCGCCGTCCGCAGCCGTGGACGAACAGCCCGCCGGCCTGCAGTACCCGCTGGGTGTGGCCGCCGCGACCGACGGCACGCTCGTCGTGGCGGACCGTCTTCTGCCCGGCCTCTGGCGCGTCGCCGAGGGCCGCCCCGCTCTTCTCTTCGCGGGCTCGAAACGATTTCGCACGCCGCTCAACGCGGTGCGTGCCGTCGCGGTGGCGCCCGACGGCACGGTGTACGCCGGCGATTCGGCCACGCGGGAGGTCTACCGGATTCCGACGCAGGGTGAACCCCAGCCGCTCACGGGCGGTGCGATCGGCATCCCGGTCGACATCGCGATCGACTCGGCCGGACGGCTTTTCGTCTCGGATCTCGAGACGCAGCGGGTGTGGCGGATCGATCCCGGGAAGTCCGAGCCGGTCGAGGTGGCGACACTGGCGGCCCCGCGCGGCCTGTTCGTCGATGGCAAGGACCGCCTGTGGGTGGTGGCGGCGTCGGGCGAGGCGCCGCTCGTGCGAGTCGCCGCCGACGGCACCGTCGAGCCGGTCGTGACGACGCGGGCCTTCTCCTTTCCGCACGACGTCGTGGTGGACGACGCCGGCGTGGCCTGCGTGAGCGACAACTACGCCCACTGCATCTGGCGGGTGTCGGCCGACGGCACGCCCGACAAGTGGGTCGAAGGCGCGCCGCTCGTGGGGCCGGTGGGCCTCGCGCGTCGGAATGGAAACGTACTGGTCGCCGATCCCAAGGCCCGGCAGGTCTTCGAGATCGACCCGGCGGGGCGCGTGGTGCCGGTGATCACCGACGGCGACGGTGAACCTCCGGGTGGAAGGGCCCCATGACGCTCCGTCGGTCGCTGATGATCGCAGGTCTCGTCGCCTCGGTCGTCGCGGCCGGACTGCTCGTGCATCGCGGCTGGAAGCAGATGCAGTGCGAACGCCTGCGCCAGGCCTGCCGTGCGGCACGTGTGCTCGGGAACTGGGTCGAACTGGAGCGGCTGGCGACGGCCTGGTCGGACCTCGATTCGCGGGCCGGCGATCCGATTCTGTACGCCGCCGAGGCGGCGGTCGGCCGTCAGGCCATCGACAGGGCGGCCGAGTACCTCGGCCACATCCCCGACGACGATCCACGTGCGGTCGAGGCACTGCTCCAGCGTGTGGACATGCTCTTCGGCGATTGTGCGAGACCCTTCGCGGCAGCGGAGACCTGCGAGACAATCCTCGCCCTCGCTCCATCGTGTGGGCCGGCCCATCGGCGGCTCATCTTCTTCTATGCGGTCACGCTCCAGCGGACTCGCGTCGCCGAGCAGGCGAGGCGGGCGATCGCGGCCGGTGGAGACATTCCGGAAACCTACGTCTACCTGGTGGGGAGCGATTGGCTGACGCTCTCGAACACGACACGTGTCACGACACGGTGGCTCGAGCATCATCCTGAAGAGGAACTGTTTGTGGTGGCGGCTGCCCGAGGCGACGTGGCGACGCGGGGGCTCGACGGATCGATCGACGATGGTGGCGAGGGCGGCGAGGACGGCGAGGAGTCCGACACTGAGGACGGATCGGTCCGATCGACGTTGCATGACCAGCGTCTGCGGGCGCTTCTGGAACGGTTTCCGAGGAACCCCGAACTGCTCGCCTACTTCCTGCAGACCGCGTCGACCGAGGGCGATATCGACGAGGTGACGAGCCTCCTGGCGAGAGTGCCCGCGTCCTGTGGCGACGACAATCGATTCTGGCGTTTCAAGGGATGGCTGCACGCCGCTCGAGGCGAGGCCGACGAGGCTCAGGCGGCGTACGGTCGGGCACTCGAACTCAATCCGTTCGACTTCGGCAGTCGGCACCAGCTCGCCGAGGTCCTGCGCACGTTGGGACAAACGGATTCGGCGGCTCCGGAGGCCGCCCGTGCCGCCGAAGGGCGTGCCCTGCGTCGGGCGATCCTGGAGCAGCCGGATATCGCGTCAGTGCCGCCGGCGGTTCTCGCACGCGTGCAGCGATTCATCCGTGGTAGCGGTGCCGACCGGGTGGCGGATCGCTTGAGCGCCCGCCTGGGAGACGCCGCGCATGCCCAACCCCGGCTGCCAGCCAGCCTTGGCGGTCGGCCGTAAGGCGGCTCCTGTCGCTTTTGACATCGAGCCGGCCGGCGACCCGGCACGCCGTGAACTTGACTGCACGCACGGCAGATGGTGAGATTTGGACGAGGGACGCGGGCACGGCGAGAGCTGTCTGCGTGTGGGGACTTCCGGTCGTCACCAGTGACAGGGCACCATGATCAAGAGACGTTTTTGCGTCGCCTGGGTTTTGAGCGCGGCGGCGTTGATCGGCTGCGGACAAAGTGGTCCGGCCGTGCATGCCGTGTCGGGAATCGTCACGGTGGGTGGCAAGCCGGTCCAGAACGTCCAGGTGACGTTCATGCCGACCGAGCCGTCGCGACCCATCGCCAGTGGGAACGTCGACGCCGATGGTCGCTACGTTTTGACGAGCGGGGCGACCAACAGGCGGGGTGCCGTGGCTGGAGCGTACAAGGTCGTGCTCTCGCAGCTGGACGGCGCCTCGCAGCAGGAACTCGATGCCCGCTACACGTCCGGAACCGGCGGACCACCGCCGGTGCCCAAGGCCGCTTTCCCCGATGAGTACAAGTCGGCGGATACGTCGCCCAAACAGGTCGAAGTTGCCGCCGGCTCGAACACAATCAATATCGAGATTCCATGATCGTTGGGCGGGTGAGTCGGTATCTCTTTTGTTCTTCTTATGTCGCGAAGTGATTCTTTATCCAGAGAGGGCGTGGTCATGAGCACATGCACGAAGGTCGGTGCACGGTATCGAAAGAGCGGGTTCACGCTCGTCGAACTGCTCGTGGTGATCGCGATCATCGCGGTGCTGATCGGGCTTTTGCTCCCGGCCGTCCAGAGCGCCCGCGAGGCGGCGCGGCGGAGCAACTGCAGCAACAACCTCAAGCAGCTGGGGCTCGCGATTCAGACGGTCGCATCCGCACAGAAGGAAAAGCTGCCCTTCAGCAAGGATCCGATGTCCGGCGCTGGCATGGCGAAGTGGAATCTTTCGGCAAGTGGTGCATTTTCCTGGGTCGTGATGTGTCTACCCGGCATGGAGCAGCAGGCGCTCTATGACCGCTTCAATTTCTCGCAGGACACGAACTCCGGTGAAAACCTTGCTGTGAGCCAAACGATGATCTCGTCGCTCATGTGTCCATCGAACCCGCAGGCCCCGCGGCGCAGCATGTGGAGCACGAATGCGGGCGGGCCGGACATTCCGAACGCCCCGCGGATGGACTACTCGGGCAGCCTCGGGCATATCTGGGGCGGCTGGAAGGACTGTAGCAATATTCCCGTATTTCCGGACACGCAGACGCCCAGTCGATTTGTCGCGGGGTCAGCTGGAACTCCTTGGGTGAATCAGACGGTGCTTGGCGAACAGGTCAACTGCAACGGCGTCTTTCAGTTCGCCGACTCGAAATCGCTGACGTCGATCCAGGATGGCACGTCGAAGACGATCGCGGTGTTCGAGAACATGCACTGGCGCGGGTACAACAACAACGTGTGGGACAACTCAAACGCCGACGAGTGTGCCACGTGGGTATCGCCGATCGGCACGGTGCATTCGTTGCGGAGTCCGCTGAACAACAAGAATCCGGCGTGGTTGCAGGGGTTCGGCGACCGAAGGTGTGCGGGATGGAGCAGCGAGCACCCGGGTGGTGCCCATGCCGCCCAGGCGGACGGTAGCATCACGTTTTACAACGAGAGCATGGATCACCTTGTGCGCTACGCGCTGGCGACGGTCCGTGGTGGCGAGGCGAACTGACGCCCGGTCCCCCTCGCGGTATTGCAGCGACCTTGGCGACCTCGTGGTGACGCTCGTCTGTGGCACGCGTCGAGCGGCCGCGATGGAATTCCGGCGTTTCATCTCGTCGATTGCAGTCGCCGTCGTCGCATCTGGTTGTGGCCGTGAGGCCGTAAAGCCCGTCGCACGCGAGCAGATCGACCCCGCAGCGTCGCTGTTCCGGGTGGATTCCAAGCCATCCGCGACATCCGACCTTCAGAACGAACCGTCGCAGTGTCCCGCGTTCGAGGACGTCGCCGCATCTCGTGGCCTGCGGCACGTCTATGCAAACGGCGAGGCGGGGCAGTCGCTCATGGTGGAGGCGATCGGAGGCGGAGCCGGCTGGCTCGACTTCGATCGTGACGGTCGGTGGGACGTGTATCTCGTCCAGGGCGGTGATCCGACCGCGACCGACCGCTCGACGCAGC
>Ga0214917_10005698_pt1 | contig 13207 bp, 12 predicted proteins | sample LL_1208_BB_MetaG_FD_177983 | JGI IMG/M metagenome (GOLD analysis project Ga0214917, IMG submission 177983) | Freshwater microbial communities from Lake Lanier, Atlanta, Georgia, United States - LL_1208_BB | ecosystem: Environmental > Aquatic > Freshwater > Lake | place: USA: Georgia | collected... | reverse complement strand
TGATTGGCGCGGTCACGTTTTCGGGCTCGCTCATAGCGTTTGGCAAGCTCAACGGCAGGATTGGCGGCAAACCGCTGTTGCTGCCTGCGCGGCATTGGCTCAACCTGCTGGCCCTGCTGGTGGTCATAGCCTTTGGCCGCGAGTTTGTGCTGGCCGAGACCGTGGCCGATGGTTTGGTGCCGCTGATGGTGATGACCTTGATTGCCCTGCTGTTTGGTGTCCACATGGTCATGGCCATTGGCGGCGCTGACATGCCGGTGGTGGTGTCCATGCTCAACAGCTATTCGGGCTGGGCTGCTGCGGCCACAGGTTTCATGTTGGGTAACGACTTGCTCATCGTGACCGGTGCGCTGGTGGGGTCTTCTGGAGCGATCTTGTCGTACATCATGTGCAACGCCATGAACCGCAACTTCATCAGCGTGATTGCGGGCGGTTTTGGCGGTGGCGCTCCCGCACAGGTCGGGGGCGCAGGTGCAGCAGCCGAGCCCCAAGGAGAGGTGGTTGCGCTCAGCGCAGCCGATACGGCCGAACTCTTGCGTGAGGCCAAGAGCGTGGTGATCGTGCCCGGCTACGGTATGGCGGTAGCCCAGGCCCAGCACACCGTGAACGAGATCACCAAAACCCTGCGCGACAAGGGCGTCAACGTGCGCTTTGCCATTCACCCCGTGGCAGGCCGCATGCCGGGCCACATGAACGTGTTGCTGGCTGAGGCCAAGGTGCCCTACGACATCGTGCTGGAGATGGATGAGATCAACGAAGACTTCCCCGACACCGACGTGGCCATAGTGATTGGCGCCAACGACATCGTGAACCCGGCCGCCCAAGACGACCCCGCCAGCCCCATAGCCGGTATGCCGGTGCTGGAAGTGTGGAAGGCCAAAACCTCCATCGTGATGAAGCGCTCCATGGCGTCCGGCTACGCGGGGGTGGACAACCCCCTGTTCTACAAAGACAACAACCGCATGCTGTTTGGCGACGCCAAGAAAATGTTGGATGAGGTGTTGGGCGCTTTAAGAGCTTGATAGGGAGCTTGAGAGGGAATTTTTGCCATGACCGAGTGCGCTTGGCTGAAAAATTACCCAGAGGGCGTGCCTACTGAGTTGCCGCCCCTGCCATACGGCTCTTTGGTGGACTTGCTGGATGAGGCTTTTGAGGCCCATGCCAACAAAACTGCTTTCAGTTTTATGGGGCGTGGCTTCAGTTTTGCCGACACCGAGCGGCTCAGCCGCTCTTTGGGTACATATCTGCAAAGCCTGGGACTGGTGAGCGGCGAGCGTGTGGCCATCATGATGCCCAATGTGCCGCAGTACCCCATGGCGGTGGCGGCCATTTTGCGAGCAGGCCTGGTGGTGGTGAACGTGAACCCGCTCTACACCGCCAGCGAGCTTGCACACCAGTTACAAGACTCAGGTGCCAAGGCCATTTTTATCCTTGAAAACTTTGCCGCCACACTGCAAAAGTGTCTGGAACAAACCGCAGTGGAGCACGTGGTGTTGTGCGCCATGGGCGACTGTTTGGGCCTTAAGGGCCTGCTGGTCAATGCAGTGGTGCGTCACCTTAAAAAGATGGTGCCGGCGTTTTATTTGCCCAGAGCCGTGCGCTTTAAGCAAGCCTTGAGGCTGGGGGCCCAAAACGTGCTTCAGCGCAATCCAACCCAGCTGGACGATATGGCGGTGCTGCAATACACCGGCGGCACCACCGGCGTGTCCAAGGGGGCGGTGTTGTTGCACCGGCATTTGCTGGCCAATGTGCTGCAAACCCAGCTTTGGAACCAACCGGCCTTGGCCAAAATGCCGCCCCAAGAGCCCATGACCATGGTGTGCGCTTTGCCGCTTTATCACATTTACGCGTTTACCGTGGGCATGATGTACACGCTCAGCCTTGGGGGCAAGCTGATTTTGATTCCCAATCCGCGCGACATCCCGGCCGTCGTTAACACCCTTAAAAAGCAAGTTTTTCATATTTTTCCAGCGGTCAACACCCTGTTTGCGGCCATCGCCCGCCACCCCGAGGCAGCACAGGTGGACTGGCGGCATTTGCGCGTGAGCGTGGGAGGCGGTATGGCGGTCACGGCACCGGTGGCGGCGCAATGGCGGGCCTTGACCGGAAGCCCCATTTGTGAAGGCTACGGCCTGTCTGAGGCCAGTCCCTCGGTGAGCTGCAATCCGGTCACTACCATGGAGTTCAATGGCAGCATTGGCCTGCCCCTTCCGGGCACTCGAATGCGTGTGGTGGGCGATGACGGCGCTGAGGTGCCGGTGGGTCAGACGGGCGAGCTCGAAGTGCATGGGCCGCAGGTCATGGTAGGCTACTGGCGCCGCCCGGACGAGACCGCCAAGGTCATCACAAGCGACGGGTGGCTCAAGACGGGCGACGTCGGCCAGATGGACGAAGGCGGTTTTTTTAAAATTGTGGACCGCAAGAAGGACATGATTTTGGTGAGCGGCTTCAATGTGTACCCCAACGAGGTCGAGGCCGTTGTGGCCCAGCTGCCGGGGGTGCTGGAGTGCGCCTGCGTGGGGCGGTCTGACCCAGAGACCGGCGAGGCAGTGCATTTGGTGGTGGTGCCCGCAGACGCCACCTTGAACGAAGCGCACATGGAAGCGCAGATTCGGGCTTGGTGTCGAGAGCAACTCACCGGATACAAGCAACCCAAAGTCATAGAGTTTCGAGCCGACCTGCCTAAAACCGCGGTGGGCAAAGTGCTGCGGCGCGCCCTGCGCGATAACGCGCCAGCTTGAAGCCTTACTTCAGCCAGCCACGCTTTCTAAAGAAGTACATCGGCACCAAGGCGCTGGCCACCATCAGGGCAATGGCATAAGGGTAGCCCCATTCTTGGGCCAGTTCAGGCATGTACTGAAAGTTCATGCCGTAAATGCTCGCTATCAAGGTGGGGGGCAGCAGGGCCACGCTGGCCACAGAGAAGATTTTGATGATCTTGTTCTGGTTGATGTTGATGAAACCTACGGTGGCATCCATCAAGAAGTTGATTTTGTCAAACAAAAACGCGGTGTGGGAGTCCAGCGAATCGATGTCGCGCAGAATTTGCCGCGCGTTCTCAAACTGGCCGCTGGTGAGCATTTTGCTGCGCATCATGAAGCTCACCGCACGGCGGGTGTCCATCACGTTGCGGCGAATGCGGCCGTTCAGGTCCTCTTGCCGCGCAATCGCACCCAGCACTTCGCTGGCCAAGGCGTCCGTCACGTCGCCGGACAATACTTTTTTACCGGCCACTTCCAGATGGTCGTAAATGCCTTCCAGCGCATCGGCCGAGTATTCGGCGTCGACCTCAAAGAGGCTGAGCAGGACTTCGCGGGCGTCCTCAATCAAGCCAGGGGCGCGGCGCGCGCGCAACCGCAAGAGGCGAAACACGGGCAGGTCTTCGTCGTGGATGGTGAAGAGCACCCCTTTGCTGCGCAGGTTGTCGTTGACCAAGTTGATGATGAAGGCCACCCTGACGGTTTGCGGGCTGAACTCGTCAGCCACCAAAAAGTCGCTGCGAATGTGCAGTTCGCCGTTGTCCTCCTCGTAAAAGCGGGCCGACTCTTCGATGTCTTCGTCCATCGCGTCCGCCGGAATGGTGACGCCGTAGTACTCGCTGACCCAGCGCTTTTCGTCTGGGGTGGGGGACTCCAGGTCAACCCAAATAGGCTGAAAGTTGGACAACTCCTCCAGCGAGTCGATTTCTTCTTGCACAAGCCGGCCATGGACCAGCGTGAAAATGTTGAGCATGGCTCACTCCCTCGTGGGTGGTGGATCAAACGCTTGATCCCTTTGGGTTGAAGATGAAAGCTTCCAACCCGAAAACCACAGGGGGTTAGAAGCTAGCGACTAAGTGCAGGTTCCAAGGAGCAGGCTCCGAAGTGAAGATGCGCGGATTATGTCACCCTGCTGCGCTGCAGCAAGACCTTTAAGCTTGCGCCATGTAGCGGGCCATTTGGCGTTTTCGGGGCTTGCATTTCCTGCCGGGGCGGCGCATAGTGGAACAGAGCATGCGTTTTGTCCAACCCGAGAGCACAAGGAGCTTTTATGAACTTGACGATCAGTGGTCACCATCTCGAAGTCACGCCTGCCCTGCGCAGCTACGTCACCTCCAAACTGGACCGCATCTCGCGGCATTTTGATCAGGTGGTGGATGTGAAGGTGCTTTTAAGCGTAGAAAAACAAAAAGAAAAAGAGCGCCGACAGCGCGCCGAATGCAACATTCACGTCAAGGGCAGTGATTTGTTTGCCGAATGCTCAAACCAAGATTTGTATGCCGCTGTGGATGAGCTGATGGACAAGCTGGACCGCAAAGTGGTGCGGCACAAAGACAAACTCAAAGACCACCACCACGAGGCGGCCAAGCGCATCATGTAATTGGCGCCCACCGGCAGACCGAAACCGCAGCTCCTGCTGCGGTTTTTTGCTTAATGTGTGCATAATCCGCTCCACTTCAAATCATGAACCGACTCGCGTCCATCCTCCCCGTTTCTCAAGTCTTGGTGCGTGTAGACGCCACCAGCAAAAAACGGGCGTTTGAAGAAATTGGTCTGCTATTTGAAAACCTGCATGGCTTGAACCGATCTTTGGTCACTGACAGCCTGTTTGCCCGAGAGCGCTTGGGTTCAACCGGCTTGGGTCATGGCGTGGCCATTCCCCATGGCCGCATCAAGGGCCTCAAGGCGCCCATGGCCGCAGTGGTGCAACTGGCGCAACCCATTGTGTTTGACGCCCCCGATCAAGTGCCCGTCAAGCTCATGATTTTTTTGCTGGTTCCCGAGGTGGCCACCCAAAAACACTTGGAAACCCTGTCTGAAATTGCGGAGATGCTCAGCGACCCCGACCTGCGCCTCAAAATGGCCGAGAGCCCAACGGCCCAAGATGTGCACCAGCTGATCGCCCAATGGCAGTCGACGCAGGTGCCGCACTAAGCCTTTGCGCAAGCCCCCAGAGCCCCTTCCATGAGACCCACCGTTGTCAGCGCCGAGGTTCTGTTTGAAGAGTTTCGAGCGCTGTTGAAATGGGAGTGGGTGGCCAGCTTAGGCGCCTCTGAGAGGCATTTTGATGAGGTGGCGGTGCGCGCAGCCCGTTCAGGCGCCGACTTGGTGGGTTACCTCAATTACATCCACCCCTACCGCGTGCAAATTTTGGGCGAACGTGAGGTGGCTTACATGGCCAACTCCAGCCCCGAAGACTGCCAGCGCCGCATTGCCCGCATCGTGACCCTGGAGCCTCCGGTGGTGGTGCTGTCTGATGGGCAGCAGCCCCCGCCGGGTTTGCTGGACATGTGCGAGCAGTCGCAAATCCCCATGTTTGCCACGCCCGAGTCTTCAGCATATGTGATTGATGTGCTGCGCAGCTACCTTTCGCGCCATTTTGCCGACCGCTCCTCCATGCACGGAGTGTTCATGGACATTTTGGGCTTGGGGGTGTTGATCACCGGTGAATCGGGCCTGGGCAAAAGTGAGCTGGGCCTGGAGCTGATTTCACGCGGACACGGATTGGTAGCGGACGATGCGGTGGATTTGTTCAGGGTCAATCAGGCCACCATTGAGGGCCGCTGCCCCGAGTTGTTGCGCAACCTGCTGGAGGTGCGGGGCATTGGTCTTTTGGACATCAAGGCCATTTTTGGCGAAACCGCCGTGCGCCGCAAAATGCGGCTCAAACTGATTGTGTATCTGGTGCGGCGCGAAACCATGGAGCGCGACTTCGAGCGCATTCCCTACGAGCCCTTAACCCAAGACGTGCTGGGTATTCCGGTGCGCAAGGTGGTGATTCAGGTGGTGGCTGGGCGCAACCTGGCGGTGTTGGTGGAGGCGGCGGTGCGCAACACGATTTTGCAGCTGCGCGGCATTGACACCTATGCCGAGTTTGTTGAGCGTCACCGACGCGCCATGGACGAGCCCGGTCAAGCAGGCTGAGCAGTTTGGAGCCGCTCGATTACTTTACAAAACGGCTGGTTTTGGGGCGGTTGGGGCAGTCGGTCTTGGTGCAGTGGGCGTAAATGCTCAGAGCGTGGTCGGCAATTTCATAGCCTTTGGCTGCGGCCACCTCGTGCTGCCGGTGCTCTATAGCCTCATCAAAAAACTCTTCTACCCGACCGCAGTCCAGGCACACCAAGTGGTCGTGGTGTTGGCCTTCGTCCAGCTCAAATACGGCTTTGCCGCCGTCAAAATTGCTGCGAATCAAAATGCCAGCCTGCTCAAATTGGGTGAGCACCCGGTACACCGTGGCCAAACCCACATCAGACCGCTCTTCAAGCAGCACGCGGTAAACGTCTTCGGCGCTCATGTGACGCTGGCCTCCGCGCTGAAAAATGTCCAGCACTTTCAGTCTGGGTAAGGTGGCCTTGAGTCCTGAGCTCTTGAGTTCGGTAAGGGGTGGTGGCATGGCTTGTGAAGAGGCTTATGGAGGGCGGCTAGGCCAGGTGCCCTGCCGCTACAATGAATCATCATATCGTCAGCCGATGGCTACTCAACAACCCATGTTTTTCCCCTCTCGTGCCGTTTATCTTTTGGTGGTCATGGGCTTTGCGCTGGGGTTGCTGAGTTTGACGGGCTGCAGCAGCGTCGTGGACACCACCTCCCGCGTCACCAACCAAGTTGCCGAGCGTGTGGCCAACACCATGAAGCCCTACCGCATCACCGTGGTGCAGGGCAATGTGGTGACCCAAGAGCAATACGCGGTGCTGCGCCCCGGCATGAGCCGCTTGCAAATTCGGGATATTTTGGGCACACCGTTGCTGACCAGCGTGTTCCACACAGACCGCTGGGACTATGTATTCACCTACCAAAAGCAGGGACAGCCCACCCAATCGCGGCGCGTGACCCTGTTTTTCAAGGGCGAAACTCTGGAGCGTTTTGAAACCAATGAAGACCTGCCCTCCGAAGGCGAATTTGCCGGCCTGCTTGAAGGCAACCAGAAAGCCGCGAAGGCACCAGTGCTGGAGCTTTCTGAAGACCGCTTGAAAAAAATCCCGTCGGTCAAAAGAGCGCCCGAGCCTGAGCCCATAACGGGCAGCTCGCTTCCTGCCAATTACCCGCCGCTTGAACCTCCAGCGCGCTGATCTGATGTTGACCTCATCCGACCCCGTCTTACCAAACTTTCAGCACCCTGTGGCCATTGCTGGGGCCTCAGGCCGTATGGGTCGCATGCTGATCGAGGCGGTTCATGAGGCCCCAGATTGCAAATTGAGCGGTGCTTTGGACGTGGCGGGCAGCCCTGCCATTGGGCAAGACGCCATGGCTTGCTTGGGTCAGGCCAGTGGCGTGTTCATCACTTCCGATGTGCAGGCAGGCCTCATGCATGCCAAAACCTTGATCGACTTCACCCGACCCGAAGGTACCTTGGCGTACCTGCGGGTGTGTCGCGAGCTGGGCGTCGCCATGGTGATTGGTACCACGGGCTTCTCCGAGGACCAAAAGGCCGAGATTGCAGCGGCGGCAAAAGACATTGCGGTACTGTGTTCGCCCAATATGAGCGTGGGTGTTAACGTCACCCTCAAGCTGTTAGAGCTCGCGGCACAAGCCCTTTCTACTGGCTATGACATTGAGGTGATTGAGGCGCACCACCGGCACAAGGTGGATGCACCTTCAGGCACGGCGCTCAAAATGGGTGAAGTCATGGCCCAGGCGTTGGGCCGCAACCTGAAAGACTGTGCGGTGTACGAGCGCTATGGCCATACTGGTGAACGCGACCCCTCCACCATCGGCTTTTCAACCATTAGGGGCGGCGACATTGTGGGCGACCACACCGTGCTGTTTGCCGGTACGGGCGAGCGCATTGAAATCACGCACAAATCGGCCAGCCGGGTGACCTACGCCCAAGGCAGTTTGCGCTCAGTGCGCTTTTTGGCGCAACAGCCGCCGGGCCTTTACGACATGTTCGATGTGCTGGGCCTGAAATGAACCTGGCCAACTGGTGGAGCCAGGGCGATGGCGTGACCCATTGGGTGGCGTTTTTGCTTTTGGCGATGTCGGTGCTCAGTTGGGTGTTGATGGTCTTCAAGCTGCGCCAACTTCATGCCGGAACACGACAGGTCAACACAGCATTGGACTTGTTCTGGCGCGCCCCCGATATGGAAACCGCCCGCCAGCATGTTGTCGCTGTGGATGCGCAGCGCCTGCTCCTGCCCTTGCTGGATTCGGCCCAAGCCATTGAGTCGGGCACTTTGGCCAGTGCGGGCGAGCCAGCATCCCAAATGACGCGGTGTTTGCGTGGCGCTTTGCAAGGCGTGAGCCGCCGCTTGCAATGGGGATTGGCGGTGCTGGCGTCTATTGGATCCACCGCACCCTTTGTCGGCTTGTTGGGCACCGTGTGGGGTATTTTTCATGCCCTGATGGAGCTGGGCGCGTCATCTGCATTCGGCATATCGGCTGAAATGGCCCCTTTGTCGGCAATGCCAGCTATGACCCTGGACCGGTTGGCCGCTCCTGTGGGCGAAGCCCTGGTCATGACGGCGGCCGGTCTGGTGGTGGCCATTCCAGCGGTGCTGGCCTACAACCTGCTGAGCCGTCGTGCAGCCGATTTGACGGCAGAGCTGGAAGGCTTTGCCCACGACCTGAATGAGCTGCTCATGGCCCCAGTCCGTCGTTTGGGGTGATCCATGGCGTTTGGACGCATGAACTCCAACACATCCGGTCCCTCAGGCTTTTCCGTCATGAGCGACATCAACATGACGCCTTTGGTGGATGTGCTGCTGGTTCTGGTGGTGTTGCTGCTGGTCACTGCGCCGCTCATAGCGCCCATGCTCAAGCTGGACCTGCCCAAAGTCACGGCCCAACCCGTAGCGCCGCTGCCGCCCAGTCAGACCATGCAAGTCGTTATAGAGGCTGCTGGGCAATTAAGGGTGCAAGGCCAAAGCGTAACCCTGCTGCAATTGAGTGAATCTATGCGGCGTGTGGCTCAAAACCAACCCCAAACCGAGCTGCAGCTCAGCGCCAATGCCTCAGTGCCCTATGGTGCGGTGGTGTCAGTGTTGGATGCCGCCCAAGCCGCAGGCCTTAACCGCGTCGCTTTTGTGGCCGCCCCCTAAAATTCGGCTCTTCATGCAAGACCAATACCAACCTCAAGCCATCGAACAGTCTGCCCAAGCCCATTGGGCCGCCCACCGCGCATACCAAGTCACGGAGCGAGCCGACAAGCCCAAGTACTACGCCTGCTCCATGTTGCCCTACCCCAGTGGCAAGCTGCATATGGGCCATGTGCGCAACTACACCATCAACGACATGCTCACCCGTTACCTGCGCATGAAGGGCTACAACGTCCTCATGCCCATGGGGTGGGACGCGTTTGGTTTGCCGGCTGAAAACGCCGCCCTCAAAAACAAGCTGCCCCCCGCCAAATGGACCTACGACAACATTGCTTACATGAAAAAGCAGATGCAGGCCATGGGGCTGGCCATCGACTGGAGCCGCGAAATAGCCACCTGCGACCCTTCTTATTACAAATGGAACCAGTGGCTGTTTCTGAAAATGCTGGAGCAAGGCATTGCCTATCGCAAAACCCAAGTCGTCAATTGGGATCCTATAGACCAAACCGTTTTGGCCAATGAGCAGGTGATCGATGGGCGCGGTTGGCGCACCGGTGCCTTGGTCGAAAAACGCGAAATTCCGGGCTACTACCTCAAGATCACCGCGTACGCCCAAGAGCTGCTGGACTTTGTGTCCCCAGGCCAAATGCCCGGTTGGCCCGAGCGCGTCAAGCTGATGCAGGAAAACTGGATCGGCAAGAGCGAAGGCGTGCGTTTTGCCTTTACCCACGACATTCAAGGCACAGGTGGTCAAGCCATAGGCGAGGGCAAGTTGTTTGTCTTCACCACCCGTGCAGACACCATCATGGGCGTGACGTTCTGTGCCGTGGCCCCTGAGCACCCTTTGGCCTTGCATGCAGCCCAATCCAACCCTGCCTTGGCAGCTTTTATTGAAGAATGCAAGAGCGGCGGCACCACGGAGGCCGAACTGGCTACCCAGGATAAAAAAGGCGTGGCTACCGGCTTGTTTGTGACGCACCCGCTCACACAAGCGCAAGTGCCGGTGTGGGTGGGCAACTACGTGCTCATGAGCTATGGCGATGGCGCGGTCATGGGGGTGCCCGCGCACGATGAGCGTGACTTTGCGTTTGCTTTGAAATACGGCTTGCCGATCAAGCAAGTGGTGGCGGCAGTGTCCTCGGCAGGTACGCAAGGTTCCTCATACTGCGAGCAGAAATCGTCACCCGGCATACCTACCCAGGACGCTTTGGTTTTTGACGACACGCGCTGGCAAGAGTGGTATGCCACCAAGTCGGGTGTTTGCATCAACTCCGGTGCACTGGACGGCTTGGGCTTTAAAGCCGCCGTGGACAGAGTTGCTGAACTTCTTGCAGCCCAGGGCTTGGGCGAGAAAAAAACCACTTGGCGTCTGCGCGACTGGGGCATCAGCCGCCAGCGCTACTGGGGCACGCCCATACCCATCATCCATTGCGACGAACACGGCGCGGTGCCTGTGCCCGAAAAAGACTTGCCGGTGGTGCTGCCGCCAGACTGCATACCTGATGGCTCAGGCAATCCCTTGGTCAAGCATGAAGGTTTTCATGCGGCCAGTCCGGGGAGCAACCAGCGTGTGGCCTGCCCTGTGTGCGGTAAGCCCGCGCGCCGCGAGACCGACACCATGGACACGTTTGTGGATTCGTCCTGGTATTTCATGCGGTATTGCGATCCGACCCACCCCGACAGGATGGTGGCCGACGGAACCGACTACTGGATGCCGATGGACCAGTACATCGGCGGCATTGAACATGCCATTCTCCATCTGCTGTATGCCCGCTTTTGGACCAAGGTCATGCGTGATATCAGGGTCAAGAGCCCTGAAGATTCCGAGGTCAAGGGCTTGGTCAAGGTGGACGAACCCTTCACCAAACTGCTCACGCAGGGCATGGTGCTCAACCACATTTACAGCCGCCGTACCCAGCAAGGCGGCAAGGAATATTTTTGGCCGAAGGATGTGGAGCATGTGCTCGACGATGCGGGCAAAGTGGTGGGGGCCTCGCTTATCAAGCCGGTTGAAAGTGCGGATGGCCTATTGCCTGCAGGCACCGCCATCGACTACGAGGGCGTGGGCACCATGTCCAAGTCCAAAAACAATGGGGTCGACCCGCAGGACTTGATTGAACAGCACGGCGCCGATACCGCGCGCCTGTACACCATGTTCACCGCACCGCCCGAAGCCACCTTGGAGTGGAACGACGCTGGGGTGGAAGGCAGCCACCGCTTTTTGCGTAGGGTGTGGAACTTGGGCCACAAGCTCAGCACTTTGGACCCCGTGGCGGCTGATGCCAGCGTGGCGGGTGCAAAAACCCTGCAAGAGGTACCCATGGCCAAGGCGGCCAAGGGTTTGCGCTTTGAGATGCACAGCATCCTCAGGCAGGTGGATTACGACTACCAGCGCATGCAATACAACACCGTGGTCTCTGGCGCCATGAAAATGCTCAATGCTCTTGAGGCCTTCAAGTCGCAAGACGAAGCCTGCAGCCAGCCCGGCGCTGCCCTAGCCTTGCTGGAAGGCTTTGGCATCTTGCTGCGCTGCATTTACCCCGCAACTCCCCACTTGGCATGGGTGTTGTGGAATGAGATGGGCTATGCAGGCGCCATGGGTGACCTGCTGGACGCCGCTTGGCCCCAGGTGGATGAACTGGCCTTGCAGCAAGACGAAATTGAACTGGTGCTGCAAATCAACGGTAAGCACCGTGGCAGCTTGTTGGTGCCTGCCAGTGCCGATGCCGCCGCCATAGAAGCTGCTGCCCGCTCAAGTGAGACCGTGCAGAAGCTTGCCGTTAACGTGCGGCGCGTGGTGGTGGTGCCCGGTCGATTGGTCAATGTGGTGGTGTCCTAAGTGACAACACTTGCCGTTATGAAGGCGCACGCGTTTACCTTGCAAAGCTGGGCCAGACGGTGCCTGCTGGCGGCTTGCTTAGTGGGGTTGAGCGGCTGCGGGTTTCAGTTGCGCCAGCCGCCTAACTTTGCATTCAAGACCATTTACACCGCGGTGGCGCCCAATTCACTGATGGGCATTGAGCTCAAACGCCATTTGGCAGCGGTGGGCGGCGTGACCTTGTTGACCGACCCATTAGAGAGAAAAAACGCCGATGTGGTGCTCGATATCTTGTCTGAAGCCCGCGAAAAAGTGGTGGTGGGCGTCAATTCCTCCGGTCAGGTGCGGGAATTCCAGTTGCGCCTGAAGTTTCGTTTTAGGCTGAGAACGCCTGATGGCAAAGACTTGATTCCCGACACCGAAATTGTGCAGCAACGAGACATCAGCTTCAGTGAAAGTGCAGCCTTGTCAAAAGAGGCAGAAGAAGCGCAACTTTATCGATCCATGCAGTCCGATGTGGTGCAGCAGCTGCTGCGGCGTTTGGCGGCAGTGAAGGCCTTTTAGACCATGCAACTGGCCGCTGCCCAGCTTTCTCAGCAGCTGCAGCGCGGGTTGCGCAGTCTCTACACCTTGTACGGTGATGAGCCCCTGCTTCAGCAAGAGGCGGCCGACCTGATTCGCGCCACCGCCCATGCGAAGGGCTTTACCGAGCGCACCGTGCACACCGTCTCGGGTTTGAGGTTTGATTGGGGCGAGGTGCTCTCGGGGGGCAGTTCAATGAGTTTGTTTGCGGATCGGCAGCTGCTGGAGCTGCGGATTCCCAGCGGCAAGCCCGGCAAAGAAGGCAGTGTGGCTTTGCAACAGCTGGCCCAGAGCATGCAAGACAACGACCACACCTTGGTGTTGGTGCTGTTGCCACACTTGGATAAAGCCAGCAAAACCAGTGCTTGGTTCAGTGCCTTAGACCAGTTTGGCGCGACCGTGCACATTGAAACCGTGCCCCGCGCCCAGTTGCCCCAATGGATTGCGCAGCGCCTGCAAGCCCAGGGCCAAAGGGTGGCTGCTGGCGAGGAAGGCCAGCGTACCTTGCAGTTTTTTGCCGATCGGGTGGAGGGCAATTTGTTGGCAGCTCACCAAGAAATTCAAAAACTCCATTTGCTGTACCCGCCTGGCCCTTTAAGTTTTGAGCAGGTCGAGGGTGCGGTTCTCAATGTGGCGCGGTACGACGTGTTCAAGTTGTCCGAAGCCGTATTGGCGGGACATGCAGCACGTGTACAGCGCATGCTGGAAGGGTTACAGGCTGAGGGGGAATCCGAGGTGCTGGTGCACTACACCTTGAGCGAAGACATTCGCACCCTAAAGCGTATTAAAGACGC
>Ga0214917_10005697_pt1 | contig 13208 bp, 24 predicted proteins | sample LL_1208_BB_MetaG_FD_177983 | JGI IMG/M metagenome (GOLD analysis project Ga0214917, IMG submission 177983) | Freshwater microbial communities from Lake Lanier, Atlanta, Georgia, United States - LL_1208_BB | ecosystem: Environmental > Aquatic > Freshwater > Lake | place: USA: Georgia | collected... | reverse complement strand
ATGTAGTGGATGTTCTCGGCCTTCAGGCAGTTCGCACTGCGCACCGTGAGCTCGAGCTCGTCCACCGGACGCAGCAGGATCGGATCGAACTGCGCCGACTCAGACTTGCCACCGATCTCTTCTTCGCCCTGCAGATCGACGAACACCGACAGCTGATCTTTGAGGATGCTGCCGGCGCGACGGATCGCTTCTTCGGCGTCGATCGTGCCGTTGGTTTCGATGTCGAGGATCAGCTTGTCGAGGTCGGTGCGCTGTTCGACGCGCGCCGCATCGACCGAGTAGGTGACGCGACGGATCGGGCTGAACGACGCATCGAGTTGCAGCCGACCGATCGGCCGGGTCGCTTCCTCGAACGCCACGCGCTGCGAAGCCGGGCGATAGCCGCGACCGCGCTCGACGCGCAACACCATGTTGAGCACGCCCGCCTTGGTGAGGTTGGCGATCACGAGGTCCGGGTTCACCACCTCGACGTCGTGATCGGTCTGGATGTCACCCGCCGTGACCGGGCCCGGACCTTTCTTCGAAAGACGCAGCTCGGCCGAATCGCGTGTGTGCATGCGAATCGCGACTTGCTTGAGGTTGAGCAGAATATCGACGACGTCTTCCTGCACGCCTTCGATGCTCGTGTACTCGTGCAGCACGCCGTCGATCTCGGCTTCGGTGATGGCAGCGCCCGGCATGGACGACAGCAACACGCGTCGCAGCGCATTGCCGAGCGTATGCCCGAAGCCGCGCTCGAACGGCTCGATCACCACGCGCGCTTGGCGCGGGGCGAGCGGACTCACCTTCACGACGCGCGGTTTGAGGAACTCGGTAACGGATCCTTGCATATCGTTTTCCTCTCCTCTTACTTCGAGTACAACTCGACGACGAGGTTCTCGTTGATGTCCGGCAGGATGTCGTCCCGCGCAGGCACCTGCTTGAAGACGCCCTTGAATTCCTTGTCGTTGACTTCGACCCACTCGGGCAAGCCGACTTGCGAGGCGATCTGCATCGCGTTCTGGATGCGCAATTGCTTGCGCGCCTTCTCGCGAATCTGGATCGTGTCGCCGGCGCGAACTTGGTACGACGCGATCGTCACCACGTCGCCGTTCACTTGCACGCCCTTGTGGCTGACGAGCTGGCGCGCTTCCGAGCGCGTCGCCGCGAAGCCCATGCGATAGACGACGTTGTCGAGACGGCACTCGAGCAACTTCAAAAGATTCTCACCGGTCGCACCCGTACGGCGCGCGGCTTCTTGGTAGTAGTTGGCGAACTGGCGCTCGAGCACGCCGTACATGCGGCGCAGCTTTTGCTTCTCGCGCAACTGCGAGCCGTATTCCGACAAACGCGTCTTGCGCTCGCCTTTGATGCCGCCCGGCGGCACTTGCAGTTTGCACTTGCTCTCGAGCGGCTTGACGCCACTCTTCAGGAACAAATCGGTGCCCTCGCGACGCGAGAGCTTGCACTTGGGACCAACGTAACGGGCCATCTTTTAGCTTCCTCTTGCGACGCGCGTCAGACGCGACGCTTCTTGGGCGGACGACAGCCGTTGTGCGGAATCGGCGTCACGTCCGAAATGCTGGTGATCTTCAAGCCGCAGTTGTTGAGCGCTCGCACCGCCGACTCGCGACCCGGGCCGGGACCCGCGACGCGCACTTCGACGTTGCGCAGACCGTGCTCTTGCGCCGCCACGCCCGCTTTCTCGGCCGCCACCTGCGCCGCGAACGGCGTGGACTTGCGCGAGCCGCGGAAGCCGCAACCACCCGAAGTCGCCCACGAGAGCGTGTTGCCCTGGCGATCGGTGATCGTGATGATCGTGTTGTTGAACGACGCGTGTACGTGCGCGATGCCGTCCAGCACGTTCTTGCGTGCCTTCTTCGGCTTTTTGGCGCCGGCGTTCGACTGTTGCTTCTGTTCTGCCATGTGCTATCCGCCTGCTGAAACTTATGACTTGCCCGGGGGCGCGTTGAGCTTCACCGCCTGCTTGCGCGGACCCTTGCGCGTGCGCGCGTTAGTGCGCGTGCGCTGGCCGCGCAGGGGCAAGCCCTTGCGATGCCGCAGACCGCGGTAGGTACCGAGGTCCATCAAACGCTTGATGTTCATCGACACTTCACGGCGCAGATCGCCTTCGACGAGACCCTTCGCGATCTGCGTACGCAGCGAATTCACTTCGGCTTCGGTGAGATCTTTGACTTTGGTGGTCGGATCGACACCCGCCGCCTCGCAAACCGCGCGAGCGCGCGTGCGGCCGACGCCGTAGATGTGCGTGAGTCCGATGACTACATGCTTGTTCATCGGGATGTTGATGCCAGCTATACGTGCCATGTTTCCTGCCTCGAAGCCGCTACTACGGCCTGTCGAATTCTTTGACGATCAACCTTGACGCTGCTTGTGACGCTGATCTTTGCAGATCACGTACACGACGCCACGACGCCGCACGATCTTGCAGTCCTTGCAGATTTTCTTGACGGACGGACGAACTTTCATTGTGCTTACCCTTTACTGCGGCGCGCCGCCGCGTCCATAACCCATCAGATTCGCCTGCTTCAACAAGCCGGGATACTGGTGGGACATCAAATGTGCTTGCAGCTGCGCCATGAAATCCATGGCCACCACGACGACGATCAGCAGCGAAGTACCGCCGAATTGGAACGGCACACCGCCGCGCGAAATCATGATTTCCGGCACGAGGCACACCGCTGCGACGTACAACGCACCCCACAGGGTGAGCCGCGTGAGCACGCGGTCGATGTACTCGCCGGTCTGCTGACCGGGGCGGATGCCCGGAATGAAGGCGCCGGACTTCTTCAAATTTTCGGAAGTCTCGCGCGCGTTGAAGACGAGCGCGGTGTAGAAGAAGCAGAAGAACAAAATCAGGATCGTGTACAGCACGAGATGCAGCGGCTGGCCGTAGCCGAGCGAGGCGGCGATGCTCTGCAGCGTTTCGGCAAAGCGACCTTCGCCGGTACCGAAGAATTGTGCGATGGTCGCCGGGAACAACAACAAGCTCGAGGCGAAGATCGGCGGAATCACGCCGGCCATGTTGAGCTTGAACGGCAAGTGACTCGTTTGACCCGCCATCACGCGCCGTCCGACTTGACGCTTGGCGTAGTGCACGGCGATGCGACGCTGCGCGCGCTCGACGTAGACGCAGAACGCGGTCACACCGAGCACCAGCACGATCAACACCAGCGCGAACAGACCCGACATTTCACCGGTGTTCACCGATTCGACGGTGCGGCCGATGGCGCCCGGCAAGCCGGCGACGATGCCCGACAAGATGATCATGGAAATACCGTTACCGATGCCGCGCTCGGTGACTTGCTCACCGAGCCACATCAAGAACATCGTGCCGGTGGTCATCGTGATCGTCGCGATGAAGAGGAACGACCAGCCGGCGTTGTTGACCATGTTGCCGTTCTGCAGCGCCGTAGCGGCACCGAGCGACTGGAACACGGCGAGCACCACGGTGAAGTAGCGCGTGAGTTGCGTGAGTTGACGGCGACCGCTCTCACCTTCTTTGCGCAGTTCTTCCCAAGGCGGATAGATCATCGAGACCATCTGCACGATGATCGAGGCCGAGATGTACGGCATCACGCCCATGGCAAAAATCGACAGGCGCTCGAGCGCACCGCCCGAGAACATGTTGACGATGCCGAGGATCGTGCCTTGCGAGCGCTCGAAGAAACGCGCCACTTCTGCGGGGTTGATGCCCGGCACCGGAATGAAGGTGCCGATGCGATAGACGATCAACGCACCGAACAAAAACAATAGGCGCGAGCGCACCTCGCCGAAACGCGTCGCGTCGGCGAGGGTCGAAGCCGGATTGTTGATGGTCGTTGCCACGTCAGTTTCGTTCCGTGCTCTGCGTTACGCTCAAGCTTCGATACGGCCGCCGGCCGCTTCGATCGCCGCGCGCGCACCCTTGGTCGCGCCGACGCCTTTCAGCGTGACGGCTTTTTTGATTTCGCCCGACAGCACGACCTTCGCGACTTCGGTGAACACCGGCACGATGTTCGCCGCGATCAGCGCTGCGAGATCAATCACCTCGGCCTTCACCTTCGCGAGTTCGTCGAGACGTACTTCGGCGCGGGTCGCCTTCATCGCCGAGCGGAAACCCACTTTCGGCATGCGGCGTTGCAACGGCATCTGGCCGCCTTCGAAGCCGACCTTGTGATAGCCGCCCTTACGTGCGCGCTGACCTTTGACGCCACGACCGCAGGTCTTACCCTGGCCGGCCGACGCACCGCGACCGACGCGCAAGCGCGGACGCTTGGAACCGGGGGCGGGCTTGATGGTGTTGATGCGCATTTCTTTGATTCTCCGTACGGCGCTGCGATCAGCTCTCGACGACCGCGAGCAAGTGACGAGCGGTGCGCACCAAGCCGCGATTCTCGGGCGTGTCCGCCACGACCACGGTTTGATGACGCTTGCGCAGACCGAGCCCGCGCACCGACTGCGCAATGTTGGCGATCTGGCCGTGAACGCTTTTCTTGAGGGTGACTTTCAGTTGCTTGGCAGCCATGTGAATCAGCCCATGATCTCGTCGAGGGACTTACCGCGCTTGGCGGCGATTTGTTCCGGCGAACGCACCGAGGCGAGCGCCTTCACGGTCGCGCGCACGACGTTGATCGCGTTACGCGAGCCGTAGCTCTTGGCGAGCACGTTGCGCACGCCGGCACATTCGAGCACCGCACGCATACCGCCACCGGCGATGACGCCGGTACCGTCCGAGGCCGGTTGCATCAACACGCGGGTCGCACCGTGCGTGCCTTTGACCGAGTAGTGCAGCGTGTCGTTGCGCAGCGCAACGTTGACCATGTTCTTGCGTGCCGCAGCCATCGCTTTCGAGATCGCGACCGGCACTTCGCGCGCCTTGCCGAAACCGAAACCGACGCGACCGGCGCCGTCACCGACCACCGTCAATGCGGTGAAGCCGAATTGGCGACCACCTTTGACGGTCTTCGAGGTGCGGTTCACCGCGACGAGCTTTTCGAGGTACTCGTCCTGCGCCTGGGATTTCTCGACTCGTGCCATGTGGATGCCCTGCCTTAAAACTCGAGGCCCGCTTCACGCGCGGCTTCCGCCAGCGCCTTGATGCGGCCGTGGTACATGAAGCCGGAACGGTCGAAGGCGACCTTCGACACACCGACCGCCTTGGCGCGTTCGGCGATCGCGCGGCCGACGGCCTTTGCGGCCTCGACGTTGCCGGTGGATTTGAGTTCGCCCGTCACCGCGTCTTGCACGGTCGAAGCGGTGGCGAGCACCTTCGCGCCAGCAGCGTCGAAGATTTGCGCGTAGATGTGACGCGGCGTGCTGTGGACCGTCAGACGCGGTGCACCGAGTTCGCGAATCTTCGCCCGGGTTCGCACGGCGCGTCGCTGACGACGCTGTTTTTTGGTGATCTGCATTGCTCGATCCTCGTTGCGTGCCAGCGATTACTTCTTCTTGCCTTCCTTGAGCGAGATCTGCTCGCCGGCATAGCGCACGCCTTTGCCTTTGTACGGCTCGGGCGGACGCATGTCGCGGATCTCGGCGGCCACCTGGCCGACACGCTGCTTGTCGATACCTTTGATGACGATTTCGGTCTGGCTCGGCGTCTCGATCGCGATGCCCTCGGGCATGTCGAAGGCGATCGGGTGGGAGTAGCCGAGCGTCAGGTTCAAAACTTTGCCCTGCACCGCAGCGCGATAGCCGACGCCGACGAGTTCGAGCTTGCGCTCGTAACCTTTGGTGACGCCCTGCACCATGTTGGCGAGGTGGGCACGCGTCGCGCCCGCCTGCATACGGTTGCTCTCGTCGTACTGCAGCTCGAGATACTTGTCGGCCTGCACGACCTTCACGCCGCCGGTTAGCGGCACGCTCAGAGTTCCTTTCGAACCTTTGACCGTCACCGCCTCGGCGGTGATCGTCGCCGTCACGCCTTGCGGCAGATCGACAGGTTGTTTTGCTACGCGACTCATGTTCGTTTCCTGCTGTGCCGAACCTTAGGCGACGATGCAGAGCACTTCGCCGCCCTGACCGATGGCGCGGGCCTGCTTGTCCGTCATGACACCCTTCGGCGTCGAGACGATCACGGTGCCCATGCCGCCCTGCACTTTCGGCAGTTCGTCCTTACCGCGGTAGATGCGCAGTCCCGGCCGCGACACGCGTTCGATGCGGTCGATGACCGGACGGCCTTCGTAGTACTTGAGCGCGATGGTCATCGTGCTCTTGCCACCTTCCGCCGCGATGCGGAAATCGGCGACGTAGCCTTCGTCCTTCAAAACTTTGACCACGGCCTGCTTGAGGCGCGACGAACCGACGCTCACTTCGCTCTTGCGCGCGAGTTGTGCGTTGCGGATACGGGTCAACAGGTCTGCGATGGGATCAGTCATGCTCATGGCGCAGGCTCCTTACCAGCTCGCCTTCGAGACGCCGGGCAATTCACCCCGGTTGACGCTCTCGCGAATCTTCACTCGGGCGATGCCGAACTTGCGGTACACACCGCGCGGTCGACCCGTGATGGCGCAGCGGTTGCGACCGCGCGAAGGGCTCGCATCGCGCGGCATCTTCTGCAGCGCAGCGACCGCAGCAGCGCGCTCGTCCGGCGACGATTTCGGACTACGAATCGCCTCTTTGAGTTGCGCGCGCTTGGCGGCGTATTTTTTGACCGTCTGGGCGCGACGCTTCTCGCGCTCCACCATGCTCGTCTTGGCCATTTGCTGCTTGCCCTTTACTTGCGGAAGGGGAACTGGAAGGCTTCGAGCAACGCCCGACCCGCCTTGTCGTCCTTCGCCGTGGTGGTGATGGTGATGTCCATGCCCCGGAGCTGATCGATCTGGTCGTACTGGATTTCCGGGAAGATGATTTGTTCCTTGACGCCCATGTTGTAGTTGCCACGGCCGTCGAACGAACGCGGCGAGACGCCACGGAAGTCGCGGATACGCGGCATCGCAACCGAGATCAAGCGATCGAGGAATTCGTACATACGCGCACCGCGCAAGGTGACCTTGCAGCCGATAGCGAGGTTCTCGCGAACTTTGAAGGACGCGATCGATTTGCGCGCGATGCACATCACGGGCTTTTGACCGGTGATCTTCGCCAGATCGCCCGCCGCGGCTTCGATGACCTTTTTGTCGGCCACCGCTTCGCCCACGCCCATGTTGACCGTGATCTTGACGATCTTCGGCACTTCCATCGCGTTCGTGATGTCGAGGTCCTTGCGGAGCTTCGGCACTACGTTTTCGCGGTAATACTGTTGCAGCCTTGCCATGCGGATATTCCCGTACCGGTGACGCTTAAGCGTCGACCACTTCGCCGTTCGACTTGAAGAAACGCACATGCTTGCCGTCCGCGAGACGCTTCACGCCGACGCGATCGGCCTTTTGCGTCGCGGGATTGAGCAGCGCGACCTTGGACACGTGCAGCGGCGCTTCCTTCTCGAGGATGCCACCAGCCTTGTTCATCTGCGGGTTGCCGCGCGTGTGGCGCTTCACCCGGTTGACGTTCTCGACGAGCACCGTCTCGTTCTCGAGCACCGCGAGCACGGCGCCCTTGCGCCCTTTGTCGCGACCCGAAATGACGATCACGTTGTCGCCTTTGCGAATCTTTTTCACGTTGCCCCCTTACAGAACTTCAGGTGCGAGGGAGATGATCTTCATGAATTGCGCGGTGCGCAGTTCACGCGTGACCGGTCCGAAGATACGGGTGCCGATCGGTTCGAGCTTGTTGGTGAGCAACACCGCAGCGTTGCCGTCGAAGCGGATCAAAGAGCCGTCCGGACGACGCACACCGAAGCGCGTGCGCACGACGACCGCGTCGTACACCTCGCCCTTTTTGACCTTGCCACGCGGAATCGCATCTTTGACGCTCACTTTGATGACGTCGCCGACCGTCGCGTAACGACGACGCGTGCCACCGAGCACCTTGATGCACATCAGCGTCTTCGCGCCGCTGTTGTCGGCCGCGTTGAGGATGGTTTGCAGCTGGATCACGACGCACGCTCCACGACCGACACGACGCGCCAGTTCTTGCGACGCGACAGCGGGCGGCACTCGGCGATCGTCACCGTATCGCCTTCACGCGAATCGTTGGCTTCGTCGTGCGCCAACACCTTCGTGGTGCGACGGACGTACTTGCCGTAGCGCGGGTGCTTCACCAAACGCTCGATCTCGACCGCGATGGTCTTGTTCATCTTGCTGCTGACGACACGCCCAGTGAGCGTGCGCTGCGACTTTTGTTCGCTCGATGTGTTCATGGCTTACTTCCCGGAAACCTTCGCCTTCTCGGCGAGCACCGTCTTGACGCGCGCGACGCTCTTGCGAACGCGACCGAATTCGTGCGGCTTGACGCCCTGACCGGTCGCACGCTGCATGCGCAAAGAAAATTGCTCGCGACGCAGCTTGAGCAATTCGTCGTTGAGTTCTTTCGCGGTCTTACCGCGTAAATCCTTCGCGTTCATGTCACCGCACCTGTCGCTTCACGAACGACGTGGTCACCGAGAGTTTCGCGCCGGCGAGACGGAATGCCTCGCGCGCAGTCTTCTCGTCCACGCCTTCCATTTCGAAGAGAACCTTGCCGGGCTTCACCTTCGCCACCCAGTACTCGACGTTGCCCTTACCGGAGCCCATGCGGACTTCCAGGGGCTTCTTCGAGACCGGCACGTCGGGAAACACGCGGATCCAAATTTGTCCGCCACGCTTCACGTGGCGCGCCATCGCACGACGCGCCGCTTCGATCTCGCGCGCGGTCATGCGCGCACGCTCGGTGGCCTTCAGGCCGAAATCGCCGAAGGCGACGGAGTTACCGCGCTGCGCAAGACCGGCGTTGTCGCCTTTGAACTGCTTGCGATATTTGGTGCGCTTAGGCTGCATCATGTCTGCAATTCCTCAAAGATTTCGCGCGGCTCAGGCGGCCGGTGCTGCAGCGGGAGCGGCAGCTTCGGCAGCAGCGGCCTCGGCTTCCGGCGCGGCCTTCGAGAGGTCTTCCTTCTCGAACACCTCGCCCTTGAAGATCCACACCTTCACGCCGATCACGCCGTACGTCGTGCGGGCTTCACCGAAGCCGTAGTCGATGTCGGCACGGAAGGTGTGCAGCGGGATGCGCCCTTCGCGCGACCACTCGGTGCGTGCGATTTCGGCGCCGTTCAAACGTCCCGACAAACGCACTTTGATGCCGAGTGCGCCACTGCGCATCGTGCTCATCACCGCGCGCTTCATGGCACGACGGAACATCACGCGCTTTTCGATCTGCTGCGCGATGCCGTCGGCGACCAACTGCGCATCGAGTTCCGGCTTGCGGATCTCGGCGATGTTGAGACGGATGTCGGCGACCGGGCGGCCGAGCAACTTCGCCGTGTCTTGGCGCAGCTTCTCGATGTCCTCACCCTTCTTGCCGATCACGATGCCCGGACGCGCGGTCTGGATCGTGATGTTCACTTTGTTCGCCGCACGCTCGATGTCGATGCGCGACACCGACGCTTCGGCGAGCTTCTTGCGCAAAAAGCCGCGCACTCGGAAATCGGTGTGAACGAGTTGCGGGAAGAGCTTCTTGCCCGCATACCACTTCGACGACCATTCGCGAGTGATGCCGAGGCGGATGCCTACCGGATTGACTTTCTGGCCCATGGATCAGTCCTTCCTGCCGTCGCTGACCACGACGGTGATGTGGCTGTTGCGCTTGACGATGCGAGCACCGCGACCTTTGGCGCGAGCGGCGAATCGCTTCAGCACCGGAGCGGTGTCGACCATGATGCGATGAACTTTGAGTTCGTCGACGTCGGCGCCGTTGTTGTTCTCGGCGTTCGCAACCGCAGACTCGAGAACTTTGAGGATGATTTCTGCGCCCTTCTTCGGCATGAAGCGCAGCATCGCGAGCGCATTGCCCACCGGCTTGCCGCGCACCACGTCGGCGACGAGGCGGCACTTCTGCGGAGAGATCCGCGCGTGTTTGAGTTTTGCCGTGACTTCCATCGTTGTACTCCGGCTCAGCCCGAAACTTTCTTGTCGCCCGAGTGCGACTTAAAGGTGCGAGTGGGCGCGAATTCGCCGAGCTTGTGACCGACCATGTTCTCGGAGACGAGCACGGGAATGTGCTGCTTGCCGTTGTGCACGGCGATCGTGAGCCCGACCATTTCGGGAATGACCATCGAACGACGCGACCAGGTTTTGATCGGCTTACGATCGTTCTTCGACACCGCGACTTGCACCTTCTTCGAGAGGTGCAGATCGACGAACGGACCTTTTTTCAGTGAACGAGGCACTTTTCGCTCCTAACCTGCGCGGGCCGCTCAGCGGACCTTGTTCTGGCGACGCTGCACGATCATGTGCGTCGTACGTTTGTTGGTTCGGGTCTTCTTACCCTTGGTGTTCCAGCCCCACGGCGAAACCGGGTGCGGATTACCTTGGCCGGACTTACCTTCACCGCCACCGTGGGGGTGATCGACCGGGTTCATCGCCAAACCGCGCACGGTCGGACGAATGCCGAGCCAACGCTTCGCACCGGCTTTACCGTAGCTGCGCAGGTTGTGCTCGTCGTTGCTCACCTCGCCAATGGTCGCGCGGCAATCGATGTGCACTTTGCGCATCTCGCCCGACTTCAAGCGGATGTAGGCGTAAATTCCTTCGCGTGCGGTGTATTGCACCGAGCTGCCGGCGCTACGCGCGAGCTGACCGCCCTTGCCGGGCTTCAACTCCACGTTGTGCACGGTCGAACCGACGGGGATGTGACGCAGCTGCATCGCATTGCCCGGCTTGATCGGCGAATCGGCACCCGAGCGGATTTCGTCGCCCGGCACCACGCCCTTCGGCGCGAGGATGTACCGACGTTCGCCGTCGGCATATTTGACGAGTGCGATGTGGCCGGTGCGGTTCGGATCGTGCTCGATACGCTCGATCACCCCCTTCACACCGTCCTTGTCGCGCTTCATGTCGATGATGCGAAACTTTTGCCGCGAGCCGCCGCCTTTGTGGCGAGTGGTGATGCGACCGAAGCTGTTGCGACCGCCGGTTTTGGCCTGGCGGGTCGTCAACGGTTCGTGCGGACCGCCCTTCCAAAGATGGGACTTGTCGACTTTGACGACGAACCGCGTACCCGGCGACGTCGGCTTGAGCTTGATGAGCGCCATCAGGCTTTCCTCGAGACTTCGTAATCGATGCTTTGACCCGGTGCGAGACGCACGTAGGCCTTTTTCGAATCTTGCGTGCGACCCGGCGTCTTACCGAAACGGCGCGTTTTGCCCGGTTCGTTGACGACGTTCACCGCCGCAACCTTCACGCCGAACATGAGTTCGACCGCAGCCTTGATGTCGGGCTTGGTCGCGTCACGACGCACGCGGAAGGCGTATTGATTGGCGTTCTGCGTGGCGAGCGCGGACTTTTCGGTCACGTGCGGCGCGACGAGGACGTTGATCAGCTTTTCTTGGCTGAGATGCGATTGGCCGCCGCTCATTGCAGACGCTCCTCGATCATCTTCACGGCGCCGACGGTCATCAGCACCTTGTCGTAGCTCGCGAGTGCGAGCGGATTCAACGCCGCGACCGGCAACACTGCAACGTGCGGCAGGTTACGCGCGGAGAGGAACAATTTTTCGTCGATCGCTTCGACGACGATCAGGACGTTTTCGAGCGCCAAAGATTTCAACTTGGCGGCGAGCAAGCGGGTCTTCGGCGCTTCGAGGTCGATGCCTTGCGTGACGACGAGGCGATCTTGGCGCACGAGCTCCGAGAGCATCGAGCGCAGCGCGCCGCGATACATCTTGCGATTGACCTTTTGTTCGAAGCTACGCGGCTTGGCGGCGAACGCCCGACCACCGCCGACCCAAATCGGGCTGCGGCTCGAACCAGCACGCGCCTGGCCCGTACCCTTTTGGCTGTGCGGCTTCTTGCCACCACCGCGCACTTCCGCCTTCGTCAGCTGAGCTTTGGTGCCCGAGCGACCGGCGTTGCGGTAGGCGGTGACGATTTGATGCACCAACGCTTCGTTGTATTCCTGGCCGAAGGTCGCTTCGGACAGTTGCAGCTCGTTGGAGCCGCCAGCGATCTTGATCTTCATGATCTATGGCTCCCGATCACTTCTTCGGCTTCGCCGGTGCCGCGCCTTTCGACGGCGCGATGGTCTTGCGCTTGGCAAGACGCGCGGCCTTCAACGACGGACGCACGACGACTTGACCACCGTCGGAACCCGGCACGGCGCCGCGGATCAAGAGCAGATTGCGCTCTGCATCGACCTCGACGACCTTGAGGTTCTCGGTGGTGCGACGCACGACGCCCATGTGGCCGGACATGCGCTTGCCTTGGAACACGCGGCCCGGCGTCTGACGCTGGCCGATCGAGCCCGGCGTGCGGTGCGACACCGACACACCGTGCGAGGCGTTGTGGCCACCGAAATTGTGGCGTTTCATCGTGCCTGCGAAACCTTTGCCGATCGTGGTGCCGGTGACGTCGACCACCTGGCCCGCGCTGAAGAGGTCGGCCTTGATTTCGGCGCCGACGGCGAGTTCCGCGCCTTCTTGTTCGGCAAGGCGGAATTCGACCAACGCCTTACCCGCGGCGACACCGGCTTTGCCGAAGTGTCCGGCAGCCGCTTTGGTCAGCAATTGCGGGCGACGGGCGCCATAGGTGACCTGCACGGCGCGATAGCCGTCACGGTCGGAAGATTTGATCTGCGTGATGCGGTTCGGCAGAACCTCGATCACGGTCACGGGGATGGACTCACCCGCCTCCGTGAACACGCGCGTCATGCCGCATTTGCGGCCGACCAGTCCGATTGCCATAGTCGTTCCACTCCTGCGCACACTGCGATTGGCATGCGCAAAAAAACACCCAAATCACGGACGGGAGGGACGACGCGAGCCACCGGAACGGAAGTTCCGGAGGGTTCGAGTGGTCTTGGCGGCCTTTCCGCCAACCTCGCCCGATGCCGCAACCTGCGGCGCACCCCGGAAAGCCCGGGGCTAAAAAGGGCGCGCATTGTAAGCGGCACCCGCGGGCGTTGCAAGCGGCACGTGTGCCGCCTGCAAGCCCGTACGTCAGTACTTTATTGCGGTCAGTTCAGCTTGATCTGGACGTCGACGCCGGCCGGCAGTTCGAGGCGCATGAGCGCATCGACGGTCTTGTCGGTCGGGTTGAGGATGTCCATTAGACGCTTGTGCGTACGCAGCTCGAACTGGTCGCGCGCGTCCTTGTCACCGTGCGGACTGACGAGGAGCGTGTAGCGCTCCATCTTCGTCGGCAGGGGGACCGGACC
>Ga0214917_10005695_pt1 | contig 13209 bp, 12 predicted proteins | sample LL_1208_BB_MetaG_FD_177983 | JGI IMG/M metagenome (GOLD analysis project Ga0214917, IMG submission 177983) | Freshwater microbial communities from Lake Lanier, Atlanta, Georgia, United States - LL_1208_BB | ecosystem: Environmental > Aquatic > Freshwater > Lake | place: USA: Georgia | collected... | reverse complement strand
ATAGGCCCGCGCCAGGAGGCACTTTTCCGTCGATATAGATATCCAAGCCTTCCTTAATTTCTAGCGACCAGAGGACCCCAAAGACGTAACGCGCCCAACCATCACCTTTCATTGATTGCAAATCTTCACGACTGATTTCAGAGATTGTTCCAGGACGTTGGGCTGACGAAACTCTTATCTTTGTGTCGCTACGGCGATGTATTGCGCAATGTGTAACTGCATCAATAGCAAAGGGAAGAACAAATCCTTCACTGTAATCAATATGTTCCCCGATGAGATTGACTCGGCCCGGAGCTTGAGCAACCACTTCAGGAGCAACTCCAAAAACTTTCTCGAACTCTTCCTGAATCATGGCTGAAGTTCGTTTTAGAAGGCGACGTCTCTAAGTTGTTGCGCTGACTGTTCTGGCTTGAGATCCATCATAAAGGCGCCAAAAGCAGATTCTGATCCCGCGAGATATTTGAGTTTCCCGGGGGCGCGGCGGACGCTTTGGATTTGCCAGTGCAATCTCAACACATCTCTACCTTGCCGAACGGGTGCTTGGTGCCATGAAGCGATGTAGGGCATGGTTACACCAAATACGCCATCAAGTCTTTGTAGAACTTCTTTTGCAATGGGAGCAAAACTCTCAGAAGCGGCTTCATCAAGCGCTATAAAATCAGGAACACTGCGTCGCGGAGCAATGTGAATCTCAAATGGATAACGAGATGCATAAGGAACATATGCAACCCATTCTGAATTTTCCGCAACAATTCGAACTTCATCTTTCATTTCTCGAGCAACGATGTCATCGAGTAGAACTCGTCCAGTTTTCTTGTGATGTGCTTGAGCAACGTCGAGCATTCGAGTAGTTTTGGGCGGTAAATATGAATAGGCATATATCTGACCATGCGGGTGATTGAGCGTTACTCCAACTTCTTCGCCACGGTTTTCAAAAGGTGCAATATGTTCAATAAAGGGCAGTGCAGATAGTTCTTCAGTTCGATCGCGCCATGCTTCAAGAACGGTACGAATCTGCCTGTGAGAGAGGTCTTTAAAAGATGCATCGTAGTTAGAGGTAAAGCAGACAACTTCGCACTTTCCGGCAGCAGGTATGGGCAGAGTTTGAAAATCTGGGTGCTCAGGAGTGGAGAAAGCTTCAGATGGCGGGCGAAGTGAGGGAGAGCGATTATCAAAGACAACCACCTCATAATCACTCTCTGGAATCTCAGTTAAAAAACCAGGACGTGATGGCGCTAGCGGATTTAATTCTTTCGGCGGAAGAAAGATTCGACTCTGCCTATGGGCTGCAATAACAACCCATTCATTATTGAGTGGATCAAGTCTCATCTCGCCGATCTGTGGTTGATCTTCAACAGGGCGTTGATCTTCTGCAATTCGTATCTGGCCTTGGGTGTCGTAATAGCGAATAGTGCGACCATCCATCAGAGTTCGATCTGTTCGCGTGACCCCAGCGGCGAGTTTCTTTGCGGCCATAACGCTATTACTCTACCTGTATGTCCCCAACAAACGGAGCACCACAGAGCGCTCATCTCTCTAACGGTGGCGTAGATATCTATCTTGAGGTTATTAATGGCGCCCTCGTCATTCGTTATTGGGGTAAATCAATTGAAGGTGGCTTTGCTTCCATTCCTTTTGCTCGATCTGTGCCGCATAGCGATTATGACCAGATTCAAAATTCTGGTTTCATGCGTGAGCATTCACGTGGCTGGTTGGGTTATCCAACAATTTCTGGGCATCGCAATGGAAAAAATTGGTCGACCCACTTTGTTGTCACCGAACTTTCCCACACCAAGGAAAGTTTCGCGGCCACTTTAGAAGATTCCGTGGCTCAATTAAACGTGAAGTTTTCGGGCAAGCTTGATGAGTTTGGTGTTCTTAAAGCCTCAATGATTCTTACAAACCATGGCGATGACTATTGTCTGAATGAACTTTTCTATTGGCTACCTTTGAGTGATCGCGCGACACAAACTCTTGACTTTGCAGGACGATGGTCAAAAGAGCGCAATCCTCAACGACGCGATATCGCGATTGGTCGATGGATTCGAGATTCTCATGAAGGTCGAAGTGGACATAACTACACCATTGGTGAGATTGCGCTGAACGAGTTCACTAATTTTGGATCAGGAGAAGCTTGGGCTGTATCTCTGGCTTGGAGTGGAGATTCCCAGTATTGCGTTGAGAAGAATTATGAGGGCGTTCAGAGTATTGGCGCATCTGAAGTTCTACTTCCCGGTGAAGGGATGTTGAAAAAAGGGGAGAGTTACACCGCTCCTGAATTATTTGCTTGGTATTCAGATTCCGGTCTTGATGGACTAGCTCAAAATCTTCATAGACATCTTCGCGCCCGCAGCGTTCATCCCAAGAAAGCTCGTCCAATGACGTTGAACTTATGGGAAGCAATCTATTTCGCCCATGATGAAGCAAAGGTGCGCCAACTTGTTGACATTGCATCCGCCATTGGAGTCGAACGAGTTGTGCTGGATGATGGCTGGTTTGGCTCACGGCGTAACGATCGCAGCGGGCTTGGAGACTGGACCGTCAGCAAAGATATGTGGCCAAATGGACTTTCAGGAATTGTTGATTATGTAGTTTCGAAGAAAATGGAGTTTGGACTCTGGTTTGAAGGCGAAATGGTTAATCCAGACTCAGATCTCTATCGTGCTCATCCCGATTGGATTCTCAACGTTGCAGGTCGCTTTCCTCCTACATGGCGTCATGAGCTAGTGCTTAATCTTGATAACCAAGATGCCTACAACCATGTCTTAAATCAGACCAGCCAAATTCTTACCGACCACAAGATTTCTTACATTAAGTGGGATCACAATAGAACTCTTATTGATGCTGGATCGAATGGTAAGCCGGCTGTTGGAAAACAGACCAAAGCGCTCTATCGACTCTTTGCAGAGCTCAAGAAACGTCACCCCGGTCTAGAAATTGAGTCGTGTGCATCGGGCGGAGCCCGAATCGATTTAGGAATTATCGATTCAGTCGATCGTTTCTGGACTAGCGATAACAATGATGCGTTAGAACGTCAGACCATTCAGAGGTGGACTGCGCAATTCATTCCGCCTGAGTTACTTGGAACTCACATTGGTTCAGATCCAGGACACCAGACCAGTCGCCATCTATCTATTGCGTTCCGCGCCGCAACCGCGCTCTTTGGACATGCAGGGATAGAGCGAGATTTAACTGAGCTTTCCCAGGCGGAATTGAAAGTACTGAAAGATTGGATTGATCTTTACAAATCTAAGCGCGCACTACTTCACAACGGCGATGTAATTCGGATGGATTATCCAAACGATGCTCATTATCTCCATGGAGTAATTGGAAGAGATAAAAGTGAAGCGCTCTTCAGTTATGTACAACTTCGCCCAATCGTCACATCACACGCACCGAATTTAAGAATTCGTGGCCTTAAGTCTTCAGCCACATATCAAGTTAAAGCCATTGAAGTTGCGGGTAAAGCTGAATACATGGCCATAACCCCACCGCCTTGGCTAGAAAAAGGCGCAGTTATGACTGGTTCTGAGTTAGAGCATGTTGGGTTACCTGCACCAATTCTTTGCCCCGAGAATGCGCTGCTTTTAGAAATTACCTTAACTAAGTAATTATTCAACCCAGTTCAGGGTTCGCTCGATAGCTTTCTTCCACTGAACATATCCTTGGTTTGCTAATCCGCTTGCCTTGTCGGCGCTCCAACGACGACCTTCTTGCCATTTACTGCGAAGTTCGGACACATCTTTAAAGAAGCCGACTGCAAGTCCGGCAGCATAAGCCGCGCCAAGTGCAGTGGTTTCAATAATCATAGGACGCACAACATCGACTCCCATGATGTCTGATTGCATCTGCATACATAAAGCGTTTGCAGTAATTCCACCGTCAACGCGCATTTCCGGAAGTTTGACTCCGCTATCGGCTGACATCGCATCAAGTACATCGCGGGTTTGGTAACAGATCGCTTCCAGTGCAGCTCGCGCAAGATGAGCTTTAGTGGCAGCACGAGTTAATCCCACAACAACTCCGCGTGCATCGGTGCGCCAATACGGCGCAAAGAGTCCAGAGAACGCTGGTACGAAGTAAACACCGCCGTTATCGGAGACGCTCTTTGCGAGATCTTCGATGTCAGGTGCGCTAGAAATGATTTGTAATTGATCGCGTAACCATTGGATTGCAGAGCCAGTAACGGCTACAGAACCTTCGAGGGCGTATCGCGCAGGTTCATTTCCGAATTTAAAGCAGACAGTAGTGAGAAGACCATTCTTAGAGCGGACTATCTCTGTACCTGTATTGAGAAGTGCAAAGTTTCCTGTGCCATAAGTTGTTTTCGATTCTCCGCGTTCAAAACATGCCTGCCCCACCATCGCGGCTTGTTGGTCGCCCACAATTCCAGATATAGGTATTGCGCTCCCAATTGCGCCAGATGGATCAGTATTCGCATAAATTTCTGAAGAAGATTTGATGGCTGGAAGTACAGAGCGAGGAATATCGAATATCTGGAGTAGTTCGTCATCCCAATCTAAAGTTTCAAGGTTCATCAATAGCGTGCGGCTGGCATTTGTGACATCGGTGAAGTGAACGCCACCTCGTGGACCGCCCGATAAATTCCATAGCAACCACGAATCAATCGTTCCCATCAGCGCTCGGCCATTTTTAATCGCATCTTGTACGGCTGGAACATTCTTTATGAGCCATCGCATCTTGCTTCCGGCGAAGTAAGGAGCGATAGCTAAACCTGTTTTATGAGTTATATTTTTCTTGGTCTCATCCGACAATGAATTGAGAAAGTCAGAAGTTCTTGTGTCTTGCCAGACTATTGCGTGAGATAGGGGGGCTCCTGTTGTTTTATCCCATACGACAGTTGTTTCTCGCTGGTTAGTAATTCCAAGAGCTGCCAGATCCGAACCACTTATACGTGCCGCTTTCAAGGCGCCAGCGATGACTTCTTCTGTGCGCTTCCAAATTTCGGAAGCGTCATGTTCTACCCAGCCAGCTTGAGGGAGAATCTGAGTATGTTCTAATTGATGTTGGCCAACTATCTTTCCATTGCCATCAAAAACTATAAAGCGGGTACTTGAGGTTCCTTGATCAAGGGAGCCGATGTAAGCCATAGCGCGTATCCTAAGGCTGTGCCTCTTTCAAATTCGAGCCTCAACCCTCAGCAAAGAAGCGCTGCGATTTCTGCTCTATCGCGAGAAGAGTTTGATGTGCTCGTTATCGGCGGCGGAATTAATGGAGTCGGAATTGCCCTCGATGCCGCATCGCGCGGTCTAAGCGTTGCGCTAGTTGAGAGCTCAGATTTTGCCTCCGGTACATCGTCGAAATCTTCGAAACTTATTCATGGGGGATTGCGCTATTTGGAGCAATATGACTTCAAGTTGGTTCGCGAGGCGCTCAATGAACGCGAATTGATGGTGAGTACTCTCTCGCCACACTTGGTGAAGCCAGTTTCATTCCTATATCCATTACAAGAAAAGTTGAAAGAGCGTACGTATGTAGGAGCGGGTATGGCTCTCTACGATGCGCTACGCGGATTTAAGCGCGCACTTCCTTGGCACAAGCACCTTTCCCAGAAGAAAATAAGTGAGATTGCTCCGTCGCTTCGACTCGATGTCATTACTGGGGGATATCAATACTTTGATGCTCAAGTTGACGACGCACGCCACACGATGACCATCGCACGTACTGCTGCGAAATATGGCGCGGTCATCACCACTCGCACTCGTTGTGAAGAATTGGTGATGAATGGAAAGAAAGTTGTTGGCGCAAAAGTAACTGATGTGGAAAGTGAAGAAACTCTCTCGGTCAAAGCCAAGACGACCATTATGGCTGCCGGAGTTTGGACAGATCCGCTCTACAAGAAATTTGGAATCAAGCCGGGTTATGGAGTCCGGATGTCTAAGGGCGCACACATTGTCGTTCCAGGAGATGCCATCAAGTCCGAAACTGGCGTCATTATTAAAACTGATATCTCGGTTCTCTTCATCATTCCATGGGGCGATAAATGGATCGTTGGTACAACTGATACCGATTACGACGAGAGTCGAGAAGAACCTTTGGCTTCGCGCGATGACGTCACCTACATTATTAATCAAGCGAATCGAGTACTAGAACCTAAGTTGCGTCGGGAGCAAGTTATTGGCGTATTTGCAGGGTTACGACCTCTCGTTTCAACCGACCCCGATTCGCCCACCACGAAACTTTCTCGGGAACATGTGGTCGATAGTCCAACTCCGGGATTCGTTTCCATTGCAGGTGGCAAGTACACGACCTATCGAGTGATGTCGGAAGATGCCGTTAATGAAGCGATAAATCACCTACGAAAAATAGTTCCAGATTCAGCAACTGAGACTTTGGCAATTATCGGTGCTGAGGGATATTCCGTTCTTATGAATCAAATTCCGCGCTTGGCAAATTTATATGGAATCTCCGCAGCGAGCGTGGAGCATCTGCTCAATCGCTTTGGATCGTTGATTGATGAAGTGCTGGCTCCTGCTTCAGAAAATCCCGATTTGCTCAAGAGTGTGATTCCTGAATTGCCTTACTTGAGGGCAGAAATCTATTACGCGGTTACCAACGAAGGCGCACTGAGCATCGATGATGTTCTCTCACGCCGTACTCGAATTTCATTTGAAGCGAAAGATCAAGGTTTAGGTGCTGTGAACGATGTCGCAGATCTCATCTCAGATGTTCTAGGTTGGAGCGCTAAGGAGAAGAAAGCATCGATCGCGGAATACCGCGAAATCATCGAGCGCCAGAACAAAGTTCTTATTCAAGCAAAAGAAATCAGAGAAAAAGTAAGTTAATTTCTGATCTGGTTCTTGCACGAATCGACCGGGACCGGAACTTTCGTGGGTTTAGGTGTTGGAGTAGGAACTACTTCGGGTCCCTGCAATAATTCAAAGGTTAAATCTTGGCGATTTTCAGCATGAGTATTTGTTTGATCAACATATGCGACATAACCTGTCGTAACACCTGCAGGGAGATTGCGAAGCGTTAAGGTCCACACGCCCGCAGCATCGCGTACCGGAGTCTGTTCAACTTTCTTCGGAACTTGGCCTTCTATTCCAGGGTTTAATCTAAAAGCAACCGTTCCCGTGACAACAGGTGAACCAGACGGTCTCTTTACTTCAACCTTGATTCGCACAAGTTTATCGGTGCTTGTGGCTGAAACACTTGTAATCAACATAGTTGTAGCTTCTTGGATAGGCAAATAATCTCCAACTTGGGGCGTCCATATCCCTCGAGTTAATTGCAGGAACGTAGAGGGATCTCCGCGGTAAACATTGAGATCAATGCGCGAAGAAGCAACTCCATATTTATCTCCATATCCGCATGATGAGTATTGCCAGATCTGCCAAAGAGATGTGCAATCAGAGGTTGACCACGAATGTACAAAGCAGCCGGAAATTTTCCGTCCCGGCTCAGCAGTTGGATCTGCGGGATTTATTCCGTACTGCGCTTTCCATAGTGGATATTGACGGAGTTTCTCGCTTCTGACCATCGCTTGTTCAAGAAATGTTGGATAGGAGTAGAAGAAAGGTTTTCTTCCAGTTTTTTCAAACATAGTGTCGAGCCACGTTTCGGCCCAGAGGGTTGCAAGAGAGCGCTGCGCATACTTTGTGCATCGTCCGTTTGATGCGGAAATACAATTATTTTCTAAATCAAGGGCGTAAGGAAGATCTTTTTCTGTGTAGCCACCAAGGCTGGAGAGCCGCCAAATAGCCTTCTGCGCTTGCGCTTGTGCATCTCGGATTACTGCATCACGATCATTTGTGTTGGGCAAAATCGCGTAATGATAGTAACCGGTGTAGATACCTGCGGCTTGAGCAGCATTGCGATCCATCAGTAGGTATTTCAAAGCAAGAGCATCAGCATCATCACGGGTATCAGAAGCTTTAATCATGACAAAACGAATTCCCGCGTTATACATTTTTACGAAATCAATGGGTTTATCTCCCGGATGCTGCCAACGACTTACATCTGTACCGTGGATACGACCGCCTGGGCCAGTTAAAGCTATAAGTTGGTCAGGCGCGCTGATTTGGGGAGCGGATTCGATATTGAGGCTGCGTGATTTCGTTGTTATTACTTTGCTGCCAATTGTTACACGCGCCCTGTATGTCGCCGTGCTATCAAGGCCCGTCGCACGTGCTTGTACTTTCCATGCGCCGCTGGAGGTTGATCGAGTCCGCAATTTTGTGTCTACCCATGCATCATTTAACTTCACATCAATGCGAACAACTGCGTTTTTAATTTTCGGCTTGATTACTCCATGAAAAGTTACTTTATATTCCGGAAAGGCTGGCGTTTGAACCAAATAAAAAGATGAAGTGGGAGTAGCTGCTGTAGCAGGAGAGATAAGGGATGCTAGGAGGGCAAGAGTGATTGCTATGAATAAAGAACGGGCGCGAATCACTCGGTAATTATGACGACAGAAACGCCAAAAATCTCTCTAACGGCTTCTTCGAGTGCGGCGCGGTGCGAGTCCTTCCTTACATATGAATAGTCATGTGCGCCACTTAATTTCTCAGCATCTACAAAACTCAATTTAAGTTGATTGTTATCAAAACTGACGAGGCGGGCATCGAAGAATGCTAACCATGCGATTCTGTTCTCACTCTCCAAAGCGTCAAGGACTTCATTCCAACGATCCTTGAAGCACTGTAGATCTAGCGAGCTCATAATCTAAAAGGAAGGTGGGCTAATTCAAAATAGCGAAAAGAGTTGCAGCGATTGACGCTATCCACGCCAAAATCTTTCCAGCCGGAGTTGCTAGAACTTTTTTCCCAAAGCTGAAATAAGTCAAGGCGAAGAGAACTACCCCCGTGCCAACGATGAGCAAAGTCCGAATTCCAAGATTTTCTTCACCAGATTGATAGCGCAAATTAATGATGCCTACGGCAAAGAGTGCATATGCGACGTAACGGAGATATTGAATCGATGTCATTTGCGATCTTTCCTTTTCTCTACAATTTCAATTTTTATGACGCGGTGAGGAAATTGACTCGGCATGACAATAACAGGGCTATCCTTCAATCTCATACAAATACTTACTGGGGTCTTTGAGGGGATTCGACTTTTGAGCGAATGCAGCGCCTATGGAGGGTAGGGTGAGGGCCAAGGCGGGAGATTCGATAAGAAGCCTTCGATATGCCTGGAATGGCTCTTTTACGCAGCGCATAAAAATGTTACAAATGTTCGGTGACTGGGCAGTAGTCGAATCAATCCAGTCAAGTAACCGATGCGAGGAGCTGGCATGAGGAAGGTTTCTATAGCGGGCACATTGCTGGCTCTATTACTTGCTCTCATAACGGTTCCTAGCGCTGTGGTAGCTGATTCACCTCAAAACTCCGGACCAGATGAGTCAATACCAATCATGAAGTACTGCACTCCGGACATATATGCATGTGAAGGTTATGTTGCTGCAGCTCCCGAGCAATACATGCCGCCTTGGGTCCCCGGTTTTCGAAATTACCAAGGTTTTTACCATAACGACTTATCAGGTATTTACCGATTTCCTTCCTACGCAATCAGCATAAAAAGAGATGCCACAGGTCAGGCAACTTCTGTTACCAAATGTAGCGATGTATCGGCATCTGATTGCAATGGGGACGAAGTCAGTTATGTTGCAAATCTTCCGTTATGTTCCGTAGCTATCGATATGGATTGCATTAGAGATCTCGTTGCTACGGATTCAAGTGGCAAACGACTCGATATAGTTATTGAAGGAGAGTTTCCGAAGGGAAATCCCTCCGCTTTCTTAGGCAGTTTAAATCTCAAAGTTCCAAATGGTGCGGCACCGACATTGATTCACATACCATCGGCGCCTCATGCTGGCGGAGATACCTATTTAATTAAAGTTGAACAAAAAGGCGCTCGCCAAATTAAATATAGCCCAGATTTTATGGTTCGAAGTTTGATTGCATCTGTAACCGCGGTGAAGATTATCGATGGAAAATATGCTTTCGGTGGAGTAAGCACGGATGCCAAACTTTATCTACCAAATTTCGACAATATCGGTGACAATGTGTATCCCTCGCTCTGCGCAATTGCGTCAAACACTCAATGCGCCGCACGATATTCAATTCCTACGGGATTGCGTTTCGGTATGACAATTGATTTATCTAACAAGATTACGGGCTGGTTACATGGACGTGTTAAGGCGCCGACAGTAGATGTCAGCAGCAATAAAGCTGGTGGAACAACGCTGTCAGTCCTTGCTGAATCCATCAAGATTCCTGTCAATGCAGTGTGGGTAAACAATGACAACGCTCCACAAAGCGTCAAGAATTTCTACGCTGGTAAACCAAATTATGGTTCTCCCACATTCGGGAATGAAAACAAATCTAGGCCGCTCAATGAAATAAACCTTATGAGAGATGCCAATTCTGGCCATAATCAAGAAACAGTGGATGAATATTTAGCATGGTTATCAGCGCTCGGCGATAAAGCGCAGGCACTTCCATCTGCATGGGTCGTGCAAACAATGAGTAATTACCAAGTTTCAGATCAGATTCAAAAGTGTCTCAATCAAACAGATTCTTTGGCAGGAATAGTTACGACAAATGCTGCTGAGTATCTTGATGGTCCGCCGGTTTATGACAAGGTGAATCGAGCGCTTGACTATAAAGTTGCCGCGACCCACTTCGAGTCCGATGGCACAACTGTCTTCAGAGGTTCTTATGACTTAATTATGAGTTCCAAGGTGGCAAGGTGTATCTACGGATTCACTAACGCGCCTGTCAATGCGACTATTTCCGTCACATCAGAGAATGGTGAAAATAACGTTGCTACCACTGTCATTAGTGAGAAAAATGGTTGGCTCTCACTCGGTGCATACAATTTCACTTATTCCAGTCCAATAATTCGTGTTGTATTGGACGGAACGGTAGATGTACCTACTCCCACTCCAACACCCACACCAACTCCATCTATAGTCGCAACTCCAACTCCCAGTGCAGTAGCGACGCCGCAACCAACTGCGAGCGCCAAGAAACCCTTAGTAGTGAAAACAACATGCGTAAAAGGGAAGATCACCAAAGTTGTTACTGGAACGAAGTGCCCTACGGGTTATAAGAAGAAGTAGCGAGTGGGGCAGGTAGGGCTCGAACCTACGACGACCGGATTATGAGTCCCTAGACACTAGTGCCTACGCGATTCCCCTTGTTTCCGGGTGTTGAGATTTCCGCTCAATTTCAATGAGATACACCCGGAGACAGGGGAGAACAAAGTAAGGGTGTTAGACAAGTGTTAGACAGAATTGCTTGATAATTAGAGACGATCTAAGAGTGATCCAATAAAGTACAACCAAGCGACAAAGACAACCATTCCTATTAGCGAAAACGTACTTTTTAAAGATTTCGATTTTGACAGCTCTGGAAATCTAGACTTAAGCCACATTCCGATTCTTTCAAACACAATTCCCGGACTTAAAGCGATAAATAGAATTATTAAGAATGTTGGGACAACAAGAATTACAAGAATGACCGCAAGGAGTAGGTTTCCGGAAGCGGACTCCCACAAAGTCTCTATAGGGCTCATTAAAGATCTAAGTCCCATTAAATTTCATAGCTACCTTTGCCCTGGCAAAATTCCATCGTTTTCGGGTAATCGATCCAAATCGGGCGTGACACCTGACTCTGAACAATTTGGAAAGTCGGTAAGCAAATCCTCACAAGAGATCGCACCATTATAATTTGTAAATAGATTAAATAAAAGCCAAACAACGATCAGCAGAGATAGCACTATGAAAGTTATCTCGGCCTTAGAAATCCTCTTTTTGGTAGTGTGCTGGCTCTCAAATCGCAGACGAACCTCAGCTGCCTTTTTGTCGGTTCGAGCCTTAATTGCTTCTATCTCTTTGATGGCTCGCTCAATATCCTCTTGATCCTGGGTGTCCTTATCCTTATTTGGATTCACTTGATAAATATAAATATTTTAGGTTCATCTGGCTACCTTTCTGCCTTCTTATTTTCAAGTCAGTCTCGTCATTGACTCGCCAAGCGTCTTTGAGTAGTTCTCAAAGCTGGGGCTTAGGCTTAGAAAATGCCTATGAGTACCTATTTGTTTATGAAGGCGTTAAGTCGGCCTTAGAAACGAACTATTCAGATTTTTGTGGTCGCCTTACGACCCAAACAACAAAAGCGGTGAGCGGTAGTGCGAGCCAAGCCAAAATAAAGGTTTTCCAATATTTAAAACCTACTCGTACGCCTCTTTGCGCTACCAAGTGGAATAGAAAGGGCATAAAAGCCAAACCCATAAAGAAGGCGTATGTGCCGACTGAATCACTGGGGACTAGCGCAATTATACCTACAAAAGATAGAAGGTATGTGAAAGCGATTATCTTATTCGTCGTAATGGATTTCATAGTTCAGTCTATCCTTAATCGTTTTAGCAACTAGTTATGACGACTAGTGCGCCTATTCCCAAAACAAAAATCGAAGCTCCCACTAGAGCGTTTTGTCTAGTTTCCTTGTCTTTTGAAAGTAGTCCACCCATAACGGCAACAAAAAGGATAGTTACGACTAAGCCGACAAGTGTCTCACTGTCGGGATTACAGGCCAAGAAAAAACGCAATTCAAACTACCTTTTGACCCAATAGAGCCAGTAGAAGGCCTGGGAAGCTAAAAGGAGCAAAAAATATAGAGCGAACGAATTAGCGTTCTTGCCTGGGTTATTCAAGTCGATCTTTTTAGCTTCTTTTTCAATTTCAACAGGATCGTTATTCTTTTTCCATTGTTGATACTCGCGCTCTTCTAGCTCTTTCTTAAGTCTTTCTTGGAACTCTTTTTCTTTATCGGTCATCTCAATAATCTACTTTTTTTTAGGCTTGCTTTCTACCCCCCTAGTTTCTCAGAAAGTTATCTCCCCAATTGGGCGGAATCGATCAAGAACGGTCAAAACCGGTTAGAAAGGAACTTTTTTCGGAAAGAAAAGACCACGGTGAGTCGTGGGTGTCCCGGGAGTGGCAAAAAAGACCCGGGGGCGTTGCTAAAGCGCAACAGTTACACCTAATCACTAGCTCGAAACGGCGTCTAACCGTTTTGCTAATGCGTTTTCTAATGCGTAAGGGTGTTAGGCAAGTGTTAGACAAGTTAGTGAATGACAACTTAATGAGAACAAAGAACGCACATAATCGCAGGTCGAGAAGTGGGGCAGGTAGGGCTCGAACCTACGACGACCGGATTATGAGTCCGGGGCTCTAAC
>Ga0214917_10005694_pt1 | contig 13210 bp, 11 predicted proteins | sample LL_1208_BB_MetaG_FD_177983 | JGI IMG/M metagenome (GOLD analysis project Ga0214917, IMG submission 177983) | Freshwater microbial communities from Lake Lanier, Atlanta, Georgia, United States - LL_1208_BB | ecosystem: Environmental > Aquatic > Freshwater > Lake | place: USA: Georgia | collected... | reverse complement strand
GTCGCCGCTTCAGGCCAGGATCCCGTCGATCACATGGCCGTGGACGTCGGTCAGGCGGCGGTCGATGCCGTTGTTGCGCCAGGTGAGCCCCGTGTGCTCGAGGCCCAACAGCCGCAGCACGGTGGCGTGGACGTCGTGCACGGTGGTGGGATGGTCGCGGTCGAGCGGCTTGTAGCCCCACTGGTCGCTCTCACCGCAGGTCACGCCCCCCTTGATGCCTCCGCCGCAGAGCCAGTTGGTGAACACGAAGGGATTGTGGTCGCGGCCTTTGCCCCCCTGCGAACTCGGCATCCGGCCGAACTCGGTCGTCCAGAGCACGAGCGTGTCGTCGAGGAGGCCGCGCTGGTCGAGATCCTTGATCAGGGCCGCCGCGCCCCGGGCCATCCCCGTCGCCAGGGGCCCGTGATCCCGTTCGACGTCCTCGTGGCTGTCCCAGTTGCGGCGCGGGTGGCCGTTGTCGTTGCCGCTCCAGACCTGCACGAACCGCACCCCCCGCTCGAGCAGCCGGCGGGCGGTGAGACACCGAAGGCCGAAGTGGTGGGCCTCCTCCTCGGCGTTGATCCCGCTCGGCCAGGTCGCACGACCCCGGTCGATCCCGTACATCCGCAGCACGTGCTCCGGTTCACCATCGAGGCCCAGCGCCTCCGGCGCCGCCAGCTGCATCCGCGCGGCGAGCTCGTAGCTCGCGATCCGCCCCTCGAGGCGGCCGTCGCCCGCACGAGCGGCCAGATGCCGACGGTTGAGCCGCTCCAGGGCCGCCCGCGAGGCCGCGTCGGCGGCGGGCGTCACGAACCCGCCCACCCGATGCGGCCACAGGTCGACGATCGGCTCGTCGCCGGCCGGCTGGATCACCGTGCCGCTGAACTGCGCCGGCAGGAACCCGGCGTCCCAGTTCTTGACGCCGTTCGAGGCGTAGCCGCGGTGGTCGGGCAGGACCACGAACGCGGGCAGGTTGTCGTTCTCGGATCCCAGGGCATAGCTCACCCAGCATCCGGCCCCCGGGAAGCCCGGCAGGACGAAGCCGGTGGTCTGGTGAAGCGTCGCCGCCGAGTGCACGCCCGACGGGCTGACCATGTTGTGGATGAACGCCATCCGATCGACCACGTCTCCCAGCGGCGCGACCACGTCGGCGAGCAGCTTGCCGCATCGGCCGTGGGGCCTGAAGGCCCAGATCGGCTTGAGCCACGGCCCGAGGCCGTTCTGGAAAGCCTCCACCGGCTCCCCGAAGTCGCTCGGCTGGCCGTGCCGCTTCACGAGCTCCGGCTTGTGGTCGAAGAGGTCGATGTGGCTCGCCGCGCCCGCCATGAAGAGCTGGACGACCCGCCTGACCTTCGGCGGATGGACGCAGGCCGGATGGAGCGGTGCCGGGCCCGCCGCATCCGCGAATGCCTCGCGTTCGGCCGCGAGGAGCGCCGCCAGCGCGACCGACCCCAGGCCGCCTCCCGAGGCGGCGAGCCAGTCACGGCGGGTGAGGGGGATCTTCATCTCAGTCGACGAACGAAAACTCGTTCAGGTTGAGGATCGTGCGGCAGGCGTTGGCCAGGCCATGGGCGACCACCAGCTCCACGAGCATCGCCCGTTCCTCGGCGTCGGGCGAACGGCCGAGCGCCAGCCGGAAGGCCTGTTCGACCTGGGCCGCCGGATCGGCCCCCGCCTCGCGGGCCAGCCGCTCGGCAAACCGCCGCGATTGCACGAGCATGAAGCCGTTGTTGAGCAGGGCCAACGCCTGCGGGGCCGAGATGCTCTCGTTCCGCTTCTCGACCCGCATCGAAGGGTCGGCGCAGTCGAGGCAGGTCATGAACGGCTGCGTCTGGCTGCGGACCACGAACCGGTAGACACCTCGCCGCCAGGTGCCGCGATCCTCGGGATCGGCCAGGTCGTAGCGGTAGTGGGGGGAGTGCTGCGGGTGTTCGATCGCGAAGTCCTGCCAGCCCGGCCCGCCCATCGTCAGGTCGAGCGTGCCGGCGGCGGCGAGCACGGCGTCGCGGATCGCCTCGGCCTCGAGCCGGCGGCGGTGCTGCCGCCAGAGGAGCGTCGCCTCGCCGTCGACGGCAGCGTAATCAGGACGCACCGCGCTCGACTGCCGGTAGGTCGCACTCGTGACGATCAGCCGGTGGAGCGCCTTGAGCGACCCGCCGCCGTCGCGAAACTCGGCCGCCAGCCAGTCGAGCAAGGCGGGGTGCGTCGGAGCGGCCCCCATCCGGCCGAAGTCGCTCGGGGTGGCGACGAGGCCCCTGCCGAAGTGGTACTGCCAGACCCGGTTGACGATGCTGCGCCAGGTGAGCGGGTTCCCGGGATCGACGAGCCAGCGGGCCAGCGCCGCCCGCCGGTCTCCCTCGGCGTGGTCGGCCGGCAGGTGGAACCGCGCCGGCAGCGCCGCGACGAGGCCGAGCGTGCCGGGGCCCATCTCGCGGGTCGGGGCGTTCACATTGCCCCGGGCCAGCACGTGGATCGGCCGGGGCTTGCCCCCACGCAGGGCGGCCGTGACCGAGTAGGCGACCTGGAGCGGCGGCAGGCTGCGCTGCTCGGCCTCCACGGCCTCCAGCTCGGCGACCACCCTCCCGTACTCGGCGGACCGTTCCGCGCCGGCCCGCGTCAGCAGGTCCGCCCGCTCCGCCTCCAGCCGCTGCCGTGACTCCCCCGGGGCTCGCGGCGCCTCGCCGTCCACGACGTTGGCCCGCCGCCACCGCGGCGCTGCCTCGATCGAGTCGAGCGACGTCACGGCCCGGCCGCGGGCCGCGTTCTCCCCCTCGGGCGTGAGCGCCTCGATTTCGGCGAGGGCGAAGATGAAGTCGTTCTTCCGGGCCGCGAGCTTCGTGGCCGTGACGCGGAGATACCGGCCGCTCGTGCCGGCTGGCAGCGTCTGCGGGGCGACGCCGGGATTCGGCACGTCCGTCGCCTCGAACGCGGCCACGGTGGCGATGCCCGAGCCAAACGCGGGATCGTTCGAGACCTCGACCCGATACCGAACCGGGAACCCGAAGCCGGCCCCGATGCCGTTGAAGGTGTCGTGGCAGGGACGCAGCACGATGTCGCGGATCCTCCGCTCAAGGCCGAGGTCGATCTGCACCCACTTTTCCGCGAGCGGCACGGGCGAGATCGCGGCGTGGTAGCCGTAGGCGGGCCCGGTGTTGCCGACTGCGGCCGAGCCGGCTTTGGCCAGCTCCTGCTCGACGGCCGCGAGCCGCGGCCCGATCGCCGCCTGGAGCTCGCGCCGCCTCGCCTCGGCAGCCGCCTTGCGGGCTTGCAGGGCGTCGCTCCGGCGTTTGACTTCGTGGTCGGTGGCGTAGCGACGGTCATCGCGATCGAGCGCGGCGAACACCGCCTGGAGCGCGTAGTAGTCGTCTTGCGTGACCGGGTCGAACTTGTGGGCGTGGCACTGGGCACAGTGGACGGTCACGCTCGCAAACGTGCCGATCGTGTTGGCCACCATGTCGTCGCGGTCGAGGTGCCGTGCGATCTTGCCGTCGGTCTTGGTCTCGGGCACCTCGCGATGGCCGATCAGATCCCAGGGGCCCGCCGCCAAGAACCCGATCGCCTCCTCGCCGTCGCGGGTTCCCGGCCAGAGCACGTCGCCGGCAACCTGCTCGGACACGAACCGACCGTAGGGCTTGTCGGCGTTGAGAGCCCGGATCACGTAGTCGCGGTAGGGCCAGGCATTGGGCCGCGGCTGATCCTTGTCGTAGCCGTGCGTGTCGCCGTAATGGACGACGTCGAGCCAGTGCCGCGCCCAGCGTTCGCCGTATCGCGGCGACGCCAGCAGCCGATCCACGAGCCGGTCGTAGGCCTGAGGGTCGGGGTCTGCGACGAAGGCCTCCAACTCCTCGGGCGCGGGCGGCAGGCCCGTGAGATCGAAAAACAGCCGGCGAATCAGCACGGGGCGGTCCGCCGTGGGCGAGGGCGACAGCTGTTTTCCGGCGAGCGTCGCCCTGATGAAGCGATCGATCGGATTGCGATCCGGCTCCACGCCGGGCAGCGCCGCGAACCGGGCCTCGGCGTCCGGAACCGGCGGCTTCACGATCGGCCGCCATGCCCAGTGGTCGAGCCGCGGGTCGGACGCGGCCTCGCCGGCGACGCTCCCCGGCCACGGAACACCGGTTTCGATCCAGGCCGCGAGGGCCGCCACCTCGTCCGCGGAAAGCCGCTCCCCGTCCGGCGGCATGCGCTGCTCGACGTTCGTGGTGGCCACTCGCCGGATGAGTTCGCTCCGCGCCGACTGCCCCGGGACGACGACCGGACCGAAGTCACCTCCCGCCAGCAGGCCGGTCCGCGAATCGAGCCGCAGGTTCGACTCCACCGCGTCGGCCCCATGACACTCGACGCACCGGGCCGCCAGGATGGCTCTCGCGCGCGAGTGAGGCTCGTCGGGAGGCGTTGCCAAGCCATCGCCGCAGGCAGTGGCGGCCAGCAGAACCATCACCGGGAGGATGCGAGCAGCCATGGAGACGATTCCCGACATCCCGGGCTCACGACGCGTCTCGCTCGTCGCGCCGCGGACAAGTGCGGGGCGATGAGGAACACCTGGCGGGCGGGAGAGGCCGATTGTACTCCGTCCGGTCGTTGAAGCTGAGGCTTTGCCGCCCCGGGCACGAGCCGCTCTCAGGCCCGCAGCCGGCGGAGGATGCCCGCCACGAGGCGGGCCAACGCTCGGGGCTCCTGCAGCAGGGCATGCATCGCGCCGTGCTCAGGGCATGGACGTCCGCCCGCCTCCAGGTGGCTGCGACCCTACGGCCGGCTTCTTCCCGATTCCCTCGACCGGTCCAGAAGGGCCTTCAGCTCGGCCGCCACATCGGGGCGTTCGTGAAACAGGTTCGTGGTCTCACCGGGATCGTCGGCCAGATTGAAGAGCTGCCCCGGTGCGTCGGGAGCTGTTTCCGGCAGGGCGAACCGGTCAAGCGGGGGCTTCGCGTAGTCGTTGCCGCCGGAGCCGCCATGGTCGAGGTATTTCCACGGGCCACGCCGGATGGAAAGCGTGCGCACCCCGCCGACCGCCTGCGTGAGAAGGTAAGGCCGAACCGGGCCGTCGGCGCGGCCCTGCAGGACCGGGAGCAGGTCGAAACTATCCTCCGCGGCTTCACGAGGCAGGTCGGCCCCCGTCACGGCGGCGAGCGTGGCCATGATGTCGGTCAGACTGGCGGGCTGATCCGTCGTCGTGCCGGGCTTCACGCGGCCGGGCCAGCGGACGATGAGCGGCACGCGATGTCCGCCCTCCCAGCCGTCCCGTTTCATCCCGCGCCACGGACGCGCGCCATCGTGCCGATGGTCGGCCCGCATCTGGACGACGCTCACCGTCTCCGGGCCATTGTCGCTGGTGAAGATCACCAGTGTGTCCCTAGCCACGCCGAGGCGTTCGATCTCATCCAGCAGGGCTCCGACGATATGGTCGAGTTCGAAGATGAAATCCCCGTGGGGCCCGGCCTCCGTCGATCCCCGAAATGCCTCTCCGGCGAATGACGGCAGGTGGACGGCCTGCGTGGCGTGCAACAGGAAGAACGGCGTGTCGGGCGTGCGGCGGACGTGCTCCCGCACAAACTCGCGGCTCTTCTCCAGCAAGAGCAGGTCGATTTCCTCCATGGGGAAATCAGGAGTGATCAGCCCCTTCCGGCAGTCGCCCGAGTATGGATGGCGCGGCAGCGTCGACACGTCGAGCGGGCCCGTGGGCGGCACCGGCACGCGGTCGCCGTCGATGAACGCATACAGCCAGTCCGTCGTCGGGCAGCACGCCGTGCCGAAGAACGAGTCGAAGCCGTGATCCAGCGGGCCTCCCTCCACCCGTCGGGAGAAGTCGATCCGGGAGACGGCCTCCGGGCGGCCGTCGTGAATCGGCAAGCCGGCTCGGTCGCGGAAGGTCAGGCCGACGTGCCACTTGCCGACCACCGCCGTCGCGTAGCCCTGCTTCTTCATCATGGCTGGGAGCGTCAGCCGCCCCGGCGCGATGAGCGAAGGCCCGCCAGCCCCCGTGAAGACGGTTGCTCCCCGAGGTACGCGAAACGCCATCTGGCCCGTCAACAGGCTGTAACGCGTCGGCGTGCAGACGGTCGCCGGGCTGTGGGCATCCGTGAACCGCATGCCCTCCCGCGCCAGGCGGTCGAGGCTCGGCGTCGGCACCTTCGACTCGGCGTTGAAGCAGCCCACGTCCCCGTACCCGAGGTCGTCGGCCAGGATCAGGAGAACGTTGGGCCGGGAGGCGTCGGCGACCCGCACGCCGGACGTCGTCGCGAAGAGGAGCACCACAACGATCGCCGTCGCTCGAATCATCGGAGGTGATCCCCGTGCCCGCGATGCCGAACCTGTCCGCCCTGCCTCATGGCCTCCAGGGCCGCAAGGCGGCCACCTTCGTGTGCGGTAGACCCCGAAGCCGGTTGTGACACGGACGGTTCACTCCGGCAGCCGGGCCAGGATCCTCAGCGGGCCTCCCGATCCGCCGGCGATCTTCATCGGCAGAGCGGCCACGAAGGCCCCTTCGGCGGGAAGCAACGACAGGTCGGCCACGTTCTCGAAGATCGGCACGTTCGCCGCACAGAGGGCGACGTGGGAACCGAAGAGCGTGGACGGGCCGTGGTCGATGCTGGCCGTATCGATGCCCACGGCCTTGACCCGCCGGTGCTCCACGAGCCACTTCGCGGCCTCCGGCGCGAGCCCCGGAAACCTGAGCTGCGGCACCGCCTCCGGGCCGGTCGCCGCCGTGCCGAGATACGCTTCGCGATCGCCCCAGCGGCCCGCCCAGCCCGTCCGCAGGAGCACGATCACGTCCACCAGCTGCCGGCCGTGCCGCTCCTCCCAGGCCACGAGATCGTCGGCCGTGACCTCATACACCGGGTCGGCCGCGCACGCGGCCGTGACGTCGATCACGGCCGCTTCGCCCACGAGCCGCTCGGGCTCCACCTGGTCGGTCGTGTGCCGTCCCTCGGCGAAGTGCCGCGGTGCGTCGAGGTGTGTGCCGCCATGCTCGGCGGTGGTAAACCGGTTGGCGGCGTAGTAGTAGCCCTTGGGCGTGGGCCCGTTCTTGCCCTGCTCGAACTGGAAGCCTTTTTCCGTGGGCCAGTAGATCGTGGCCGCGTCGAAGGCATGCGTGAGATCGATCCAGCGACCGACGGCGAAGTCACGCGCGGTGTTCGGCCGAGCCGCGGCCACGGGGGCGGCACCGCCCTTCGGCGGCAGGGCGGCCGGCGCCGCGGGTCCGCTGCACCCGGCGAGCAGCAGGCCCGTGGCGATCAGGGCGAGCGCCGACGGGCGGGGGCTCACGGCGTCGCCGGAGCGGCGTCGGCGGCCGGCTTGCTCGCCGGAGCCGCTCCCCCGGCAGCCTTGTCGTCCACCCTGACGAGCAGCATCTGCTCCACCTTGCCGCCATCCCGGTGGACGAGGATCGTCGTCTGCTGTTTGGTGAGGTTGGAGAGCCCCGCCTCGTAGACGGGCGTCTTCTTGTCGCCGATCGTCCAGGCGGCCTTCTGCGTCTTCTTGTCCACCTTGCCGGCCATGTTGGTCGTGGAGTCGGAGACGGCGTCGTAGTAGGTGCCCCGCAGCAGGCCTTCCTTGTCGATGGCGAGGCTCATGAAGGTGCTGGGCGTGGTCTCCTCCGCGCGGGCCAACGCGTACACCCCGAGCGGCCGCCACTGATCGTCTTTTGCCGGGGTCGCCGCCGCGCCCTGGCCGGCGAGAGCGGAAGCCTGCTGGGCATACTCCTCGGCCGAGCCGACCCGCTCCCCCTGCACGTAGACGCCGTCGTCCTCGTAGCACACCGTGGAGCCGTAGTTGTAGGCGACGGGGGCCGCTCCATAGCCGCCCCAGCCGGCCAGATCGCCCCAGGCCAGGCCCGCGACCATGCCCCAGCCGAATCCGCCCCACCAGCCGCCCGGCCACCAGGCGTTGAAGTGGTTGCCATACCAGCCGCGGCCGCCATACCAGCCGCCGCCGTAGAAGTTGTTACGGACCATCGTGCCCCGATTGACGAGCGCCGCATTGGAGTAGGGCCGCACCGCCGCGCCCCCGACGCCGACACCGGGCAGGCCACGGTCGGCAATCCGCTGGAAGTCGGCCCTCGACATCTCGCCGGCCCCGGCGAAGCGGCCGGCCCCGGCTCCGGCCCCCGCCCCGACACCGCCAACGCGGCCCGCACCAGCGATCCCGCGGCCCGCGCCGTCGATCCCGCGGCCGGCGCCATCGATTCCACGACCCGCACCGCCGTCGAAACCGCCATCGAGCCGCCCGCCACCATCGAGCCCACGGCCATCAAAACCGCCGCCGGCACCACGCGCGCCTCCCATGTCGCGGGGCATCGACATCCCGCCGCCATAACCGCCCCTCATCCCGCCCCCATATCCACCGCCGTAGCCGCCGCGGCCACCGCCGCCCCCGAAGCCGCCCCGCCCGCCGCCGCCGCCACCGTGCGACCAGGCGGGATCGCACGCCACGACGAGCGCAGCGAGGGCGAGACCGGCCGCCACGAACCGGGCGACGCGCCGAATTGAAAGCGGTGAGCGGGCAAGCATGGCAAAAGACTCCGGGACTGGAAACCGAACACCGAACGATTCAACCCGACTGGTTCAGCGAACCTTGCGGAAGTGGAGCGGTTGCCCGTCGGGCATCGCGACCCCGTCGATGCTTCGCTCGATCGAGTGCATCGTGACGCGGCCTTCACCGGTCGGGGCCACCACCTGCGTCCAGCGGGCCACGGCGCCGGGCACGCGATCCGAGGGCGTGCCGACCATCGTCTTTTCGACCGTCCCGTCGTCGACGGTGATCACGCCTTCGCCCTGCGCGCCGGTCGAGTCGTAGACCCAACTGCGGATCACGCCCGTGGCCCGATCGGCATGAATGATCTCGAGGGCTTCCACCGCCGGCCCCTCGGCGACCTGGATCCGGCTGCGGCCCAGCAGGCAGTAACCGCCGAGCATCTTCTCGTACACGGTCTCGATGGCTGTCGGGCCTGTCTTCTCCCCCTTGGTCCCCATCGTGGTCCAGGTGCCCACGAGCCAGTCGAGGTCGTCGAGCGCCGCCGCATGCTCCGCCACCACGATCGACTCCGCCAGCCGCCACGTCGCCCCCTCGCGAACCCGTAGGCTGGTGAACCGTGAACTGACCGGCTTCGCGCCCGGCTTCGAGCGGAACGTGAGCGTGCCCACGACCCGCGCCACAGGCTCGGCGAGCAGATCCACGTCGCGGACGGCGATCTCCATCGTGGCCTCGGGATTCCGCTCCCGCCACGCCCGCAGCGAGTTCACGATCGCCTCGCGACCTTCGAGTTCGAGGCGGCCCTCGACGAGCGTCGCCCGCTCCGTCCACTGGTCGGCGAGCGCGGCGTAGTCGGACTTGTTGTACGCCGCGGCGTAGGCGGCGGAGGCGGCCTTCAGTTCGGCGGTTGTCTTGGGTTCCGCCGCTACGTCGGCGGCCACCACCGCACCGGTGGCACTTGCCCCGAGGGCTGCCAGCCAGAAAATCCCCCGCGCGATCCAGCCACGACCTGTCGAGCCTGCCAGCATACGATCCTCCCGAGTCGGTCCAAGGGTGACGGCCTGAGCGTGGCCGCGGAGGCCCGCAGCATACGGCAGGGGCGGGATCACTGCACACTGCCGGCGAACCTGCCGCTGCGATAGCCGGGGCTCGCGCCGCCGTCGAGCGGCCAGTCAGACCCGTCGAGCCGGCCGCCGCCATCGAGCGGCGTGGCCGCCTTGCCGAAGCCGCGGCCGTCGAGCCCGCCACCGAGCCCCTTGTTGAGGCCGGCGTCTTGCGGGATCTTCACACCGCCGCCGAAGTCGTGCGGCCCACGGAAGCCGTCCCGCCAGGAGTTGGCGTCTTTCACGGCCTGGGAGTTTCGGCCATGGCCATGCCCACCGTGCCCGTGGCCGAGGACCTGGGCCGCCGTGACCGCGAGCATGGCTCCGGCCACGAGCGCGGCTCCACACAAGTGCTTCATCATCGTGCTGCTCCCGTCGAGGTGGCTGCCGGAGGATCCTCGGCGTCGAGCGCCAGGAGTCGTCCGGCCGTCCGAAACACCATTCGTTCACCGATGATCGCGGGCGTCGCCCGGCAGGTCTCGCCGAGCGGCGCGCGACCGAGCACCTCGAACGCATCTCCGGCCCGGATCGTCACCGCCTCGCCGTCAGCCGAGACGTTGCGGATCGTGTCGCCCACCGCGATCGGTGAGGCCGAATAGGTGCCGCCGACGCGGCCGCGCCAGACCGTCTCGCCGGTCGCCGCCCGCACGCAGGTCACCACGCCCCGGTCCCCCCACAGATAGACGAACTCGCCGACACACAGCGGTGTGGGAACGTAGGGCGCGATGCTGCGGTCGAGCGTGTAGGCGACCTCCGGATCGCCGCCGGCGGTGGCCGGCGGCCGTACCGCGGCCAGCAGGTTGTCGCCGCCGCCGTCGCCGCTGGTGCCGATCACGAGCGGCCCGGCCAGGATCGGCGACGACACCGTCCGCTTGGGGAAGCATTCCCGCTCCCAGATCACGCGGCCGGTCAGGCCGTCGATCGCGGTCACGCCGTGGGCCATGCTGGTGATCAGCACGAGCGGCGATTCGCCGCCGCCCGAGTCGAGCACGAGCGGCGTGGAATAGCCCGCCTTGGCCGACTCGCGGGCCAGCCGCCACCGCTCGCGGCCGGTCGCCGTGTCGAGCGCGACGACGGCGCTCGCCCCGTCCTGGTCGTCGGGCACGATCAGCAGATCCCGGCACACCGCCGGCGTGGCCCCGAAGCCGTGCTCTCCGGCGAAGGGGCCGAGGTCCACGTGCCACCGGGGCTGGCCGTCGTGCGAGAAGGACTCCACCCGCACGCCGTCGCTCGTGCCCCAGAGCCAATAGACGCCGCGCGGGTCGACGGCCACCGACCCGGAGGCGGAACTGTTCTGGGCGTGGTGCCGCTCGATCGGCCCAGGCAGTTCACGGGTCCAGAGGAGCTTGCCATCGGCGAGCGCGTGGGCCGTCACGAACCGCCGCCCGGCGGCTTCGTCGGCCGAGGCGGTGTAGACGTGGCCCTCCCAGACCACCGGTGAGGCGTTGCCCGCTCCCGGCAGGGCGGCCTGCCACGCCCAGTCGGCGTCGCTCCACTCCACGGGAAACCTCGCCCCACCCCCCTGCCCCGCACCGTTCACGCCCCGCCACCGGGACCAGGGATTGGGCTCGCCCGGAGCGGCGGTCGCAGTGGCGGCCACCGCGGCGAACGTCAGCAGGATTCGGCCGCCGAGGCGGCCCGGCACGGCACGCAATGAGTCTGGCATCGGTCCCCTCGCGATGAAGTTCGATGGCGGCAATATACACGCCGATATCGCGCGGCGCCGCCTTGCTCCCCCCTCGCACGGGCAGGTTCGACCGCCGACGGCGTTCGCTCCGTGCGGGGTGTGTCGCGATCGCGGCCCGGCTTGGCGTTGCTCAAATCTCGACCACCGGTCGGTCGATCCGATTTCTTGGCCGGCACCATCGAAAGGTTTCACCCGCCATGCGCACCGTCGCCCTCGCCGCCCTCGTGGCGGCCGCCGTCGCGCCCGCCCCCGTGGACGCGGCCGGCACCGGTTTCGACCCGCGAATCGTCACTTTCGGCGACTCGCGGGAGCAGATCCAATCCACCCCGATCACGCAGCGGCCCTACCGCCCGCTCCACGTCTACGGCAACAGTGTCCGCCGGCGGCACCAGCGGTCGAGCGCCGCACCGGCGGCGTCCCAGGCCAGGTCGTCGCAGCGGTAAGCCGCTACGAAATCGACGTTGCATCCGCGGGCCTGGCCTGCGAGTCTCCTGGACATCAACGGACGGGCCTGCCCGTCCGCCACCACCGGAGGAGCCTTTGCCATGCGCACCCTGATCCTGCTCGGCCTCGTCGTCGGCGGCCTCGTCGTCGCCGGCGCCATCCACGTTTCGCAGTCGAACGGCACGATCCAAGTCTCGATCGACGAGCAGAAGGTGAAGAACGTGGCCGGCGCCGTCGCCCGCGAAGGCGAAGAGATCCTGCGGAACGCCGCCAACCATGGCGATGCGCAGCAGCGGTAGGCAAGAGATTGGCCGCGAGGGGTTGCCCCTGCCAATCGAGACGGCCTTGCTGGCCGAGCGAAGGCCGGACGCCGAAGCGAGGCCAGCATGGAGCGAGCGAAGGCCTGGAGGGCCGAAGCGAGCGTCCGGCGAGATGGCAGGGGCAACCCCGAGCCAGCTCACCCGAGCGGGCGGAACTGCGGGCACTGCCCCAGGAAGGCCAACGGGTTCGTGAGGCTGATCTTCTCGGCGAGCGCGGCGGCGTGGCCGCGGCGGCGCATCTCGACGTGGCACTTGGGCACCGCGAGCGGGTCGCTCGGCCCCCAGTCACCGGCCGAGTTGATCCAGATCCGCTCCGAGCCGTACCGCTCGATGATGTCCACGGCCCGCTGCGGCGTGCACTTGCTGTCGGGGTAGAGCGTCATCCCGGCCCAGAAGCCGCGGTCGAGCACCGCCTCCACCGTATGCTCCTCGACGTGGTCGATGAGCACCCGGCCCGGGTCGACGCCGGCGCTCTCCAGCGCGTCCATGATCAGCCGCGTGCCCTTGAGCTTGTCTTCGAGGTGGGGCGTGTGGACGAGAATCAGCCGGTCATACCGCTTGGCGATTTCGATCTGGGCCTCGAGGATCAGCAGTTCGTTCTTGCTGTTCTTGTTGAGGCCGATCTCGCCGATGCCGAGCACGTTGGGCCGGTCGAGGAACTCCGGGATCAGCGCCATGACCTCCCGGGCGAAGCCGACGTCCTCGGCCTCCTTGGGATTGATGCACAGCCAGCAGTAGTGGGCGATCCCGTACCGCGCCGCCCGCTTGGGCTCGGTCTCCGTCAGCTGCCGGAAGTAGTCGAAGAAGCCGGCCGGCGAGGAGCGGTCGAAGCCGGCCCAGAAGGCGGGCTCCGTGACGGCGATACAGCCCGCCTCCGCCATCCGCGCGTAGTCGTCGGTGGTCCGGCTCACCATGTGGATGTGGGGGTCGATGTAGGGCATGACGCGTAAGCCGCGGCGGGCGGCGATCAGTAGGTGGTGGCGGGGTCGGCGCCGAGGGCGCCCTGCGCATGCGCCTCCGGGATCGGCTCGGCCGTGTGATCGCTGAGCAGTTCGAGGATCCGGCGGGCCCGATCCGCCTGGCCGTCGATCAGGAGTGGAATCGCCCGCGCAAGGGCCCGGACACGGACATCGCCTGTGCCGGCAGGCGCCGCGGCCCGATCGAGGCGGTCGAGAAAGGCCGCGATGTCGAGGAGCTTGGCCCGA
>Ga0214917_10005693_pt1 | contig 13218 bp, 18 predicted proteins | sample LL_1208_BB_MetaG_FD_177983 | JGI IMG/M metagenome (GOLD analysis project Ga0214917, IMG submission 177983) | Freshwater microbial communities from Lake Lanier, Atlanta, Georgia, United States - LL_1208_BB | ecosystem: Environmental > Aquatic > Freshwater > Lake | place: USA: Georgia | collected... | reverse complement strand
ACGGGCAAACGCATCGCCGTGCTCGGTTTCGCCTTCAAGGCCGACACCAACGACACCCGCGAGGCCCCGGCGATCCGCATCTGCCACGATCTGCTGGAGGAAGGCGCTCAGCTGGCCCTCTACGACCCCAAGGTGAGTGAGGCCCAGATCCAGGCCGACCTGGGCGAGGGCAGTTGGCAGCGCAGCGAGACCGTGCTCGAAGCCGCCTGCGGAGCCGATGCCCTGCTGGTGCTCACGGAGTGGGCCGAGTTCCGCCAGCTGCCCTGGCCTGAGCTGGCCGCGGTGATGCGTAAGCCCGCATGGCTGTTCGATGCCCGCGCCATCTGCGATGCCGAGGCCGCCCGCGCCGCCGGCCTCAACCTGTGGACCGTGGGCAAGGGCTAGCGTTCACCCATGGCGCTCGCTGCTGCCCAACCCTTTGTGCCCCCGGCCATTCCCTGGCTGCAGGCTCTGCCTCTGATGGCACCTGAGGATCTGCAGCTGGGGCCAGGGCTTGATCCTCTCCTGCTGCATGGCGGTTTGCAGCGCGTGCTGGCCCTGGGCAGCGTGCTGGCCCTGGTGGCCTTTGGCTCTCGCGCCCGCGCAGAGGCACGCGGGGATTCGGATCTGGATCTGGCGGTGATCTTGGCTGAACCCCAGCTTTCACCGGAGCAGAAGGCCCTGTGGTGGGCCCGTTGCCGCGAGGCTCTTGGATACACAGGCGTCGGGGTCGACCTGGTGGTGGTGGGTCGTGCCGATGCTGAACGCCTCAGCGGCTCCCGCTGGCATGTGCTGGGCGATGTGGCCCGTCAGGGCCGGGTGCTGTATGCCGCAGGGGGCGATGTCTCCCGCTGATGACGCTGCGCTGCTGCTGGCGATCGTGCGCCGTCACCTGCGCGCTTTGCGCCTTGGCCTCGATGAGGCCTACCCCGCCGAAGACTGGGGCTTCACGGCCCAGCAGGCCGTCGAAAAAATCCTCAAGGCCTGGATTGTGCTCAGCAATCAGCAGCCTCCCCGCGTGCACGACCTGGCGGATCTGGCCCTGGTGGCTGGACAACCGCTGGATGCCACGCTGATGGCTCTGCAGGTGTTTGCCGTTGAGGCGCGCTACGAGGAAGGCCCTTTCCCTCTGCCTGCCGATCGTTTAACGCTTTTGGCTGCGATTGAGTCCCTCTTGGAACGCTGCGAGCACTCCATTGCCCACACCACAGGCCCCTGAACCGTGAGCGCCGTTGCTCCTGTATTGGTTACCGGCGCCGCCGGCTTTATCGGTGCAGAGGTGGCCCTGCGTTTGCTGCAGCGGGGCGAGCAGGTGATCGGCATCGACAACCTGAACAGCTACTACGACCCGGCTCTCAAGCGGGCCCGGCTGGAGCGCATCGCCGCCCAGGTGGCCTCAGGCCCGTCCACCACCGCTACCGCCTGGCAGTTTCAGGCGCTGGATGTGGCCGATGGCAAGGCCATGGCGGAGCTGTTCCAGCAGGCCCGGCCGCGGGCCGTGGTGCACCTCGCCGCCCAGGCGGGGGTGCGCTATTCCCTGGAGAATCCCGGCGTCTACATCCAGAGCAATCTGGTGGGCTTTGGCCACATCCTTGAGGGCTGCCGTCATCAGGCGGTGGAGCACCTGGTGTATGCCTCCAGCAGTTCGGTGTATGGCGGCAACCGCCAGCTGCCGTTCTCCGAGCAGCAGGCCGTGAACCATCCGGTGAGCCTCTACGCGGCCACCAAGAAGGCCAACGAACTGATGGCCCACACCTACAGCCATCTCTACGGCCTGCCGGCCACGGGACTGCGTTTTTTCACCGTGTATGGCCCCTGGGGACGGCCCGATATGGCGCCGATGCTGTTCGCCCGGGCGATCCTGGCCGGTGAGCCGATCCGGGTGTTCAACCACGGCCGCATGCAGCGGGATTTCACCTACATCGACGACATTGTCGAGGGCGTGATCCGCTGCCTCGACCAGCCGGCCACCCCTGATCCGGCCTTCGATCCCCTGCACCCCAACCCTGCCACCGCAGCGGTGCCGCACCGCCTGTTCAACATCGGCAATGCACAGCCCACGGAACTGCTGCGCTTCATCACGCTGCTGGAGCAGGCGCTGGGGCGCACCGCCATCAAGGAGTTCCAACCCATGCAACCCGGCGATGTGGAGATCACCGCCGCCGACACCTCAGCCCTGGAGGCCTGGGTGGGCTTCAGGCCCCATACCCCGCTGGAGCTGGGGCTGGAACGGTTTGCGGCCTGGGTCCGCGGCTACGACGACACAAAAAAAGCGGGCTGAAAGCCCGCTGATCAAATCATGGGAGGCCCCTGGCGCTTCAGGCGGAACCCACGCCGGTGTAGGAGCCGTAGAAGAACAGGCCCACCACGAAGATCACGGCCATGCCGCCGGCGGTGGCCACGAGCCACAGGGGCAGGGCACCTTCGGTCCAGCGGGAGCGCCAGGCAACAGCCGGGCGACCATCGGGAAGGCGATCGGGGATCCGGCCGTCAGGCAGGTTGGATTTCTTGCCGCTCATCGCAGGTGCTCCCGATCAGTTGAAGAAGTAGCTGGAGAACAGAATGCCGCAGGTGAACACGAACAGCAGGCCCAGGTAGAGGCTGGTGCGGTTCAGTTCAACAGGCAGGTTGTTCGGATTGGGGGTGCGTTGCATGGCAGCAAACCTCAGCGACGAATGAACTGCATGGCAGCCAGGGCGCCCAGGAAGAACACCGTGGGGATGCCCAGGGCATGCACCGACAGCCACCGGACCGTGAAGATCGGGTAGTTGCGGGGCGTGGTGGTGGCGGGAGACTGGGTCATGGCTTATTTCAGGCGCTGGTCGAGGGCGCTCTTGGCGTCGTAGCGCTGGCTCACCACGGGAGCCTTGGCGTCCTGGGCCTGGAAGTAGGCATCGGGACGGGGCGTGCCGAAGGCGTCGTACGCCAGGCCGGTGGATACGAACAGGAAGCCCGCCAGGAAGATGGCCGGCAGGGTCACGGCATGGATCACCCAGTAACGGATGCTCGTGATGATTTCGAAGAACGGACGTTCCCCAGTGGAGCCGGCGGCCATAGCAGCAAGCGTTCAGCTGGTGGATCCTAGGGCTGCGGTGGTGGTTGCCGGGAGCTGCCGGCCAGCATGGTTACAGAGGGAAAGGTGCCGGCCCTGGTTGGCGCGGCGCCAGCTCAGCCCACCCAGCGGAGCAGCGAGCCCCGCTCCCCGAGAACGAAGCCCTTGCCGTCCGGCAGGAAGCTGATGCGGGTGAAGTTGGTGGGCTGCTGGGCGCCCACGGCATCCTTCTGCCAGGTCTTGCCGCCATCGGCGCTGCTGAGCAGGGTGCCGCTGCCGCCGCCGGTCCAGATGGTGCCGGCCGGATCCCAGGCCATGTCGAGATAGCCGTAGCCGTTGGTGATCGGGATCACGGGCTTGTTCCAGTCCTCTGGGTTGGAGGGGTCGGGGTTGAAGCGCAGCTGGGCCCCGCGGGTCACCATCCAGAGGCTGTGGTCAGGCTGGAAGCCCATGGCCTGCACCCGCTGGCTGCTCACCCGTTGATGGGGGGTCCACACCGTCTCGCCGGGGTTCCAGGTGGCGAAGAAGTTGCCCAGGCTGCTCACGCTCACGTACTGGCCATCAGAACCGCGGCGCAGGTCGCGCACGGCGCCGGCGGCATCGCTCACATCGGCCTGCCAGGAGGTGCCGCCATCGCTGGTGCGGTAGATGGCGCCCACGTTGGTGGCCAGTTCGGCGCTGCTGCGGCCGAGGGCTGTGATCAGGTAGGGCTCACCGGGCAGCTTGGTGTCGAGGAACAGGCGGCTCCAGTTCTGGCCGCCATCGGTGCTGTGCAGCAGCAGTCCCGGCTGGCCGGCGATCCAGCCCTCATCGCCGTTGAAATCCACGCTGATCAGCCGGAAGTTCTCCTCAGCCGGCAGGTCGAGGGCCCGCTCCTGCCAGGAGGCGCCGCCATCGTTGGTTTCCAGGATCAGGCGGTTGCTGCCCACCAGGAAGCCGTGCTGGCCGTCGGTGAAGGCCAGAGCCAGCGGGTTCGACTTGGTGTGGATGTCCACCGGCTGCCAGGGGCTGGCGGTGGCGGTGGGCAGGCCGGTGGTGACGCACCCCCCCAGGCCGAGGGCCAGCACAACGGAGAGCACCAGCGCGCTCAGGGTGGAGACGAGGCGTTGCATGCTCAGCGCAGGGAGTAGAGGGAGAGGAAAAAGGCGATCGCCAGGGCGAAACCGCCGAAGATCAACACGTTCTTCTGACCGGGGGTGAGTTGGTTCACCCCGAGCCCGTAGCCGAGATTCTCCTCGAAGCCGCTGGGCTTGTTGCGGGGGCCGATGTCTTTGAAGGCCTTGGTGCCGCTGCGGCACACCGGGCAGCGGAAGCTGGCCGGATCGAGGGCGCTGAACGGGGTGCCGGCCTCGATCGCCAGTTTCTTGATGCCTTCACCCGGGTCGTACACGAAGCCGCAGCTGCGGCACTCGAAGCGGTGGTCGTCGGGATCGTCCGTGGGTTCCGCCGGGGCCTCTGGCAGCGCAACCGGTTCGGCTTCGGTGGCCGGTTCTGCTTCGGCAGCCATGGCTTCGGCAACCGCTGGCTCGGGCGGGGCGATTTGGGGCTGGTCTTGCTCCTCGCTCACGGCGGGCACGCTGCTGTGGCGGACTCTAAGAAGGTGGCTCTTCGGCTGAGGTTCGCCGCTGAGCTTCGCCGGGTCCGGCGGCGGTGGTCTGGCGTCGTGGATGCGGCGTTCCTGCGGCGTTGATTCAGGCTCTCCCGATTTCTGTACAGCCTGTACGGAATTCAGGAGAGTGTCGCGAGGTGGGCCTGCTGCGGGGGCTCGACGCTGGACGTGGTGCGCTCCGAGCTGAGGGCCCTGCGCCGCGAACGGCGGGCCACCGATGCCGCCCTCGGCTCCTGGTTTTGGCCGGCCCATGCGCCGGGGCATGCTCTGAACCCAGGTTCTGGTTGCGGATGCCAGACTGCTGCCCAGGTTGGGCTGCCTCTGCCCGTGTTCGTTCTCTCCGGCTACGACGCCTTCCTGGGCTTCCTGCTGATCGCGGCGGCGGTGCCCGTGCTGGCGCTGGTCACCAACAAGCTGCTGTCGCCCAAGTCGCGCACCGGTGAACGGGATCTCACCTACGAATCGGGCATGGAGCCCATCGGCGGTGCCTGGATCCAGTTCAACATCCGCTACTACATGTTCGCCCTGGTCTTCGTGATCTTCGACGTGGAGACGGTGTTCCTCTATCCCTGGGCGGTGGCCTTCCACCGCCTCGGCCTGCTGGCCTTCATCGAGGCCCTGGTGTTCATCGCCATCCTGGTGGTGGCCCTGGCCTACGCCTGGCGCAAGGGCGCCCTCGAGTGGAGCTGATCCGTGATGACGTCTTCCTCTGCAACCGCTGGCATGGCTGATGGCATGGCTGAGGCTCTCTCCATCAACTCCCTGCGCGATCAGCGCGCCGCCAGCTGCAACCCCGTTGGCGCCCCGGCCGTCACCTCGGACCTGTCCGAGAACGTGATCCTCACCACCCTCGACGACCTGCACAACTGGGCCCGCCTCAGCAGCCTCTGGCCGCTGCTCTACGGCACCGCCTGCTGCTTCATCGAGTTTGCCGCCTTGATCGGCTCCCGCTTCGACTTCGACCGTTTCGGTCTGGTGCCCCGCTCCAGCCCGCGCCAGGCCGATCTGCTGATCGTGGCCGGCACCGTGACCATGAAGATGGCGCCCGCCCTGGTGCGGCTCTATGAGCAGATGCCCGAGCCCAAATACGTGATCGCCATGGGGGCTTGCACGATCACCGGCGGCATGTTCTCCGCCGACTCCACCACCGCCGTGCGCGGCGTGGACAAACTGATCCCGGTGGACCTCTACCTGCCGGGCTGCCCGCCCCGGCCCGAAGCGATCTTCGACGCGGTTATCAAGCTGCGCAAGAAGGTGGGCAATGAGGCCCTGGCCGAGCGCGGCAACCTGCGCCCCAGCCATCGCTACCTCACCGTGGCCCACCAGATGAAGGCCGTGGAGCCGATCGTGGATGGCCGCTACCTGCGCGCTGAAACCCAGCAGGCCGCCCTGGCCGCTGCCGCTGGCATTCCGGTGAGCGCCGGCACGGCTACCACCACATCCACCGCACCCGCTGCGATTCCCGCCACCAACGCTGAAGCCTGAGGAGCCCAAGCCGATGCCAGACCAGACGCCCGACGCCATCACCCCGACAGCCGGCCCCGTGAGCCAGTGGCTCAGCAGCCAGGGCTTTGATCACGCCGTGCTGGAGCCCGACCACCTCGGTGTGGAGGTGATCGGCGTGGAGCCGGTCTTCCTGCCGGTGATCGCCGCCGCCCTCAAGGCAACCGGTTTCGACTACCTCCAGTGCCAGGGCGGTTACGACGAGGGCCCGGGTGGTCGGCTGGTGAGCTTCTATCACCTGGTGAAACTGGGGGTTCTGGCCGAGCAGTGTTCCTCCAGCCAGCACCTGAGCGCTGATCTGAAGCCCGAAGAGGTGCGGCTCAAGGTGTTTCTGCCCCGCGATGGCGCCCTCACCATCCCCAGCCTCTACGGCCTGTTCCGCGGCGCCGACTGGCCCGAGCGGGAAACCTTCGACATGTTCGGCATCCAGTTTGAGGGCCATCCCCATCCCAAGCGGCTGCTGATGCCGGAGGACTGGAAGGGCTATCCACTGCGCAAGGACTACGTGCAGCCCGACTTCTACGAGCTCCAGGACGCCTACTGAGGCCTTCTACTGGGGCTGCTGGCGCCTCTGGCGCTTGTAGAAGCGCATCACGGCCAGGGCCACGCTGCGGGGATCGTGGCGCAGGGTGGCGCTGGGTCGGGCCCCCTGCATCGGGGCCTCCATCACCTCATAGCCCTGGCTGCGCAGCCTGCGCCCGTTGCACACCACCGGCTCGGCGCCCCGCTGGCGGTAGTGCTCCACCAGCACGCCACGGCCCAGGTCCTCCTGGGCCAGCACGCAGTTGAACAGGCGTTGCTGCACCCCCAGGCTGGCCAGCTGGGCTTCAATCGCCCGCAGGTGCCCCTCCACATCCAGGCCATCGGTTTCGCCCGGTTGGGTCATCAGGTTGCAGATGTAGAGGCGCGGCGCCTTGCTGCGGCTGATGGCACTCACCAGTTCCGGCACCAGCAGGTTCGGCAGCAGGGAGGTGTAGAGGCTGCCGGGCCCCAGCACGATCAGGTCGGCGTTGGCGATCGCCTCCAGGGCCCGGGGCAGGGCCGGTGGGCGCTCCGGGGTGCAGCCCAGCCGCACGATCGGGCTTGGGGCATGGCCGATCTGGGATTCCCCCTCGATGCGGCTGCCATCCTCCAGTTCGGCCCACAGCTTCACATCGGCTGTGGTGGCAGGCACCACCTGGCCCTGCACCGCCAGCACCCGGCTGCTGGCGGTGATCGCCGATTCCAGGCTGCCGGTGATGGCGGTGAGCGCCGAGAGAAACAGGTTGCCGAAGCTGTGGCCCTCCAGGCCCGTGCCGGCGCGGAAGCGGTATTGGAACAGCCGGGTGAGCAGCGGTTCCTCAGTGGCGAGGGCCGCCAGGCAGTTGCGGATGTCGCCGGGGGGCAGCACCCCCAGCTCCCGCCGCAGCACCCCGGAGCTGCCGCCGTCGTCGGCCACGGTCACGATGGCGGTGAGGTTGCTGCTGTAACGCTTGAGGCCGCTGAGCAGGGTGGAGAGGCCGGTGCCGCCACCGATGGCCACGATCGCCGGACCGCGATTGAGGCGGCGCTTGGCCACCAGGGCATCCACCAGCAGGGTGTCCTTCTCCGGCGCCAGGGCCTGCTGGATCGAGCCGAAGCTGCGGCTCTGGCCCAGCCAGATCAGCCCGCCGCCGATCAGCAGCACCAAGGGGCCGGTGATGCTGCGGGGCAGCACCTGGGTGATGGTCTGCAGCAGCCAGCTGATCGATTGCAGCAGCCAGTAGATCGGCTGCAGGTCGGCCCACACCGCCGCCCCCAGCAGGGCCAGCAGCAGGCCGATGCCCGAGGTGAGCATCCAGCGCTTCACCACCAGGCCCGGCTGCAGCCAGCGGGCGGCCCGCCGGGAGCGCGACACCAGATCCTGTTGGCGCAGATCTCCCCGTCCAACCCAGCCGGGCCGTGGCTTGCGTCGGTGGCGAAGTGGCCGCATCGCGCCTGGGGGTTGGGGAAATCGTAAGGGGAACCGCCAAGATGGCTCCCTGCCCCTGCCGGTTCCGCGGTGACCCCCTCTCCACTGCCGCCCGTTGCCGAACTGGATCGGGTGTGCGTGCGCTGGGGCGCCAAGACCGTGCTCGATGGTGTGGATCTGCAGCTGGAGCCCGGCGAGCGGTTGGCGGTGGTGGGACCCTCCGGGGCCGGCAAGTCAACGATCCTGCGCCTGCTGGCCGGGTTGCTGCTGCCCAGCGCGGGCACGATGCGCATCCATGGCGTGCCCCAGCGCTACCTGCGCCTCGATCAGCGCCATCCCCCTGATGTGCGCCTGGTGTTCCAGAACCCGGCGCTGCTGGCCTCGCTCACGGTGCGCGAGAACGTGGGCTTCCTGCTGTATCGCCAGAGCCGCCTCAGCGAGGGGGAGATCCGCGGGCGGGTGGCGGCGGCCCTGGAGGCCGTGGGCCTCTCCGGCATCGAGGAGCTGCTGCCGGGGGAATTGAGCGGTGGCATGCAGAAGCGGGTGAGCTTTGCCCGGGCCGTGATCGAGGATCCCACCCAGCCGCCCGGCCAGTTGCCGCTGCTGCTGTTCGATGAGCCCACGGCGGGCCTCGATCCGGTGGCCTGCACCCGCATCGAAGATTTGATCGTGCGCACCAGCCAGTTGGCCGGTGGTTCCTCGGTGGTGGTGAGCCATGTGATGAGCACGATCCTGCGCAGTGCCGATCGGGTGGTGCTCCTCTACGACGGTCTGTTTCGCTGGCTGGGCCCGGTGGACGATTTCCTCCACACCGACAATCCCTATGTGGTGCAGTTCCGGACCGCTAGCCTCAGCGGACCGATGCAGCCGGCGGAGCTCTGATCCATGCGCCGCAGTGTGCGAGAAGCGATCGTTGGTTTCACCCTGATCGCGGCGGTGGCTGGCGCCGGGGGCCTCTGGATGTGGCTTCAGGGCATCAACCTCAGCCGCCGCAACTGGACGATCCAGGTGAGCTTTCCCGATGCGGCTGGGCTGGCCGAACGCTCGGCCGTCACCTATCGCGGCATCGTGATCGGCAATGTGCGGCGGGTGAAGGCCACCCCGGCGGCGGTGCTGGCGGAGCTGGAGATCACCGATCCGGAGCTGCGTCTGCCCCGGCCGGTGCTGGCCCAGGTGGAGGAATCGTCGCTGCTGGGGGGCGATGCCGTGGTGGCCCTGCTGAGCCCGGCCCGCTCGCTGCCCCCGGGCACTCCGGGCCCCCGCTCTCCCCAGTGCAACAACCAGCTCACCATCTGCCCCGGCGCTGAGCTGAAGGGCCAGAGCGCCGCCACCATCACCAGCGTGACCGCCACGATGCAGAAGCTGCTGGATCAGGCCGATCGGGAGCAACTGGTGGGGCTGCTGGCCAAGACCACCCGCAGCTTCGACACCACCTCCAAGGAGGCCAACAGGTTTCTGGTGGATGGCCAGCAGTTGCTGGCGGATCTGAAGGGGGCGGTGGCCGAGGCCAAGCCCACCCTGCGCAACCTGGAGGCCAGCAGCGCCCACGTGCGCAACCTCACCGCCGCCCTCGACAACCCCAAGACGGTGTCGGAGCTGAAAACCACGGTGACCAATGCCGAGAAGCTCACCGCCCGCTGGGATGCGGTGGGTGGCGATGTGAACAAGCTCACCGCCGATCCCCAGTTCATGGATGGCATGCGCAGCGTGGCCATCGGCCTGGGCAAGTTCTTCGATGAGCTCTACCCCGCCCGTACGGCTAAACCCCGCTGATCGCTTCCATGGCGATGGCGGCGATCGCCTGATCGCTGGCCTTGGGCAGCTGCACGTATTTGCCACCGGCGGCCTCGGCCAGGTCCTTGCCCATGCCGCTGCCGATGAACTTGCGCTCGGTGTCAATCACCAGCAGCTTGATGCCCAGGGCCCGGTACTTGCTGGCCACCTGCTTCACCTCCTCCTTGAGGTCCACCGGCTCCTCGCCCTCCAGCTGGGGCTGGCCCAGGGAGCGGCTCAGGGGCACGTTGCCGCGGCCGTCGGTGATGGCCACCACCACCACCTGACCCAGATCGCCGGTGGCCAGGGCATTGGCCCCCACCCGCGCCGCCTGGGAGAGGCCGTGGGCCAGGGGTGAGCCGCCGCCGCAGGGCATTGATTCCAGCCGGCGGCGGGCGGCGGTGATCGAGCGGGTGGGCGGAAGCAGCACCTCGGCCTGCTCGCCGCGGAAGGGGATCAGGGCCACCTCGTCGCGGTTTTCGTAGGCCTCGGTGAGCAGCCGGATCACGGCCCCCTTGGCGCTCTGCATGCGGTTGAGGGCCATCGAGCCGCTGGCATCCACCAGGAAGATCACCAGGGCACCGGCCTTGCGCTGCAGCTGCTTGGCCCGCAGGTCGCCGTCTTCCACCACCACCTTGCGATGGGGTTCGCGCTCGCGGCGGGATTTCTGATAGGGGGCAGCCGCCCGCAGGGTGGCATCCACGGCGATGCGCTTCACCGGCCCCCGGGGCAGCATCGGCTTCACATAGCGGCCGCGGGAATCGCTGAACACCACGGCACGGCTGCCGCTGCCGCCTGTTTTGGCCTTGGCGGCACCGAACAGCAGCAGGTCGGGGTCGATGGCGGTGGCCTCCGGATCCAGCAGGAATTCCTCCGGCACCTGGGGGGGCGCCTGGTCTTCGGGGCTGTCGTCCTCCTGGTCGTCGTCGTCCGGATCGTCCTGGTCGTCCGGCTCGTCGGGTTCGTTCTCCGACTCCGGCGGCTCAGGCTGCTCGGGCTCCTGCTCCCCCTGCGGCGGTGGCGGCGGCGGGGGCTCCATCGGCTGGTTGGGATCGGGGGGCGGCAGCTGCAGGGCCCGCGGCGCGATCACCAGCCGCACGGCCACCTGCAGGTCGTCGGCTTCCACCCGGTCGCGGCCGCTGAGGGCGGCATGGGCGCGGGCCACCCGCACGGCATAAAGCTCGCTGCGGTGGCCCTCCACGCCGCCCCGCAGGGCCTCGTTCACCAGGTAGGCGATCTGCTCGCGCGCGATCTGCACATCCGGCAGCCACTGGCGGGCCAGCAGCAGCTGGGTGGCCAGGGCGTCGGTCTCCTCCTGCCAGCGGGAGCGGAAGGCGTCGCTGGATTCGGCATGGCCCAGAGCGCTGCGGGTGATCTCCACCCGCTGCTCCAGATCGAGGGCCTGGTTGGCACTGAGGCAGATGGCGAAGCGATCCAGCAGGTGATCGCGCACGGTGCCCTCCTCGGGGTTGTAGGTGGCGATCAGCAGGCAGCGGCAGGGGTGCGACAGGCTCAGGCCCTCCCGCTCGATCCGGTTCTCACCGCTGCCAACGGCGGCTAGCAGCAGGTTGGTGATGTTGTCGTCGAGCAGGTTGAGCTCATCCACGTAGAGCACACCCCGGTGCGCTTCGGCGAGCAGGCCCGGCTGGAACACGGCCTGGCCACTGGCCAGGGAGGCGGTCACGTCCACCGAACCCACCAGCCGGTCTTCGGTGATGCCGAGGGGCACCTGCACGAACGGCGCCGGGATCACCTTGGTGGGCAGCAGGACGGCGGCATCGCTGCCGCTGGGATCGGCGCCGAGCTCCGTGAGCCTGCGGCGGGTGGTGTCGTCCCAGTCGTCGGGGCGCTGGGGATCGATGTTGAGGGCGGCCGGGGCGGGTTGCCCGGGGGCCGGGCTGCCCAGATCGAGCACATCGATCGGTGGCAGCAGCGCATGCAGACCCCTGGCCAGCACCGATTTGCCGGTGCCGCGACCGCCGGCGATCACCACGCCCCCCAGCCCCGGATCCACCGCCGCCAGCAGCAGCGCCAGCTTGAGGGTGCCATGGCCGGTGATGGCGGCGAGCGGAAAGGCCCGGGCGGCAGCGTCGCTGGTGGCACTTGCGCTCGCAACCTGTCCGCTTGCAGCCTGTTCGCTTGCAACCATGGAGAGGCCCGGGCCCTGAGTCGTGCGCGCCAGTCTCGCTGATCAGGGCGGTGGTTCCGCGGTGCCGGCGGCTGGCAGCCTGGCGATTGCCCTGGGGGCCAACCTGCCCAGCCCGGCCGGTTTGCCCATGGCCACCCTGCTGGCCCTGCGGCCGCTGCTGGTGCAGCAGCTGCGTGGCTGGGCGGCTGCGGATGCGCTGCAGCTGCACTGGTCGCCCCTGTTTTGCACCGCTCCGGTGGGTGGCCCCGCTGATCAGCCCGACTACCTCAATGCGGTGCTGGTGGTGCAGGGCGCTGCGGCTCCCACTCCCGACCGCGCTGCGGCCCTGCTCGCTCAGCTGCAGGCGCTGGAGCGCCACTTCGGTCGGGAGCGGCGGGAGCGTTGGGGCCCCCGCAGCCTTGATCTGGATCTGCTGTGGTGGGGCGGGCTTCAGCTGGCGGACGACGCGCTGGTGCTGCCCCATCCCCGCTGGAGCCAGCGCAGCTTCGTGCTGGCTCCCCTGCAGGCGATCGAGCGGCGCTGGGGGCAAGCGCTGCTCCTGCCGGATCGAGAGGCTCGGCTGCCGCAGCTGGTGGCCACGGCCGCGGCCACCGGCGAGGCCTGGCCCGAGCCCCTGCCCGGGCGCGAGGGCTGGCCGGAGTGAGGGTTGGCCGCAGGGTGTCACCAGAGGCAGCGCACCCCCGTGTGCTGCAGGGTGGTGTCGGCACTCACCAGGGTGAGGTTCTCCAGCTGCGCCTGGGCCAGCAGCAGCCGACCGGTGTGATCGATGGGCCGTAACCGGCTCTGCGACGCCCGCCCCGGCCCCCGTGCGCGCCATTGCCCGGCCAGCAACCCATGGCGCGGCTGAATCGGCAGCAGGGCAAATCCCTCCTGCAACACCAGCTCCGGCAGCTGCCAGATCACCGAGCTGAGTTCCGGCAGTTCGGCTCGTTGTTCCGTCTCGCTCAGCTCCCACAGGCTGGCCACGCTCACCACCACCGCCTGGCTTGGGTTCTCGAGCCGCTCGCGCACCCGCGCCGTGAGCAGCCGCGGACAGCACCACCACCAGAGCAGCACGTGGGTGTCGAGCAGCAGCCTCATCGCTCCAGCAGGAGACGCGGTTGGGCCAGAGGACCCAGGCGGCGCAGGCGCCCCGGTTCCCGACGCGGCTTCGGCTGCGGAGCTTCGCGATCCAGGGGCAGCAGCTGGGCCCAGGGCTGGTCGTACTTCATCAGCAGGAAGGA
>Ga0214917_10005692_pt1 | contig 13218 bp, 15 predicted proteins | sample LL_1208_BB_MetaG_FD_177983 | JGI IMG/M metagenome (GOLD analysis project Ga0214917, IMG submission 177983) | Freshwater microbial communities from Lake Lanier, Atlanta, Georgia, United States - LL_1208_BB | ecosystem: Environmental > Aquatic > Freshwater > Lake | place: USA: Georgia | collected... | reverse complement strand
TCACCAGCAATCCCAAATTTATATGATTTACTCAATTGATCGGCAATAGCAGTTGCTCTTTGGGCGAGGAATCTTAATAACGAATTATCAACATTTAAAGGAGAATTCATAACAGCATTTACAATCTGAAAACAAAATTGGGGTTCTCCAATGGGTGATAAATCACTAGCAATAGATTGCTTCAATAATTCAACATCCTTTAATTTTTCAGCATTAGTTCTTGTATCTTGCATCTGACTTTGTGGGGGTAATTGTCCGGTTAATAAATATGTTTTATTTGCTTGTAAATTAGCATCATCTATACTGGCTTGAAGGTTTAACGCCTCCATATATTCATTTCTAAACCGATTTATATCGGATTGTGTGTTAGTTGGTTGTCCGCTCATTTTATTATATAATATATTATTATGGGTTTAAGTGGTTTTTAAATGCACCTATAAAGAGGAAATTTCTCATAATCATTGCTTTCAAATAGAGTACTACCAACTTTTTCATTAAACTCATTAATAATGTCATCAAAAGATTTTTCATTATACTCATGCATAAGTTTTTGTAGTTCATCTCTTTGATTAAATCGTAATTCAAAAACATTTGTGAGAGGTGATAAATTCATTTTTAGTAATGATAAACATTTAACCCGTTGGGTCATTTCTCTCTTAAAATTTTTATCATTATCCTCAATAGAATAATTTTTTTCATCCTCTTCAATTTCCTTTAGTTGAGTTTCAATGGTTGGTAAAAAATCTATAGTCATTTCTTCCGGTTTATATTTTTTTTTATTTTCTTCTATAATAGAATTATATAATTGATATTTAACCCCATTTACAGTGTAGGTATATAAATCATTTTCTGTATTGCTTATATCCATCGTATATATAATTTATACTATATATATAAATCTTTAAACAAAAATTATTTTTTTCCAATAGCCATTATTTGATTTATTTTCGGTTGCAATAAATCTATAACCTCTTGTTCTTTTAGTAAGCCTTCCATTTTCGTTTTACAGGGATATTTAAGATATATTTCTATTTTAAAATTATCCCAACCGCCTAACTCTCTTATATATTTGTAAAGCGGATAATGGTATTTTTTACTTACTCTATTGACACAATTTTTTTTATGGTTAGATTTTCTTGATCCAAATTTCTTTGTTGATCCTATATAAAAAATGTCAGGACTATCGGGATGATATATTTTATAGATTACGAAATTTTCATATCCATTCATATATAAATTATTATCTGTAAAATTTTATATCTTTTTATTAAACCATCATTTCTTTTAAAAATTTATTTTGTAGTCTTATGCCTTCTCTCATTTCTCTAAGTGCCATTTGATCCTCTTTATGTTTCAATGATCTCAAATATTGATCCAATGATGTATTTTTAGCATTAGAAAATCTTTCGTGTGGTAATCTTTCAATTATCTCAACTTGTTGAATTATTTTCTTTCTTGGTCTTCCTCTTCTCTTTCTGATACCAGCTCCTTCTAAGGCTTCTGGTGAACCGGCTTTTTGAGAATATGGAGAGGTCATTATTCTTATATCATTCGGATCAATAGTCGCAGAAGAATATAAATAAGGAGTTGAATCTGAATTGAATTCGTAATTGGTTGAAGGCGGATTAGAATAGTCGGGTATATCAGGAGGTAAATCACGAGGTTTAATTGCATTCATAATAGTCTGATTGATTAGATCTTGATTAGGACTATCAATCATATCGGGTGTCGGTACTCCAATTAAATTTTTTATTTTTCTTCTTCCTCTACCGCTTCCAGTCATGGTTCCTAAAGCCTTAGTAGCAAGATTAGCATAATCCATTGGGTTCTCACTTCCATAAGTACCAATAGCATCACTCAATAAGCCTAAATATTTATTATCACTTTGATATTTATCAGGTATATAATTTTTAAGTAAATTTTCAGTAAGTGATGAAGAAATCTGAGGAGGTATTCCAAATTCGGCCCCGGCAACACCTACAGCATCACTCACCAAGGGTATGCCTACACTGACAACCCCAGGGAGTAATTGATTATTGGTGAATTGTCCTAAAGCAGTCCCAGCGGTGTTAAAAGCTTGTTGTGTTTCTCTTCCAGCTTGACTCAGTGCAGTAGAGGCGGGATTAATAACTTTATTTTCTATCGGATTAGCAATCGTTTTATTGAATCCACTTTTAATATCACTACCAAGTTTTTTAAAACTATTAGCAATATTAACTTTACCTCCTCTTTTAATAGGATATTGTCTAACTTTGGATGATTTTCTCGGCATTTATATATAAGTCATATAGCCTTAATTTTAATTATCTTTTTAAACTGACTATTAATAATACTCCGTTGCCTAATTTTTGAGTTATATAATATCTTCTATCTTCTAAACTTTCTGGGTTCCATTGTCTAAATCTATAAACATTTTTCTTTTCGTCTAAATCATCATTATAATAACCGTGGTTCTTTAACCAATTTTTAGCATTTGATACAGTCCATTTATTTTTTTCAAAAATGACTGATTGAATAATTCTTTTTAATTTTGTGTCAGGTTCTCTAAAAACGATTCCTTTTCCTTCTGTCTGTTCGTGATAAAAATATTTTTTCAAATCTTCTTTATGATAAAATTTCTCTTCAAGGTAAATATTTTTCTTAAACAATCTTTCAGCATATTTAGATATTAGTTTATCATGACTATCAAAATAATTTGATTTTAGTCCTATAATTTCATCTTTACCTCTAACAAATAATTTTTCATCGGGTGTAAAGCCTTTTTCTATTTCTTCTATAGTTCTTTCTTCTATTGGTTTATTGGTTCTTGGATCAATTTTAATTTCTTTTTTTGGCATTATAATTTCTGATTTTTCTTCTTTGAATTCTATTTTAGGTCTTTCAATTTTAATTCGTTCGTATTTCTTACCATTTCTTTCACACCATAATTTATAGTAAAAATTAAACATTGCGTTATAAACTTTTCTTTGATCTTTAGCCGTTCTTAGTTTATTTTTAAATTCATCTTTCCTTGTAATATATTTTTCGTTGTCTAATTTAGATTCAAATATTTCAACATCTTCTAAAGCTCTTAATGTTTTTTTCTTTAGTACCAATAACATAATTTTAATTTCCAAATCAGTAGCATTAGGATCCAACAAAATACCATATTCATCAAAATATTTTAACATATCGTGATTAACGACATATTTTCCATATTCACTTACCTTTTTATTTTTAATAGCCTCTTGTTCGGTTGCTTCTCTATAGCCTTTTGGTATTTCACCTATATAATAATAAGGTTTTCCTTTTTTACTTTTTTCCTTAACTATAGGTTCCTTTTTAGGTTTTTCTTCGGCCTTTTTCTTTTTAGCTTCGGCGAGTCTTCTTCCGAGTTCTTTTGCTTCTTCTGATCCTTTAATAACTCTTGCCTTTGTTTCTATCTTTACAATAGGTTTTACTTCCATTTTTTTCATTCTTGCTTCTCTCATCTTTCTTGCATGTTCTAAAGCTTCTGGACTTCCTTTCTTAAAACCTTTACCTTTTTTTTTAAATATATAACCCATATTATCTTCACCATTTGGTTCTCCTCCTTCATAAGCATGATGTCTTATTTTACCACCAAATATAAAATCATCATCCTCGTCAGCTTCATCATCTAAAGTGTTTTTATCCATTCCGAAACCCCTTCCTTGTAATTTAGACAATGCTTCTAACCCTTCTATTAGGTCATATAATTTTTCTTGTAATTCTGATAATCTGTTGCTTTCATCCAAATCAGTTTCTTTGCTTAATAGATTATCAATTCTTTCATACTCTTTATTTAAAAAAGGTAAATCATCAACCCCATAATCTTCATCCAAACTAAATTCTTTAACCTTAATAACTTTTGGTTTAGTTTCACCGGTTTCTTCCCTTTTCTTTCTTCTCATTGGGTGTTGGTCTCCTTTGTCATATTCTTTTAACAAATTTTTATTAGCTTGTTTTTTTCCCCACAAATATACTTGTTTTTTTTCAAACTGTTCTTTCTCACTCATTTATAAGAATCTATAGGTATATTTCTTTAAGTTATATTATTTTGTCGTTGTTCTTATAAAAAAGTATAAGCTTTTTCTTAAGATTTTCTAAAAAATGAAAAAAGTATAAAAATATAGGTTTTAAGCCTAAACTAAAAAGACTAATTTATAAAGAGCAACGACAAAAAGTCCAATCGTAGGACCTAGTGAAAATTAAGATTAAAAATTAAAACCTTGATTTCTTCATTTAGAATAAGAAATCAATCATTTAAATTAAAAATATTAAGCCAAAACTCAATGTAAAACGAGTTTAATCAGATTCTGAACCACTTTCTTCAGATAAAATTTTGTTAATAGTCTTTTTTTTCTTATTTTTCTTTACAGGCAATGTTCTCACTATATCCTTTAAAAATATATCTAAGTCATAAAAATCATTAAAGCCCTTTCTGTATTTTTCATTCTTTTTAGTCTTTCCGCCTTTAATAATTAGTGGGTTAAGTTTTTCAGCAACCGCATCATTATAAATTGCTCTTAACTCATCACGATCAAGTTCTCCGGACCATTCTTTCAATATAAAGTCTTGTTCTCTCTTACTTCCTCCCAAATCAAAAAGAATTAAATATGTAGAATTTTTTCTTATAACTTTTGGTATATCAACATATGACTGACTGAGAAACATTAAAGAAACATTTTTTTTACGGGCCCTTATATAATAGTCTTCTACCGGTTTAAGATTTATTGATAACATTAAGTCATCCCAAATCAATAAGTGATTATATTCCTTATCATAATCATCTAACTTAGGGTTGTTATGCATACCTTCAACAATCTTGATACTGTCGCTTTGACTTGCAAGCCAATTATATAACGGTTCGTCTTTATTTCTTGTCACTATAGTTATATCAGTAAAAGTTCCTTTCCCTTGACTGAAAACCCTAATCAGATTAATAACGAAATTCGTTTTACCACTTCCAGAAGGGGCAACAACACACATTCTAAAAGGTATTTCAATTTTATGCAAATTGAAATTAGGATTGACGACATTGAGTAAATATTTTTTGGGTATAATTTCATAAAAATTAACTATATCGTTAGGTTTTCCAGTAGGTTTTTTTCTGACATCATTTTTTTTAATAATTTCCACGTCTTCGTCTTTTTCAATATTATATGTTCTCCGCATTCTATATAGTATATAATATAATTTTGTTTTTAAAAACCTTTAAAATTTCATTACTATATATTTAATATAAATGACTGACTATAAACCACCTACTGAAAATTTACCAATTTTTGACGCGGCTCTTTTTGAGTCTTTAGATATTCCTTTAACTCAAGATGCAGGAGATGACAGATATTTAAGATTTCCAAACGCCCAAGGTACAGAAAATTTTTCTGACATAAATATTAATGGTACAGGCTCTTTTTATAATGGTATAGTTTTAAGAAATGCTAATGGTACTTTAACAACGACTATTAATCACGATCCAACAACCACAGGAGTTTTAGACGCTCAAGATATTAAATTATCGGCCCCAAAAACATATCCAAATACAACAGATAATAATTATGTGGCGACAATAAAATTTGTTAATGATGCAGTAGGATCAGGATCAAATTTACTGGCTTCTGATAATACTTGGACCGGACAGAATTATTTTGAAGGTGATGGACCAAGTACTATTACTATTAAAGATGGATCAGAACCGACATCTTTTCCAATCTCAATAACTTCATCGACTCCCCCTTATTATGGCATAAAAATAAGTGGTGGAGGAGTGTTTATAGGTAATAATTCGGGATCAGCAACTTCAAGCAACTATATATATTTGTCTTGTGATGATATTAATAATAATCAATTAAATATATTAGGTGATGTGAAAATTATAAATAATGGTAATGATTTATATAACGCTACATTAACGGCCACCAGTTCCTTAGGTTTAAAAGTTGATAATCAATTAACAGTTCAGGGATCATTAAATATAAGACATAGTGATGGTACATATTATACTCTAACACCAGATCCCGGTTCTGAAACATTAGTGGTATCGGGAAATATCAAAATGGTTGGAGTAGAAACTTATATTGCTTTTCCTTACACTTCTAATAATGATGTTAAAATATATCAAAATTATGACGGAAATATAGTTTTAGATCAAGGAGGTTTAGTGGTAAGCAGAATTCCTACTATGTCAGTTCCAGTATCAAATAAAGTTCTTATCATTGCAGATGAAAATATTAATAATCAATTAGATATAGAAGGAACTATTGCAATAACAACTACTCAAACTTATCCTCAAACCACAAATACTAATCAATTATCAACCATTGGATATGTGAATAGTGCAGTGTCTGGATCCTTGTCGGGTATTCCAACGCTCAGTGGAAATAATACATTTACAGGAACTAACGCTTTTAATGGAACTACAACAGCAGCAACTCAAAACACAGGAACTAATAATACTACAGTCGCCACGACAGCCTTCGTCAATGCATCAATATCGTCATCATTAACCACAGGAGTTTTTACAGATCAGAATAACACTTTTTTATCAAGTTATACAAATACTTTTCAAGGCCCGGTTAATTTTTATAAGGATATAGATTTATCAGCTCCAGCAGGCACCCCTCCTAAAATGACTACATCAAAAATGGAAATGTACGTACCTATAACAGCTTCAGCTTTTCCATGGTCCACAGGTGGAGAATATCATTCAGGCCAAGGTTATATTCCTTATATGTTATTTGGATCTCCTTCTTATACAACATCAATAAGTCCTTTTTATGTATTTGATTTCGGACAATCTTTTTTCGTAATCAATGCAGGAGGTACTCAAATGAATTATAATCAATTTAACCCTAATCAGTATTCAGCACCAGCAGTAGAAACTACTAATGGTTATGGAGGTGATATATTATTACAGGGACAAAGTTTATGGTTGTCAAGACTCAAAGGTGAATATGCATATGCCCAAATTTTCCAAACTCAAGCAGCCGGTACACCCAATCCAAATTTATTTTTAGGAAATAATATTCAAGTAAGCGGAACTAATGGATCTTTTACAATTACTAATTCTGATATTATAGTTAGTGATGGTACTGATACAGTGACACTCGGGCCTACTGGTTTATCAACAACTAATGCTTCAGGATTACAGGTTTTAAGCCCTATTAAAATGAATCAACATAATATTTATGACTTGTCATCATTAACAGTATCGGATCCTTCTTCAACAAATACTATAAATTCTTATTTTCAAAATTTTGTAAATAATAGTGGAAACACTATAGAGATTAATAATGACGCTATTCAACAATGGATAAAATTATCAACACCTAATGGAGATTTTAATAATATAACAGCTAACAATCAAAATTTACATAGTAATGGCAACAATCCATCAGATAATAGAGAAATATATTTACAAACAGAAGACGGTAATGGCCACCCGCAATTTAAAGCAACATTATATGAAACATCAACTATTATAAGAGACGACTATATAAAAATTGGAAATAAAAGTTATAATACATCACTTAATACTGGTGATTTATATTGCAATAATGTTAATTTAAATACTATAAACGGTTTATCACCGACTACTATTGGACTTACATGGGCGGATTTTAATCCTATTAACGCTTATAACAATTTACCATCAAATGTTTATTCATTGAGTGATAATGCGGGTAGTATATCTACTTTATCAGTAAAAGAAATAAATATTTCTAACCCTACAACCGGTCATGCTTATGTTTTTGGTGTAAGCGGTAGTGATTTAAGAATCAATCCAAATGGTGATAGATTATTAATGGGAGATACTACTGAAAGCTATTGGGGAGATTTTTCAATTGGTTCACATTCTACAATAGGATTAAATGTGGGTGGAAATTGTAAGATAGATTTAAATTCAAGATTCGGAAATTTGGTCGCAGGTGATACAGATCAAGCTTATAATAAAACTATTTTATATATAGATGATTCTAATCGTAAAATAGATTTAAATGCAGTTGATATATTAAGCAATACAGGCGGTAATACTTCTTATGTTCTCCCTATAAATTTTACTACTAAATGGAGAGGAAATTATTATTATACAAATAATAATAATTGGGAAATGGTTCAGCATATTAATATGAATCTTCCAGTTGAATATTTCACACTTACAGGAGGTTTAACGGCTTGGAAATATGAATTTGCCATGAATTGTTATAATTGTAATAATCAAACTGACAAAGCTTATGCAATGTATTTGGAATTTGTGGATAATAATAATAACTCATTTCAGAGCTTTTGTTTTAATTTCAATACTCCCTTTACAACTCATAAAAATCACTCAACTTATTCAGCAACCTCTAATTCAATAGAGAATTATTGTTATACAGATCATATTGATTTTAATGGAAGTACAGGTGGCCCATTTGATATTCGTTTATGGAGATATGGTGATAATAATTATAGTTGTGATTTTAACGCCATATTGACATTATCAAAAACGAATCTGGTATAATGAAAATATAAAAACAAGACGATATAATATTAATATAATGAGTGATTGGATTAAAACTTTTGATGCAGTATTTTTTATAAGTATTGCTACAATGCTTACAAGTCTTATTGCATTGATTATAAAACATTGTTTAAAATCTAAATGTGAGACTTGTTCTTTATGTTGGGGTTTAATAACTATTAAAAGGAGGGTGGATTTAGAGGTTCAAGAAGAGCTTCAAGAAATTGAGATTGGAAGGAATAAAAATAATTCAAGTAAAGAAGAAACTAAAAACAATTTATAAATATAATTCTATAATCTACATAATGAAAGAAATTAAAAAATATAGTGATCCGAAAACAGTTTTTAAACTTGCAAGAGAAATTTATGGTGATGATGTTAATATAAAAGTATCAAATAAGAAGGATAAGAAATATATGATACTAAATCCAGAAACCAATAAATGGATACATTTCGGACTTATGGGATATGAAGATTACACTAAACATAAAGATATTATGAGAAGAGATAATTTTTTAAAGAGGAATAAGAAATGGGAAAATATGGAACCTTACACGCCAGCTTTTTTATCATATCATTTATTATGGTGATATAAAAATATACCTCTTTATTTTATATTATGAATAACACAGAGTATATAAAAGAGGTAGCCGAATATTTAAAAAAAAATATTAAGGGTTTATATATAACCGGTAGTATTAGAAGAAAAGAAAATGTCATCAATGATATTGATTTTATAACCAAAAGAAATTTAAACGATATATTAGAAGAGATAAGATTTCTTCCTTTATTGAATGATGATAAATTTTTGGTTTTATCATTTGGTGAAAAATATTTATCAGTTAAAATAGAATGTTTATGCCGTCATAAAATATCAATAACAGTGGATGTATGGAGGGCTTTTGATGATTATGAATATAAATTTTTAAAATGGATGCGTAATATTGATAAAGGAAGAAATATATATTTACGAAAGAAGGCAAAAGAAAAAGGTTATAGATTATCAGATAGGGGTTTAAGGATTGACAAAAATATATTAATGGAATTTGACACTTTTGATAAACTTAAAAAATTTATAACCGCTTAAAAAATATAGTATATAATATACATAATGCTTACAGACCAACAGATTGAAGAATTATCAAAAAAAATGAATATCCCTTTAGAGGGTGTTTATTTTAAAGATGAAATTAATAAACCAGTGGATTATAATAAGGTATATATCATAAATCTTGAAGACAGCGTCAAAGATGATGGAACAGAAAATAGTGGTACGCATTGGACCATGCTTTATATAAGAAAAACTCCAAATGATACTATACAGCCCATATATTTTGATCCTTACGGTTGCCCTCCACCCAATAACATCACAAAAATTATTGAGAAACAAATAAAAATGAAATTGCCTTACACAACAAAAGACATTCAAAGTCTTATGAATAATGCTTGCGGGTTTTATTGTCTGGCTATGGCACATTATATAACTTATTTCAAATTTAGAACTAATAACTTATATATAGATGTAGAACATTTTTTAGATATGTTTGATGATCTGAATTCTTCTATTGATTGGAAAAAAAACGAATATATACTAAAACATTTTTTCCAAGCAGAAGATCCAAGTGAGAGAAAACCGATTGATGTATTAAGTCAGGATCATTCTTTTTATGAAAAAATTTTAGAAGAGGATGAAAAAGGTGGTATTGATATGATGAAACTGCCAGTAGAGTTAAATAATAGGTTAAAAAAATGACTTAAAGAAAATACTATATAAAAAAGTATATTGAATAAAAAATGGATAATAAACAGACCAAAATTGAAGCACAAAAAATCGCCTCTAAAAAATATAGAGAGAAAAACAGGGAAAAAATCAATCTTCAGAGAAAAATTTATTATCAGAAGAGAAAAGAGAATGATCCTAATTTTTTAATTTATAAAAGAGAAAAGGCCCGGCTTTACTACAGAAATAAAAAACTCAAAGATAAAGATTTAAGTATCATATCTAAAGATGAAACAAAAGAGGATAATAAACCAGAAACAAAAGAGGAAACTAAGGAAGAACATAAGGAAGATCAAAAAGAAGAATCTGGTGAGGAAGTTAAACCAGAATCTAAGGAAGAAGAGAAGATTGAACCTTTAGTTATACCTCAAGAAGAAACCAAGTCTGAGGATAGTGGGATAGATAGTGATTCTACAGTTGCTACTCTAACCACTACTAAAGGAATGAAAGCAAATAAAAAACCAAAAGGAAAAAAAACAAATATAAAAAGAAAATAATATAGATACACTATATATGGAGGAATGTATTATAGAGGAGGTAGGAGAAATCCCTTATATATATTCTAACGGGACAGAAATTATAATGTATTGGACCTTATATAGTAAAGAACAAAAAAAAAGACAGAAAAAACTTTTACGACAATTAAAAACAATCTGGAATGAAGTATATTTAAATGTCAAATTTATAAGAGACACAACAACAGTGGATGACAGTAATATTATAATGAATAGTTTATATAAACTATTTTTTATTACACATAAAAATAAGATTGATTACTATAATCAATTAAGAATAATAGAAAGACAGAAAAAAAATTATATTTCCAAAAAAATTAATAATATCCGAAACAAGAAAAATAAATTATAAAAATAGGTTAAAGAATTATCAATATATTTTTATATAATAATGTCAGGTGATATACATCGGTATTTAAATCAACGAAAAAAAGAGATGGAAGAATACGCATCAATGAAAAGATTATTAATCAAATATCAAAAAAAGACGCAAGAATTAAACGAACAACTGACAGAAGCTCTTTATAACAATGAACTATTAAAACAGAAAAACGATGACTTAGATAAAAGACATTTAGAAGATAAAAAAAAATGGGTAAAATATGAATCCAAGATTGCATCATTAGAATGCATGCTTGAAGTTTATGATAAAAATTTAAAATTAGAACGAAAAAAAATATTTGATTTGATGAAAACCATTGACTATTACAAAATGGAGTACGACGACGAAATAAGAAACTCACATTTTCCAATAGACGATGAGTTAATGAAATTATTATAATATTTTTTATAAAAGAATTTATACACTATATAATAGATATACTACATATAAGCATCATATATTCTTCTTCTAATACTTCTTTAATCAAATATTAATATTAACATTCAAATAAACCAAAAATAAAGGCATATTGGTATTAATTAAAAATTTTTAATTAATACCAATATGCCTTTATTTTTGGTTTATTTGAATGTTAATATTAATATTTGATTAAACACCCGGTTTATCTGTAGTATTTATATAAATATTCAGTAATGTATTATTAATATAACGCAATCTATTTTTTATGGAAGTAAATATAGTAGTATAATTATTTACCATAAATTTTTTTTCTTCCACCCCATTTGAAAAAATATATACGATCCTATTTGGTTTTTTACTGAGTTTATTTTCTTCTCTTGTTTTATTGACTATAATATATTCTTCTATTTCTTCTGGCGTTGGTTCGGTATAAGAATTTATAAAATCTTCAAAATGTAAATTGAAAGAATCTATTTCAAATGAGTCTTCTTTTAGTATTGCATATTTATATTTTATAAACCTTACATATTTCCAAAATAATTTTATGTCATTATCATTCGCTGATATAGTTCCATGCCTTATCAATTGATTAGAAATATCATCAAAAACATTTTCCAATAAATAAGTACATTCGCTTATAAATTGTTTTACCAAATATGACATACTACTTAATATTTAATAGTGTATATTTTTTAAGTAGTTTTATTTTTTTTTTATAACCTAAATAATTTTTATACATTCTTTAAGTTTATTATTTTCATCCTTCAGATTCATAATTTTTTCATAATCCATTTTGGTTGAAATTTCATATTGGTTTATTGTCCTTGTCTGTATATCATATTTCTTTTTTAATTCAGTCAATTCTTTTTCAAGATTATTGACTTTTTCTACTAAAGAATTTATTAATTCTTCAGTTGATAAATTTTCGTCTATTGCCATATTATCGTTATCGGTAGGTTCAATATCTCCTTCCTCCTCCTCTTCTCCAAACATTTGTTTATATAAAGTAAATAATTTTTATATGCCTTTATTTTCAAAAGCATATAAACACTACAAAAATGAATCAATAATTTTTTATGAGTAGTTCTTTTTTGATATTATGTTGCCCACCTTGTTGTCCTTTTGCATATTTAGTATCCATTTGAATTATATTATAGTCCTTAAATAAATTTCTTATATTAGGACTATCATTAACACTTAATAAAAATTTACCCTTAAAACTATCAATATTTTTTTTTAGTTTATCATAATCAAAATCGTGATACTTATAATGTTCCGAGGAAGATCCTTCATAGGGTGGATCCAAATAAACAAATACATTTGATCGGTTATATTTTTTTAGAAGATTTTCATAATCAGTATTGTATATTTTAACATTTTTTAACTTCTCGTGATTCTTACCCCTATAATTGACAGTTTCACTATCTCCCCTATGACTTGAATATATCTTACCTTTACCATAAAACGATAACCTAAATATCAAAAATTTTTTTATGAAATTTTCAAATTTATCTTTTGAATCTGGATTATTTTTTAATTCCAAAAAATCTTTTTTATTATATACACCATTTATAGCATTAGAAATTTTTTCGTCATCGTATTTCTTAAAACCTTT
>Ga0214917_10005690_pt1 | contig 13220 bp, 21 predicted proteins | sample LL_1208_BB_MetaG_FD_177983 | JGI IMG/M metagenome (GOLD analysis project Ga0214917, IMG submission 177983) | Freshwater microbial communities from Lake Lanier, Atlanta, Georgia, United States - LL_1208_BB | ecosystem: Environmental > Aquatic > Freshwater > Lake | place: USA: Georgia | collected... | reverse complement strand
TGACGGTTATTTCCATATTGAGAAGAAGTCAGGCACTAACAAAAATAAAAAACTAACCATGTCTTGTTTTCCAAAAATGGAGTTTGACAAACAAAATGATCCTGCAAGACGAGAATATATCTTTAAATATGATGGATTGAGCCTTAGTTTTTTTGAATATTACAAACCGTTTCCTACTGCCGTTATATTTGTTCCAAAAGAGCAAATTAAAAAATTACATCCTTTAATCAAGCAAAAACAATTAGAAGCAATTTCAATATTTGAATCTAGAACTAAATTAGGAAAAAATATTGGTAGAGACTCTATAAGTATAAGTCTAAAAGAAATTGTAGAACTTATTAAAATAGAAAATTTGATTTGTTATCTTCATGGTTCAAGATTAGATTCAATTACCTTTTTTAACAAACTTAATAACGAAGAAATTTTAATTAACCAATGACCAAATATTCAGTTTATAATCAGTCTTGTATACAAGGCATGCAAGAACATATTCAAGACAACTCTATTGATTTAGTATTCACAGATCCTCCATATGGCATAGATGGTGATGGATTAGATGTACATTATCATAGAGACGAGTCTAATGTAGTTCCAGGGTATATTGATGTGCCGTTGACACAATATGCTAAATTTAGCCAAGACTGGATCAAAGAATGTGCAAGAGTGTTGAGACCAGGTGGAAGCATCTATATAGTCAGCGGTTATACCAATTTACATCATATCCTGAATGCACTTCATTCAACTGATTTAGAAGAAATTAATCATATTATCGCCAAGTATAGTTTTGGTGTTAGTACAAAGAATAAATTTGTAAGCAGTCATTACCATGTTCTCTTTTGGCAAAAACCTGACAAGGGTAAACATAAAAGAACGTTCAATAGCAATTGGAAATATACAGATCAAAAAGATAGTTATCACGATAGACTTACTGTTCAAGACATGCCACGTGATTATAAACCAGGACAACTTAAGAACAAAAATCAACTCAGTGAAGATTTCATTATGAAATTCATCATGTATAGCAGTAACAGAGGTGATACTGTACTTGATTGTTTCGGTGGTGGATTCACCACTGGTAGAACTGCTTTAAGGTATGGACGTAAATTTGTAGGATTTGAATTAAACAAAAATGCCTATGACGCATTTGTTCCAACATTAGATAATGTAGAAGAATTGGAAGACCCTTTGCCTATTGAACCAGATGCTATAGAATTAGCAAAGCGAGAAAAAATGCGTGAAGGTTGGAAGAAAGACAGAAGGAAGAAGAAAGAATTATTATCTAATAGACTATTTGAACTAAAAAGTAGTTGACATCAATAAATAATTATCTTATTATATAAAATAGGTTGGATACAGCAAAACATACGACAATGACTAGTCTAGGGAAGGTAAGGACATCAAACTCCGTACTCTTAGACAAGGTGAGTTTCGACATTCTCACTGTAAACAAAAAGTAGGATGCCAACCTGATAATGAATAGACCCTACGGGGTCTATTTTTTTCAATGTGGTATGAAATATAAGCACGCTATGTTACTATACTTAAATATTTTAAAGGAAAAAATATGCAACCAAGCAGAACACCATTAATCGACATGCAACAAATCGTTAAAAATGTAGGCGGTAATAAATTCGATCTAATTATATATGGTGCTGCTCTAGCACGTTCGATTAGTAAAAAACATAAAGGATCTGTTGAATACATGAATCCTACTATGAATGCACTTCTTGAAATTCAGGAGAACAAATATGCAGGGAAAAAAGTTTAAAAAATTCGAACCAATGACTCCATCTGTTGATTCTACCATAGCCGATTTGATAAAAAGAGATGGCAAACTAATCAGTGAAACTAAAACATTTGTAGAAATACAAAGATTGAATAGTATCGCTAAAATAGATCAATGGGGAAGAGTTGAATGGCGACCTGCATAAGATGACCACACTCCATATTTTATGTAACCCAAATAAACCTGTTCATGTTTTGAATAGAACAGATCCATTTGCTATTGCTGTTATTAAATTTGCAGAAAATATGGAGAGGTTAGGTTATAAATGTATTGTTTACGATACGGCAGGTAGTAATGTTCCTTGTGAAACTGTTAATTGTCTGCCCTTTTTATTCGGTGATACAATAAAAAATATAGAGACATATAATGATAATGCAGGCATTGAAATAAAAAAAAGAAAAAAGTCTAAAGACCTAATCATGTGTTTTCATGGTTGGGAAAATAAAAATGCCACTATAGAAAATCAAGACCTTTTAATTGTAGAACCAAGTATAGGATACGATATAAAGGCAATATTTGCCCCATATAGGGTATTCACTTCTTATGCCCAAATGCATATGTTTTATGGTCATAAGGACATGTTAATGACACCTAGTTGGTATGATACAGTTATTCCCAATGCGTTTAGTGCAAGTGAATTTGATTATACTCCAGTAAAGGATGATTATTTTCTAATATTCGGAAGAGTTATAGAAAATAAAGGTATCCATATCGCTATACAGGCTACAGAGAGAACTGGTAAAAAATTAATTATAGCAGGTCCGGGTAGATTAGAAGACCTTGGCTATAAAGAGATTCCTAAACATGTTGAACATGTAGGCACCTGTGATGTATTACAACGAAGGAAATTAATGAGCAAGGCCAAGGCAATTTTAGGACCAACTTATTACGTAGAACCTTTTGGTAATATGATAGCAGAAGGCTACCTTAGCGGCACTCCTGCTATCACCTCTGATTGGGGTGGATTTGTAGATACTGTTATACCAGGAGTAACAGGTTTCAGATGTAGAGAATTTAGAGACTTTGTTTATGCCATAGAAAATATTGATACTATTGATCATGAAGATTGCTACAACTATGCCATGAACACCTATGAAGAAACTGTAGTCCACCAAAAATTCGACCAATATATTCAAAAATTACAGGCAGGAAATTTTTATAGACAATGAAAAAAGCAATAATAATTACTAGTGCAATTGAAGTTAATAATGACTATCCCTTGACCTACAGCACTATAAGAAGTTTTTTTAACACTGAGGAGAGATTAAGACAGACTGTGGCTACCATTGCAGCATTAGATGCTGCGCTAGATCAAGACACTATGATGTACCTAGTTGATATAAGTGAAAACAGTTCCCATTTTGGATCATTGTTTTATTATCAGCACAAAAATTTAAAATATATCAGTGTAAAAGAACAAATGCCAGATATTTGGTCAGATGTAACAACGCATAAAAACAAAAGTTACTGTGAACAACTTATAATTTTTAAGTTTTTAGAAACTTATAAAGATGAGTTGGAACAATATGATATTTTTATGAAATTGAGTGGCCGTTATCTTATAGATGGCAATTTTAAAATAAACTTTTTTGATTCAGTTAATCCAGGATTTTATTTTAAACCTCCTTTAAAATTTGATTGGAATGATAGTTGGGGTTATGGTCTTGTTGATAGAAGGCACATTCAAGGAGATAACAAATTATATCAATATTGTAGTGTAATCTATGGTTGGAGTAAAGAATTCATGGACCAATATAGAGATATAAGTAGAGTTATAATTGAATATTGCTCTCATCCTTCAGGTATGTCATATGATGTTGAAACTTTGTTATACTTTTTTACAAGGCAATTTGAAGGTCATATTACAGAAACTCCTTGGATTATATATGGTTGGGATGGTACAAGTGGCAGGTTTTTAAGGTATTGAAAATGAATCTACAATTAATGATTATAGATAATTTTTATACCAATCCAGATTCTGTAAGGGAGTATGCTTTGACTCAAGAGTTTAATGTCAAAGGTAACTATCCAGGCCTACGAACCAAACCTTATCTACCACAAGATGTCAAAGATGCTATTGGTTATTGGATGCAATTTGCAGGTAATGTAACAAGTTGGTTCGAAGAAAGTGAATATACAGGAGCCTTTCAAATAGCAACTGCTCAGGATAGAACTTGGATACATGCTGATCATTATAATATGTGGGCTGGTGTTTGTTATCTAACACCAGATGCTCCACATACCGCAGGAACAGCTCTTTACAGGCATAAACAGTCTGGAGAGTTTTATAGAACCAATAAAGAATATGAAGGATATGATTATACTAAATGGGACCAATTCGATGTTATTGGAAACAAATATAACAGATTAATTCTTTATAGGGGTGATTTATTTCATGCCAGTATTGATTATTTTGGAGACAATCTTCACAACGGCAGGTTGTTTCAAACATTCTTTTTTAACACAGAGCGCTTTTAATGTATAAAATTTGTCACATAATATTTTCCACTAATCGAATAGAATATCTTATTCCAAATCTGCGTTCAAGTCATAATTTAAATTTTTATAACTGTCAGGTTGATAAAATTTTCTTCGATGACTATCCCAGAACTAGGAATGATAATTTGTTATTATCTTTGGTTAGATTATACGGATTTAATGAAGTTTATTTCAATACAGAAAACAAAGGTTTAAGCGCCACATGGGATTTTTGTTGGAATTTAATTAAAGATAGAGATTACGATTACATTTTTCATCAAGAAGATGATATTGAATTTTTAGAGCCAATATTAATTACAGATCTTATAGAAATTTTAAAAATGGATCCGCAGATTACTCAAATGCAATTGGCAAGACAGGCATGGTATTTTCATGAACAAGATCCTAAAAGAGAAGAAGATGATATTGTATATAAAAATTTTAGATATAGAAAAGGCAGTGTAATTTTTAGTCCAATGGCTTGTTTATATTCTAATGAAATAACCAAACTTAATTTTAGATCTCAATATGATTTCAACCCAAATGAAGGAATGATAGGAAAATATCTTTATGACAATCATCAACGGATCAGTGCCAATGTCAAAAACTTTCATGGTAAAAATTTAATCAACCATATCGGAGAATATTTTGTAGGAAAAAGAGTATTGCCTAACGAACCAAGTTATGATATGTTTGCTCATTACGACCCAAATAAAAAATATCAAAGCCGCACAGGCGCACCTTATTAATTTTTTCTATTAAATTAATTAAAAAATATCATAAGAAAAATCTATAAAACCTGCTTGACTTATAGATTTTTTTTGCTATATAATATTGTATAGGACAAAAGTTCTACACAGTTTTCAACACACACAATAAGGAGATACAAATGAAAACAGTTGGTAATAAAGTTACAAAGTTTGCAATTACTGGTGTTAAACCAGGACAACCTGAAGATGCTTTCTTTACAATTACAGATGAGTCATTTCCAGGTAAGTGGAAGGTAGTAGTGTATTATCCAAAAGATTTTACATTCGTTTGCCCTACAGAAATTGTAGCCTATGATAAACTAGCCAAAGACTTTGAAGATCGTGATGCTGTATTGCTCACAGGATCGACAGATAATGAATTCTGTAAAGTAGCCTGGCAACGTGCTCATCCAGATCTACAAAAAATCACACACATTCAATTCGCAGACACAGCAAGGCATGGTCCTGGTGAAGAACGTGGTCATGTAAGTCTGATCGAACAACTAGGAGTATTTTATGCACCGGCAGGTGCTGCTCTACGTGCCACTTTTATTATTGATCCTGACAATGTAATCCAGCATGTCACAGTAAATAACCTCAATGTAGGCCGCTCACCTGAAGAAACACTACGTGTCCTTGACGCATTACAGACTGGCGAATTATGTGCCTGTAATCGAAGTATCGGAGGTGAGACACTTTAATGCCTGCGCCTTATACAAGGTTCTAATCCTATAAAATTAATAATAAATAAAAGTGGGGTTTAATACCCACTTTTTGGAAAAATATCATGGATAAAAAATGGCGAATTATTGAATTACCTTGTTCTGAATTAAATTTAGACATTCAAGCAAATTTTAATGATCCTAATGCAACAGGATTAGTTCACCTTACCAATCTAATAAATGAACTAGATGCTTTTGTACCAACAAAAGATACCAAAGGATTAGCATTATTGCTTATTAGAGAAAAATATATCAATAAGGATCTAATAGGTATGATTTTACCAAAAATCTATCAACTGTTAGATCAAAGAGGTATAACGGATTTTAAAGTTATAACTAATGCTTGGCAATATGATGATAACATTTTTAATCAATTCAATAATTTAGTATTTTGTCATTCATTCCTTTTAAGGACCTATGAAAAAATTGGGCAAAGAGGACATTATATAACTCAATGGAATCGTAACGCCAATAAGGTATTATTTTTAACTGGCAAACCTTATAAGTATCAACGTATAGGACTTGCATTTAAATTTTATCTTAAGCCTGCTCTACATAGTTCCATGGATTGGTCTTTTTTCGCAGATCCAAATAAATTAGAAGAATACAAGGCATGGATATTAGATCAATATACAGAGCAAGAGTATAATGATTTTATCAATTCATTCCAGAGAAACCTTGACCCAGCCACCAATCCGTATTATCAAGAAAGTATGAATTTTTATGGATATGACTATGATCTCAGTTTGTTTAATAATACTTCTTTGAGTGTAATCAGTGAAACTGAATTTCAAACACTTGATTATTTAGACGTTACTTCAACAGGAGATAAGATTAATCCATATTGTGTTATTTCAGAAAAAACATGGAAAACTATATTAAATCGTCATCCATTTATAATGGCAGGTAGGGTAGATATTATTCCAAAATTAAAATCACTAGGATTTAGAACCTTTGAAAACTATCTTAAACTTCCTAATTACTATTCTATTGAGGATATGAACGATAGACTAAATGCTATTGTTGAAAATACAGAACATTACATCATGAATCCGCCTAGCGACGAAGTTAAAAATCAAATCAATGATGATGTAGAATTTAACTTTACCCAACTTATGAGTCTAATCAACGGAGAATATGATAAACTTATAAACGTTTTCTCAGGGTCAAGACAAACGGTAGATGAAATAATTGTTCAGAATTTAACTGAAACAAATTAAGAGGAAAAAATGACACAGTGGGTAGACGCACTTAAAGAACAGTCAATACCAGATTATGCAAAAGACACAAGGTTAAACTTAGACGCAGTAATAAAAAGAAGCAGTTTACAAATAGAAGAGGCAGAAGCAGTGGCATTGGCAGCAGCCTTTGCTACTGGTAATTCTAAATTTTGGACTTGGCTTCATAGTCAAATTTCAGACAGAAAAGAAGCAGATGCCGCATTGACTGCGGCAAGTTTAATGGCCATGAACAACATATGGTATCCCTATGTAGAAATGTCTGAAGACCCTGCTCTTAAAGGTTTACCAGCACAATTGCGTATGAATGCAATTTCCACACATGGTGGGACAACTAAAGGACGATTTGAAGCATATAGCCTTGCTGCAAGTATTGTAGGCAAGTGTCATTTCTGCGTGAAAGCACACTATGATACACTTAAAAAAGAGGGGTATTCTGTAGAACAACTACGTGATATTGGTAGAATTTCCAGCGTTATTACAGCAGTTAGTAAAGTTTTGGCAAATTAAAACCACTTTCCCTAAAATACTAAATATTTTAGGGGAAGTCAAATGTCAAAATATACATTTTTTGATTGGTCCGCGTTAGATAGAAAATCTATAATCAACCATGTTATGACCACTGCTCCCTTATTAGTTGGTCAACAAATATTACAAGCAACTGTACATACTATCCTAAAAAACAATATAAAGTCTTTGGCTCCATTTAAAGTTAAAAAACTTTATAATGATAAAGTCGATTCTGGAGAAATTTACATTGGAGGCAGTTATTACAGTTATCTTGATAGAGAATTTGATAGATGTATTGAAATAACCTATTGTTACAATGTAGAAACTGACACTATAAAATTAACTGAAAAAAAATTATACAATATTGCCATACTCATTGCAGACACTGTGTTACATGAAATAATGCATATGAGACAATATAGACGTAGAGAATTCAAAAGTTTGCCAGATTATAAAAGCAAAGCATATAAGTCTGATATAAGAAAAGAGCAAGAATATTTAGGTAGCAGTGACGAAATAGATGCATATTCATTTAATATTGCCTGTGAGTTACTACACAAATTTCAGGGGGATACTAAAACTGTAATTGCCTATTTGAATAAGCCATTAAAAAATCACAAGTACAAAAACACTTGGCGTCTTTATCTCAAAGCATTTGAATATAATCATAATCATCCAATAATTAAAAAACTTAAAAAGAAAATTATATCCTATCTTCCAGCAGCTAAAAATGGAAAACCTTACAAAAGTAATGATTGGATAAATTGGTAGGTTGACAAATTTTCAACATGGCCTTATACTAAGGCTATGATAAACTATACTCCACATAAAACCAAGGTTCATAAAATTTTACCTACAGATAACAATTTTAGTATTACAGACGAGTTCATAGTCTATCAACGTGCCGCCATACACTTTGATCAAAATATTCCTCACTCATATGCCAAAATTGTAATAGACTGTATTAACAACGGGTGGATAAAACCTGTGGCCTATATTACAGAACGTGAGAAGTTGTTTATAGGACTGTCAGAAAATAATGGCCAGGGTAGATCATAACCATAAATATTTTTGTCACATAACGGTGATAACAATTCAAAAAATCCGTGTAAGGAAGGAACTATAACAATGTCATATAATAAAACAAAAACAGATCCAGAACTTGGTCGACGCATACACGAACATTTAGTTAAATGTGGTGTTGAGACTCCTACCAATGAACGTACATTTATTGTAGATAGAAAAGGTAAGATTGAAGTAATTGAGCAGTTATTTGCTCAAATAATGAAAGCACTAGATCTTGACCTAACTGATGATAGCCTAGCAGAAACGCCAAAACGTGTGGCTAAAATGTATGTCAATGAAATCTTTTGGGGATTAGATTGGGAAGCCTTTCCCAAATGCACCACAGTAGACAACAAAATGAAATATGATGAAATGGTGGTTGAACGCAATGTAAATGTTCAATCTAACTGCGAACATCATTTTGTAGTTATTGATGGATTGGCCACAGTAGCCTACATACCAAAAAATAAGGTGTTGGGTCTAAGTAAGATCAATCGTATTGTAGAATACTTTAGTAAACGCCCTCAAATACAAGAACGTTTAACAGAACAAATTTTCCACGCTCTTGAATATATTTTAGATACTGAAAATATTGCTGTAGTAATTGATGCTCAACATTATTGTGTAAAAAGTAGAGGTGTTGAAGACGTTGGTAGTTCTACAACCACAAGTAAACTAGGAGGGGTTTTTAAAACAGATCCTTCAGTAAGATTAGAATTTATGAATATCGTTAATTCTTGCCATAAAAAATAATTTAAAAGGAAAGACATGAAAAAAGGCAAACTTAATATTCCCACTGCAAGACCAGCAGCACCAAATTACACAAGTCCTACTCCACCTAATGGTCCTGGTAAACTAAACATACCTATCAACAATAGTCAACAAAAAACTGGTATGTTTCCACCTCCACAACCAACAGGATCAAACAATAATGATGCTTTTCCAACTGGTCCAAATGGAATTCCTATGGTCAATGGACGATTGCCCAGTGTAATGATTGCTGTGCCTGCTATGGAAATGGTAAATGCTGAATTTGCACAACATTTGGCAATGGCTGCTGCTAATATGGTGGCCAATGGAATTAGAATTAATTGTGCATTTAATATAGGCAGTGTTATTACTATCGCAAGGCGTAACCTTGTTGATATTTTTATGAAATCAGACTTTGATTACATTTGGTGGGTAGATAGTGACATGAAATTTCCTATTGAATCACCTATGCGATTACTAAGAAGAAATGTAGATATTGTAGGTTGTAACTATAGACGACGTAGATTTCCTAATCCTAACTTTACAGGAATGAGTGGTAGTGCTGGACAATTTACTGAGTTTCAAACAACAGATCAAAGTCCACCTATGGAACATATTGATGTCCTACCACATGGCTTGGTTATGGTTCGTAGACGTGTATATGAAAAAACACCTCAACCGCACTATCTACAGGAATATATTGCTGAGTTAAATTTAGAAATAGGAGAGGATATCTTTTTCTGTAATCAAGTCAAAAAGGCAGGTTTTGAAGTATGGTGTGATCAAGAATTAAGCAGAGAAGTTGCCCACATAGGCATTTTCCATTTTAACTATAATCTGAGCGTACCAAAATAAAAAGGTAATATCATGTATGAATCTATTGAAATTCGTAAAGTTATGAATGGTGTCATTGTTACCTTACGAACCGAAGATGACATAGATCAAGAATTTGTTTATGATTCAGATAGAAAGGCTATTAAATTCATTAAAGAATTACTTGAAGCAAAAAAACAAATCACTAATCCTGCGTCATGATCACAAAGAAAGACTACAATATAAATGACACAGTTTGGATAGCTGGCATAGACATTAAAAATAATGTATTGGTTCCTGGTCGTGTGGTAAAAATTTTTAATATTGATGCACCTGATTATGATCAAAGTATCAAATATTATGTAATAGAAATACCCACTCATATTGAACCACTGTTAGAAATAAGAACATGGGATACTATAAGTCAGGATCGTCATGGACCAGTAGGCGCAATAAGAAATGCTGTTGGTAGTCCTATTGTAGATAAAAAATATTTTAGTAAAATAGGTATGTATTTTGACGACGGTGAAGTTGACTATGAACCTAGTGAACAAGAAATTCTTGCTGCCATTGAAAAATCTAAAGCAGTAGCAGAACATCAACCATTGAATCTCAAACCTAATAAACCCAAACGTAAGTTTTATAATAGGAAAAAGAAAAGTTGAGCACGACCTGGACTCATATTATCCAAGCATTAAATCCAGATTATGATGAACTTAGAAACCTGTTGATCAGAGGTCCTAGTATTAGGTGCGAATTGTCTAAAAAGGGTAGAGAAACAAGACTAATGCTTATTGAACAATATGAGCATAATAAGGAAATATTAGATGTTGATCATCATACCGTTAGATTTGATGACATTGTGTTTAATGTTCAAGAAGAATTGAATAAGTGGACCAATGTCCGTAGGATGGCTTGGGATCAATGGAACTTTAAGTATAAAAGAGATGCAGAAAAATTTGTCACTTTGTTTAATTTAAAATGGGCAAAATAAAATGGGTTGAAACCTTTGAAGAAGGTCAATGTGTGGTAAAAGAATGGCACAAGGTGCGTGTTCATCGTTTCAATATGGGTGATGTAGAAGATCCTGAAATCTATGCAGGTGCTGCTCTATGGGATTGGCAACAGACAGATAAGGGCAAGTTCATTATGGAACATGGTAAAGATGTCAATTATCAAATTGGCGTAGACTATAACGCCTATGGATATCAATGTGTTATAATGTGTGAGTTAGAACAAAAAAAATTATCAGAATACTATTTAAGATGGGGGAAATTATAAAATGACAGCACAATTTAAAACTGGCGACTTGGTCAGTAAAGTAGGCGGTGATTATACCTTTGATGGAACTGTTGTAGCAGTATTCACCAAACTCAGTGGTGCTATTAGATTAGTAGTAGAAGACGATAGAGGCGTTCTACATGTTTACAGTGAAAAAAATTTAAAGTTGAGGGACTAATGACCAATCCATTTAAAGACCAAGAAACGTTTATGAGAGCCTGCGACCAAACAGTAGGAGAAGTCAACGCTCGTCAATTTACTTTGTATCTTAAACTGATCACAGAGGAATATTTTGAATTACAAGAGTCAAAAACGCAATTAGATCAATTAGATGCATTGATAGATATATTAGTTGTTACCATTGGTGCTATCCACAGTATGGGAGCAGATGCAGAAGGAGCATGGCGTGAAGTCATGCGTTCAAACCTTGCTAAAATCAATCCAGATACCGGTAAAGTAAATAAGAGAGAAGATGGTAAGGTTCTCAAACCAGAAGGTTGGATGCCACCAGAATTAATAATGTACCTAGAAAGGAAATAAAATGTTTAATAAGTTATTAGACGGGGTTGATAAAATTTTAGCATTAAGATTAATGCTGGCGCATATTGTTATTATTGCTGTCAGTAATTATATCGTTCAATTTAAATTTGATGTATTTGGTCATCCTTTGGCTGCTGCTGCCTTTACCTTTCCATTGGTAGTTGTTCTTACAGATCTTACTGTAAGACTATTAGGTAAACAGACTGGCCGTGCAGTGGTAGGTTTAGCATTTATTCCGGCTATCATTGTTAGCATATTAGTAGTAAAATTAGGGGGTGCTCCAGATTCAGTGGCATTTCGTATTGGTCTAGGAAGTGGAATGGCTTACTTTATAAGTAACCTATTAGATGTATATGTGTTCCAATATTTCCGTGAAAAGTACGCAACATGGTGGATAGCACCTACGCTTAGTGCTGTTGCCAGTACATTTATAGATACTTACGTATTCTTTTTTACAGCATTTTATAAAGGTGCGAACGAGTTTATGGCTGCTAATTGGCATATTGTGGCCACCAATAACAGCATCAGTAAGATCGTAGTAAGTCTATGTGTAATTTTACCTGCTTACGGTCTATTATTAAATTGGCTACAAAACAAACTTCAAAATAAACAAGGAGAATAATATATGTACGCAGTAGATACCTTTGGTTCTAACATCGCTTGGAAATCTGCAAGTGAAATTAATTCAGCCATGGCAGGTGTCTATAAACACATGACTTTGGCTATTGTGGTTAGTATGTTAGTGGCTTATGCTATAGGAACCACACCTTCAGTGCTACAGTTTTTCTTTACAGGCATTACTAAATGGATTGTAATGTTCGCTCCATTGGTTGCTGTTTTTGGTATCAGTTATGCTCTAAGCAGAAATATACCAAAAGAATTAGCACAATTATTATTATTAGGCTTCGCTGTTTTAATGGGGCTAAGTTTTTCAATGATATTTGCTGTCTATAATATGGGCAGTATTTTTACAGCATTTATGGGTGCAGCCGTTTTATTTGGAACAATGACCTTTTATGGATATTTTACTAAAAAATCTCTGGATTCACTTGGTAAATTTTTGTTTATCGGACTTATTGCGATCATTATTGCCAGTATTGTTAACATATTTGTTGGTAGTTCTGTCACTCAGATGGTTATTAGCGCCTTGGCTATCCTAATTTTTACAGGATTAACAGCCTATGATACTCAAAAGATACGTGAAATGATCATGTATGGTGAAGAAAACAATGTAGAAGTAATAGGTGCTTTGACCTTATACTTAGACTTCATTAATATTTTCCTCAGC
>Ga0214917_10005689_pt1 | contig 13221 bp, 10 predicted proteins | sample LL_1208_BB_MetaG_FD_177983 | JGI IMG/M metagenome (GOLD analysis project Ga0214917, IMG submission 177983) | Freshwater microbial communities from Lake Lanier, Atlanta, Georgia, United States - LL_1208_BB | ecosystem: Environmental > Aquatic > Freshwater > Lake | place: USA: Georgia | collected... | reverse complement strand
CCACCTCCAAGGAGGCCCTTGCTCTTGCCAAGGAAGTGACCGCCGCCGGACTGAAAAACGGAGTGGTACAGGACAAGCTTTGGTTACCCGGGTTGCTGAAACTCCGTTACCTCATTGACACCGGCTTCTTTGGGAAAATCCTCTCCGTCCGTGGGGAGTTCGGCTACTGGGTGTTCCCCGGTAAGTTCGAGAAACTCCAGCGCCCCTCTTGGAACTACCGCAAGGAAGAGGACGGGGGGATCATCGTCGACATGCTCTGCCACTGGCAGTACGTCATCCAAAACCTGTTTGGGGAGATCAAGGCCCTCTCCTGCCTAGGCGCCACCCACCTTCCCGAGCGCTGGGACGAAAACGGCAAACCCTACAAGTGCACGGCCGATGACTCCGCCTATGCCACCTTCGAGCTAAAAAATGGTGTGATCTGCCACTTCAACTCCTCATGGTGTGTCCGCGTCAAACGGGATGACCTGCTGACCCTCCAGGTAGACGGCACGGATGGCTCGGCCGTGGCAGGCCTCCGAAACTGCACGGTTCAGGACAACTCCGCCACGCCCCGCTGCCTCTGGAACCCCGATCAGGATAGCCCCATCAACTATGCCGATGGCTGGATCACCCAGCCCACAAATGCGGTTTACGACAACGCCTTCAAGGTGCAGTGGGAACTGTTTCTGCGTCACGTCGTGCTCAACGAACCCTTCCCTTGGTCCTTGCTCGAGGGGGCCAAAGGCGTCCAACTCGCCGAACTCGGTCTCCAATCCTGGGCCGAACGCCGCTGGCTGGATGTGCCGAAACTAGGCTAAACTAATCACGATGAGCGCCGACCTGACCTCCCGACTCCTCGAGCGACGGCTTGTTCCGGTGGTTGTGATCGAGGACGCCGCCAAAGCGGTCGATCTGGCCAAAGCCCTTCTCGCCGCCGGTCTGGGGGTGATTGAGATCACCTTCCGCACCGCCGCAGCCGAGGAATCGATCCGCCGCATCGCCACGGAGTGTCCCGACATGCTAGTTGGAGCCGGCACCCTGCTCGATCCTGAACAGATCAAAAAAGCTGCCGGGGCAGGCGCAAAGTTTGGACTGGCCCCCGGCTTGGACGAGAAGGTCATCCAAACCGCCCAAAAGGAAAAACTGACTTACGTTCCTGGGGTGGCCACGCCCAGTGACGTGCAAAAAGGGCTCTCCATGGGATGCAAAATTCAAAAGTTCTTTCCGGCGGAGCAGGCCGGCGGTGCCCCCTACCTAAAGGCGCTGGAGGGCCCCTATGGACACACCGGGCTACGCTTCATCCCCACAGGGGGGCTGCAAGTCTCCAATGTCGGACCGTATCTGGCGCTCAAATCCGTGGCTGCGCTGGGCGGCTCTTGGTTTGTCGACAAGAAGTATATCGAAGCCGCAGACTGGGGAACCATCCAACGTCTAACCCGAGAAGCCATCCAACTCACCTCCGGAGCCAAATCATGAGCACCCTCAAACTTAAGCCAGCAGAATCTTGCCGTTACGATGAAGTTTCCATGGGGGAAGTCATGCTTCGCCTCGATCCCGGCGAAGGTCGCATCCGCACGGCCCGCTCCTTCCGCGCTTGGGAGGGAGGAGGCGAATACAACGTGGCTCGCGGTCTTCGCCGATGCTTCGGACTTCGCACCGCCCTCCTCAGTGCCTTTGCCGATAACGAGGTAGGACGCCTCGTGGAGGACTTCATTCTGCAGGGCGGAGTGGATACGTCCCTCTTAAAATGGGCTCCCTACGATGGAATCGGCCGGACCACCCGTAATGGACTCAACTTCACCGAACGTGGCTTCGGCGTCCGGGGTGCCGTCGGGTGTTCGGATCGGGGCCATACCGCCGCCTCCCAACTCAAGCCGGGGGATTTCGACTGGGACCAGATCTTCGGTAAAACCGGAACCCGCTGGTTCCACACGGGGGGAATTTTTGCCGCCCTCAGCGAAACCACCGCCGAACTGGTGGTCGAAGCCACCACCGCGGCCAGAAAACACGGGGTCATTGTCTCCTACGACCTCAACTATCGCCCTTCTCTCTGGAAGGGCATCGGTGGCCACAAAAAGGCACAGGAAGTGAACAGGAAGATCGCCAAGAATGTCGACGTCATGATCGGCAACGAAGAGGACTTTACCGCCTGCCTCGGGCTGCACGTGGAGGGAGCCGACGCCAACCTCACCCAGCTGGAGAAAGACAGCTTCCGTAAGATGATCAATCAGGCTGCCAAGGAATATCCCAATTTCAAGGTCATCGCCACCACCCTGCGGGCCGTCAAATCCGCCACCATCAATGATTGGAGCGCTATTTTATGGGCCGACGGCAAATTTCATGAATCCAAGCACCGACCCAACCTCGAAATCATGGATCGGGTGGGGGGAGGCGACAGCTTTGCCTCGGGGTTAATCTACGGCTTCTTGAAGTTTGGTGATCCGCAAAAGGCGGTGGAATATGGGGCCGCCCACGGGGCGCTTGCCATGACCACCCCGGGAGACACCTCCATGGCCTCCCTGACTGAGGTGGAAAAGTTGGTCGGCGGCGGCGGGGCGCGCGTGGAGCGCTGATCCCGTCGAATGAGCCAGCCCGTTTCCTCAAAGAAATCCGACCGGAACTCAGCCGGCTTCTGGCAGGTTGGAACTCTAACCTACTCCGCGATGGGACTGGCGGGGCTGACCTTTTGGCTCCTCTGGGGCGATGTGGCCTGGTCCATGCGCGACCGCTCCGTACCGAGTGTCATGCAGCTCCTGTTTCAGAAGTTTGGTGCCACCAATTTCGTCTCCAGCCTTCTCATCTCCACCCTGCCCTACGGCCTGATTCTACTGATCGGTCCGATTGTCAGCTTCCGCAGCGATCGGCACCGCGGACCGTGGGGTCGCAGGATCCCTTTCTTGGCCGTCCACATCCCCTTCGTGGTCCTCTCCATGCTGGCGGTAGCCGTCAGCCCGCAACTGGGACAGTTCCTCCACAGCCTCTTGGGCACCCATTCTCCGGGACTCAACACCTGCACCCTGATCATCATCGCCCTGGGTTGGGGAGTGTTCGAGTTGGCCACCGTGGTCGCAAATGCCGTTTTTTACGGGCTGATCAACGACGTCGTCCCCAGTTCCCTGCTCGGTCGCTTCTACGGAATTTTTCGCGCCGTCAGCCTGATTGCCAGCATCCTTTTCAACTACTACGTCTTTGGCAAAGCCGAACACCATTTCCCTCTGGTCTTTATCGGCATCGGCCTTGTCTATGGTCTTAGCTTCACCATGATGTGCCTTAAGGTGAAGGAGGGCGAGTACCCCCCTCCCTCCGTGCCGAAAGAAGGGGCCGGTAATTTCTTTGTCGCCGCCAAAACCTACCTCCACGAGTGTTTCAGCAAACCTTACTACCTCTGGGTTTTTGCCGCCGCCGGTCTGCCTTGGATCTGTTTCATCGGGGTGAACCATTTCAGCGTCTATTTCGCCAAGAGCCTGAACATGGATATGGGCTTCTATGGCAAGTGCCTGGCCCTGACTTACGGTTGCTCTCTGGTTCTGTCCTACCCTTTGGGCATGTTGGCCGACCGTTTTCACCCCTTGCGCACCTCCATGGTCACCATTTTTCTCTACGCCGTGGTCACCGCCGCCGGAGCCATCTTCTCCACCCGGGCGGAAATCTTCGCGATCTTCTTTGTCCTGCACGGCGTACTCTCCGGGGCTTGGTTTACCAGCGCCGCCTCCCTGCCGCTTCGCATGTTTCCCAAGGAGAATTTTTCTCAATTCTACTCCGCCCTCAACATGTTCATCGGATTAGGCATCATGACTTTTGGCCCCATCGTCGGTCAGTTGATCGACTTCACGCATAAATTCTACCGCCTCACCTTCATCGCCTCCTCCACCCTCGCCTTTGCGGCTGTCATTCTGGGCTTGGTGGTCCACGCCAAATTCATGAAATTGGGCGGCCCTGAAAACTACACTCCCCCTTCTTAAAACCACCTCTTAAGCGGCTTGTCGGACGGTATAATCGATTTTAAGATGTTGATCTTGAAGTTGATGCACCCGCGCCTTGTTTTCCTTCTATCTTGGGCCTGCCTCTCCCTTGGCCAAGCCGAAGAGATTCTCTTTCAGGACGATTTTACCAAGGATCTCTCCGGTTGGGTGATCGAGCAAACTCCCAGTGGCACCACCAAGATCATCGACGGACAGCTTGATATCGATGACGCTCCCGGACCCAAGGACAAGGGCGGTTGCACCGTTTGGTTTAAGGAGAAACTCACCGGTCCTCTGCGCATCAGCTACGATGCCACCATGGTGCAAAAGGGCGGACCGAACGACCGCATCAGCGACCTCAACTGCTTCTGGATGGCCACCGATCCCAAGAATCCCGACAACCTCTTCGTCGGTAGCAAGGAGCGAAGCGGGGCTTTCCGAAAATATGACCCGCTTTGCACCTACTACGTCGGGTATGGGGCCAACGAGAACGCCACCACCCGTTTCCGACGCTATCCCCGCCCCCGGAACGACGAAGATCACCCCCTCAAACCCGAATACGATCTCAGCGACGCTAGATACATGAACATACCCAACAAGACCCTCAAGATCGAACTGGTGGCCGAAGGAAAGAAGATCCAGTTCCTCCGCGATGGGGAACTCATTTTCACCTTCGAGGATCCCGAGCCCTATCAGGATGGCTGGTTCGGTTTCCGCACCACCCGTAGCCACATCCGTTTCGATAACTTCAAAGTCACCCGGTCCGGAACGAAAGGAACACCATGAAAAAGAACCTCCTCCTCCTGATGTGTCTCTCCACCAGCCTCCATGCCCGGGAAATTTCCGTGGCGAATTCTGCCTCCCTTCAGCCAGCCCTGGAGTCGGCCGCCCCCGGTGATGTCTTGATCCTCGCCAAGGGCAACTGGCCCAATACGGAGATTAAAGTTAACCGTGGCGGCACCGAAATCAGCCCCTTGGAGATTCGCGCGGAAACCCCCGGAGAAACCCTGCTGACCGGTACCTCTCTCCTGCAGATCAATGCCCCCTACGTCGTCGTTGACGGACTGTACTTCACTCAGGGTTGCATCGATCCGGAAAAGTTTTCCGTGGTCCACTTCAAGTCCAACCACGGCACGGTCCGCAACTGCGCGATTGTGGACTTCAACCCTTCTGCCTTTGAGGATGAGTACTACTGGGTCTACTTTGAGGGAGATAACAATCTTCTCGAAAAATGCTACTTCAAGGGGAAGAACAACCATCACCCGCTTCTGGGCAATGCCATCGTGGGAAGCCACACCAACACCGTCCGGGGCAACTATTTTAAAAACATCCCCTATGCTGATGGCAACGGGAGGGAAATCCTCCGCATGTGGGGTCCGGGAAAGTTCGATCCAAACGACAAGGACGGCGCGTATTCCGTGGTCGAGGGCAACCTCTTTGATGGCGCCGACGGGGAGGGAACAGAAATCATTTCCCTAAAGTCCAATTACAATCGGGTCCTGAGCAACACCATCCTCGCCAGCCGCGGCTGCCTCAACATCCGCCAAGGAGCCCATAATGTGGTTCAAGGTAACATCCTTATGGGGCAGGGAGTGGCCGGATCCCAAGGTCTGCGGATGTCCGGCGTCAACAACACCGTCACCGATAATTTTGTATCCGGTTGCGACTGGGGAATCCGGATTCAGACCGGCGAGTATACCGCCTCAGCCCTCACCTCCGGCTACGAGGCGAACATGAAGGAAAAGAAGAGCAAAAAAGGGCAGGCAGGTGGCGAAGTCAATGTGGCCAAATACCCGCCGGTCAAGGATCTGCTTCTCGCCAACAACATTTCCGCCAATAACACCGGAGCCGATCTGGAGGTGGGCTTCGCGTACAAGAAACACTGGCCGGAAAGCCAACTGGTTCTGTTACCCGAAAATTGCCGGATCCGGGATAACCGGTTTATCCGGCCCCACGGCGGCGAATCGGTGATCGGCACCATCGCTGACACCGCCCCTCCCCTCGATGTCATCAAGCTCGCGCCCAACACCTATGAAAATAATATCCTGGTAGGCGGAACCTGCGCCTACCCCCCCGCAGAGTCAGGCTTCAAAACGGAGCCCCTTTCCTCGGGTTGGACCGAAATAACGGAACTGGGCAACAGGAAGCCTCTGACTCCCGAGGATGTGGGCCCTGCCTGGGTCATCGCCTTGCGCAAGGCGGGTCAATTCGCCATCGAAGACGATAAGTCCTGCTACCGCGAAGAAAACGGTTCCGCCGGGGACAAGTCCGAGAAAAAGAAAAAGAAGAAAAAGAAGGACCAGTAAAAATTACTCGGGAGCTGATTCGGTTCCGGCCTGATCTTTCTTAGCCTTTTTGGCCTTCTTTTCACTCTTCCCGCCGTGACGGCCGGTGCCGTCCCCGTCATCGAGAATCCCCCCAGCCGGATTTAATTTGTCCAAAGCTGCCTGTAGTTTAGCCCTTTCTGCCAAGGCCACGGGATCTGTGGTGTCAGCCGGTACCAGTTTCTCCTCAAAAGGAGCCCCACTCATGTCGTACAGCTCCCCTTTCTCGTTTAGTTTCCAATTCGGGCTACGCACATACCACATCCGGGCCAGCTGCACATAGGCCCAATCGCGGGGTGTTCCCTTTTCACCCTTGATCTGGGGCAAAAAACTATGCCCGTCGATGATCACATTTTCAGGAAGTTTGGCCCCTGCGACGGCCGCAAAGGTCGGAAGATAATCGGAAAAATCAATCATATCCGCGCAGACCGTTCCGGGCGGAGTGGTGCCGGGCCAATTCACGATCATGGGAACCAGGCTCCCCCCCTCCAGCATCGATCCCTTGGATCCGTAGATCTTTTTTCCGCCCACCGTGGAGATCGCCGCCCCGCCCTTGGCTGTTCCGTTGTCACCGACATACACGATCAGGGTCTTCTCGCGTAGTTTTAGTTTTTCCAACTCCGCCACCAACTGCCCGATCAACTTGTCGTGGTAGGCAATGTTATCCGAGTAGAGCTGTTTGTCGTTGGCCCCCTCTTGGCTGTCCGGTGTCGGCAAGATGTCACCGTGGATATGAGACATGGAATAGTAGAGATAAAATGGCTTTTCCCGGTTGCGGGTGATGAAGTCCACCACCAGTTTATGCATCAGGTCCGGCATGTAATCCTTATCCTTTAAGGCCACCTGCTTGCCATTCAGGGTATACTCTTTTCCCTTGGGTTGGGTGTTCCAATAGATCCCGCTTCCCTTGAAGGTCAGATATTCGTCAAATCCGAAATCGGATGGCATGAGCGGCAACTGCCCCCACTTTCCGATCATCGCCGCCGCGTATCCCTCAGGTTTTAGGATTTTCGGCATCATCGTCTCTTGTTTGGGGGTAAACTCCCCGGTTTTGTCCTGATTCACCGCACCTGTGCGGAACGCATACCGTCCTGTAAGAATCAGCGCCCGCGAGGGACCACAAAGCGGAGCAGCGTAGGTGTGCGTGAACTTCATCCCCCCCGCGGCCAATGCATCCAAATTCGGCGTCTGGTACTGATCGGAACCGAAGCAGTGCAGGATGTCGTGCCCCAAGTCATCCGAAAGAATGAAGATGATGTTGGGCTTTCCAGTGGTTGCAGGCTGGGGTGCCGCTGCCTCCACCGCCCAACCCAAGCCTCCCCAAGCCAAGAATACCAAAACAGACAGATATGTTCTCATTCGTGGACTCCCTTGGATTACTCGCCGTCTGCTTTATCTTTCTTCTTTTTCTTTTTTTCCTTCTTTTCATAGCCTGACTCGGGCGATCCCTCGTCGCTCATTTGAGGTTTGGCTTCCGGAAGTTTGGCTAAAATGGCCCTTAATTGGGCGACTAATTCGGGATTCTCCCCGGCCACATTCTTTTTCTCCAAGGGGTCGGTCTGGTAGTCATAAAGTTCGATCGCCGCTTTTTCAGCCGGACTGCCGGGTTCCTTCCACTCCACCAGGCGATACCGGTCATTTCTCAAGGCCCGGCCAATGAGCTTACGCTTGGTATCCTCCGATTTGTCGGCTCGGGGATAGGCATGCAGAACGTAATCATTCACCTTTTGTTTGGGATCTTTCAGGATGGGGACAAGGCTTTTGCCGTCCAATCCCATCCCAGAGATCCCCGTTTCAGGCATGGCCTGACCGGTCAATTCCAGGAGGGTGGGATAAAGATCCACGGTCTCGATAAGGGAGGATGTGCGCTGTCCCGGCTTAATTCCAGGCCCGCTGATCAAGATGGGAATCCGGGTGGCCTGCTCATAGTTGGTGTGTTTACACCACATCCCGTGGTCACCTAGATGCCAACCGTGATCCCCCCAAAGCACAATGAAGGTGTTCTCCGCCAAGCCCAACTCATCCAACGCCGCCAAAACCTTCCCAATCTGCGCATCCGTATAACTCGCTGCCGCGTAGTATCCATGGATGAGGTGACGCGCGTAATCATCGGGGAACGGCAATTTGTCCACCGGAAGCTTTTGATACTGCATAATCTCCCCCGAAGTCGTTGGGGCGTACGCCGGGGCCCCCTCGGGAGGAGTGCGAAATTCCGCCAGTTGAATGTCGGCAGGATTGTATAGGTCCCAGTACTTTTTCGGGGCAACAAATGGAAGATGCGGCTTATGAAAGCCCACCATTAGCATGAAGGGCTGATTTGGCTTGGCCTTAAACTGCTTCAAACGAACCAAGGCTTCATCGGCAATCTTTCCATCCGCATAATAGTTGTCCTCAACCTCACCGGCCTCCGTGGTGGTCCCCTTTTTTTCGCCGACAGGCGGCCGGTTCTCCTCGATGGCATAAGTCTCGCCCTTCGCCTCCCAATGCTTGATCGACCAACTCGGTTCATCGTTCAGGCTCGGATGAAAAATTTTCCCCACTCCTTCCACCTCATATCCATTTTTCTGAAAGGTCTGCCCCATGGTGACCGTGTTGGAATAAGCAGGAATATCCCGAAAATAGGTCTTCAGATCATACAACCCCATGGTCTGGGGACGGATCCCGAGCATGAGGGCGTTACGGGAGGGACCGCACACGGCCTGATTCACATAGGCTTTTTCAAAAAGCATCCCGCGGGCAGCCAACTTGTCGATGTTCGGAGTCTTGGCAAGTTTGTCCCCGTAACAACCCAACACCGGCTTCAGATCATCCACGGCAATAAAAAGAACGTTCGGCTTGGTAGGGGCAGAAAAACCAGGACTAAGCCCAATGGAACAAAAGAGAACGATACCGCGGAGTAGATTTCGCATCCCCAACTATCCCACACCCCCACCAGGAAATAAAGCTGAGTTAACGGGTTAACATATTTACTTCTGGCCAAGCGGAGTTTTGCCTATTGGAACAAGGCGCTTTCATGGATGAGTTTATCGTGATTTTTCCGCTTTTTTTCCTATGCTTTGAGGATGTCCAAGCAAGCTCTCCTCATTCCCCTGACTTCAGAGGAGATCAAGGACTTCCTCCCGCCACCCGTCCAAGCAAAGCTGGATTCCCTCCCCCTCCGCCAAATCCCTCTCTCCCTCCCTTTGGCCGACCCCACCTCCTGGAAATCCATTCTCAACCAACACCAAGCCGAAGCCATTCTTAGCGCCTGGGGATGTCCCCCGCTTCCGGAAGATCTCCCGGTCGGTAAACCCGGCCAACTCCGCTACGTCGCCTACCTCGCCGGTAGCGTGAAAAAGCTCGTCCCCCGTAAGCTCATCGAGAACGGCCTGCTCGTCACCAACTGGGGTAACGCCATCAGCCGCACGATCTCGGAATGCGGCCTCCTCCTTATCCTTACCGCGATGCGCCGGGCCGGTTACTGGAACGTCGCCATGCACCGGGACGGAGGCTGGAAAGACGGCATGAAAACCGTCACCCAAAGCCTCTTCTGCCGCAGTATCGGACTCCACGGCTTTGGGGCCATCGCCCAGGAAATGATCCCCCTTCTCCGCCCCTTCGATGTCTCCATTTCCGCCTTCTCCCCCAGTGTTCCCGACGCTGTCTTCCAGAAATACGGTGTCACCCGCTCCCCTTCCCTTGAACACCTCTTCTCCCAACACGACATCATCGTGGAACTCGCCCCCTACACGCCCAAGAACCACCACATCGTCACGGAGAAACTCCTCCGCTCCATCCGGCCCGGCGGCGCCTTCATCAATATCGGTCGCGGACCTGTCGTCGACGAAGCCGCCCTCATTCGTGTCGCCCGTGACCGGCTCCATGACCTCCAGATCGGCCTCGATGTTTATGAAACCGAACCCCTGCCCAAGGATTCCCCTCTCCGCGGCATCCCCAATATCGCCCTTCTGCCCCACATTGCCGGCCCCACCAAGGATCGTCGCCAGGACACCGCTTCCTTTGCCATCGAGAATCTCCAGCGCTTCCTCCAGGGAAAACCCCTCGAATCCCTGATCACCCTCGATGTCTATGATCGCGCCACGTAATTCATCCCGCTCGTTTCTTACCTGCTTTTCCACCATGGGGTGTACGGAGCTCACCCTCCCCCAGGTCCTGGACCTGGCCGACCAGTTTTCCATCGACTGCCTCGAACTCCGTTCCCTCGAAAATCGCATCGAACTCCCTGCCTACCTGGCCGAACAGCCCGGGGGCCTTTCCTCCATCCGCACCTCCCTCTCCCGTCATCCCGCCCGCGTCCTAGGCACCTCCTTCAAGCTGGTGGGCGACAACGAGGCCGGTCGCACCACCCTCCTTTCCTTTGCCCAACTCGCCGAACAGATTGGCACCACCTACCTCCGCATCTTCGGTGGGGGCACCTGGGGCACACCACTTTCCGAAGAAAACTATCGCCAAGCTGTTGAGGTTCTCAACTGGTGGCAGCAGGAAAAAAAGAAAAACCGATGGCAGGTCGAAATCCTTATCGAAACTCACGACGCCTTCTCCGCCACGCCCCCCTTCCTCAAACTTTTTAAACTCCTTGGAAGAACCCACCCCATCATCTGGGATTCCCACCACACCTGGCGTCTGGCCGGGGAAAAGCCCGCCGATACATGGAAACAGCTCCAACCCCACACCCGCCACGTCCACATCAAGGACAGCATCCTCAAGCCCTCCGCCCGCCACCCCTACACCTACGTCCTCCCCGGAACCGGTGAAATGCCCGCCCGCCAGGTGCTCGACCTCCTGCAAAAGGACAACTTCTCCGGAGCCGTCTCGCTCGAATGGGAGAAGATGTGGCATCCCTACCTCACTCCGATTCAGGACGCTCTCGCCGCCTGCCAAAAGGAGAAGTGGTGGTAAAAAAAACCGCCCCCTTGGATCACTCCTGGGGGTATTTCGACTGGCTCCGCGTGGCCGAGGAAGGCCTTCGCCCTCTCTCCCAACTGATGAAACCGGGCAAGGCCGACCTGCCCATCCTTGGAAAATCCAGCAGTCACGGCGCTCAGGCCGACCGCCTCGAATCCTTTTCCCGACCCTGCCTCTGGGCTGCCCACTGGCTCCAAGCCACCCCCACCACCTTTCCCGCCACCGCACCTGAATCCCTCTCCCGTAAAACGATCGCCGACTGGCTCCGCCAGGGCCTCCTGCTGGGCACCAACCCCTCCTCCCCGGAATACTGGGGCCCCACCCACGATCACCACCAACACACCGTGGAAATGGCCGCCTTGGTGCTGGCCCTCGAGATCGCCCGCGAGTTCCTCTGGGATCCATTCTCTCAAAAAGAGAAAGACCAGATCGCCCGTTGGTTCGCCTCCGTCCGCGGAACCAAACTTCACCCCAACAACCACCTTTTCTTTGGCGTCCTCACACTCTCCTTTCTGGAAAAAGAGGGCTTCGGCCAAAAAACCGACGCCCCACAGATCCGGGAATGGCTCGATAGCCTGGAATCCATGGCTCTTGGACACGGCTGGTTCCGCGACGGATCCAATCAAACGGTCGACTACTACAACGCCTACGCCTTCCACTACTACGGCCTTTGGTGGGGTCGCCTCTTCGGCCAAAACGATCCCGCCCGGACCAAACGTTGGCAGAATTTCAGCCGGGAATTCCTCCCCGACTACGCCCACTTCTTCGCGGCTTCCGGTGAAAACGTTCCCTTCGGACGTTCCCTCACCTACCGCTTCAACGCCGTCGCCCCCATCGCGTTGGCCGAGCTCTTCGAATGCTCGCCCCTCCCTCCGGGCCAATCCCGCCGGATCTGTTCCAAAAACCTCCACTTCTTCTGGAGCCATCCCATCCGGCAGTCCCAGGGACTTCTCAGTCTCGGGTGGACCGATGAGTTCATTCCCCTGACCGAACGCTACTCGTGCGGGGGATCCCCGTATTGGGCTACCAAGGGCCTTTCCGCGCTTCTTTTACCCCCCTCCAGCCCATTCTGGCAGGAGCCGGAGCAGCCCCTTCCCAGCGAGGCCTCCGACTTCACCCACCCCATCTCCCCGGCCGGACTGATGGTCCGAGGCATCGCAGGCGAAATCGAACTCCTCAATGCCGGCACCGCTATCTCTCAATCCAACACCGTCTTTGGACCCTACAAATGGGGAAAGCTTTCTTACCACACCGGCGTCGGCTTCGAGGTCCAACTTCCCAATGGGCTGTACCCGATCGATTCCTCACTCACCGCCCGGATGGGGGACGACACTCTCCACGGCCGCCAAGCGACCAAAGCTCTGGCGGTGGAACCCGACCACCTTGCGTGCTCCTATCCCCTCGGAGATTCCGTGGAGATTGAAACCCATCTCTGGTGGAACGGTCCCTGGCAACTTCACCTCCATCGTTACAAGGTTACGAAGAAATGCCAGCTCCTACTCGGGGGCCAGAGCCTTTCCTCCAAAGACGTAGAGGATTTTAAAGAAAAATCGTCATTCCCAACCCTGTCCTGGAAAAATCAGACGCATCAAACTGTCCTCCAGTCCCTGCACGGCTTTGCCAAATCCGGATCCCGCAGAACCATCGCCGGGAAACAGCCCCGCACCCATCTCTACGCTCCCAACTGCGTCTGCCTCTATCTGGAGACAGATTCACTCTCCGGGAATGGCTGGCTTGCTGCACTTCATGCTGTCGCCCCAGTCTCTACCACCCTCGACCGCTGGGAATTGACCGCATCCCAAGCAGGCAGTTGGTCGCTAAAAAATCAAAAAGGGGAGATCTGGAAGATTCAACATCCCACCCTGCCGGCAACTTAACTCCTGCTCTACCTAATCTTAATCCTCATCCTAATCTACGTCTTAACCTCTGCTCTATATCCAATATCCCATATCCTATATTCCAACACCTCCTCACCTCGTCAGCGTTAACTTCAAACCCGTCGGTTCAACCACCAACTCTCCCCCGCACAAAGGCGCAAGCTCCTTGGC
>Ga0214917_10005688_pt1 | contig 13226 bp, 12 predicted proteins | sample LL_1208_BB_MetaG_FD_177983 | JGI IMG/M metagenome (GOLD analysis project Ga0214917, IMG submission 177983) | Freshwater microbial communities from Lake Lanier, Atlanta, Georgia, United States - LL_1208_BB | ecosystem: Environmental > Aquatic > Freshwater > Lake | place: USA: Georgia | collected... | reverse complement strand
TTGTTTGTGATTCAGAAGTCACAATCGTAAATTTAAAGACCGGATACATCTATAAGGATGAAGCAGAAGCGCAAGCTGATACAACTGTTGATCCTGCAGATATAAGACGTGATGTTAAAATTATAGTTCCACCGATTCCCTTGTTTAGTAAAACATAATGAACCCACACGAGAAGAGATTTAATCACTATAAAAATCTAAACATTGATTTTAAAAATGTATTAGATATTGGCGCTTATGAAGGTCAATGGTCTAGATTATTTACAAGCATTTATCCAGATGCAAATGTATTAATGATTGAAGCTAATACAGAAAAAGAAAAAACATTAAAAGAAATAGGTAATTATAAAATAGCTTTATTAGGTGCAAAAGATAATGAAGAAGTTGACTATTATAAATGTTTAAACGGTATACCAACAGGAAATGGTATTTATCCTGAAAACACTGAATATCAATTTCAACCAGAAAAAAGAAAAGCAATAACATTAACGACTTTATTAGGTTCAGAAAAGGGATTTGATTTAATTAAAATGGATGTCCAAGGATCTGAACTTAATATTATTAAAGGTGCATTACCTATAATAAAAAATACAAAGTATTTATTATTAGAATTACAAACTTATCCATACAATAAAGGTGCACCTCAAATAGAAGAAGTTGTATCTTATTTACATGGTCTTAATTTTGGATTTGTTGATCTATTTGATCTTATGTATTCAAATAATCACTTGATTCAAGTTGATGGATTGTTTATAAACAAAAATATAAAATGACTCCAAAAGGTGGAACAGAGATATTAAAAGAACAATTAATTGCTCAATTAGAACCAGGTTCTATTGACGGCGTTAATTTAATTGGTTCTATTTGTCATCCACAATTAATTCAAAAAGATAAAACAAACGTTGTTTGGCAACATTTAAGTTATGATCAACCGAATGTTCAATACATGCGTGATCGTAAATTCGTAGATTCTGTAGATTACTTTGTTTATGTTAGTCATTGGCAATATAATAAGTTTAGAGAACATTTCCAAATACCTGAATATAAATCATTTATTATAAAAAATGCTACACCTGCCTTTGAAGTAAAACCTAAAGCAGATGTAGCTTCACCAATCTTTCCACAAAATAAAGTTAAGCTTTTATATACATCTACTCCATGGAGAGGATTAGCGATTCTTATTAAAGCTATTGATATCTTAAATAAAACTAGAGATGATTTTGAATTAGATATTTATTCATCAACTAGAATATATGGATCTCAATTTGAAGAATCTGAAAAAGGTAAATTTGATGCTTTATTTGATAAATGTAAAGGAACAGATAATGTTAACTTTAGAGGATATGGTCTTAACTCTCAAATAAGAGATGCTTTAGAAGATACTCATATTTATGTTTATCCATCAATTTTTGAAGAAACTTCTTGTCTTGCTGTTATAGAAGCGATGAGCGCGGGCTGTCATGTGGTGACAACGAATTACGGAGCGTTGCCAGAAACATGTGGTGAATTTGCTACAATGATTGAATTTGACTCAAGTGTTCAAAATTTAGTTGAAAGATATGCACAAACATTAAATTCGGTTATAGACAACTATAAGAATAATCTATATAAAGACGACTTAGAAATGCAAACTAAATACTATAACAAATATTATTCTTGGAATACGAGAATACAAGAATGGAAAAACTTTTTAAATTATGTCAGACAAGAAAAAACAAATTAAATTATTTATAGCAACACCGGCGTTTGGTCATCAAGTTACAACTAACTATATGAATAGTGTAATGAGATTTGTATCTGCAGGTCATCCTAAATTACAAGTATCTACAGCAATCCATTTACAATCAGGAATGGCACTTGTTACACAAGCTAGAAATAACTGTGTAGCGTCATTTTTAAAATCAGACTGTACCCATTTTTTATTTATAGATGCTGATATTGGATTTGAACCAGAAGCAATATTTAGATTATTAGAAAAAGATGAAGATGTAGTTCTTACACCTTATGCTGTAAAAGGATTTGGTGCTAATTATGCATTACAGTTTATTGTACATTTTCCAGATAGAGAGAATGTTAAAATAGGTAAAGATGGATTTGTAGAAATAACAGCAGGACCTACAGGATTTATGTTAATTAAACGAGAAGCGTTTGAGAAATTAAAAAAAGCATATCCAGATAAGAAAACAGTTAATAAACAATTAGTAGGTAATAAAGTAGAAATTATGGATGAAGATTGGTATACATTCTTTGAAACAGGAGTAGATCCTAAAAACGGTTATTTAGGTGAAGATATTTGTTTTTGTAAATTATGGACAGATATTGGCGGTAAAATATATGCTGATGCATTATCAGAATTAACTCACTTTGGTGGACATGCATTTAAAGGTTCTTTAAGTATGATGTTCAAACCAAAAGCTGTTGACCTTACTATAAAATCGTAGTAAATTACCTCTTTTTGCTTACCTTCAAGACTAGCAATCTTGCTAAATTTAATATAATATTATTAACAATATGCATGGAATTAGCACTTTACCTTATTATACAAGTACTTCACTAAGATCTGGCTATGCCAATGGTGGTTTATCATCATTGCGACCTGGTTATTGGGGAGGTGGATTTATTAGATCTATTACAAGACCAATAGCAAAAGTCTTAGATAAAATTGTACCAAACGAAATTAAACCAGTATTACCTTTTGCAGCAGCAGCTCTTCCATTTATGTTGCCTGCTGGATTTACAATGGGAGGATTAGGAACCGCTATGAGCAGAGCTTTAGCTTCTGCAGCAGCAACTTCTCTTTCTCAATTATCACAAGAAGGTGCGGAAAAAAGAGGTCTTAATCCACTTACAGTAGGTCTATCCGGTTTATCTGGTTATTTAGCAACTCCAGGAGCTTCTGGTTCTCTTGAAACTTTAAAAGCAGGATATGTACCACCTGAAATTATGCAAGGTATAGATTCCACTTCTCAAGTAGGAGTAGGCCCACTTTCTTTTACAGATAAAGCTCAAAATCTTGCATTAAATGTAGGTCAAACTGCATCTGATTATTTAAGTAAAGGAACAACAGCATTTGAAAAAATGACAGGTCCTGGTGAAGTAACAGGAAAAGATTTAATGACTTTTGGTAAAGCAATTGCTCCAGGTGAAGTATTAGCTGCAAGTGAACAAGCTTATAATGTAGCACAAGATGCTTTAGATAAATATAATGCAGAACAAAACGCTTTAGGACAAGCAGGCGTAGCTGATCAAGCAAAAAGAAGATCAGCTGTAATTCACGCTATGCAATTAGCTGGTTTTGATCAAACAGGTATTGACTCAGCTTTAGGAAGATTAGGATTAGCAAATGGTGGAATAGGTTATCAATATGGAGGCGGTGCAATAGGTTATGAAAAAGGTGGATTAATGAGTTTAGGTGGACATGAAATGGATTTTAGAGCTGCTGGTGGATTTGTTCCAATAGGAAAAAAAGAAAGAGCAGATGATGTACCAGCAAGACTTTCTAAAAATGAATTTGTTTTTACAGCAAAAGCTGTTAGAAATGCAGGTGATGGAGATATTAAAAAAGGTGCAAAAAAAATGTACCAAATAATGAAACAATTAGAAGCAAGAGCTTAATATGGCAATAAACCCTACACCAACACAAGTACAACAAAATTTACCAGCACCTTATATAGAAGGAGCGGCAACCGCTTTAACGGAAAAGCTATTACCTTTATTAGCAACACCTATTAATACAGCATCTTACGCACAACAAATTGCACCTCAATCTGCTTTAACACAACAAGCACAATCATTAGCAAGTGGACTTGGTGGATATCAACCTTATTTACAACAAGCTACAGCAGCAGGAACACAAGCTGGACAAACTTTAGGTGGTTTAGGTCAATACATGGGGCCACAAGCTTATCAACAATTTATGTCTCCATATCAACAAGAAATTATAAATACAACTTTAGCTAATTATGATGTTCAAGCACAAAAAGGAATTGCACCTCTTTCAGCAAGTGCTGTTGGTGCAGGAGCTTTTGGTGGAGCTAGACAAGGAATTCAACAAGCTGGTTATCAAACACAAAGTGATTTAAATAGAGCACAACTTCAAGCTCAATTATTAGGACAAGGATTTAATCAAGCTCAACAACAAGCTGCTCAAGCTTATCAACAACAATTAGCTGGAGCTCAAGCTCAACAAGGTTTAGGTCAATATCAAGGAGCTCTTGGACAAACAGCTCAACAGTTAGCAAGTAATCAAATTCAAGGATTAGGACAATTAGGAACGCAACAACAAGCTTATCAACAAGCTATTCTTGATGCTCAATCCGCTGCTGCTAAAGAAGCTGCTTTTTCTCCATACACTCAATATGGATTAGTTGGACAGCAACTAACAGGATTAATGGGTGGTTTCCCAACAACAGTTCAAACTTATAATCCAGTTCAACCAGTTAGTCCTATGCAATCATTTCTTGGAACAGCGGCTGGTATTGGTGGTTTAGCTGGAAAAATATTTGGATAAAATATGAGTAAAATTTTAAGAAGACCAATGTTTCGTGGTGGACCTGTAAACAGTGATGGAACAGGTATTACTTCTGGATTAAATGAAGGATATGCAACTGGAGGAAGAGTTGGATATGCAGATGGTCCTGATATGTATGGTGTTGGCAATGATTATTATGATCCAGTTCCAAGTTTTTCTAAAGATTTTGGAACAAATATTTACGATCCAATGAAAGAATTAGAAAAAGAAAAATCAAGAATTAAATCATCCCTTGAACCTTCTGGATATTATGACGAATCAGGAATGACTCCTATGATTCCTGGTAAAGAACCAACAAGAAAAGAACTTGAATTTCTTTCACCAACAGGTCAATCAAAATTCCTTGAAGAAGGAAAAACAAAAAGAGAAAGTCAAATTCAAAATATAATTGCAGCTAGTCAAAATTTAACTGAATTACAAAGAAAAAATTTATTCAAATATTATAATATAAGTCCAAATGAAATAGCTAAATTTACTAAACCAGCTGAACCAATTGGGAGTGTAGATACTGGTGCTAGTGCTGGAAAAGATCAAAATGAAATTTCAATGGATGATATAGAAGCGCGTACAGAAAAATATGCAAAACTTTTAGGTTATGATAAAGCAAAAACACAATCTATTTATGATGCAATGCTTGCGGCATCTCCTGCTTTCTTTAAAGGAAGAAGTTTTGGAGAAACAGCATCAGGAGTACTTGAAGCCATAAATAAATCAGGAGCTTTTGAAAAACCAACTAATATTAAACAAGCAGCAGCTCAATTAGCTGTTCAAAGAGAAATTTTAATGGATAAAGCTAAAGCTGAAGCTGCAGCTAAAATGGCTGAGTTAGGTTACAAAAAACCTACTACATTTTCAGAATTTTATAATGCTAATCTTAAAGCTAATCAAAATCCTTCTGAAGCAAAAGAAAATGCAGTTAGAGATGCTTTTAAAAATAAATACAGAGAAGGTGTTCCTTTTAGTAAATCAACAGCTAAAGTAGGTGAAATTTACAAAGTTAGCAAAGATCCTTCTAATCCAAAATTAGGTCAAATGTTTATAGAAGTAACTAATGAACCTCCTCTTTACTATAGAGTGATAATTGGATAATATGAAAAATGGTGGAACAATTACCAACTTTAGATCAATTAACAGCTCCCGAAAAAGATAATAAAGTAAGTACATTAGGTTCCGTATTAGCTGGAATAGGATCCGGTTTAATTCAAATACCAAAAGGTGCATTTTCATTAGGCGCAACATTATATGATTTAGGTGCTGGGACAGATAAAGCAGTTCAAATAGAAAAATGGTTTGATGATCTTACTGAATTAGATGAAAAGGCAGAAGCAACAGCTGCTGGAAAAATAACACAAGCTTTAATTAATCTTGGTATTCCAGGAGGATATGGTTTTAAATTAGGTACTACATTAGCTAAAGAAGCTATACTTGCAAAGAAAGTAGGAAATTATTTTAAATTAGATAATCCAGCATTACTTAAAACAGCAGAAAAAGCAGCTGAACTTAATACAAAAGGTAAAGTAGCTACATTTGTAGGAGGTGCAATTGGAAGCGGTATAGCGGATGCTGCATTTGTTGGTGATGTAAAAGAAATGGGAACCATTGGAGATTTATTAGGTGGCCCAACAGAATTAAATAGAGATGAAGAATATGATCCAACAAGAGAATTATTAAATAGAGTTAAGTTTGGAACAGAAGGAGCTTTATTTTCAGGAATTATAAGTGGTGTAGGAACTAGTATTAAAAAACTTGCTCAACGTGGTCAAGATTTAAGATTCAGTAATAATCAAATAGATCGATTATTAGATAAAGTAGCTTCAGGATTTAGAGCTAGAGGTGGAAAAACACAAGAATTTTTTGACATAGAAAGACAACAAATAGGAAGAAGATCAGCTGATATTAATTTAGCTCAAAATATTTCAAAATCTTTAGATCAAGATATTGATAGAATATTTCCTCCTATGAAAACTGTTTTTAATAAACAAACAGCTAAACAAAGAACTGAAACTTTAGAAAATGTACATGATTTATTATTATCAGGGGAACCTGTAATTGATGATGTAGGTAAAGTTACTTTTGGAACATTAGATGATACTCTTAAAAGTAAAGTTGTAGCTCAATTAGAAAAAGCAGGTGCTGATGAAAAGACAATACAAAGTGTAATGGATAATTTAGATGTTATCCGTGCTGGTTGGGGGGATATGTTTAGTGCTATTGGTGGTAAAATAGATAAAGAAAATATAGGTGAATTTAAAAATTTATTTGGAAACAAATTTAAAAACTATTTAGGATCCACTTACGATATATTTCAAAACAAATCTTTATTACCGTTTCTTAATTGGAAACCTGCAGCTCAAGAAGTTGAAAAAACGAAAAATATGTTTAAACAAGTTGCATTGCAAAATGGTAAAGAACTTACAGATGAAGAAGCAAATTATTATGTTGAAAGATTAATTAAAACAGCAAAACTTCCAAAAGGATTTAGAATGGATAAACCTTCTGATCCTATATTTCAAATACCAGATTTTTTTGTAGGTAAAACTGTATTGGATGATGCCGTTTCAAATAAAGGTTGGGCTTCTTTAGCTAGTTTACCAAAAGAAAATAGAGAAGTTATAGAACAATTATTTGGTAAAACTAAAAATCCAATGCAAACTATTTTAGGTGGAACTGCAAGATTATCTATGATCACAAGACGAAATCAATTTTTTCAAGATCTTGTAGCTAAATCAGATGAATTAAAAGCAAGAGGAAAAGGAATATTTTATGATACTGAAAAAGAAGCATTAGAAAATTTAGGTCCTGATTTTAAAAAAATTGAAATAGATCCAAATAAAGCTTTAGAAGCAGGTATTACAAATCCTGTTAATGGAAAATATGCAATTACTGAAATTGCTGATGCATTAGAACAAACAGCAGCATCTACAAGAAGTGATAGTATGATTGGAAAAATATATGAAAATTTAATTTTATATCCAAAAGCTACTTCTCAAATAGCTAAAACAATTTTATCACCTGTTACACATGTTAGAAATTTTATAAGTTCTGGAGCATTTGCTACTGCTAATGGTATTATTCCGGATGTAAAAGTAATGCGTGAAGCTTATTCTGCTTTACAAACTGCTTTACCAGGAACAAGACAAAATAATGAATTATATAGAAAGTTATTAGAATTGGGTGTTGTTAATAACAATACAAGATTAGGTGATTTAACTAGATTATTACAAGACGTAGGATTTGGAGAAACTGTTAATTCAGATAAAGTTTTAAAATTAATGATGAGACCTTTATCAAAAGCTAAAAAAATAGGGGAAGATTTATACACAGCAGAAGATGATTTTTGGAAAATTACATCTTGGGCAATGGAAAAAAATAGATTGGAAAAGGCATATAGTAAATATGGAATAACAAAAACAATGGATGAATTAGAAAAAGAAGCTGCAAATATAGTTAAAAATAATATTCCTAATTATGATTATGTTGGTGAATTTGTAAAAGCTACAAGAAAATTACCTTTTGGTAATTTCGTTGCATTTCCAGCAGAAATATTAAGAACATCGGCTAATATAATTAAAAGAGGATTAGATGAAGTATTTATGGAAGTTAAAAATGATAAAGGTGAACTTGTAAAACCTTTAAGAGGAATTGGTATGCAAAGATTAATAGGTATGGCTACAACGTCAATTGCTGTTCCTACAGCTGTAGCTAAAGCTGCTGAAACTATTTACGATATATCTGAAGAACAAATTGAAGCAATGAGAAGATATGTTCCTCAATGGTCTAAAAATTCTGTTTTAGTTCCAATTAAAGATAAACAAACAGGAGAACTTAAATATGTAGATTTTAGTCATACAAATGCATATGACACGTTATATAGACCTTTTTTAACTGTAATAAATTCAATTAATGAAGGAAGAAATGATAAAGATGGAATCATGGATGATTTCATGAAAGGGATGATTACTGCTACAAAAGAATTAGGTTCTCCTTTTATAGATGAATCTATTTGGACATCTGCTCTTGCAGATTTATTTGTTAGAAATGGAATAACTAAAGAAGGAAATCAAGTATTTAATCCTGAAGATACTCCTGGAAATAAAATAAGAGCCGGAATAGGTCATTTGTTAGAAGCACAAGCTCCATTTTCATGGCCACAAATGAAAAGATTAGATTTAGCTATTGAACCTATAGATATAATTCAAAAAGGTAAATTTGATAAATATGGTCAATCATTTGAAATTGGAGATGAATTAATTGGTCTTACAGGATTTAGACCTGTTAAATTAAACGTGGAACGTGGATTAGATTTTAAAATTGCTGAATTTCAAAAAGGTGTTAGGGAATCAAGACAATTATTTACAAGAGAAACTTTAAAAGGTGGTCCTATTACCCCTGAAGAAATAGTAGATGCATATATCAATGCCAACAGAGCTTTATTTCAAGTTAAAAGAAATTTAGGTCAAGATGTAAAAGCAGCTAATATTTTAGGAACAAGTGAAAATGTTATTTCTAAAGCAGCTCAAAGGATATCTAGAAAAGAATTTAATTATATTAATTCAGATATATTTACACCTTTACAAATATCAAAAGAAATTTATCAAGCTTTTCAAGAAAATGCAGATAAATTAGGACAAGCTAATCCAATGGATGCAGCATTAGATGTTATTTCAAATATTCAAGATAGATTAATGAGAACACCATTATCAAGTCCAAGCATACCTGAAATACAAAATCCATTTAAAAATTTACCTAAACCTAATTTAAATCAAATTCAAGGATTACCTCCTTTACCAAATCCTACGCAAATACAAGGTTATGGACAAATGAATCTTCCTGGAGCAGTAACTGGTCAAATAGATCCAAATACTAAGTTGACAAAAATTGAAACTGCTTTATTAAATCCAACTGAACAAATTATTAGACAAAACCAAAGATCATGAAACGTATTATAAAATCACGATTGGATGAGCATATGCTAGACTTATATAATAGAGTAGATAATCTTAAAAAAGATATATCTGTAATTAAAAATAACCATCTCAAGCATATGAGTTGTGCTATCTATAAAATAGAAAAGAAAGTAGATAAGATCCTTTGGTTTATGATTACAGGGATGGGTGGTTTAGTATTAGCACTCTTAGCAATACTATTTAAACTTAGATGAAACTAAGCAACAACTTCACTTTAGAAGAGTTAATAAAATCACAAGAAGCCATAAGACTTGGAATACCTAACGAACCTAATCAAGATCAAATCTTTAATTTACAATTACTTTGTCAATACATACTTCAACCAGTAAGAGATAATTTTAATTTACCGGTTACAATTAGTTCTGGGTATAGATCCCCTGAGCTTTGTGAAAAAATTGGATCATCTAGTAAGAGCCAACATACCAAAGGAGAAGCGGCAGACTTTGAAGTATTTGGCCTTCCAAACAAAGAAGTAAGTGATTGGATAGTAAATAATCTTGATTACGATCAATGTATATTAGAATTTTGGACTCCTGACGACCCTAACTCAGGGTGGGTTCATTGCAGTTACTCTGCAGCTAGAAATAGACGCCAATATCTTAAAGCATCTAGGCAAGATGGCAAGATAATTTATTCTCCAATCTTAAAATAATTTGTTGCATTAATTTGAAAAAGCTGTATGACGCGCTTATGGATAATAAAATATTAGTACATAAACATTTAATAGTCCGAGCAGAAGCTAAAAATCCTCCAATGGATGAAACTATCCTTACAGAGTGGTTTAAGAAATTTATAGATGAAATAGGTATGAAGGTTATGATGGGACCATACGTAAAGTATTCTCATATGATCGGGAATCGTGGAATTACAGGAGCTGCAATCATTGAAACATCTCATATAGTAATGCACGTCTGGGACGAGCCTGACCCCGCCTTGCTTCAGTTTGATGTTTACTCATGCGGTGAATTTGATCCTGAAACAATATGTGAAAAGATAAAAAAAGATTTTAATGCAACAAAAATTGAATACAAATTTTTAGATCGTGAACATGATTTAAAAGAAATACATACTTTAACTTATACTGATCCAATAGCTAAAAACTATGAAAGTAAAGAAATAGAAAAGAAAAATAATGCTTTATTAAGAAGCAGAAAAGAAGTTGAAATAAATGGTGGTGGAACTCATGGATATAGAATTAAAGAAGGTATTCATAAAGGCACAGTTCTTGGCCATATTACAAGAGAAAAATCAGTACTTGAAAATTAATAAATAATATCTATATATAGCGCAGGTTGCATCATGTGGATGGACCAATTAACTTGCTTAAAAAGGAGATAATTATGACAAACTTAGAAGTTTTCAATAATTTAAACAAACAACTATTCAACGGATCAACAAAGTTTTTTGATGATGCGTTTGAAACAATTTTTGACGGATGGTCAAAAGTTCAATCTTTCCCATTTTACAATGTAGTAAAATACTCAAAAGGTAAATATGGTTTAGAAATCGGTTTAGCTGGCTACAATAAAAATGATATTCTTGTAGAAGTTAAAGATGGTATCTTAACTATTGAAGGTAAAGTGGAAGATAAAGATGTAGACTATGTTAAACAAGGTTTAGCATTTAGAAAATTCTTTAAACAGTTTCAATTAGATAAAGATGTTATCGTAGATGAAGCTGAAATGAAAGATGGTCTACTTAAAATTAAATTTGGTTATAACGAACCTAAAGAAATTGAAGGCGTTAAGATAGAAGTAAAATAATGACTACAATAACGATATTTTTTATTGTTAGTTTTATTTTAGTATTTTATTTAATTTACAAAAATTATAAATGATGCCTTACAATTCTGAAGAAAACGATTGGTTAAATCCAAGATCGTAATTCTTCACCAAGTACTTCCGACGCAATATTAATCTTTTTGCGGAGAGCTTTGACGATCTTTTCATCAACAGTTTTCTCCGCAATTAGATCTATGTAAGTAACAGATTTCTTCTGACCGATCCTATGTGCGCGATCCTCTGATTGCAATCTTTTTTCAAGATCATAACCATTGGAATAATAAATAACAGTACTAGCTTCAGTTAATGTAATACCATACCCGCCTGTTGCAGGGTTGCCTACGAAAAATCGGACCGGGGATCGTGGATTTTGGAAAGCTTCTATATTTTTTTGTCTTTGTTCAGATAAAGTTTCACCATAATAAGATACAACAGATTCAGGACCATATAAAAGATTACCTTCTTCATCTTTTGCAGTTGATATTGCTTTAACTATTTTTTCAATATCATGAACATAATGAGCCCATATAATAGCTTTACCGTTTGTTTCTTCTAATATTTTAAGTAATTCTTTAATTCTATTGCTTTTAATATCAACTATTTCTCCTGTTTCAGTAGTTAAATGTCCACAAGTAATCTGATGTAATCTCATTAATTGGGTTAATACATGAGGAGCTCTTACAACATCACCTTTTAATAAAGCCATAGCAGTAGCTTTCATTGTAGAATAATGTTTTAATTGATCTTCAGTTAATTCAATTTCTCGTTTAATATAAACTTTGTCAGGTAAATCTAAACAATCTTCTTTTAATACACGATATGAAAATGGTTTTAAATTTTCAGATAATTCATCTAATCTTTGATATGAATTAATTATCCAAACTTGTCTGCCACCAAAGTTTTTTCTAATCATATTTGCATATCTATTTTGAAAAGTTAAATAAGAACTAAATCCTAATAAATGTTCATTTAAAAATTTACATTGTGTATATAAATCTAATGGTGATTTAGTAACAGGAGATCCTGTTAATATTCTTCTATATTTAGCAAGAGGTGCAATACTTATTATATTTTTTGTTCTTTGAGCTTTATGACTTTTAATAGTCGTAGATTCATCAACAGCAAATAAAGCTTTATGTGAATTTAAAAATTTCCTAGCAAAAGCATATCCTCTAGGAGTAGATAACGCCTCAACATTCATTAAGAGGATGTGAAGGTTATAATCTACAATAAATAAATCTTGATACTCTTTATCCTTTGCTTTTGAAGTTGAAGCGGTCCATAATACAGTTTTATGTTGTATATGACTAGCTAAATGTGTTGGTATTTCAGAAGAATACCAGTTTCTATAAACACCTTTTGGTGCTATAATTAACGCCGCATTAATTAAACCTTTATCATAAAGCATACCTATATTATCAACTAATACTTTTGATTTTCCGGTACCCATCTCCATGAAATATGCGTATTCTTCTTTATCCCAAGATTTTTCTAATGCAGTAATTTGATGTGCATAAGGCTTGGTTTTAAACCTATAATTTTTTACCATAAATAATTAATTTCTTTCTATTGACATAATAAATAAACATCATTATATGTGTTGTCAAGAGAGAAAATTAAAGAATGAAAAATAAAATATTTGAATTATATAAAGACAAAAGTCTTACAGAATTTTTAGAGTTTAAAAAAGAAAACCCTAAAGAAAATTTCGTGTATGTATTACAACATCCACCAGCAAACATAAATATATTAAGTGCATCTAATTTTGGATATTTAGTTATATGTCTTGCCTACTTCGATCAAGTAGCATTTAATGCTTCACCTTTTGTATTTAAGATGCGAAAGAACTTGAAAGATTTTACAAAGCAAGATTATATATTGCTTACAGGAGATCCGGCGGTCATTGGTATTTCCTGTGCTATAGCAAGTGACATGACCAATGGCCAAT
>Ga0214917_10005686_pt1 | contig 13227 bp, 11 predicted proteins | sample LL_1208_BB_MetaG_FD_177983 | JGI IMG/M metagenome (GOLD analysis project Ga0214917, IMG submission 177983) | Freshwater microbial communities from Lake Lanier, Atlanta, Georgia, United States - LL_1208_BB | ecosystem: Environmental > Aquatic > Freshwater > Lake | place: USA: Georgia | collected... | reverse complement strand
ACTACACCAGCAAGAGCGTTGGAGCGTCGCTTGATCGTTTGAATAAGAACCAGTGATCGGTGTAATGTCGGCCTCGGAGACTAAATGCGCGCGCAAAGAGCTTACCAAGCTGTTCAAAATACGACCGGTGTCGCTTCCGCAAATCCCGTCGGCCTCGCGGTATTACTCTTTGAGCGAATTTCGGATCTTTTGACGAAAGCAGAGTCTGCTTTCCTTCACAAAGATATCGAGGCGCGTGCAAAACATACGTCAAAAGCGATTGAACTGATAGAGTTAGGTTTGGTACCTTCACTAGACCGAGAAAGAGGCGGCGCGATCGCTGAAAACCTTTCTTTTCTATATAAACATTGGGTTAGGATCATCATGGATTCAAACCTTAAAGGTGATCCGACCGAGCTGGCTGGCGTGAAAAGTCAAATTCGGGACATCGTATCAGCCTTTCGAGAGGTCTCGACTAACTAAGGTCATTGCGCGGATTCACAAGGCTTCAATGACAAAAGATTCACCATGAACGCTGCCGCCGTGATTGAGAACTCCGCAACGACCGCTTCCTTGGAATTTACACTGAACCTGCCTTTTGAATATGGAATGAAGGTTGTAGGGGAAGTTGCGTCTTTGATACCCTTAGCACTTGAGGCTTATGTCTGTAAGGATTTTGCACGGTTTTGGAAAAGGCATGATGCGATCCGCGCATGTCGAGCAGAATTAAGCGACTTGCTCAGATATGCTGGAAGCATAGACCCCAGTCCGTCATCGACCCTAGCACACGTCGAACAAATGAGAGTAGGCCTGCAAATCATCAGGACATTTGATGACTTTCATCAATCAGCATGTATGGACTACACCACTCGCAGTGCAGAATTGCATGCGATTGAAGACCCGATCGCAGCAAATTGGCTCATTGAATATAGTTTGCAAAGAGAGTGGAATTTCAAGTCTGATTTCCTTGTTGTGATTGGGCGCCCAACAGTTGAGCTTACAAGAGTTATCGCTGATCGCGGAATCAAGCGATGGGGTTTCTTCTCTGCATTGGACGAGCAAGACAGCGGAGAAACGGCGAACCTAGGTAACAGCCTTCAAAGCTTCGAGGTAGGCCTCACGATTGAGTTCGAAAGACGGTATCCGAAGTCTGTTTCGATAGTCAATGTTCCCGATGAATCGCTCGATGAGGAAAGGAGACAAGCCGCTTTTGCTATCGTTACCAACGCTAGAGTGGGTGCCGGAACTTCACTACGTACGCTAGACCATTTTGCTCATCAATTTGTTTGGCAAACGGCTAGTAACTTGCCTCGCGTGCTTCATTCTGTTGATCCGCAGGCATTGAAGACGGTTTTTCAAGGCTGTCCAGCCTTGATTGTGTCGCCCGGCCCTTCGCTCGATAAAAATATTCATAAACTCAAGTCGATTAATGATCGTGTTGTTATCATTGCGGTTGCTCAAGCATTGAAAGCGCTTCATTCTGCAGGAGTCAAGCCGCACATTATCTGTGTCCTCGATCCGCAGGATTTGAGCAAACTGTTCGAAGGTGTGCCGATTGACGATCAGCAAATTCTATTCATCAAAGTATCCTGTCATCCAAAGTTGTTTGAGCTTGGATACAGTAGATATGTAATTTTTTCATCCGATTCGGAACGATGGGTCGAAACCCTCTTTGGCCGCTCTGGGAGTGAATTTTTCGGAGCGTCTGTGTCGCTTACGGCCACTTCTTTAGCCTATTCACTAGCGCCAAGTGAAATTATACTCATCGGTCAAGACCTAGCGGTTGTAGATGGAAGGAGGTATTCGCTTCTGCAGCAGAGAGAAAACAAAGGTCATGCTCGACTACTTAATGAGTCCCGGACTTTCCTTCAGTTGAAATCATTTGATGAAAGCGGATTTGTTACAACAACTCCAGACTTACACTTCTTTCATCGACTCTTTGAACAAATAGCAGCTCAAATTAAGAATCAAAGACCGGGTCTTTTGCTCACTAATGCCACTGAAGGTGGTGCATATATCAAGGGATTTGACCATAATACGCTGGAGTGCGTCCTTTCAGAAAGATTAAAATCATGGGATAAGATACCAACTGTTGACGCTGAGGAATGGAATCGATTAATAAACAAAGGTATGGAATTGAATTCTGTAAGGCGGCGAATTTCAAACTTAAAGCGTGAAGTTGAATCGATCTTGATATTCCTTGAAAAATTCAAAAAGGTTTTGTCGTTGCCAATTTCGGATAAGAGGCGAGTTAAACTATCCAGACTCGAAAGACAATTATCCGAGTTAATTTCATCTTATCCCTTCTTCGCAATCCCATTCAGGCGGAACCTCGAACAAGTCAGTGTTTTATCGCGTTTCGCCGAGTCTGAGGCTGATCTGGATAATTTGACGCTCAAAATCATTGAAACATTAGGATCGACTATCCGTAAGTTCTCGCCTTACCTGGACGGATGTCTTTCAGAACTGGACGGATGCCTTTCAGAACGCAAGTGACTTTTTTTTAAAGGTCGAAATTGAATGTTAGCATCGGTTTAAGTTTTTTCTATAAAGGACTTTCAATGGAAAATCTTAACTTGCAAGGAAGATTCGCCATGTGCTTAATCATTAATTTGGAGGGGTGGCCTTGGAAGATATCTTTACGTGCTGTTTCGACCATCTTTAGACCTTCCCACTTAACACGAGAAGGCATTGGAACTTAGAAATGAAGTCACACAATCTAGTTGGTGATTTGTTAGGAGACCTTACTGGAGTGAGGGCAATCAGTTGCGACCTGTTCGATACCTTACTGGTGCGACAGAGCGGAGCCCCACAGACTGTGTTTCATTCGCTTGCTTTAAAAGCGCAGCGCCTGGGTATGCTACCTTGTTCCCTAACGCAATCGGGCTTCGTTAGCATGCGTGAGCAGGCACAAGAAATGACCTATCAAGATTTTGGGCATTTTCGTGAGCCGACTCTGCGTGATATTTACGCCCGTCTCCAGAACGTCATACCGGATCCTGAGTCCTTAATGGACTTGGAATTAGAGATCGAGCGTAGGTCGATCCGAGGCAATAGATTGTTGATAGAAGCTTTGACCAACTACCGGGAAGCAGGCGTAGAGATATTGCTAGTGACCGACACCTATTTTAGCCGAGATGAAGTTGACCGCCTTCTTGACTCTTGCGATATTCCCCTCGCCTTGCGTGAATACCTGTACGTAAGCAGTGAACTGCAACTGTCCAAGCGATGTGGCTCCATTTACCCGATTATCGTCGAGCGTCACACTCAGGGGAAGCCGAATTCCTTGCTTCATATAGGCGACAACATCCGAAGTGACGTTCTTCAAGCCAAGGCTGCGGGGCTTCGGACATTTCACTGGCCTTACAAGAACGAGGAAGATGTTCGGCCACAGCAGTTTGCCACTCCCGAGGTGGGGGCTCATTTCACCAGCGTGAGCAGTCTCGCAGCTGCTCTTTCCCCCTTTGACGGAGACTCTCTCCAGGGCGCTGGCTTTAAACTCGGCGCAACCGTCTATGGCCCCGCATTACATGGTTTTCTCAATTGGGTGATCAAGGTCGCGACCGAAGAAAAATGCGATGCTATCGCGCCACTTATGAGAGAGTCTTTCACGATACATCCTTTACTAGAAAGGCTTGCGGCTGGGCAGACACAGACAATTCCTTTAATACCTCTCGCAGTGTCTAGAGTGGCCACAAAACACGTTGATCTGCATCAAGAATCAAATGATGACTTCGCCGCCCTCTTCCTGGATTTTGCTTGCGTATCTGTTGATGAGCTGCTGAGATTACTGGGTGTCGGTCAATACAGTGAAAGATTGGACTTGGGATCGCTACCTGTATCTACAAGGTTGGCAGCGCTAATGCGGCCGGAATACTCCAACTCGCTTCGGGCACTAAAGTCCTTGCTTCGTAAGCCCCAGGTAATAGATTTATCGCGAGACTTCTTCTGGGAGAAGTCAGAACTTCTAACAAAATATCTGCTCTCCACAATAGGTAGGAATAGACGAGCTCTAAGTGTTGATGTGGGGTTCCAGGGGCAGATCCAAAGGAATCTCGATCTGCGTACTCAGGGCACTGGGCTGGCTTTTTCGCATGCACTCATGATTGGAAGATCCTCCGTCGCCGAAAGGTCCCTAACCGGGGGTCGATGTTTTTCGTATGTGTCTATGACTCGCAACAATGCCGACAAGATTCAGCGTATTCATCGTGCAGCGCCTGTAATAGAGCAGGTGCTAATGGGTCCCGTTGGGTCCGTGGTTGGTTACCACGCCAAGAATTCAGAAGTCGTTCCGATTCACGATTGTTTTGAAAGGCACACAGAATATGCCGAATTCAAACGACCGATTCAACAGGGGATCTTTTGCTTTTTTGATGTCTGTGCAGCGCAGCAGGACAAGCATTCGCCTGACAGCATTCACAAAGACTCTCTCGATCCTGAGATGCCAGCAATGGTGCTCAATAAGCTCGATCAATTGGTTTCCGCCCCGGACGCTCAAACAGCACTTTTATTCGCCCATTTGAAAGATGAGCTGAATAACGGAACCTCACGTGCAGAGCCGATTTGCCTACATCCTGATAGACTCAAGGAGGACACGCCCCTATGGGAGGCCGAGAGCTTGGCAGCACAGAGCATTTGGGTCGCGGGAACCCGTGTACTCTTGGGCACACAGCGGACCGAGGAACGTGAGACCGCAAGTTTTCGCCTTGTCGATCGCTCAAAGCTCCTGATCTGGGGCGCGGGGGAAACTTTGGGCGATCTGATCAGAGCCGGGATGCTGTCCGAGCTGGAGGTCGTTGGACTGGTCGACTCCTCGCCGATCGTCCAAGGAAACTTGCGCTATGGTTTCGTGGTGCAGCCCCCGACTCACATTGCAGCGCATACGGGTGTCCCTGTGTTGATTGCGTCTCGGAAGTTCAAGCATGAGATCAGTGAGCAGATTGAAAACATTTGCCTGCGGGCTGGCGTGGGCAAGCCTGTTCTCTTAACACTATAGACGCAGGCCCTTCATGACCCCCTTGGTAAGTGTCATTACACGGACTAGAGACAGGCCGATGCTGCTATCACGGGCGATCGAAAGTGTCATGTCCCAGAGCTACAAGCCGATCGAGCATGTCATCGTCAATGACGGCGGTGACGCATTGAGGGTGCAGGAAGTTCTCACAGCCTCAGGTCACTCGAACTGCGTTGTGATCAACAATTCCGTGAGTGTTGGGATGGAAGCTGCATCCAATATAGGCATTGACAATTCTACAGGCAAATACATCGTCATTCATGACGACGATGACAGCTGGCACTTAACTTTTCTTGAGGAGCTACTTAATTTTTTATTGTCGCAGCCGAAGGGAATGGACATCGAGGGAGCGGTCTCCCTCTCGAACCTGGTGATCGAGCGACTCGGTGATAACGAAGTTGAGACTCTATCGGTAAGTCAGTACAACTCCGGTGCGGGATTGATTTCTCTCTATCGGATGGCCTACGTGAATCAGTATCCACCAATTTCTTTCGTCTTCTCTCGTGCGGCCCATAACGAAATAGGGGGATTTAACGAGACACTACCAGTGCTCGGAGACTGGGACTTTTACCTTCGATTTCTCTCGAGATTCAACATTGCAATCCTCCCGAAACACCTTGCAAACTACCACCAACGTCCCTCTAGCGACGGCATCTATGGCAACACAGTGGTTGCTCAAAAGCCGATCCACCTTTTATACGATAATTTCCTTCGTAATCAGTATGCGCGAAATCCACAGGTCATTGGCTTAGTGCCATCCCTGCTGGCCAGTCTCGCGGTCGGCAATGACCAGAAGTCGGACAAAAAGAGGAAGGATTTGGATCGTCTTACAAAGTCTTGCCTATCACTCATGAATGACAGGCCAGACCGCGTCTATATCTTCGGCGCTTCGGAGTATGGCTTGTTCTGCAAGGACTTGCTGGCCGACTACGTCAAGGTGGAAGGCTTCATTGATAACTTTCACCACGGATTGTCCCGTATCGACGGCTACCCGGTGTTCGAGCTGGACGGGCTGAGCGGTCTAACAGGAGCAGCTGTGCTGGTTAGTTCGGTGGGCAACAGGGAAGTCATTGTCGACCAGTTGCGGCAATCGCCCAACGGCGCCGCGCTGCGTATTTATTAGGAATGAGAATGCGCGAAAATTCTAGTCAAGAGCTCATTCTGCACATTGGATTCCACAAGACTGGAACATGTGCATTCCAAAGCATTCTAGCATCCAATTCTGAACGTCTCGCTAAGTTGGGCATGTACTACCCTGCGCTTGGTCGTGCGCCAAACGATCCCTCGCATGGCACATTCGCAAACAGCTTTAAGTCCTTCGAGCGCCGAATGGGTTTCAGCAAGCTAAGTGGTGCCGATCTAATTGCAGAGCTTAGTCAACATTGCTCGCAGAATGTGGTGCTGCTTAGCTCAGAATGCTTTCTGGAAGATCCGGAAATTCCTACTGCATTCGCTATAGACTTGGCGCAACGTTTTAAGCGTGTTCGCTATTGCGCGGTCGTTCGTAACCCGATTGCCTGGCTGGAGTCTGTTCATGCGGAGGTGGTAAAGGATCCTTACCGTCGGTTCGCTGGGCCTTTTGAACTGTTGCGAGAGTTCAGGCTTGGCAGCTATGACTTTATGCAAAGGCTACAGCCATGGAGGCAGGCCTTAGGACAAGAAAATGAAATTCTGATTGATTACGATGGGGGTGAGGGATCGATCATCAGCCCCATTCTATCCGCGCTATTTCCCGCAAGTGCGGATATTTTATCTTTGCTGGATTCCAAGTCGGAGGGTCTTGTTAATCAAAGGTTAGGCTTTTTTGCAACCGAGTTTCTTCGCCGGGTGAATATGCTGCCGTTAACACGCAAAGAACATCAGGCCGTCGTCAGCGCAGTCATGGCAGCTAGCCAGACCTCATTGAGTACCGTTGAGAAGAAGACAGTTCATTATTTGCCGGATCACTTGAGGGATCGGGTGTTCGACTGGCAGCGTCGGTCCGCGTCTGAGGCGGGTTGGAAGCCCGCTGGGCGCAGGCCCTCTGAGCCAAGTGAATCAGCGCTCTATCACCCAGATATGTTCGAGCTCCAGCATCAGCGCACTGTTTTGGAGGCTCTGCCGCGTGAGGTTGCTCGGAGCATTCGTGAATGTGCTCTAGGTTTTAATGGACTTGATGTTTCGACCCAACTCCTGCGGGCTCCCCCCGCAAAGGCAGAGGACTACCTTATTGCGACAGTCGAAAGGCAGCGCTTCGAGCTCAGACGAATGGCGGCGGAATTAGAGTCGTAGGCAATGTCGATGACCAAAACACTCGATCTCAGGGGACAAGTCAGGCGCGTGACAAGTATTGTGCCTTGCTACAACCTCGCCAAATATATAGGGGAGTGTGTAGAGGGTTTAGTGCACCAAGTAACCCAATACGAGCACGAGATACTAGTCTGTGATGATGCATCCACAGATGAATCAGTCGCCATTCTTAAGCGCTTGGCGTCTCATTTTAACAACGTTCGACTGCTTAAAAATCCGAATAACGTTGGATTGGTATGTACGATGCGTCGTCTTCTTGATGAGGCGAGCGGAGACTGCATAGCCTACATGGACGGGGATGACGTTGCGCTGCCAGGGAAAATACAAGCACTTGCGGGCCATCTCGATCGATACTTCAACTGCGCCATTGCTTACCATGACGTGGAAATTTTTCATAGTGACACAGGGCTTACAACAGGCTTGTACTCATCAAATTTTTACAATGCTGAACACATCCCCGATTCGGCTAGTGTTGATCATCTCCTCATCCACGGCGTTTTCTTACAGGCCAGCTCAGTGATGTTCAGAGCGCATGGCGAATTCGAGCGTATTTTGGATCACGGTTGTAAGATCATTTGTGATTACCCGCTGCACCTGGGAAATGCCCTCGTCATAGGGGGCTCCATCGATAAGGTACCCGGAGTTTTTGGGAGATACCGCATTCACAACAGTAGTTTCGGGGCGCAAACACGGAAGTCCGTCGAGCGTCGCCAAGCTGTGACTCGGGATCTCATTTTGGCTGCGACTCATGCGAGGGCTCTTGGTGCCTCTGCCGACAGTGTAACGAAGAGTTACCTTCATAGCTTTTTTTCTGCCGCGCTCTACTTCCTTCGTGCCGGAGAGGATGGATTGTTCATCCAGAATTTAAAACACTCACTGCGCTTGTCCTCGCAGTTAGATTGGTCTCCCGACGAGCGTCTCGAGATTCTTCGAGCTCACCAAGACGACCCCGATTACCTCCGCACATGTGACCTATGGCGATAGCGGACCAATTTGATGCTGTGGTCGTCGGAGCCGGTCTATCTGGTGCAGTCATCGCCGAGCGCCTTGCCGATGTCTGTGGCCTGCGGGTGTTGGTTATCGACGACAGGAGTCACATCGGCGGCAATGTGCATGACGGCTTTGACCGAGACGGCATTCTTGTTCACACGTATGGACCGCACCTTTTTCATACAGATAATGAGGGAGTGTGGGACTACCTCTCTCGATTTACCGGGTGGTTTCCTTATCAGCATCGGGTGCTCGCCAGGTTCGACGAGTGGTTCACGCCGGTGCCATTCAATTACAAGTCAATTCGGATTCATTTCCCGGAGGCAAGTCGGCTAATACGGTTGCTAGAGGCCCGCTATCCAAATCGTGAAAAGGTGCCGGTTCTTGAGCTTATGATGAGTAGCGATCCCGAATTAAAAATGCTCGCTCGATTCGTCTACGAGAAAGTCTTTTTGCAGTACACCTCCAAACAATGGGGGGTCCGTCCTGAGGAGATTTCGCCAGAAGTTACTGGGAGGGTACCAATCCTCCTGAGTGAGCGAGAGGGCTACTTTACAGATCGATACCAATTCATACCAGACAACGGCTATACGTCCATGGTAAAAAAAATGCTCGATCACCCGCTTATCACCCTGCGCCTAGGTCAGTCGTCTGTCGGACTGATTGAGCTCCGCTCGAAGGGGCAAGTATTGATCTATGGCGAGCGCTTTGTCAAACCGCTGATTTACACCGGAATGATTGACCAACTGTTCGACTACTGTGCAGGTGAGTTGTCGTACCGCTCCCTCAAGTTCGTTCGCGAGCATCATAAGATTCCGTTGTACCAGCCTGCGGCGGTGGTCAATTATACGGGTAACGAGGCATTTACTCGTATTACCGAGTTTAGGCAAATAACTGGCCAGCACGCCTCGGGGACTACGATTTTCAAGGAATATCCCGGGGAGTACCAACGGGGTTCCTCCGATTTTGGAACTCCGTACTATCCGAAATTCACCGAGCAGGCCCAAGGAAAGTACTTGGAATACAAGAAGCAGGCCGATCAGTACGATAACCTGTTCCTTTGCGGGCGCCTAGCGACATATAAATACTTGGATATGGACGATGCGGTCGCAGGGGCGCTTGACCTTTTCGATAATCAGTTGACCGCGTTCCTCAGGAGAGAGAGGAGAGAGGCCTGTGGCCCCAGATAGAAACCTCACTTTCAGACCCTTGACGACAGCAGACGTTGACGAGGAATTCATCGGCTGGTATGACAATCGTGATGGGCACCTTGATGGGTATTCCGGGCGACAATCCCCGTTCGATGCAGTTACTTTTCGTAAGCAGCTTGTTGATGGTCGGGCAGAGGGTACCGTGTTCTACTACCTCTTAATGTCAGATGGCAAGAAAATTGGTCATGTGCGCATAGGTCCAGTTGATCTTGTCAATCGAACATCCGATCTCGTGTGCATGATTGGTGACCGATCATTTTTGGGAAAAGGCCTTGCAGCAGCCGGGATCCGATTGCTCACTAAACATGCTTTCGAGGTTCACGGGATACGCCGATTGCACGGCGGCATGTTGGTGACAAATGTAGCTTCTATCAAGGCCTACACCAAGGCGGGTTGGGAGATCGAGGGAGTATTCAAAGATTTTTATTGGCGAGATGGACGAGGGGTAGACAGGGTGTGCGTCTGTTGCCTGCCTCAATAGGTGCTGAGATCATGCCAAAAGTGAGCATCATCATGCCCTGTCGAAATGGTGCGGGGACGGTCACCCAGGCCTTGCGTAGCCTGACCCGACAGACCTATCGAGACATTGAGATTCTAGTGCTTGACGATGGCTCCGAGGATGACAGCCTCGAGTATATTGCGCGAGTCGCAAGAGAGGATACTCGTGTGCGCACTATTAGCACGCCAAAGTCTGGCATCGTCCAAAGTCTGAATCGCCTGGTGGCCTCATCTGGGGGGGAGTACATTGCGAGGATGGACGCGGACGATATCGCGCATCCTGAACGCATTGAAAAGCAGGTTGCGCTGATAAGCTCAAATCCTCAGATCGGGATTGCGGGCTGTTGGGTAAGGACATTTGGCCAACTAAAAGAGACCTGGCACTGTAGTCAGTGGGATAACAAGGTCAAGAACCAGTTACTCCTTGGCATGACTCCCCTGTGTCACCCTACGTGGCTGGTGAGGGCTACACTCTTTCACCGATTCCCTTATGAGTCCGCGTTCGAATATGTGGAGGACAGGGAGTGGCTGGGACGAATTTTTTATTCGGATCGTGAGGTCCAGTTTGGAGCGGTGCCGGAGATTTTACTTTATTACCGCACTCATCCGAATTCAGTGACCGCTAGCCACCCCGAAATCCAAAAACAAAAAACCATCTCCCTCGTAGAGAGGCTGCTCAAAGGGCTCGGCGTCGAGCTTCCACCGGATGTGCTTGATTTCCACCTATATCTCCTGGGGTTGAAAGAAGAGTATGCCGATACCTCGGGATTCATGGAGAGTCTGCTATATCTAATAAATGCTTTTAAACGTGTGATTCCTGACGAGCACAAGATTCTGCCTTTGCGAGCACTAGCTCGCGCCTGGCAGGCAGGGGTGAGCACCGAGAACATTGAAGAAATGCAGTTGCGTGTTGGTGTGTCCGAACTGAGGGGTGGAATAAATGGTTAAAAAATTTTTGTCGATCCACGAGGTGACGGAGGGGTGGGGAGAGAGTTCCTTCGATGATGTGAAGGGATTTCTTCGCCCTGAAATCTTGAACGAATTTGACCTTCCGCCATTTTCGCAGTTTGGAATGAATTTGCTCACTATGGCAAACTTTTATTCCTTTCTGAAGCCGTTGCTGCATGAAGCTAGGCCAGAATTGATCTGCGAGATAGGGGCGAATGAGGGGAACTCAACCAAAGCTTGGTTGGAAATTTGTCGGGAGTCAGGGAGCGCGCTACATGTGGTTGATCCCATTTTTAAAGAATCCTGCGATGAGGTAATCAATGGCGTCGCCGTCTCTCGATTCGCTCAGACCTCTTTAACTTACCTATCGAACCAAGAACGTCCAGCGGATATCTACTTTATTGATGGGGATCATAATCACTATACGCTAATTTCTGAACTACGCGCCATCAGTGCGCTGGCGAACAATAACAAAAGACGTTTTCCTCTGTTGGTCTTGCACGATACCAACTGGCCTTGTAGCGTACGCGACGCTTTCTATAACCTTGACAGCGTCTCCCCTAGCGATCGCCCGGTCGTGCTTGATGAAACCGAGCTTAGTCTCTTTGTAATGCACGAGCCTACGGAATGTGGATTTACCTCACACCTACCATGGTCCCTCCCGAAGAGTCTTCCATCATCTCCCGGGCGCACAGAATGTGGGCTTAAATCGGCGGTAGAGGTTTTCCTTGAAGAGAATCCAGAATTGAGGGCTCTATCTCTACCCTCGCTATACGGAGTAACAATAATTACAGATCACGACTGCGAGAAAGGCGTCGAATTTCAGAGGTTAAGCAAGGCGAGTGAAGTATTTTCATCTTTTTTTTCGATTCTTGAGCTAAACCGTCTTTACTTACTGGAACGCTCACATTTTTTCGGTAAGAAGTCTGAGTTCTTTTCGAATAAGGTGCGCGAGCTATGGGAATCATCGGTAGAGAGAATCACGTCAGTTGACAGAGCTTCTTTGGTGGTAAAGAGATTCTGGGATCAAGTCGAGCAGGGCGAACAGTTGCCGTCAGTTCTGTTCGTCGGCACACCGCTAACGTTCAAATATATAAGGAATTTTCTTCCAAACAGCATCAGGGCCGTCGTACGAATACCCCCAGCTCAAAGCAGCGATGAGCAGATTGCTACCGTCGCTATTGAGCAGTTGCGGCGTGATTATGAGAATGGCTTGCTGCCCAGCCTGTCTGTTATTCTCGAGGATTCGGTAAGTCCGCAGGATTCTGCCTACTGGCAGCACTTAATTGGATGCCCTCAAACAAGGATTCGAGTTTTTGCTGTAGCGGGTCCACAATGAGAAAGACACTGTATCTACATATTGGGATGCACAAGACTGGCACAACTGCGCTTCAATTGTTCTTTTCTGCCAATCAAAACGATTTGGCGGACGAGGTGTGTTATCCGGCTGCCGGAAATAATGGTATTTCCCATGGATCATTAAGCAATTCAATGAAAGGTGCACTCTGGGAAGAGAAGTTCGAAGAGATGCAGCGGATGATGGGACGGATTGAGAACACACACTACACTCAAGTTAGTGCTTCTGAGAGGCAAGAAATTCTGACCAAGCTTTCACACGAAATAGCTGCATCGAGGGCAAGGAGAGTATTGCTGAGTTCTGAGGGCTTTTTCGAGTGGATACCGCCCGCTGAGCTGAGAGGGCAGTTTGACTGGTTCGAGGGTGAGATTAAAGTAGTGTTATATCTGCGTAGGCAGGATAGTTGGATTAAATCCGTCTATAATCAGGTTGTCAAGGATGAGTATATTAGGTATTATGGATCTCCTAAATCATTGCCCCAAATCGGACTTATGGATATATCGGGCTATTTGGATAATCTCTCAATTGCCTTCGGTAAGAGTTCGGTATTTTTGAGGTTGTGGTATCCGAATCTCGATGTTGTCTCGGATTTTTTTGAAAATATACTTAATCTCGACCTCAGAAAACGAACTGGGATCATCTCTTGGACGAATCGGGAAAATAGATCCTTACCTGATCTGCTATTGCCCCTCCAGAGACTTGGCAATCGCTTTTCTTTCCTCTACTCGCTCTCTAGAAGGCTGGCGAGGTCATCCTTTCTTCTTGAACTTCTCGAATCTGTTCCGCCTTATAGATCTTTCTGGGGGGAGTTTGACTTCGCGTCAGTCTATAGGGAGTCAAATAAGAGAATTATGAGAGATTATCCGTCTATCCGAGTTGGGACACCGGAGAATGAGCTTCGATATTTTTGCTTTGACGATCTCTAGGGAAACGCTTATATG